>Ga0183260_10002644_pt1 | contig 14707 bp, 13 predicted proteins | sample AntDrymUQ4972206_2_FD_129768 | JGI IMG/M metagenome (GOLD analysis project Ga0183260, IMG submission 129768) | Polar desert sand microbial communities from Dry Valleys, Antarctica - metaG UQ497 (22.06) (version 2) (version 2) | ecosystem: Environmental > Terrestrial > Soil > Desert | place... | reverse complement strand
GATGGTCAAATTTATGAAAGAAAAGCTGGATTCTATTCTAAAGCCTAGGGACTATTCTTTATATAAACAACCAAACAACCAATACATCACACGAAAAAATATTTATTATATACATATGCCTCTTCAATTGCCTTGACTATAGTTTCTGATTCCTATATGGGATTCTTTTTGCCTAGTAACATTTACGAAAGATTATCGAAATTTCTTGATGGCGATTTGGACTTTCCATTCGTCGATCAACATGAAATTTTAGGAATTTTTTTTCTCTTCGGAAAAGATTTTGGAGTCAAAAATGATTTAGATGTGTTATCTGCAAAAGATATCACACGAAAAACTATTGATCAACTAAAGCGTGAAATTTTTCTATCAAAAAACATAGCTCCGTCTAATATTGAATTGATTAAAGAAAATTATCAAAGAAGGGTTCTTCAAATTTATGTTGAAATGCAAAATAGCGCTGCATTTGAAGAAAGGGAGATAAATAAGAGGATTAGCCGAGACCCTACTTTGCTTATGTACTGTTATGCTCACCATATTTCATACTACAGACAAAAATGTTTTTTTGAAATTTATGATCCATTTAAAAGAGATCAATTAGATAAAAAATTACATAGTTTATTGTTAAATCGGATGGTTATGTTAAGCTATAACGTGGAAAAATCTGCTGATTTGCCTTATAACACTTTGCATCCATTTGTTGATTGGATAATTCAAAATAATACATCCGGGTTTAGATCGGTATTCTGATTCTTCTTACTTCTTAATTATTTAAATTAATTATTATTCACAACGTACATTAATTGGTCTGTTGTAATCTATAACATGTCAATCCAAGATGAATCTGGTTATATGTCCTTGTTAGATAGGTTACAAAATAAACTAGGAAATGTGGTAAAGAAAGAAGTTGCCAGACTTGAAGTTCCTGTTCCGAGAGTAATATGGGTTGGCCAACGAACAATTTTTAGAAATTTCATGGATTTTCCGAAGGCATTAAGACGTGATCCTGAAAAATTATTACTATATTTAAATAAGGAATTAGCATCTGCAGGGTATATTACTGGTGAACGGGTTATTTTTTTGGGCAGAAAACCTGTATCCTCATTCGGAAGTTTGATAGATCGATATGTAAAGGACTATGTTATTTGTCCTGTTTGCGGTAGCCCAGACACTAGGACAGAAAAAATTAAGAAGTTAGGCTTTATGATATGTGAAGCTTGTGGTGCAAGATCTTCTATAAAAAGTAATTATGCTTGATTGCTTGATTGCTTGATTGCAAATCGCGATATCGACTGGATGCAATACTCTATCATCCTATTTTCTTTGCTTCCGGGTTTCACTATAATCGATATGTAATTATTAGATTTAACCAAATTTATTATAATGGATAAAACTAAAAACAAAGATCAAGTAAAAAATGATCAAGATAATGATTATCTGTTATTAGATGATAACGCTAATGAATCTAATCAAAATTTAAAAACTGAATTATCCATTGAAGATATGGCTGCCGAATTAAAGGAAACAAGAGACGATTTGGAACACTATCGAAAATTGTATGACGATACATTTAACAAATTAAAATATAGTTTAGCAGATTTCGATAATTATAGAAAAAATATTGAAAAACAAAACGCCTTGAGGATACTTTCAGTGAAGGCCGATATGTTGTCAACTGTGGTTAATTTACGCGAAGATTTTATGCGTGCTTTAGATACATTAAAACACCACAAAGTCGATATTTCAATTCTCGAAGGATTGACGAATATACTAAAAAATATTGATCTCTTTTTAGAAAAAGAAAATGTTTCAGAAATAAAAGCTTTGAATAGTGTTTTTAATCCTAACTTTCATGAAATTATAGGATTTTCTTATGTTGAAGATGATGTGGAAGAAAATATTATTACTAAGGAAATTAGGAAGGGTTATTTATTAAATGATCGTGTTCTCCGTCCGAGTTTAGTAGAGGTTTCCAAAAAGATAATTAAAAATATCGATAATGATAATAAAGAGGATACAAAAGGAGATGAAGTTTAAATGGGAAAAATAATAGGAATTGATTTAGGAACTAGTAATTCTGCCGCTGCTGCTTTGATCGGTGGAAAGCCAGTCATAATACAAGCTGCTGAAGGCGCCTCAATAGGAGGGAAATCCTTTCCATCAGTAGTTGCATTTTCGCAGGATGGTCAATTACTGGTTGGGGAACCTGCTAGACGTCAAATGCTTTCAAATCCTGAAGGAACTGTTATTGCCGCTAAAAGGAAAATGGGCACTGATTACAAGTTTAAAGTATTTGGGAAAGAATATACTCCACAACAAATATCTGCTTTTATTCTTCAAAAGATCAAGAAGGATGCTGAAGCATTTCTTGGCGATACAGTCGATAAAGCTGTAATTACTGTTCCTGCTTACTTTAATGACAATCAGAGACAAGCAACAAAAGATGCTGGAGAAATTGCCGGACTAGAAGTAGTAAGAATAATTAATGAACCCACCGCTGCTTCACTAGCATTTGGATTAGATAAAGTCCACAGTGATCTCAAAATTATGGTCTTTGATTTTGGAGGAGGGACCTTAGATGTTACCATTATGGAAATGGGCGGTGGTGTATTTGAGGTCAAGAGTACTTCAGGTGATACTCAACTGGGTGGTACAGATATGGATAATATTTTGATAGATTATCTTGTAAATGAATTTAAAAACCAATCTGGAATAGACATCAAAAATGATAAAGCAGCGATGATGAGAATTAGAGAAGCTGCAGAAAAGGCAAAAATCGAACTATCAAACATAGTCACCACGGAAATAAACCTACCATTTTTGGCATACGATCAATCTACTGGTCCAAAGAACTTTGCTATTCCTTTGAATAGGGCAAAATTGGAGGAATTATTACGCCCAGTAGTAGAACGATGTAGAAATCCAATGCTACAAGCTATCAAGGATGCAAAAGTGTCAGCTACAGATATCGAAAAAATAGTTTTGGTTGGGGGCCCTACTCGAATGCCAATAGTAAAAGAATTTGTAAAATCTGTCATGAACAAAGAACCTGAACGTGGAGTTGATCCAATGGAAGCAGTTGCGTTGGGAGCTGCAATTCAAGGTGCAATAATTTCAGGAGAAGTATCTACTGATATTTTGTTGGTTGACGTTACTCCTTTGACTCTTGGTGTGGAGGTTATGGGTGGACTTAAAGAAACTCTAATTGAACGAAATACTACTATTCCTACTAAAAAGAGTAAGGTATTCACTACCGCTGCAGATTATCAGACCGCAGTAACCATCCATGTGGTCCAGGGTGAGAGAACTATGGCTTCTGATTGTGTTTCACTAGGTATGTTTAATTTATCGGGTATACCGCCTGCTCCTAGAAGTGTTCCACAAATAGAGGTTACATTTGATATCGATACCAACGGAATTTTGAACGTGACCGCCAAAGATCTTGCTACATCCAAAGAATCAAAGATAACTATATCGGCCAGCTCTAAATTATCTAAAGAAGAAATCGAAAAATTAAAGAAAGATTCGGATGCATTTGCTGAAGTAGATAAAAAGAAACGAGAAGAAGCAGAATTAAAGAATGAATCAGACAATTTACTATATTCCGCAGAAAAATTGATTAATCAAGACTTAAAAGATAAAGTAACTCCAGAGCAAAAGGATAAAGTAAATAAATCAATCCAAGAATTAAAAGAATCGATAACAGCCAATAATGTGGACGCCATAAAAACAAAAATAACCGATCTAAAGAACGCATTAGCTGAAATAAGTACAGCTGCATATCAGGCCGTTCAACAAAATGCTGCTAACGCTTCAAGCCCAGGGGATGTGGGGTCCGATACTCCTCCTCCAAGTGATAGTACTTCTAATCAAAATCCTGAAAACAATGATCCTAAGTCTGGTGCGGAAAACGCCGCCAATAAATCAAATAATACTTGATTAAGAGAATAATTCCACACTTAATTATTTTTGTGATTTGTTATGAGTAAAAGAGATTATTATGATGTACTTGGAGTTCAAAAAACTGTTACTAAGGATGAGTTAAAATCTGTATATAGAAAACTTGCGTTAAAATATCACCCCGATCGTAATAAATCGCCTGAAGCAGAAGAAAAATTCAAAGAAATTTCTGAAGCATATGCTGTACTATCCGATCAGGACAAACGTAAACGATATGATACATATGGTCATGTGGGTAATGAGGAAGTATTTAGAGGATCTGAAGACAATTTCGCAGAAATTTTTAAAGATATTGGCTTTGGTAATGTAGGCGATATTTTTGAACAGATTTTTGGTAGAATGGGAGGCGGTGGCAGTGGTGGTTTTAACAATGATCCCTTTAGCTTCAATTCCAGAACCTCAAACAGAAGAAGAAGAGGCAGAGATTTACTATATGACATAAACATGACTTTAGAGGAAGTAGTTAAAGGTAAGAAGGAAGAGATACAAATACCAACAATCGAAGACTGTTCGGTTTGTTCCGGGACAGGTGCTTCCCCAGGAACTTCATCAAAAATTTGTCCGACATGTAACGGCCAAGGTCAAACCCGCAGAGTCTATAACCAAAATCAATTTTCCACCTTTATTTCGTTAGATACCTGTAATACCTGCCACGGAGAAGGTAAAATACTAGAAAAACCTTGTAATACTTGTCATGGTAATGGTAAAGTTAGAAAAACAAATAACCTAAAGATCGATATACCTTCTGGTGTTGAGGACGGGGTAACACTAAGAATTTCTGGAAAAGGAGAAAGCGTTCAAGGTGGAATGAATGGTGATTTATTGGTACGGGTACATGTACTCCCGCATCAACTTTTTAAAGTAATTGATGATGGAGATCTGATGTATAATTACGATGTTTCATTCATTGACTTGATATTAGGAACGGAAACAAGGGTTCCAACCATAGATGGAACTGAAAAATTGAAAATTCCTGCTTGTACCAAAGATAATGCTGTTTTTAAAATCAAAGGAAAAGGTTTGCCAAGATATGGAAAATTTGGAAGAGGGAGCCAATACGTAAAAATCGAAGTAAAATTGCCTGATAAGATTAATGATGCCCAAAAAAATCTATTAAAAGATTTGTTAAAGGAATTCAAAAAAAATGAACTATAAAAACTATTTTTCATACAAATTTAGATCAATACTATATGGTAGCAATAGAATCTTTTAATGTAAGTAAAATATACAAAAATTCCAATAAAAAGGCATTAAATGATATCTCTTTACAAATCGAAGAAGGAAAGATATCTACGTTATTGGGAAGAAATGGTGCCGGAAAAACTACCTTTATACGTATTTGTTCTACTCAATTGTTACCTACATCAGGAAAGGTATTAGTATTCGGTGACGATATACTCAAGTCTCCAGAAAAAATACGCCAAAAAATTTCTATAGTTCCACAGGAAGGAAGACCTTTACGCGCATTAACTCCGTGGGATCATATTTATAATTGGTTGAGGATACGAGGCGAAAAGAAAGAGTCTGCAGCGCAGAAAACCTCTGACATATTACAAAGACTTGATCTTTTTTCTGCAAAAGATATTCCTGCATTGAATCTATCGGGAGGAATGAAACAGAAAATTTTGGTTGGGATGGCCATGGCAACTGAATCACCTTTGCTGTTTTTGGATGAACCTACTATAGGTTTAGATCCAGTATCACGACGACAGGTGTGGTCTATTATAAAAGATTGGAAAAATAAGGGAATAACCATTGTTTTAACTACTCATTATATGGATGAAGCAGAAATGTTGTCTGATTCTATATTCATTATTGATGAAGGTAGAGTCGTTTCTAAAGGCAACATGAACGATTTAAGAAATACTCTAAATTATCAAATAAGAATTGACATCAACATATCAAAGGATTATAATGTTTATGATTTAAAAAACTTCATTAATTCTTTTGGGAAAACAATTAGTATGAGTTCTGACTCTATAAGATTATTTACTTTTGAGCATAATCTAAGAGAAGTATCTGATATTTTGGTTCGTAATAATTTGTCATTTTCTGTATCTCCTATCACATTAGATGATATTTTCGTAAATCTTGTTGGTGGAGCTGATATGGAATAATCTTTTCATTTTTTATTAGAATATATGTTGGGCTTTTTAAAAATATTTTATGCGGGAGTTGCCAAGCCTGGTCAAAGGCGTGAGATGTTTAAAACACGATGCTCAGAAACCAGGACAATTGAGATACCTCATCTCTTAGGGGTCCGTGGGTTCAAATCCCATCTCCCGCATTAGAAACTTAAGTTTCTTTTTTTTATACATATCCAGTCTTTTTCATTGTCTATAACTAATGTTCGACTTAAAGATGATCATATACTCTTTTAACACATGCAGTAGTGATTATTGGGCCATGAAAGATGAAAAAGTTTACAATGATAAACTAATTAATTATTATGAAATCTTATCAAATAGATATTTCAGAATAGCAACACGACACGACAGTTAGTCTGTAGTGCACTTTAAACGTCTTAACTGTGTGTATTATTTATTCAAAATTTTGTATGTTGTAATTAGAATAATGCACACAAATATCAAATATTTTTGATACGCTTATCATAAACTAACAAGACATAATCCTGCAAATAAAAAGACCGGAAATGAATCTCTTTGCCTTTTGCTTGGTCTCGATTCAATTCATTCATCTATACCGTATATATACTCCTTATATTACCAATATTATTTAGCGGGGTGGGGAAGCCAGACCTTTTTAGGGGCTAGGTTATCCCGGCGGGCTCATAACCCGCAGAGCGGTTTCTGTGCCTATAAAGCCAGCCGTAAGTTCAAATCAACCCCCCGCTATCTTTTATCCACTTGGTACTTTTTAGCAGATACCTTATTTCCATACTGTTAAATCGCTTTTCCATACCATATCTGGATGACGGTTTGGTAAGATGTCGATGCGCAATAGGTTCCGGAATATATAGACCAGACTTTAGTTTTCTATCTTTTTCCGTCTTTATTTTTCCACTATTTCTAATTCTTGTTTTACAAATGTGACATTGATATCCTTTATTCTTTCCCTCTGATTTCATATTCTTAGAACACTTCTCGCAAGTGGGGTTTCTAATGTTATACACTCTTGCTAATTCTTTGATTATGAGGTATTCTAAGTTGAGGGTAAATTGATTATTTGATTTTAGATGTGCACCATATCCTACTTCGATCCTATCTCCAATTACTAACATACTTGCAATCTTTGTCAGACCTGTAGGTTGGTAAACCGCAACGGGTAACATACTACCAAACCCGTCCTTTATTTTGAATATTACATGTCCACCATTAATTATGTATGGTGTAGATGCAACCTGACATGTTATACGTCCTGCGGTATATGGTTTAATGTTAGTTCCACTGTTCTCTTTGACTAGATGTAAATTCGTTCCTTGATTGGATCTGAATATCATATAGCCGTCTAATTCTTCTTCAATACACAAGTTTTTTAGAAATAATGTGGTTATTAAGGGGTCTTCTCCTCTAATACCGCAAAACACTGGGTCAGGACCACGAGGAGTAATTAGTATTCTATTGTTTTTAATGTCGAAATTATTGTAGGTATATGGATATGATTCCTCGCTTAATTTTTTTACTTTAAAGTCATCCGTTTTTCTGTTAGTTCCAATATTTTCTTTACTTCTGTATGCAATTGTTTCAAATGTGTGATCCGAATCTAAAAGACAACCTGTTGCCGCAAGCGCACCTACAATTCCATATCCTTTTCCAAAAATGCTGAATTGTATATTATTCTTAATAGCTATTTTTATGGCTAGTTGTTTACTTAATATGGTATCCATAGCACTTTCACTAAACGATGTCAAGTCTTTACCAATGCCATTCCCTTCATAAAAAACCAAACCCGGATTGGCTCCGTTTTCTAATTCGGAATAGTTCTCTATGGCATGAGTGATCTCCTCTTTGATTTTTTCATAATTTCTTCCTCTTATTCTTAAACAAACTGCACCATTTCCTCTAGTTTTAAGAGGAACATTGGGATTTAGTCTTATTAAGAGTGGAAAATCAACAAATTCTACCTGAAATTTTCTTATTAACATGTTTGATATTAAATAAGATAGGTGGGTAGTACATCTTCCATTTATTGAATCAGTATCATCAAATCCTATATGCAGAGTTTTCTCGTCACTAGGTTTATTCCAATTATTCATTAGCAATTATGTCTTTATTGTAATGAGTATCTCATACTATTTAATAAAAATACCCCAAAGATTTAGGGGTAAATTTTAGGATGATAGAAAATTCTTATACCTTTTTGATCCAATATTTCAGGTTGTTAAAATCCATTGATAAAATCGATTTTGAAAAACGAAATGGAATCATCCCTGTAGTGGTTCAAGATATAAGAACTAAAGATATTTTGATGCTTGGATATGCAAATAAGTACGCCTTAACCAAAACCGTTGAAACTGGAAATGCCCATTTTTGGAGTACATCTCATAATAGATTGTGGATGAAAGGCGAAGAATCGGGGAATATTCAACCAGTAGAAAAAATATTGGTTGATTGTGATTCTGATGCATTATTATATCTGGTTAATTCTATGAAACCTGCCTGTCATACAGGAAATCGTTCATGTTTTCATAATGAATTAGGCTGATTGATTCCTAATAGTTAAGTAATACTAAATATTATTTAGAGGGATTTATCTATCATATTGTTCTTTTGTATTTAGAAATAATGGGAATTATAAGTGCACTAAAATGTAGAGAATGCAATAAAGAGTATTCCCCAAGATTTATATATATCTGTGAGGATTGCTTTGGGCCATTGGATGTCCAATATAAAATAGATACTACCATTACTAAGAATACATTTGAAAGTCGTTCAGATTTAACTTATTGGCGATATTTTGAAATTCTTCCGATAGAAGACAAGAAAAATATAGTCAGTTTAAATGGTTCAATCACTCCGTTGCAAAAAGCAGATAATTTGGGTGATAGTCTTGGCGGATTTAAAAATTTATACATTAAAAACGATTCTGTAAATCCAACTTTCTCTTTTAAGGATAGGCCAGCAGGGGTTGCAGTATCAAAAGCTAAAGAGATGAATTTATCTGCCGTGGGTTGTGCATCTACTGGAAATCTCGCATCTGCTACCGCCGCTCATGCAGCAAAGGCAAATTTACCTTGTTACATTTTCGCACCCTCTGACATAGAAGATGTTAAAATCGTACAAGCTTTGTCATACGGAGGCAAATTTGTAGCGGTAGATGGTACCTATGACGATGCTAATAGGATTGCTTCAGTAATTGGAGATTCTAATGGTTATGGAATTGTAAATATAAATATGCGACCTTATTACGTCGAAGGCTCTAAAACACTAGCGTTTGAAGTATTGGAACAATTGAATTGGACCGTCCCTGATGTGCTAGTAATTCCAGTCGGAAGTGGAGCTATGTTGAATGCCATTTGTAAGGGATTTGAAGAAATAATGAGTCTAGGATTAATTTCTGATATTTCTAATTTAAGGATAATTGCTGCCCAACCCAATGGATGTGCACCTATTGTTGATGCTTATAAGAATAGATCTAATGAAATTATACCCGTAGAAAAACCTAAGACTGTTGCAAAAAGCTTAGCAATAGGGGATCCTGGTGACGGATTATATGTACTAAAACGTCTAAGACAATTTAATGGAATAGGGGAGAAAGTTACTGATTCTGAAATTAAGAATGCCATTTTATTGCTTGCAAAATCCGAAGGAATATTCACCGAACCTGCTGGTGGTGTGGCAGTAGGTGTTTTAAAGAAACTAATAGAGGAAAATAAAATCGATAAAGACGAAAATATAGTATGTTATGTTACTGGTAACGGACTTAAAGCTACCGAATCTATTGCTGATCTTCTTCCTACTCCTAGTTCAGTAAAACCTGATATCAGGTTAGTTTCTGCAATGATACATTGAACAAACGGATATAAATCGAAAAATTACGGTGTTAATTATAAATTGACCACAATAGAATTTGTTGTTCCATCAGTTTTAAACAAAGGCGCAGGAGAAAAAAAAATGTCTATTGATGCTTCAACTTTAGATGAAGCATTCAACATTGTATCCGGTATTATGGGTGATGATTTTAAACGTAGAGTTATAGACATTAATGGAAAGCCTAGAGCATTAATTAATATTTATATTAATGGAAAAAATATGCGTTTTAACAATGCAGGGATGGGTTCAGTTTTGAAAGAAGGTGATTCTATTTATATTCTGCCTGCAGTTGCCGGTGGAGCTGAAATAACCAATCAAGATATGCTGAGATATTCGAGGCAAATTATGCTCGAGGAAATTGGTTATGTCGGGATGGAAAAACTCAAAGATACAAAAATATGTGTTGTCGGTGCAGGAGGAATAGGAAACCCGGTTTTAGCTCAATTAGTTGGAATGGGAATAGGAGAGATTCGAATAGTTGACAGAGATGTAATAGAGATCTCTAATCTTCACAGACAACATTTGTACACTGATGCAGATATAGGAAAGGTAAAAGTTGAAGCTGCCTTAGAACGTTTACAGAAAATGAATCCTAGTGTTAAAATAGAAGCTATTCCTATTTCTGTTACTAAATTTACCGCTGAAAAAATTATTAAAGGATATGACATAGTTATTGATGCTTTGGATAGTATCGATGCTAGATATGCTCTAAACGATGCTTGCTTAAGACTAGGCATACCATTTATTTATGCTGGAGCTCTTGGAATGGTTGGTTCAGTCTGTACTATTCTCCCCAATCAGAGTGCTTGTCTTAGATGCATCTTTCCTGAATTGTCTGAGGATGAAATGCCAACATGTAGCACTGAGGGAGTACATCCGTCAATTCTTTATCTTGTCTCGGGAATTCAGGTATCTGAAGCAGTAAAAATCGCAATTGGACAGCAGCCATCATTAGTCAATAAATTATTATACGTAGATCTAAATGATTTAGTTTTTGATAAAATTCAAATGAATAGACATGATGAATGTCCCTCCTGTGGATTGCATGTTGAACAAAAAGATATCAAAATACCATCTATAATGGTAGAAGAATTATGCGGAAGAGATCGAGGCAAGAGAACGTATACTGTTACCCCAGCCCAAATTACAAACGAGGTTGATTTATCAAACATTTTGAAAATCGCCGAATCTAATGGATATATATTGAAATCAAAAGGCAATTTGGGCGTAACAGTGTCCTTTCAAAATCAACTACTTATTAGCTTCCTTACGAGTGGAGCTGCCACGATTGTGGGAGCGAAAAGCGAAGAAGAAGCATTGTCTATTTACAATACTTTTACGGAGGAATTGAAACCAATAAGTTAGCTAGTATTTTTTTATTACTTTGTAATATTTTATAGAGATCAGTTTTAATATTTGGTATTTTATTTCACTGTATAGATATGTCTGATATGTCTTTAGAAATTCAATATTTTCCTATTGTTATTAATAAAAAAGAGAAAATAATAGCAGCTGCTGATGATCGCGTTCTGTCTCTAGATGATGACACTTCAAAATCTGATAATTTAGATAATAACGAAGATAAAAAAGAAGAAGAAAAAGAAGAAGAAAAAGAATTAGAAGAGGATGATGAAGAGGAAGAAGAATTAGAATTAGAAGAGGATGATGAAGAGGAAGAAGAGGAAGAGGAAGAGGATGAAGATGATGAAGATGATGAAGAGGGAAAATCAAATCGCACAAATAGAAAGGAGACGACGAAAAAGAGTTCTGATCATAGGGATATTGATTTAACTCCTATAACTAAAAACTTGGAGATCATTAATAAGAATGTGGATAAACTGTTTAAAGAGATTCAAAAGATACAAAAAGTAACTCAACCATTACAAAAGGGTCTCAATTCTATTGAAAAGCAGTCCGTATCTATTAAACAGACTCAATCTTTACTCAAGGAAATGGATAAAAGAATACTAAAAATAGAGAAAAATGTTACAACCAAAACATCAAAAAATACACCCTCTAGTTCTAGGACATCCACCAAAACATCAAAAAATACACCCTCTAGTTCTAGGAAATCAACTTCTAAATCTTCAAAGAAACCCGCCGATAATAAGAAAAAGAGAAATAAGTAGATAGATTGAAGCCTAAACCTACTACCATTTTCTACCATACTCTTCTCTGATACTATAGTAGAGATATTGCTGGGCATATCCAGAATATCTTCCATAGTGTTCTCTAATTTTTTTTGATAACACTCTATATTGGTTGGGAGTAATCTTTTCCTTTATTTTCATATCTTCGTCTAAGATTTGATTCAATTTTTTCTGGAAAAATTTTATAATCCAAGTGTCAATTGGAAATGCTTCTAACTTGTTTAAAGAAAATAATAATATACAATCTGCTATTTTGTCTCCAACTCCACTTAACTTCAATATTTCTTGTTTTGCTTTATCGTAATCCATTTCTGCTAATTTTACCATATCAGTTTCCTGCTTTACTATTTCTTTTACTGTTTTTATAACAAATTCTGCTCTATATCCTAATCCACAAAGTAAGAGTTCTGGTACAGAAGTAGTGTGTAGTGTTCTTAGACTTGGAAATGTATAAAATTCATTACCATCCCATTCCACTTTTTTTCCAAATTTCTTGGAGAGATTTCTCAATATCAGTCGAATTCTCGGAATATTATTGTTACTAGAACATAGAAATGATATTATACATTGAATTGGTCTTTGTCTCATGATTCGTAATCCAGGATATTTTTTCGTTACACTGTCTATTATTATGTCCTTTCCAGAAATTTCATTCATAATCTGATCGTATTGGTCATCAAATCTAAAAACATGTTGTTGCCAGTTCTCTATTTTAGGAAAAGAATCGTATTCATATGTTTTTTCACCATTGTTTTCATATTCGGTTATTTTTAATATCGATTCTTCATATATTCCGTACCATGATTTATCTCTTTTTTCCCAAAGAAAGGATTGTCCACTATTAATGGTTGAATTAATATTGAGATTATATCCGCTATTCAATTACTAGAAAATTTTATGGGGGATTGCTGTTATATGCAATTTGTATTCTTTTCTTAGTTAAACCGTGGTTATCTCACCGGCATCTGGAGCATGTGCCTTATACCCATACTTTTCAACAATTTCTTCTGCAAATTTGGTGCATGATATGTTATCACCATGAACAGTCATTACTTGAGGGTCTCCTTTCACCTTGTCCAAAATCTCAAATAATTCTGTCCTACTATTATGTCCTGAAAAGTCAAATCTGTTTACTTCTGCCAAACATTTTATTGTTCTTCCATTATAAGTTACTTGTCTCTTATCGAGTAAAGATCTTCCTGGTGTTCCTTCTCCTTGATAGGAAACCAGAGCAATTCCATTGTATTGACTCTTGCATATTTCCTCTACATAAAAAACTGCTGTACCGCCAACTAACATACCAGCTGGAGAAATTATTACTCCGGGTTCTTTAACTACTCTTTTCCTTCTTTGCCAACTTGTTATTCTTTCAACATCTTCAATTGAACTCTTAAACATCTGAGGGTCTCTAAGATACTTTGGATATCTGAGCATGATATCATTGGTTTTTAATGCCATCCCATCCATAGCAATTTTGTATGGAAAATTATATGTTTTAAGTACACAAGCAATTTCTTGGGCTCTTTCCACAGAAAATGCGGGTATAAAGAATATACCATTCCTCTCGACCACTTCCTTTGCAAATTTTATCAATTCCCTTTCAGATTGTTCCCTGGGAACCTGTTCTGCTTGGGAATAAGTACTCTCAATTATTAACATATCAATTTCGCCTACATCAAGGTCGGCAGGTCTCAGAACCTTGGAACCTCGTGTATTCATATCGCCGGTGTAGAACAGTTTTTTTCCATCTGATTCAACTAAAACTGTTGCACCACCGATAACGTGTCCCGATTCATGAAAAGTAATGCTTGTATCCCTTATGGTGTGACTACTCTTGTAATCTAGATGTCTCGCATGATTTAACATGTTCACTAAATCATGATACTGAAAAGGTAGATAGAAGCCTGATATTTTTATCATATCTTGAATTAGCAACTCGGAGAGTTCAAATGTAGGCATTGTTGCTAAAGCTTCTAAATTTGAATCTGGTTCAAGAAAAAGGGATGGAGCGCATCCTGAATGATCCAGATGTGCATGGGTTATTACTACTGCATCAATATCCTTAGACTTCACTTGAATCGGGAAAAGAGGTTCCTTCTTCAAAAGAACTCCGTAATCTAGTAGAATATTTGTATTATTTGAATTAATCAAGAATGCGGATCTTCCAACTTCTCTGGCAGCTCCTAACGTTGTAACTTTCAATGAAAATTACTTAATTTATTTATCATATTAGTCTTTTTGCATTATTACGTAGTGAAAACAATATTCCACAACAGATACTCTTCATTACTAGTTTTAATGCTCTCTAAATATCCATATCCTGCGTCATCCAAAACATCCTCAAATTCATATGTGTGTATTTCTTTTTGGCCTTCATGTTTAAGGCATTTTCTTAATGTTTCTTTTATGGTGTCTTTGTATTTTGGTTTAGAATAAACATACCATAAATTGTGCGCTCCCCTTAGTTCTTTTAGTAATTCAATAGTTCCATTTGATATTTTTGAATAATACTTGTTCGTTATTTCTATATTGATATCCTCCCAGGATGGAGTTATCCAGCTTGCGATTTTTTCAAACCCATGTCCTTCAAACTCTGCTGCAAGGCTC
>Ga0183260_10002643_pt1 | contig 14707 bp, 14 predicted proteins | sample AntDrymUQ4972206_2_FD_129768 | JGI IMG/M metagenome (GOLD analysis project Ga0183260, IMG submission 129768) | Polar desert sand microbial communities from Dry Valleys, Antarctica - metaG UQ497 (22.06) (version 2) (version 2) | ecosystem: Environmental > Terrestrial > Soil > Desert | place... | reverse complement strand
TCCTCGGCGAGGTCGAGCGAGCGGCCAGGCGTCCCGGCCCAGGCTGGGTCAGTCAGACGGTGGGGGCGGTTTCGACGGCGGCCTTGATGCGCGCGAGGGTGGCGCGCATCCCGTTGCGGTTGGTGCGATCGCGCCAGCGGCCGAACACCATGCGGTAGGCGGCGAGCATCGGCGACCCCGACAGCTCGTAGGACTCGGTCACGTCGGTGGCGCCCGGGTCGTCGGAGGTCGGGTCGATGCCGTAGCGCCACGTGTTGACGATCTGGCGGCCGGCGAGCACGACGAAGGCGAACTCGGACGGCCGGTCACACGTGATCACCTCGCACGTCGTCCAGTACACGGGGCCGATGCCATTGCGCTTGACGTGGCCCCGAAAGCGGGCACCCACGGCCGGGCCGGCGGCGCCGCCGAGCCACTCGGCCTCGAACGTCTCCGGGCTGAACTCCCCGATGCGCGTCACGTCGGTGACGAGGTCCCACACCTGCTCCCGCGGCGCCGCCATCCGAACCGTGACCGACCCCTTCATGCGGCCACGGTAGCCATGGCGGCAGCGGAGATCCGTCTCTCAGATCGTGCTTGGGTCGACGTCCTGGCCGAGGAGGAAGCGGCCGATCGTCTCGTCCAGCTTCGGGGCGACCATCAGATGCTGGGTGGTGACGTGGACGTCGCGCAGGCAGCGCTGCAGCACGTTCGATGAGTAGACGCTGGAGCCGCCGGCCAGCGTGTAGGCGGCGTCGACGGCGTCCACGGCCGCCCGCACGGCGTGCACCGAGGCCATCCGTATGACGAATCGGTCCTCCATGGCGAGGCGCTGGCCGGCGTCGGCGACCGACCACGCCCGCCGCAGCTCGTCGAGCAGGAACGCCCGGGCCGAGCGCAGGCCCGCCTCGGTTCGCGACAGCTCGATCTGGGTGTAGGGGTTCTGGGCCAGCGTGCGCGACGAGAACTGCGGGCGCTTCCCGCCGGCCAGGGCGACCAGCTCGTCCAGGGAGCGCCGGGCCAGTCCGAGACCGACGGCGGCCACACCGGCGGCGAGCAGGGCGAAGTTGGGGAAGACGGCCAGGCGCGAGGTGACGAACGGTCGGGTCACGCCGGGCTGCAACGTGCGGGCCGCCGGGACGCGGACGCCGTCGACGGAGAAGTCGAGCGAGCCGCTGCCGCGCAAACCCGAGGTGAACCACGTGTCGTGGAAGAGCACGTCGTCGTGCTCGAAGAAGCACAGCCGGAACGTGTCGTCGTCGCAGCGGGTTCCGCCGAGGATCCAGCGCGAGTGCTGGGTCCCGCTGCCCCACGGCCACCGGCCGGTGACCCGGAAGCCGTCGCCGTCGGCGACCCCCTGCCCGTTGGGCGCGAAGACCCCGCCGGCGATGGCGTTCGGATCACCGAACACGTCGGCGGCGGCGGCCGGTTCGAGGAACGCGGCCATCGACGTCGTCGTCGCGGCAATCATCGTGCACCAGCCGGCGGCACCGTCGGCGATGCTGACCCGCTCGATCGCCTCGACCAGCGTGGCCGGATCGATCCCCGGGCCGCCGTACTCGACCGGCAGGCACAGTCGCCCGAGGCCGGTGGCGACGAGCGCGTCGACCACCGGCGCCGCCAACCGCCGGCCCGACTCGGACGCGTCGGCGTGCGCGGCGGCCACCACCGCCAGCTCGTCGGCGCCGCCCAGCACCTCGTCCCGCACTGTCACCCGGCGCAACGTACCCGGCCGGTGGCGAGCGCCGGAAGGGCCGGGAGTAGCGTCCTCGAAGGTGAGCGGCTGGAACTTCGCCGACCTGTTCGAGGCACTGGCCGACGCTCATCCTGACGCTTTGGCCCAGAAGCAGGCCGACCGCGTCACGACGTGGGCCGAGTTCGACCGCCGCGCCGACGGGCTGGCCGCCCACCTGCTCGCCGCCGGGCTCGGCGAGCAGGACAAGGCCGCTCAGTACCTCTACAACTCGCCGGAGTACCTCGAGTCGCTGTTCGCGTCGTTCAAGGCCGGGCTGGCCACGGTCAACACGAACTACCGCTACACCGCCGATGAGCTGGTCTATCTGTGGGACAACGCCGACGTCGTCGCCGTCGTGTTCGACGCCACGTTCGTCGAGCGGTGCGAGGAGGTGCGGCCCCGCCTCCCGAACATCCGCGCCTGGCTGTGGGTCGACGACGGCGCCGCGCCCTGCCCCGACTGGGCGACGCCCTACGAGGAGGCCGCCGGCCACCCGCCCCCGGATCGGGTCAGCGGACCGTGGGGTCGCTCCGGCGACCACCTCGTGCTGCTCTACACGGGCGGCACGACCGGGATGCCGAAGGGCGTGATGTGGCGCCAGGACGACCTGTTCGGCGCGCTCGACAGCGCCAACAAGAAGCGCCTCCCACCGGGCCAGGACCTCGAGGCCGCCGTCGATCGCGTCGGGCGGGCCGGCCCCCGCAATCTGCCGGCAGCGCCGCTGATGCACGGGACCGGGCTGTTCAACGCGCTCAGCAACCTAATGGTCGGCGGCAGCGTCGTGACGATGACCGGTCGCCGCTTCGACGCCGTCGAGCTGCTCGACACGGTCGAGTCGGAGCGGATCGACTCGATGTCGATCGTCGGCGACGCCTTCGCCAAGCCGATCCTGCGCGCCCTCGACGCCGAGCCCGACCGCTGGGACATCTCGTCGCTGCGGGTCATCGTGTCGAGCGGCGTGATGTGGTCGGCGGAGACGAAGGCCGGGCTGCTGGGCCACAACGACCGGCTGATCCTGGTCGACTCGCTCGGCTCCAGCGAGGCGATCGGGATGGCCTCGAGCACGACGAAGGCCGACGGATCGGCCGACACGGCGTCGTTCCGGCTCGGCCCCGACACCCGGGTCGTAATGGAGGACGGGCGCGACGTCACGCCCGGCTCCGGCGAGATGGGACTGGTGGCGATGCGCGGGCGCACGCCGATCGGGTACTACAAGGATCCCGAGAAGTCGGCGGCCACGTTCCAGGTCATCGACGGCGTCCGCTATTCGATCCCGGGCGACTTCGCCACCGTGGGCACCGACGGCACGGTCCGCCTGCTCGGGCGGGGCAGCCAGTGCATCAACACCGGCGGCGAGAAGGTCTATCCCGAAGAGGTGGAGGAGGTGCTCAAGCAGCACCCCAGCGTCGCCGATGCCGCCGTCGTCGGGCTGCCCGACGAGCGCTTCGGTGAGGCGATCACCGCCCTCGTCGAGGCCCACGGCGGCGACGTCATCGACGAGCCGGCGCTGATCGCCCACGTCAAGTTGCACCTCGCCGGCTACAAGGCGCCGAAGCGGGTCATCCCGATCGCGTCGGTCGGACGCGCCGCCAACGGCAAGCTCGACTACCAGGCGTTGAAGACGATCGCGGCCGGCGCGACCGAGACCGATACCGTCAGCTGACGACCACCAGGGAGGCGAGCCATGTACGAAGATCACGACCGCGACCGGGACCGAGATCGAGATCGTGACCTCGTCCGCGGCGAGTCGACGGGCGTCTCGCCGACGCTCATCGGCCTGATCGTCGTCGCCATCCTGGCCGTCGTCTTCATCGTCCAGAACCAGACCAAGACCGAGGTCGAGTTCCTGTTCTGGACGCTGAACACCGACGTCTGGGTGGCCATCGCCATCGCCCTTGCCCTCGGGGCCGTGCTCGGCTGGCTGGCGATGCAGATGGTCCGCCGCCGGCGCCGATGACGCGACGCGTGCCGTCGACCGACGGCGTGGCCGTCGCGTTGCACGAGCTCGCCGGGGAGTCGGCCCCGAACCACTCGATCGTGCTTGTGTCGCACGCGACTGGGTTCCACGCCCGCGCCTACCTGCCGATGGCGGCCGGGCTGGAACCGGCGTTCCACGTCGTCGGACTCGACGTACGCGGCCACGGGGACACGCCGGCGCCGCCCGATTGGGAGGTGGACTGGACCGGCTACGCCGACGACACGGCCGCCGTCGCCGACGAGCTCGCCGGGGAGCCGGGGGGCGAGGGCGGCCTCGTCGGCTTCGGCCACTCCAAGGGGGGCGCCACCCTGCTGATGGCGGCGCACCGGAGCCCGGACCAGTTCCGGCTCCTCGTCCTGTACGAACCGATCGTCTTCCCGCCGGTCGCCGCCGAGAACGGCGCGACCCGCCCCCCGAGTCCGTTGGTCGAGGGCGCCCGGCGCCGCCGCCCGACGTTCCCGTCGCTCGAGGACGCCATCGCCAACTACTCGTCGAAGCCGCCGCTGGACGCCTTCGACCCCGAGGCCCTGGACGCCTACGTCCGGTACGGGTTCGGGCCCGACCCGGACAGCGACGGCGTCCGGCTGAAGTGTGACCCCGAGCACGAAGCGCGCACGTTCGAGGAAGGAGCGTGGCACGACACCTGGGCGCGGTTGCCGGACATCACCGTGCCGACGCTCGTGGTCGCGGGCGCCCTCGACGCCAACCCGCCGGCGATGATCGCCGAAGACGTCGCCGCCCGACTCCCCCACGGCCGCTACCTGCCGATGCCCGATGTCGACCACTTCGGACCGTTCACGCGCCCCCGCCGCGTCGCCGACCTGATCGCCACGACCATCGCCGAGGAGGATGACACCCCCGCCGTACCATGAACGTCGTGTTCGAGGTCCCGACGTCGCTGTCGCCCAGCCGGGTGGAGAAGTTCACGTCGTGTCCGATGGCGTTTCGTTTCGCCAGCATCGAGAAGCTGCCGGAGCCCCCATCCCTCCACACCACGCGCGGTTCGATCGTCCACCGGGCGCTGGAGCTCGCGTTCGGGCATCCGCCGCTCGAGCGCACGCCCGATCGGTTCCACCGCACTCTCGACGCCGCGCTGGCCGAGTTCGCCGAGCATCCCGATCTCCAACTGCTCGCCCTCACCGAGGCTGGGTATGGCCAGCTGGTCGCCGAATGCCGGGACCTGGTCGACAGCTACCTGCGCATGGAGGATCCGACGGCCGTGCGACCGATCGGACTGGAACTGCGGCTCGAGGCCCCGGTCGACTCGTTGCGCCTGCGCGGCGTCATCGATCGTCTGGAGCTGCGCGACGGCCAGCTCGTCGTCACGGACTACAAGACCGGTCGGGCACCGTCGGCCAACTGGGAGCAGAAGAGCCTGGCCGGCGTGCACTTCTACTCGTTCCTTTGCCACGCCGTGTTCGGACGGCGGCCGGCGGCCATCCGCCTGATGTACCTGAAGACGGGTGAGACGATCGAGGCCACCCCGTCGGAGCGTTCGGTGTCGTTCCTGGCCACCCGCACGACGGCCGTGTGGCGCGCGATCGAGCAGGCCTGCCAGCGGGGCGACTTCCGGCCCCGGCCCGGCGCCCTGTGCGCGTCGTGCGCCTACCAGGCGTGGTGCCCCAGCTTCGGGGGCGACCCCGACCGGGCTGCGGCGGAGCTCGGGGCGACGCCGGTGTCCGCGCTGGCCTCGTGAGCGAGCGCCAGCGAGCGAACCATCAAGCATCGTCTTCGGATCATCGGTGGAGCGGCACCGAGTCAGCGGCGTCGGGTGACGAAACGCTGCACCAATGATCCGGTGGTGAACGCCGCCGGGCTCGAACCGAACGACAGCGAGCTGCCGCCGGTCACGCCCGGCCGGCGCACGCTGGGGCCGTGGGTCGGCCGCCTCGATCGCGCCGCCGACGAACTGCTCGAGCACGCGCGCGGGCATCGCCTCCCCGACCGGGTGTTCCTCGTCGCCAGCCACCTCGGCGACTTCAGCGTGATCTGGCACGTCACCAACCTGGCCCGCGGCCTGACGTCGCCGCGTCGCGCCCGCCAGATCCCGGCCCTCGCCCTCGCTCTCGGCGCCGAGAGCCTGATCGTCAACCAGGGGCTCAAGCGGCTGTTCGGGCGGCCCCGCCCCACGCTGGCCGGCGACCCCCGCCTCCCGGTCCGGCGGCCGTCGACGTCGGCCTTCCCGAGCGGCCACGCCAGCGCCGCCGCCTTCACGGCCACACTGCTGACGAGCTGGGACGGCCGGCGCACGGCGCCGCTGTGGTGGACGATGGGCGGCGTCGTCGCCACCAGCCGCGCCTACGTGCGCATCCACCACGCCTCCGACGTGATTGCCGGCATGGCCGTCGGCGCCGGCCTCGGCCTGGCGGCCCGCAACGTGCTCCGCCGCCTCGGCGTGCGCTGACCGTCTCCCACCCGAGTACCGGACGCCACCGGAGTACCGCAGGGCGCGTATCGGCGGCTTTCATACTCGGGGTGCGGCCGGTACTCGGGTGGAGGACCGGAATGTTGCAGCGGCGGCGCCGGTTGCAGGACCTCGTGACCCGCTCCTTCGCCGTTACCTACGATTACCGCTGCCCGTACGCCCGCATCGCCCACGACCACGTCGTCGCCGGGCTGCGCGACGGGGCCGACTGGGACGTGACGTTCTTGCCGTTCTCCCTTGGTCAGGCCCACGTTGGCGACGGCGAACCGTCGGTGTGGGAGCAGCCGGACTCCGACTCCGGCTTGCTCGCCCTGCAGGCGTCGATCGCCGTGCGCGACACCCAGCCGGAGCGCTTCGTCGAGGTCCATCACGCCCTCTTCGAGCACCGCCACGCCACCGCCGGCGAGCTGCGCACCCGCGAGGCGCTGGCACCGGTGCTGGCCGCGGCCGGCGCGGACACCGACGCCGTGTGGGCCGAGGTCGACAGCGCCCGTCCGCTGGCCACGATCGAAAAGGAGCACACCGGTTACGGCGAGTCCCACACCGTGTGGGGCGTCCCGACGTTCGTCGTCGGCGAGCACGCCGTCTTCGTCCGCCTGCTCGACCGCCCTGCCGACGGCGCCCAGGCCCGGGCCACGGTCGAGCGAGTCCTCGACCAGATCGAATGGCCCGAACTCAACGAGTTCAAGCACACCACCATCCCCCGCTGAGCAAGATTTCGCGGGCGCCACGCCACGAACATCAACGTCCCGTGTCGAGCGCGAGGTACCACTCGTTCGCGCCGGACGACCAGGCGGCGTGCTGGGCGTCGAACAGGTCCTTGGCGCGGTGGCCCGGCCAGTGCGCCGGCAGCAGGCGGCTCGGCATTTCCGGATCGACGAACGGGAAGCGGCGCCACGCGTGGACCAGCTCGACCAGGGCGACGAAGCGGTCCTCGTCGGTGTCCGCCGAGCGACGGTGGAACTTGTCGAGGAAGGCCTCGTAGTCGACCTCGAGCGCGTCGAGATTCCAGGTGCGGCGGAGAAGCTCGGGGTCGCCGACGAGATCGCCGGTCTCGGCCCGCAGCACGATCGCCCCGGTGACGAGATCGAGCGACCGCAGCACGGAGGCGGCGTCGGCCTCGCGCTCGGCGTGTGGGGACGCGGCGACACCGGGGGCGACGAAGCCGTAACCAGCAAACCCGAGCTGGGCGCGGAGCTGGTGGCGCTTGGCCCGCTGGTCCTCGGGCACGGAACACAAGACGAATGACCAGCGGCCATCCCAGGACTCGTCGCGCCGGCCGAACCGGTAGATGCGCTCGGTGCCCGTCGCCAGCAGACTCCGGCCGCGGTCGGTGAGCCGCCACCGTGCCCGCCTTCCGACCTTCTCGGAGGCGAGCACACCTTGCTCGGCCAGCCGCGCCGCCGCCTGGCGGGCATTGCGCTCCTCAATGCGCAACGCCGCCAGGCCCCGGACGATGGTCGAGGTCCAGACGACACCGTCGTGGGGGAGCACGAACTCGCCGAGGACCGTCAGCAGCAGCGATTTGGCGCTCGACCCGGCGCGCGGGCGCAGACGCCGGTCGGAGGGCCCATTCTCGACATGTTCTTGACGACTCACGGAGCGAGTGTAGAATGTTGCCGATGGAACCGTCAACGATTCCGAGCCCGACGCCGGAGGTCACCTTCGACACCGACCCCGCTCGCTACCGCCACTGGGAGCTGGGCGTCGACGGGTCGATCGCCACGTTGACGATGCGCGTGACGCCCGGCGCCGGCCTGCGCGACGACTACGAGCTGAAGCTCAACAGCTACGACCTCAGCGTCGACATCGAGCTCGCCGACGTCGCCCAGCGCCTGCGCTTCGAACACCCGGGGGTGAAGGCCGTCGTCGTGACCGGTGGGGTCGACAAGGTGTTCTGTGCCGGCGCCAACATCCAGATGCTTGCCGGGGCTACCCACGCCCACAAGGTGAACTTCTGCAAGTTCACCAACGAGACCCGCAACGGCCTCGAGGACAGCACGGCGCACTCGGGTCAGACGTGGATCGCGGCCGTCAACGGGACCGCCGCCGGCGGCGGGTACGAACTGGCACTCGCCTGCGACGAGATCCTGCTCATCGACGACCGCTCCTCGGCCGTCTCGCTGCCGGAGGTCCCGCTGCTCGCCGTCCTGCCCGGCACGGGCGGGCTGACTCGGGTCGTCGACAAGCGGCACGTGCGACGCGACCTCGCCGACGTCTTCGCCACCCGCACCGAGGGCATCAAGGCCCAGCAGGCCGTGACCTGGGGACTGGTCGACGCCATCGCGCCGCGCAGCCGCTTCGACGACCTCGTCCGGGAGCGGGCCGAGGCGCGGGTCGCCACCTCGCGTCGGCCGGACGACGAGACCGGCATCGCCCTGACACCGCTCTCCGTCGACGTCAGCGCGGACGCCCTCCGCTACGAGCATGTCACCGTCGAGATCGATCGCAGCATCGGCGCCGCCCACATCACCGTGGCCGCCCCGTCGCCCGACGCCGCGCCGTCGACAACCGACGAGCTCGTCGCCGCCGGCGCCGGCGCGTGGCTCGTGGCGGCGGCCCGCCAACTCGACGACGCCATGCTGCGGCTGCGCTTCAACGAGCCCGAGATCGGCACCTGGGTGCTGGGCACCGTCGGTGACCCGGCCACCGTCGTTGCCGCGGAGGACGCGCTCGCCACCTCCGCCGACCACTGGCTCGTCAACGAGATCCGCCTGCTCTGGGCCCGCACCCTGCGACGGCTCGACCTCTCGGCCCGGACGCTCGTCGCCCTGGTCGAACCCTCCAGTGCGTTCGCCGGCGTACTGGCCGAGCTGGTCCTCGCCGCCGACCGCTCCTTCATGCTCGACGGGCCGGGGCCTGGCGAGGACGCGCGCGACGCCAACCTCCAGCTCACCCCGGCGAACGACGGCTGGTTCCCGATGGCCAACGGCCTGTCCCGGCTGGCGACTCGGTTCTGGGGTCACGACGAGGCGTTGGATGCCGTCCGCGGCCAGATCGGCAAGAGCCTGGTGGCGACCGAGGCCGCCGAGCTCGGGCTGGTCACGTTCACGCCCGACGACATCGACTGGGACGATGAGATCCGCCTCATGCTGGAGGAGCGCAACAGCTTCTCGCCCGACGCCCTTACCGGGCTGGAGGCCAACTTCCGCTTCCCCGGACCCGAGACGATGGAGACGAAGATCTTCGGCCGCTTGACGGCCTGGCAGAACTGGATCTTTCAGCGACCCAACGCCGCCGGTCCCGAAGGCGCGCTGGCCCGCTTCGGCACCGGCTCTCGTCCGAACTACGACCGCGCCCGAGTCTGAGGAGACTGCGATGACCACCGTCGACATCGACGCCATGATTCCCAACAACGTCGACCTCGCCGCCGACCGCCGCCTGCAGCGGGCGCTCGAGTCGTGGCAACCCAAGTTCATCGAGTGGTGGAAGACGCTGGGCCCGGTCGCGTTTCAGGACAACGACGTCTACCTGCGGACCGCCATCGACGTCGGCCAGGACGGCTGGGCCAACTTCGGTCACGTCAAGATGCCCGACTACCGCTGGGGCATCTTCCTTGCCGAACCGGCGCCCGACCGCACCATCGCCTTCGGCGATCAGCTCGGGCAGGAGGTCTGGCAGGACGTGCCGGGCGAGCACCGCGCCGATCTGCGTCGGCTCCTCGTGGTGCAGGGCGACACCGAGCCGGCCTCGGTCGAACAGCAGCGGGCGCTATGCCTGTCGGCCCCGAGCCTCTACGACATGCGCAACCTGTTCCAGATCAACGTCGAGGAGGGTCGCCACCTGTGGGCGATGGTGTACCTGCTACACCGGTACTTCGGCCGGGACGGTCGCGACGAGGCCGACGAGCTGCTCGAGCGGCACTCCGGTGACGAAGACAACCCGCGCATCCTCGGCGCCTTCAACGAGCCGACGCCGGACTGGCTGTCGTTCTTCTTCTTCACCTACTTCACCGACCGTGACGGCAAGTTCCAGCTGGCCTCGTTACGCGAGAGCGCCTTCGACCCACTGTCGCGCACGTGCGACTTCATGCTCAAGGAGGAGGCCCACCACATGTTCGTCGGTGCCACCGGCGTGGGACGCGTCGTCCAGCGCACCGTCGAGCTGATGAAGGAGCACGACACCGATGACGTCGCGTCCCACGGCGGCGTCAGCGTCGACACGCTGCAGCGCTACCTCAACTTCCACTACAGCGTGTCGCTCGATCTGTTCGGCGCCGAGACGTCGACGAACGCGGCGAACTACTTCGCCGCCGGATTGAAGGGCCGCTTCCAGGAGGAGCGGCGCGACGACGACCATCGGCTCCATGACGCCACCCGTACCGTCCCTCACGTCGCCGACGCCACGATCGGCGAGCGTGAGGCACCGGCGCTGTCGGCGCTCAACGAGACGCTGCGCGACGACTACGTCATCGACTGCCGGAAAGGCGTCGATCGGTGGAACCGCGCGCTGGCCGAGGTCGGCGGCGCGCTGACCCTGCCCCATCTGGGGTTCAACCGGGCCGTCGGCACGTTCGCCGGCCATCTCATCAGCCCTGACGGACGGATCGTCGGCGACGAGGAGTGGTCGGCCGAGGTCGCAGGGTGGTTGCCCACCGACGACGACCGGGCCCACGTCGAGGGCCTGATGCACGGCGTGACCGAGCCCGGCCAGATGGCCGGATGGGTGGCGCCACCGTCGACCGGCATCCACGCCAAGCCGGTCGACTACGAATACGTCCGCACCTGATCGGCGGCGAGGGAGTCTGCGCTGATGACCGTCCACAACGCCACTGAGTGGCTGCTCGACCGCCACGTCGCCGGGGGCTCCGGGGACCGCCTCGCCTACCGAGTCGAGGACACGTCGACGACGTACGAAGCGCTGCAGCAGGAGGTGTGGCGAGCTCAGCACGCGCTGCAGGCACTGGACGTGCGGCGCGGCGAGCGGGTCGCCCTCGTCGTCGACGACGAGCTGGCGTTCCCGGCGTGGTTCCTCGGGGCGATGCGATCGGCGGCGGTCCCCGTGCCCCTGTCGACGATGTTGACCACCAGCGACCTGGCTGCCATCGTCGCCGACGCCGACGCCGGCGTGGTCGTCGCGTCGGACGGCTATCGCGACCACCTGACCGCGATCACGTCCGCCGCGCCGAACGTACGTCACGCCGTCGTCGTCGACCGAGAGGCCGGCGGGAGCGAGGACGACGCCGGCAGCGGTGCCGCCGCGGTGCACGCCTGGTCGAGCTTCGACGACCGCACAGAAGCGCCGCTGGCGCCGACGACGGCCGACACGCCCGCGTTCTGGCTGTACAGCTCGGGCACCACCGGATCGCCGAAGGGCGTGATGCACCGCCATGGCAGTCCGCAGGCGACGGCCGAGACCTACGCCCGCTCGATCCTGGCGATCGGTCCGGACGACCGCTGCCTGTCGGTGGCCAAGCTGTTCTTCGCCTTCGGGTTGGGCAACTCACTGACCTTCCCATTGTCGGTGGGGGCGAGCGCCGTGTTGCATCCGCACCGGCCGACACCGGCCGGCATCGTCGAGCTGGTGGAGGCCGAGCAGCCCACGCTCTTCTTCGCCAGTCCCGGGTTCCTTGCCGCCCTGCTCGATGGCGACGCCGGTGCGGGGTCGTTCGCCTCCGTGCGGGCCACGGTGACGGCCGGCGAAGCGTTGCCGGCCGACATCCAGCGCCGTTTCCAGGAACGTTTCGGCCACCCCGTCCTCGATGGCATCGGCTCGACCGAGGCCCTCCACATTTTCCTCTCCAACGCCATCGGCCGAGAGCGGCCGGGCACGAGCGGCACGCCCGTGCCCGGCTACGACGCCCGCCTGGTCGACGACGCCGGCCAGGTGGTGACGACCGCTGAAAACCCCGGGTACCTCCAGGTGCGCGGGCCCTCGCTGGCGACGGGCTACTGGTGCCGCGACGCCGCCACCCGGGCCGCCTTCCAGGGCGAGTGGCTGGCCACCGGCGACGTCTACGTCACGTCGGCCGACGGCTACTGGACGTTCCTCGGTCGCAACAACGACATGATCAAGGCCGGCGGCATCTGGGTCTCGCCGGCCGAGGTCGAAGCGACGTTGATCGAACACCCCGACGTCCTCGAAGCGGGCGTCGTCGGGGCGCGCGACGCCGAGGGGTTGGAGATGACGGTCGCCTTCGTCGTCGCCCGTCAGGGGCGCACGATCGACGAGCGGACGATCGACGAGCACTGCCGGGCCCGCATGGCGGCGTTCAAGCGGCCGCGCCGGCTGGTCGTCGTCGAGGAGCTGCCGAAGACCGCCACCGGCAAGGTGCAGCGGTTCAAATTGCGCGACCGAGCCACCGACTCGGCGTGACCGTCGAGCTGATCGACGTCACGGGCGGAGCGATCGAGGTCGCCGTCGCGCCCGGGGATCCGGCGCTCCCGACGCTCGTGTTCCTCCACGAGGGCCTCGGGACGCGGGCGCAGTGGCGCGACTTCCCCCAGCGCGTCGCCGTGGCCGCCGGCGGGCACGCCATCGTCGTGTACTCCCGCCACGGCTATGGGCGGAGCGCGCCCGTGCCGCTCCCCCGCCCGGCCACGTACATGCACCACGAGGCCGACGTCGTGCTGCCCGAGCTCGTCGCCCACCTCGGGCTCGTCGAACCGATCCTCGTCGGTCACAGCGACGGTGCCTCGATCGCCCTGCTGTACGCGGGGGCCGGGCGCCCGGTGGGTGGCCTCGTCCTGCTGGCGCCGCACGCGTTCGTCGAGGACGTGACCGTCGCCGCCATCAGAGCGGCCGGCGAAGCGTTCGCACAGGGGGATCTACGGGCGCGGCTCGCCCGCTACCACGACGACGTCGACGTCGCCTTCCGAGGCTGGAACGAGGTGTGGCTGTCCGACGAGTTCCGGGCGTGGAACATCGAAGACCGCCTGGCGCGGATCACCGCCCCCGTGCTCGTCGTGCAGGGCGATGCCGACCCGTACGGGTCGTTCGCCCAGGTCGATGCCATCGAGCGCGGCGTGGGCGGCGCCGTCGACCGGCTGGAGCTGGCCGGGGCCGGGCACAGTCCGCAGCGGGACGCAGTCGAGACCACGCTCGCCGCCATCGCCGCCTTCCTCCGCCGGGTCAGCGCCGCCGAGGTGTCAGGATCGGGCCCGTGAGCGACGACCGCAAGATGTCCGACGCCGAGGGGCTGATGTGGCGCCTCGAGAAGGATCCATACCTGTCCTCCACGTTCGGGACGGTGTCGATCCTCGACCGGCCGCCCGACTTCGATCAGCTGCGAGCCCGGATGGAGGGTGCGCTCGCCGCCGTGCCTCGGCTCGGCTGGCGGGTGCAGTCCGCCCCCGGTGATCTCTCGGCACCGCTGTGGGTCGACGATCCCGACTTCGACATCGACTACCACGTCCGCCGGCTCGCCGTGGCCAAGCCGGGCTCGATGCGCGACGTGCTCGACCTGGCCTCGCTGCTCGTGCTCGACCCGTTCGAGCGGACCCGCCCGTTGTGGCAGTTCTTCGTGCTCGAAGGGCTACGGGGCGGCAAGGCCGCGCTCGTCCAGAAGATGCACCACACCATCACCGACGGTGAGGGCGGCGTGCAGATGGCCCTCCAGTACCTCGATTTCGAGCGCGATGCGCTGAGCCCGCCGCCGGCCGACCCCGCCGTCGCAGAGGCGCCGTCCCCGCCGCCGGGCGGCGGCGCGACGATGCGCGACCTCGTCGCCGCCAGCTTCCGCCTGCCCCTCGGCGTCGCCAAGCAGGTCCGTGAGCTGTTGGCCGATCCGACCGCGATCCCTGGGGCCGGCAGCGCGGCCGTCGACACGATGCGCGGCATCGTCACCCAGCTGGCCGACGTCGAGCGAGCCCGCAGCCCGCTCTGGACGGAGCGCTCGCTGCGACGCCGCATCGAGGTGGCCCGGGCGCCCTTCCGGGCCACCCGCGACGCCGCCCGCCGGCTCGGCGGCACACTCAACACCGCCTTCGTGACGGCGGCCGCCGATGCCGCCGGGCGCTACCACGACGAGCTCGGCGCGCCGGTCGAGTCGCTCCGGGCCTCGATGGCGGTGAGCACCCGCACGGCCGAGTCCGGCGCCAACGCCTTCTCGCTGGCCCGGCTGGCCGTCCCTACCGCGGCAATGCCTATCGCCGAGCGCTTTCGGCTGATCCAGGAGGCCTCGGTGGCCGCCGGCGAGCCGGCGCGCGGCGCGTCACTGGCCACGTTGGCGGCGGTGACGTCGACCCTGCCGACGTCGCTCCTCACTCGCCTCGCCCGGCAACAGGCGCAGACGATCGATTTCGCCACGTCCAACGTCAAGGGTTCGCCGGTCCCCGTGTACATCGCCGGCGCGCGGTTGCTCGAGAACTACCCGATCGGCCCGCTCGCCGGGGTCGCCTTCAACCTGACGCTGCTGTCATACGACGGCAGCCTCGACATGGGCGTCAACATCGACACGGCGGCCGTGGCCCAGCCCGACCGCCTGGCCCGGCTGCTCGGCCGGTCGCTCAGGTCCTTGGCTCGGGCCGGGGGGTGGGATTGAGCGGCCGGCGGTCAGGCCGGCTCGGCCGGCGCCGTCAGCAGGGTGCGCACGTCGAGCAACAGATCGGCGACCTCGCCCGAGGACACGAGCTCGCGACTCATCATCTGC
>Ga0183260_10002641_pt1 | contig 14728 bp, 13 predicted proteins | sample AntDrymUQ4972206_2_FD_129768 | JGI IMG/M metagenome (GOLD analysis project Ga0183260, IMG submission 129768) | Polar desert sand microbial communities from Dry Valleys, Antarctica - metaG UQ497 (22.06) (version 2) (version 2) | ecosystem: Environmental > Terrestrial > Soil > Desert | place... | reverse complement strand
GCGACGGGACGCCTCTTGCTGATCGGAGTCTTTCCCAGGCGACTCACAACGAGTCAGTTGTGCTCCAGCCTGGTTCGGCTCAGCTCTTGCTGGCGCAGCTCGATACGCCTGATCTTCCCGGTGAGCGTCTTCGGGAGATCGGGAACGAACTCGATGAGCCGGGGGTGCGCGTAGGCCGACAACCGTTGGCGCGCGAAAGCCTTGATCTCCTCGGCGAGATCGTCCGATGGATCGTGCGACTCGGCGAGGACGATGAAAGCCTTCACAACGTTGCCACGCAGCTCGTCCGGCGAGGCGACGGCGGCCGCCTCGCGCACCGCCGGGTGCTCGAGGCACGCGGACTCCACCTCGAAGGGGCCGATGCGATAGCCGGCCGCGATGATCACGTCGTCGGCCCGGCCCTCGTACCAGATGTAGCCGTCCTCGTCCTGCGAGGCGGCGTCCCTGGTGTGGAACCATTCGCCGCCGAAAGCCTCTTCGCTCTCCTCCGGCCGGTTCCAGTACCCGAGCGGGTAGTGCGGGTTCGATCGCGCGCGCAGGCAGATCTCGCCGCGTTCGCCTGGCGGAACCGACTGCTCGTCCTCGTCGAGGATGGCGACGTCCCAGCCCGGCATCGGCCGGCCCATCGAGCCCTCGCGCACCTCCATGAAGGGGAAGTTCGCGACCAGCGGATACGACTCGGTCAATCCGTAGAAGTCGAGCACCGTGACGCCGTACTGCTTGCGGAACCAGCGGATCGCCTCCGGGTTCAGCGGCTCGCCGGCCGAGCACACCCGGCGAAAGCGCTGGGGGTAGCGCGTGCCTGCATCGGCGACTCCCATCATCGCGCGCATCGCCGTCGGCGTCGTGAAGAGGTTTGTCACGTCGTTCCTGCTGAGAAAATCCAGCTGCTTCCGCGGGTCGAACCCTGCCTCGCGCCGGTAAACGCACTGCACCGCCCCCAGCCGCCATGGCCCGAGCAGCGGCGCGATCCCCGCCGCCCAGGCCCACTCGCCCATGCCGTGAAAACGCTCGCCATCCTCGACCTCGTGGCAGTAGCGGAATTCTTCATGGGCCAGGATGTAACGGTGGGCGTGGACGATGCCCTTCGCGAGACCGGTCGTCCCGGAGGTGTAGTAGAGCTGCGCTGGATCGTCCGCCGAGGTGTCGCAGGTCACGGCGTCCGTCGGCGCAGCCGTGAGCGTGTCCGACTCGAGCACCAGTGCGGCCGGAAACCACGGCCGCGCGAAGCGAGCGGCGTGCTCGGCGCCGTAGACGATGAGGCCCGCGCCGGAGTCCTCCAGCCGGTGCTGAACGGCGTCGTCCCCGTACAGCACCGACATCGAGAGCAGGATCGCGCCGAGCTTCCACACGCCAAAGAAGATGGCGGCAGCCTCCGGTGTCGGAGGCAGGACGACGGCGACGCGGTCGCCTCGCGCCACCCCGAACGCGGCGAGCGTGTGGGCCGCCTGGTTCGCCAGATCCTGAAGCTCACCCCAGGTGAGCACGCGCGTCGAGCCGTCGAAGCTCTCCCAGATGAGCGCGAGCTTCTCGCGCGGATGCTTGTCGCAGACATCCGCGGCGATGTTGTAGCGCGCGGGAACGTCCCAGCGGTGCGACGACGAAAGCGACTCGTACGTGCTCGGATTCACACCCTCTCCTCCTCCTCGTCCCTCAACGCATCGACGCTCACGCGCCGTGCGACCGCGAGCGCCGACAGTGCGGCCGGCCAGCCTGCGTACACGGCCACGTGCTCCAGCAGCGCGATGATCTCGTCCGGCTCGACGCCAACATTGGCCGCCATCAGCAGATGATTCTCCAGGTGGTCCAACCGTCCGGCCGCCGCGAGGATCGCGATGGTCGCGATCTCACGCTCGCGGAGGGAGAGGCGGTCGTCTGCGAGGACTGTCCCGAAGGCGGTCTCGAGCGTGATTCGCAGCATCGAGGGCGCGAATCCCTCCCCGAGCGCCTCGAGGGAGACGATGTCGCCGCTGGGATCGAGCCGCCGCAGCACGCTGCGGCCGGCCGCGGCGGCATCGCTATCGGCGTCAGCCAAAGGAATCGCCTCCAATACGTGAGGAAGGGTGGGCGGGAGCCGTCAGGCTCCCGCCCTGGCGCTTGCTCAGCGCCTGATCGTCACGACCTTCCCGACCGACTTGTACGTACCGTTCGCGTAGTTCACGACCTGGTACTGGTGGACGATCCGCCCCTGCGGCCCACCCGAGAGCTTGATGTTCGGCATGAGCAGCGGGTTGACCGTCGGCGCCAGCGTGTTCCACGCCTTCACCACCGAGGCCGTCGTCGGGTTCTTCACCTGCTTCAGCACCGTCACGAGCGCAACTGCGCCGGCGTATCCGTTCTCCACGAAGATGCTGTTCGGGTCCGCGTCCGGCGAGTACTTCGCGACATTTGCCTTGTACGTGTTGACGCCCGCATTCTTGGCCCAGCGCGGGTCCGCCGGGTCCTTCAACCACATCGCCGAATACAGATTCTCGAACTCGCCGACCTGATCGAGGATGCCGCGGAGGGCGAGCGCAGCGCTGTACACGAAGATCGTCGGCTTCCAACCCGTCTGGCGGATGTACTTGAGAGCTCCGACCATCGTGGCTCCGGTGAGCCCGACGAAGAGGGTGTTCACTCCCTCCGCCCGCAGTCTGTTCAGCTGTGAGCTGACGTCCACCTGGGCGGGCGAGACCGTCAGGGTGGAGACGAACTGCGACTTCTTCGAGCCGAGACCACGGTTGATTCCCGCCGCGAAGTCGAGGGCGAGATCGTTGTTGATCGCGAGCAGGCCGACCTTCGGGTTGGAGACGTTCTTGGCTGCCCAGGCTGCTTCGATCCCTGCCTCCCAGCGGATGTCCGGCCACCAGGACTTCGTGAGCGTGTACCTCGCCTCGTCGTGCAGGCCGCTCATGTTCATCTGGATCGTGTTGACCTGCTGCATGTAGTCACGGATCGCGTTCGCCGGGCCGCCGAAGTCGAGCAGGAGGAAAGCGTTCTGCTGCTCGATCAGGTTCCGGGCATTCGACGCGAGGCGCGAAGGGTCGTAGCCGTCGTCGAGCGTCACATACTTGATCTTCCGGCCGTTGACGCCGCCGTGTGCGTTCACCCAGCCGAAGTACGCTTTCGCGCCCTCGGAAAGGGCTCCGTACACGGCTAGCGGCCCGCTGAACGGGAAGCTGCCCCCGATGATGATCTGGTTCTTCGAGATCCCGCGCGGCGGGGCGTCCGTCACGGCGGTGGCCGAGCTCGCAGCCACGGCGAGCACGGCGGCGAGCAGCGCGAGCATGAGCGCGAGCGCCCTCGGCCCGCGTAACGATGAAGCGGTCATTTTCCACCTCTCTGTTGGAGTTGCACTGTGTGTGTGGCTCGTTTCGAGCGCCACATTCCGAGGAGGCGCGCCGGCACCGCAGCGACACCGCCCGGTAGGAAATAGATCACCACGGCAAGCGCGATTGCATAGACGAGCTGCGGCGCTGTGCTCCCCAGCGACGCGGTCTTGTCGGGGACATAGACGACGAATGCTGCACCAGCAATCGCACCCCAGGACGACCGCAGGCCGCCCAGTACCGAACCGACGAGAAACGCGAGCGACAGCGTGAGGGTGTACGTCGTGGGCGTCGCCGTGCCGATGAGGAGCTGGTAGAGACCTCCTCCGATGCCGGCCATTCCGGCGCTGATGGCGAAGATGAGCGTCTTCGTCCTGGCCAACCCCACGCCCAGCGCCGCCGCCATGGCCTCGCTCTTGCGCAACGCGCCGAGCGCCCGGCCGATCCGGCCGCGGACGATGCCCTGGAAACCGCCGACGAAGACGAGCAGCGTCGCGAGACTGAGGAAATAGACCCACTTGTCGGGGGCGAGGTCGATCCCCCACGGCGCAGGCGGCGTTCTGATGCTGATGCCGAAGGGACCGCCTGTGAGCTCCCGGTAGTGGGAGACGATCGTCGGGAAGAGCACGGCGACACCGAGCGTGAGCAGGCCGAGGTAGAGCCCGCGGATGCGCAACGCCGGCACGCCGAGGAGCAGGCCGGCGACGAACGCGAGCGCGCCGCCGGCGAGGATCGCGAGCCCGTACGGCACGCTCGCCTTGTGGATGAGGATGGCCGTCGTGTACGCGCCGAGCCCGAAGATTGCGCTGTGCCCGATCGAGACCTGGCCCGAGTACCCGAGCAGGAGGTTGATCGAGAGCACGGCAATCCCGATGCAGAGGACGCGCGTGAACTGGAACACTGTGTATCCGCTCACGAAGAACGGTGCGAGGACGGCGAGGCAGAGGCAGATCGCGAGCACGCCGCGGCCGGCGAGCGCTCCCGGGTCGGACCGGCCGGGAAGCGCGTAGGCGCTCATACGCGCAACGCCGACGCGCGGCCGAAGAGACCTTGCGGCCGGAAGAGGAGGACGACGAGGATCACGGCGAAGGGAACGATCTGATTCAGGTCACCGGCGAGCAGGTCGACGTATTGCGCGGCGAGGCTCGATGCGACGCCGATGACGAGTCCGCCCACGACGGCCCCGACCCGGCTGCCGAACCCTCCGAGCGCGGCCGCCGCGAAGGCGAGGAGCAGGACCGGGCCCATCATGTCCGGTTGAAGGCCGATCGTCGGTGCAGCCATTGTCCCGGCCGCTGCGCCGACGACGGCTGCGATGCCCCAGCCGAGCGCGAGCATCCAGCCGACCGAGATGCCGAGCAGTCTGCTCGACTCGGGATTCTGTGCGGCCGCGCGAATCCTGAGGCCGATGCTCGTTCGCTGGAAGAGGATGCCGACCAGCAGCAACACGCCGACGAGAACCGCGGCGGCGCCGACCTGCTGCGACGTGATGAACGTTCCATGAACGATCCAGACGTCGGAGCCGAAGGGGCTGGTGAGAGTCTTCTGCAGGTAGCCCGCGGACCAGCCGACGATCGCGTTGATGCCGAGATACAGCGCGAGGGTCACCATCAGGAGCTCCTGCTCGGACGCGCGTTCCAGGGGCCGGATGAAGATCCGCTCGACCGCCACACCGAGAACGAACGAAATGACGAGCACGATCGGGAACGCAAGCCAGAAGGTCATTCCCCGCGTCGTGAGCACCCACGCGAGGAACGCGGAGACCGTCGCCATCTCGCCCTGCGCGAAGTTCAGGACGCCTGCCCCTTCGTAGACGACGCTCAGCGCGAGCGCCAGACCCGCGTAGACGAAACCGATCGCGAGACCGCTGATGAGCTGCTGGAAGAAGAGTGTCATCGCTCGTCAGTCACCGAGGTACGCGCGTTGAACGGCGGGATCCTGTGCAACCTCGTCGGTCGCACCGACGAGCGCGACACGTCCGGTGCGCATCAGCAGCGCCCGGTCGGCGAGGCGCAGGGCCTGTCGGACGTTCTGCTCGGCGACGACGAGCGTGGTCGACCACTCCTCGCGGATGCGCGACAGCCGCTCGAACACCTCGTTGACAACAACGGGGCCGAGTCCGAGCGACGGCTCGTCGAGCAGAAGAAGGCGCGGCCGGCCCAGCACTGCGCGCGCAATCGCGAGCATCTGCTGCTGCCCACCGGAGAGTGCGCCGGCACGGCGTCCGCGGAACTCGGCGAGGATCGGAAACAGCTGGTACACAGCTTGCAGGTCGCCCAGCGCCCGTCCCCGGTCCGCGCGACGCCGGGCAAGCGATCCCAGCCGGAGGTTCTCCTCGACCGTCAGGTCCACGAACGTCCCGCGGCCTTCAGGAACATGGCCGATTCCCCGCCGTGCCGCCTGGTCGGCACTCAGCCGCACGATGGAGTCGCCGCGGAAGCGGATCTCGCCACGGGTGCGGACAACCCGCGAGATCGCCCGCAGCAGCGTCGTCTTCCCCGCGCCGTTCGGCCCGAGCACGGCGAGAATCTCGCCCTCGTTCACCTCGAAGTCGACGTCCTGGAGAGCAGGTGCGTCCCCGTAGAACGCCGTCACCGCGCGGCCCTCGAGCAGCGCGCTCATAGGCCGACCTCTGGCTTGTGAGCGTTGTCCGCTCCGAGATACGCCTCGACCACCGCAGGATTGGCCCGGATCTCCTCGGGCGCGCCCTGGGCGAGGCACACACCGAAGTTCAGCACGACGATCTTGCGGGCGACGCGCATGACGAGCGGCACGTTGTGCTCGACGAGAAGGATCGTCACGTTCTCGTCCACGCAGTGGCTCGTGATGGCGTCGAGGAGCTCTGTCGCCTCATCGTGGCTCGAGCCCGCTGCGGGCTCGTCGAGCAGAAGCAGCCGCGGGCGCGCCATCAACGCACGAGCGATCTCGACGAGCCGTCGATCGCGATGTGGGAGACCGTGCACGATCGGGATGCGCGCCAGTTCGCTCGCGCCGAGGCTCTCGAGCAACTGGTGGGCCTCGGATCGCGCCTCCCGCTCCTCGCGCGCGACGAGCGGGAGCCGCAGGGCCGAGGCGAGCATGCCTGACCTCGTGCGATGGAACGCGCCGAACATCACGTTGTCGATCACCGACGCGTCGTCGATGAGCGTGGGTGTCTGGAACGTGCGCGAAAGGCCCAGACGGATGCGCTGGTACGGCGGCAGCGCCTCGATGCCGTGGCCGTCGAGCGTGATCGTCCCCGAGAAGCGGTAGAGGCCGGTGATGCAGTTGAACAGCGTGCTCTTGCCCGCCCCGTTCGGGCCGATCACCGCGGTGACGCCGCCTTCCTCCACGCAGAAGGAGAGGTCGTCGAGCGCCTTCACTCCTTGGAAGGCGATCGAGACGTTCTCGGCGTCGAGCAGCGCCGCGCCGTGCTCCGGATGTGCCGCGCCGGCCGACTCGGCACTCACAACTGTCACGTCACGACCTCGACCTGCGGGTTCGTCTCGAGATACTCGGCGCGCAGCAGATGCTTCTGGATCTTGCCGACCGGCGTGAGAGGCAGGATCGTTCGGAGCTCCACCACTCCGGGTACACGGAAGTTCGCGAGCCGTTGGGCGCACCACGCTTGCAGCTCTGCCGGCGTCAGCGTCTCGCCGCCGTGCAGAACGACGAACGCGACGATCTCCTCGTCTCTGATCGGATCTGGCACCCCGACGACCGCGACCTCCGCTACCGCCGGATGTGCCGCAATCGCCGCCTCGACCTCGCTTGCGGCGACGTTCTCCCCGCTGCGCTTGACCATGTCCTTGCGGCGGTCGACGAAATAGAAGCGGCCTTCGGCGTCCACACGCACGACGTCGCCCGTTTGGAGCCACCCTCCCTCGAGAGCGGCTGCGGACGCGTCGTCGTCGTTCAGGTAACCCGCCATCAAGGAGACGCCGGGTTCTCCGCCGACCAGCAACTGTCCGGGCTCGTCGATGCCGGCGCTCTCGCCGTCATCCCGTACCACGCGGCACGTGTAGCCGAGGCTGACGCGACCGACGGAGTCCGGGCGTGCGCCACCGGTGACCGGGTTCATGAGGGGCGGCCCGATGGTCTCCGTCATGCCGTAGAGCTGCACGAGCGGAGCACCGATGCGGGCCTCCCAGCGCTCCAGGTCGGCCCGGCCGAGGTTCTGCGCGAAGAGGACTGCGCGGAGCGAATGTCGTCGCCAATCCGAACGAGGCTTCTGCGCCAGCAACATTCGAATGGGCGCGGCGAAGAGGCTGGCGACCGTCGCGCGATGCCGGATCGCCTGCTCCATGAATCGTGAGGCGCTGAAGCGCGGCAGGAGCACGATCGTCCCGCCGGAGGCGAGCGTGCCCATCGTTGTGTAGTACTGCGCGTTTGCGTGAAAGAGCGGCAATGCGGTCAGAACCCGATCGGCCGGGGTCAGCCGCACGCCGGCGGCGACGACCTCGCCGGCGTAGACGTAGTTCGCGTTCGTGATCCGCACGCCCTTCGGCCGCGCGGTCGTGCCGGACGTGTAGAGGACGGCGAGCTCTTCTGTGGGCGAGGGATCGACGACCTCCGGGGGCGCCGCGCTCGGCAGCGCCAGCAGCTCGGCGGTCTCGCAGAGAACGAGCGCGCCGGCGCTCCTTGCGCGCCGACGTGCTGTTTCGACGACACCTGCATGCGCGAGCTCCGTGAGGCTCATCTGGGCGCCCGCGTGCTCGATCACGTAGGCGAGCTCGTGCGCGCTCGAGCCGGTGTTCGTCGGCACGATGCTCGCGCCGAGCCGCGCGGCGGCGAACCAGGCCAACAGGAACTCGGGGCGGTTCTCCGTATGCACGTGGAGTCGCCGCCCCCGTTCCAGCCCGGCAGCAGCGAGATAGGTGGCCACTGCTTCGAGGCGATCGCGGAACTGCGCCCAACTGAACGTCACGACGTCTCCGTCGACGTCCTCGTAGACGAGGAGGGGGCGGTCGGGATGCAGCGCGGCGCCCTCGTCCAGGATGCCGGTGGGAGTCCGTGCCGCCGCGATGGTCAGCGAACCGGACACGAGGCCTCAGAGCCCGATAATCGCGACCGCGCGGACCCAGCCCGCGCTTGCGCCGGTGACCTTGATCGGGAAGCAGGCCACGGTGAAGCCGCGCATCGGCAACTTGTCGAGGTTGGCCAGCTTCTCGATCTGGAAGTACTCGAGGTCGATCCCGACCCGGTGGGCTTCCCAGAGCAGCGATCGATCTCCGGTGCGCTCGAAATCCGCCTTGATCGAGGCGAAGTCGCGGTCGAAACCGACGGCGTCCGTGCCGATCACCTTCACGCCCTGCTCGATGATCCATCGCGTGGCATCCCCGGTCAGTCCGGGATACTCGCTCCAGTAGGACGGCGTTCCGAACCCGCGGTCGTAGCCGTACCGGAGCAGCACGATCTCCTTCGGCGCGAGCGGCTGTCCGGTTTTCTCGACGGCCGCCTGAACCGCGTCGACGTCTACGCGCTCGCCCCGCTCCCGTCCGGTGAGGTCGAGAACCACGCCCGGTCCGAAGCAGTCCTCGAGCGGGATCTGGTCGACCGTCTTCGCGGGCTCGCCGCCGCTGGTTGGAAAGTAGTGCCACGGCGCGTCCATGTGCGTGCCCGAGTGGGTCGACAGCGTGACGGACTCGTTACCCCAGGCGAGCCCTTCCGGGAAGTCGGACGGCTCGCAGCCGAGAATCGTACTCGCCTGCGGAACCGACTGGGTGTGGTCCTGGTACTCGATCTTGGCCGCGAGTGCGACGGCGAGATCGCCTTCGAGCTCGCCCGGAACCGGCTCCTGGATCGGCACGCTCAGATCGACGAAACGAAGGTCAGCCATCCACTCTCCCTTGCTCTGCGGTCTCAGCAGGGAGCGTCGTGCCCTGCCCCTTGAATCCGACGCGGTTGCGAAGGACGCCTATGCCCTCGGCCGAGAGCTCGACGGTGCAGCCTTCCGTCAGCCACCGGTCGAGCTCGAAACCGCAGCCACGACCCACCGTGCCGCTCCCGAGGAGATCACCCGGATGCAGCGTCTGCTCCTGCGACGTCCATTCGATGATCTCCTCGAACGAGAAGTGCATCTTCCCGAGGACACCGCTCGACCAGACTTCTGCGTCGATGCGCGCCTCGAGGCGCGCGTTGTCCCGGTCGAATTCATCCGGCGTCGCGATACACGGGCCGAACGAGCTCGCGAAGTCCTTGCCGAGGCCCGGCCCGATGCCGACGCTCATCTCACGCAGCTGGATGTCGCGAGCGCTCCAGTCATTGAAGATCGTGTAGCCGGCGATGTGCTGCGCCGCATCCTCGGCGGGTATACGCCGCCCGGCGCGGCCGACGACGGCGCAGATCTCGAGCTCGTAGTCGAGCTTGTCGGTGTAAGCCGGCCACGGGACGACGTCATCGGGCCCGTAGACCTCATCGACGTTGCCCTTGTAGTAGACGGGCATGTTGTACCACTCGTCCGGCACGTGCTTGAGCGCGTTCTTGACGTGCTCCTCGACGACCATGTAGTCGCGCAGGCTGTTCGGTCGTGGCAGTGGGGACAGGAGGCGTACGGATCCGTGCTCGTGGCGTACCCGTCGGCCGGAGATCTCGCTGACTCCCGTATCTCGGACGTGCTCGAACGCTTCCCGCGCCGCGGAGAGAGCCGGAGCTCCGAGGCGCAGGAACCGCAGCATGTCAGGCGGAATCTGCTCGGCCACGCCTGTCCCCGCGCTGGGGCGCCCCTGTGCATCTAGCTGGGCCTCGCGGGCAAGCGTGAGGTCGACGACGACGTCTTCGTGATCGAGCGCGCCAATTCGACGTTCCGACCCGACCTCGAAGGTAACGAGCCTCATCGCCGCAGCCCGGCTACAGCTCGGCGGTCGGCGTCAACCAGATTGCTCCCACAATGGAACAAGGAGCGGAGCGTAGAGCCGTTCGGGCCGTATCGCTATGTACCGTCGAGACGAACCTTGGAGGCGGCTTTCGTCTCGACTGTACGAAGAGCCGCTTGCGCACGAGGCGGTTCCGAGAAACACTGGCGTTCTGGCGACGGCGGCCCACCCCAAGATTCAGATCGTCGGCGAGCCCGGTGACGCCCGGCCTGCCCCGAAACTGCCGTCGAACGCCCTCGAAGAGCTCGTCGACGTTGCCCGTGTCCTGCAAGCGGAGGAGATCGACCTCGACCACCTGCTCCACGTGATCGCGACGAAGGCGCGTGAGCTCCTCCGAACCGACACCTCGTGGATCGCGCTCCTCGACGAGTCGCGCGCCCGCGTCAGGATCGCCGTGACGTGCGGAACGGTAGACCCCGATTTCCCGCGGATGGAGGTCGACCTCGGCACGGGGCTCGGAGGAGTTGCGCTTGACCGTGGCTGGACACTGATCGTGGCGGACTACTTGCGGTACCAGCAGTCGACGCCGCCGTTCGTGCGGCAGGTGATGCTGCGGGAAGGTATCGCGTCGGTGATCTGTGCGCCGATGATGCGCGGCCAGAACATGGTGGGGGCGCTCTATGTCGGGAATCGTTTGGCGACGCGCTTCGACGGGACACACGGCTCACTGATGGCCACCCTCGCGGCGCAAGCGTCGGCGGCGATCGAGAACGGACGGCTCTACGAGCGGCTCCTGGACAAGACACGTTTGCTCGAGGCCACGTTCGAGATCCACCGGCAGCTCGGCGAGGTCGCGATGGCCGAGCTGGGGCTTGAAGGGGTCATGACGGAACTCGCGCGTCTGACCGGACGGCGGCTCAGGCTGGAGCAGGCTCATGTCGCGCCCTTCGAGTTGCATGTCGGCCCTGAGGGCGCCGGCCAGGTCGACGAACCTATCGCCCTCGTCGTTCCCGTGGTCACGCGGGGCGCCGATGCCGGGAGCATCACTGTCTACGGTGCGCGGCCGTTGACCGAGCTCGAGCACAACGCGTTCACTCACGGGGCGACCGTTCTCGCGCTGGAGTTGATGAAGCACGAAGCGGCTTTGGCAGTGGAGTGGCGCCTTCGTGGTGAGCTGCTCGAGGAACTGCTGTCGATGGCCGGCGAGCCTTCGGAGACGCTGCTCGTTCGGGCGAATCGGTTGGGCTTCGATCTGAACGAACCCCATCGGCTGCTCGTGATCGAACTGGGGAAGGGCGATCGTCGCGACCTCGATTCCCTGGCGCGGCATCTGCGCAGCCGGAGATATTCGGATGTGCGGCTCGCCGGGCGTTTCGGCGAGCGAGTCGTGGTCGTGACATCAGACAGCATCGACGGTGCGCGTCGGCTTGCCATCATGCTCCGCGGCGAGGCAGCCGCGCCGACGGCCGTTGTCATCGGCATCAGCTCGAGCGGGTGCGACTTCTCCGCCACCTTCCGCGAGGCGCGTGCCTGCGCGGCGTTCGCGCTGGCGAATGGAGCGACGCCGGTCGCTGCCGAGTACGATGCGCTCGGCGCGTTGAGGTTCATGCTCGACGCCTCGGATCCCGCGCATTGCCGTGCCATTGTGCGCGAGCGGCTCGGGACGCTGCACGACTACGACGCCCGCCACGGCACGCAACTTCTGCCGACACTTCGCGCGTACCTCGAGACGAACGGGAAGCACGCGAGCATCGCAGCTCGGTGCCATGTCCATCCGAGCACCGTCAAGTACCGAATCGGAAGGATCGCGCAACTGCTGGAACATCCAATCGATGGCGCGGAGACGCGATTCGAGCTGACGCTCGCTCTGCGACTCCTGGATCTCTTTCGCGCGACGGGGGCGGACCTGCTCGCGCCGGCTTAGCAGAGTTGGAGTAGCGGCTCGGACTGCGTGATCAGACGACCGCTTGCAGCTCCCACTCCCCGACGCCCTTCAACTCGTGACGGCCGCGGTCCTCGAACGCGAGTCCCGAGCCGGCGACGAGGTCCTTCACCGTGCGCGACACGAGCACCTCCCCGGCCTCTGCGGTGCCGCAGACGCGCGCGCCGATCGCGAGCGCGACGCCAGCGACCTTCCCTTCGTGGAGCTCGCACTCACCCGTGTGGATTCCGGCGCGCAGCTCGAGTCCGAGGGGGCGGACGGCCTCGATTATCGCCTGCGCGCAGCGGACAGCGCGCGCGGGGCCGTCGAACGTCGCAAAGAATCCGTCCCCGGCCGTGTCGCGCTCGTCGCCGCGGAACCGCGCGAGCTCCCGCCGCACAGCGGCGTGATGCTGCGCGAGCAGATCACGCCAGGCGCGGTCGCCGAGCTCGCCAACATGCGCGCTCGACCCGACGATGTCCGTGAACAGCACCGTCGTCAGGACACTGTCTGGGACCGTCGGAGCAGCCTCGCCGGCGACGAGGTGTTCGAGCTCGTCGGCGATGTCGAACGAGAGAAAGACACCCCAGTAGTCGGTGCCCGACACGCGCATCGCCCGGGCGCTCGGGATCTGCGCTGCGACGGCGAGTGACTCGTCGGCGGCGAGCGGTGTGTCTCGGTACAGAACGAGCGTTGGCACGCGGACGGCCGCGTACACGTCGCGCAGATCCGTCTGGGCAAAGGCGCGATTGAGCTCGTAGCCCATCGCGGGGCTCGCGCCGACGCGCAACCAGTTCGCAAACCAGCGACGCCCCTCGTGGGTCGCGGCGAGCGTCGGACACGCCATTTCGAGCATCTCGTCACACATCTCCTGTGTTCCCCAACGCTCCCGCACGTCCCGGAGCTCTGCCTCCTCTGACTCCGTGCGGGACTCGACCAGGGATGGATGGAACAGCGCGAGCGCGACCGTATTCTCGGGGTAGGTCGCGGCGAACAGCGTCGCCATCAGGCAGCCCTCGTGCGAGCCGAAGATCGCTGAGCGCTTCGCTCCCGCCGCGTCCATCACCGCCCTCACGTCCTCCATCCGTGTCTCGAGCGTCGGGAAGGAGCCGCCCCGGTCGGAGAGACCGGTGCCACGCTTGTCGAACAGGATCAGCCGGAACGACTGCGCCAGCCGCTCGTAGAACGGCCGCCAGTACGGCGACTCCCAGGCATAGACGAGGTTCGAGCAGAAGTCGGGAACAAAGACGAGATCAGTCTCGCCCTCGCCAACAACCTGGTAAGCGATCGAGACGCCGCCGCTGCGCGCATAACGAACATCGAGTTCCACGCCCTAAGCCTCCCGCAGTGGAGCAGACGGAGCAAGCCAAGACCATGAGCGCGCTAGCCAGGCAGCGCGGTCTACGTTCGCGGTCATTCTGAAACCAGTTCTTAGAGGTCTAGACCGAGGTCCCCGGCCTGGGGCCCTTGCTCTTGGCGCTCGTGTTGCCAATCGGCCCCGAGCGTGGAGGGCTCAACGGAGCCGGTCAACCCAGGGGGGAAGCGGCGCCCCCGCTGTGCCGTGGCACACGCGGGTCTCGCCTGACGCGGACGCTAACCCGCGCCGGCCTCGACGACGCCCGCGAGCAGCTCGACGGCCTCGCCGTCGGAGAGCCCCTCGCGCCGCACGAGCCATTGCCAGGCGCCGAAGCTCGTGGCGAGGCCGATCGCCGCGTGCAGCCGGCGCGCCCGCGGCCCCTCGCCTGCCGGGAGACCCGCCGAGAGCACCGCCCGCATGGCGGCGTGCCAGGGCGCTCTGCCCGCGGACACGACCTCGGAGAGCGCCGGCAACAGCGCCTGGTCGCGCTCGATGTTCGCGAGCATCGACTCGCCCCCCCGGTACCAGGCGTGAAGCTCGGCGAGCGCGCGCCGCAGCCGCTCGCCCGGATCGCCCACCTCGCTCCAGGAGGTCGGGTCGGGTGGGGGATGTCCGGATCGGAAGTGGGCCGAGCAGGCAGCGAAGAGCTCCCGCTCCTCGGGGAAGTGGGTGTAGACGGTCAGCCGCTGCACACCGGCCCGCCGCGCGATCTCCGCGACCGTCGTACGCGCCGGCCCGACCCCCTCGTGGAGCGCGACGGTCGCCTTGACGATGCGCCGCCGGGTCTCCGCCTGCCGCTGCGCTCGCTCCTTGAGCTCGTATGGGCGCTTCGCTGACATTTGACTGAACGCAGTGTTCATTATAGCATCCGGCAAGATCACTGAACGCACCGCTCACCGAAAGGAGCTCCTCCATGCAGGCTCAGCAGAAGATCGCCGCGACCGACGGCGAGCACGTTCGCTTCGGAAAGGCGCTCGGTACCCGGCGCATGCTCCCGGCCTCCGCGACCGGCGGCGCCTTCGGGCTCGTTGAGCACGACCTCCCGGCGGGCCAGCTCGGCTCGCCGGTGCATACGCACGAGCGCGAGGACGAGTACTCCTACGTCCTCAGCGGCCGCCTGAGCGCGCAGGTGGGCGACAGCGTGATCGAGGCAGGCCCGGGGGAGCTCGTGCTCAAGCCGCGGGGAATCCCGCACGCGTTCTGGAACTCCGGCACCGAGACCGCGCGCTTCCTCGAGCTCATCTCCCCGGCCGGCTTCGAGGAGTACTTCTTCGAGCTGGCGGAGCCGTTCAACGCCCACGACGAGCAGGCGATGGGCGAGATCGTGGGGCGCTACCGGCTCGATCTG
>Ga0183260_10002640_pt1 | contig 14730 bp, 15 predicted proteins | sample AntDrymUQ4972206_2_FD_129768 | JGI IMG/M metagenome (GOLD analysis project Ga0183260, IMG submission 129768) | Polar desert sand microbial communities from Dry Valleys, Antarctica - metaG UQ497 (22.06) (version 2) (version 2) | ecosystem: Environmental > Terrestrial > Soil > Desert | place... | reverse complement strand
GAGCACCGTGAGCACTGCGACGCTGGCGGTGTAGAGCAGGCCACCTCGCAACGTCGAGGCGGCCGTCGCACAGACGCCGGTCAGGAAGAAGAGAACGAAGAGCGGGCCGCCCGGTTCCGCGCCAAGGAAGTAGATCAAGGCGCTCACCGGCACGCCCAGCGCGTACTTGTAGCCGAAGGGGCGCAGTCGTGGTACCAGATGCCGGAGCAACTCGACTAGCAGGAGGTATGCGGCGAACAGCAGTATGAGTTGCCAGGTCGGGAGTCCCGTGCGCCCGTTTATGGGTTGCGCGAGCGCGATCAACAACAGCGCCGCGAGACTGCCCCACTCCAACCCCAAGAGCGCATCGTCCAGGAAACGGCGCGGCCTCGGCTCCGCTGGCGGCGTCGGGTTAACCAACCGGCGCACTCTCCTCCTTGAGCCAAAGACCCGTAGCAGACACCATTTTCAGCCGGTTCGGCAACCCGGATTCGATCTTCCCTTTGTCATGCTCACTGGTCACAGGGGGAAATTTTCTCCTCCACCTCCTAGCTGGGTTGATTGATCCGGATTGTTAGATCCAGACAGACCGGCTTTTCGACCGACAATCCCGCACAGCCTACAATGCACGTCGTTTGCCGCTGGCATCCCCTCCCTTCGAGAAGGTCATGCTTGCCAGGGTAAGGGAGAGAGCTTACGGAACCCTTACTAGCTTCTTAAACTTTAGTTAACCCCGTGTGCAAGTTTCTGCGAACGGTTGAATAATAAACGAGACCTCCCTACGCTCGGTGGCGCCCAAACCAATCGAAGCCAAGGAGGTCTCTTACCGTGGATCTTAGCACCTTCATCGTGGCCGTCTTCTGCCTCATCGACGGTCGAGTCGAAGCTCGACACCTCAGAGCGTGTGGTCCACTGCCCAAACTTTCGGACGCAGAGGTCCTCACCATCGAGATCGTCGGAGAGTTCCTGGGGCTCGACACCGACGAGGCGATCTTTCGTTACTTCAGGCGTCATTACGCCGAGTGCTTCCCAGCCCTGCGTGAAGTCCACCGCACCACCTTCGCCCGACAGAGCGCCAACCTCTGGAAGGTCAAGGAAGACCTCTGGCAGGAGATGCTCCCTCTCGCCCCCTACGACCCGACCTTCGCACTCGTCGACTCGATGCCCTTGCCAGCGTGCCTCTTCGCCCGCGCCCACAGGTGCGAACGCTTTCGCGGCGAGGCGGCTTTCGGCAAGGACACCCTCCTCAAGCAGACCTTCTACGGCTTCAGGGTGCATGCGAGGGTTTGCTGGCCTGGGGTAATCACCCGCATCTCGGTGGCCCCGGCCAGGGCGTCCACGAACTCCGCGTGCTCCCGGAGATCGCCGAAGGAACCTCTGGCCTGATCGTCGGAGACCGCAATTACCATTCGCCAAAGACTAGACAGGAGTTGGCGGGCATGGGTGTGGAGCTTCTGGCTCCGTACTCTTCCAAGAAGAGAGACCCTGCCCCGAACAAGAGCGCCTTCCTCAGCCGGCTTCGCTATCGGATAGACACGGTCTTTTCTCAGCTCACCGGACGCTACTGCGTAAAGCGGGTGTGGGCGCGCGACACGTGGCACCTGGCAAGCAGGCTGCTCAGGAAGATCCTCTCTCACACCATGGCCTTCCTGCTCAATCACCAACTCGGCAACCAACCCCTACAGCTCTCGAAGTTGCTCGTCTGAAAACCTGCACATCAGGTTAGCTAGAGCGAATATGACCGAAGGCAGATGCGATGTACACGAGCTCGAACGTCACCACCGCACTCGCTCAGCGCCTCCACGGCCGGCGGAGGATCAACTCCACCCTGCCCTGTACCTCCACGTCCTCCGCCGACGCCACTATGTCCTTGTGCTCCCCGTTCTCCGCCCGCAGCCTGACGTTCTCTCCCTCGCGGAAGAGGCGCTTGACCGTCACCCTCTCCCCGCCGATGAGCGCGGCCACTATCGTGCCGTTCGGGGGTGAGGGGTCGGCCACTACCAGGAGTTGGTCGCCGTCCTCTATGCCGGCGCCCGTCATGGACTGTCCAGAGGCTTCCAGCAGGAACCGCCCCGCGCCGAAGAGCTCTCGGGCCATCGTAGAGACCTCCTCGACCCGCACCGCCTCCATGCCCGGACCCGCCGCGATGCGACCGAGCGCGGGGACTTCCCCCGCCGCCTCCCACCCCCGCTCCGTCAACTCCGCCGAACGCGCCTTGCCCGGTGCGCGACTCAGGTAGCCCTCCCTCTCCAGTGTCTTGAGATGGAGGTGGACCGTCTGGGTGCTCCCGAGGCCGACAGCCCGCGCGATCTCCGGTATCGTAGGCGTGCTCCTCCCCTCCCCTACCTCGCGAGCCAGGAACCTGAGGATCTCCAGCCTCTTCGGGAACACTGCCCCAACACCTCCGCTCAGCCTACCTTGACCCTCTCGCACGGCATTCTAGCGCATTTTACCCTTGCAGCCAAAAAGATTTTTGGTCTATGATGAAAGAGAAAGAAGAGCGCGACGCCCGGGAGCTTCCGAGCGCCGCCGAATGAAAAGAGAGGAGCGCCCCCGACCCGGGACCTCCAGAAGATCGGTCAGCCGCCAAACCGATACGATCTTCTGAAGATTTTGGAGGGTAAGGGAACGCTCACCCTGACCGGTATTTTACCGGAGCCGGGCCGCTTTCTCGACCCCAAAGCGGGGTCCGGGGCGGCGCGGGATGGGGCGCTCCTCCCGAGGAGAGGAGGAGCGTTTGGACGCCAGCGTTTCGGAGATCCATCGCCACCCATTGAGCCCCCCCGGCTACGCCGAGCCGCTGTTCCTGGGGCGGGCGGCCAAGAAGGAGATAGCGGAGCACCTGAAGGAGAGCTCGGGCTGGCTGCGGAAGGCCGGGGAGGCTTGCGGCGGCGATCTCGAGCGAGCCGGAGAGATATGCCACGTCATCGCCAGGCCCGACGGGAGCGCCCACCTGGTGAGGACGGGGTGTAACTTCGCCGGCCCCGCGTGCCGGAGGCGTCGTCGGGGAACCCCTGGCTTCGCCAAGCGGCGGGTGTCGCGGGTGATAGAGCGCTGGTGGGAGGTACGCTCGTGGTGGGAGCCCGGCAGGGAGACCGACCGGATGTGCTTCAGGGTCCTGCTTGTGGACGGCGCCGTGGTCGACCTGGCCCTCGACCGAGGCGGAGCCGGGGAGCGCGCGGGATCCTGGTCCCTGGTGCGCGTAATCGATTGACGCGCCGGGGCGATCGCCGGGGCGGTATCCGGGCCGGCGGTTCTTGTCACCTCCACGTCCGCAGCGGCTTCTCATACGGACTGGGCACCGCCACGCCCGAGGAACTGGTGGAGGCCGCGGCCGACATGGGCTGCCGGGCGCTCGCCCTCACCGACCGCGACGGGCTCTACGGGGTTCCGCGCTTTCTCAAGGCCTGCGACGAGCGCGGCCTCTCCCCCGTCGTCGGCGCCGAGATCACCGTGGAGCTGAGGAAGCCGGACGGTCCCGGGCAGGCCAGGGCCCAGGCCAGGGCCCAGGCCAGGGCCCAGGCCAGGGCCGGCGGCCATGTGGTCCTGCTCGCCGCGTCTGAGCGCGGCTACCGCTCCCTGTCGCGCATGCTGACGGCCTATCTCCTGCCCCCTAAAGGGTCACCGTGGCCCTCCGCGGCCCAGAGGAGGGATCCCCGGCGTGCCCCTTGAGTACGCTCCTGGAGCACGCAGGCGAGGCCCGCGGAGACCTCGTTTGCCTCACGGGCGCGATACCGTTCGGCCTCATCCCCTCCCTGGCGCTCGCCAGCTACGCCGAACTCCGGAAGGAGGCCGCCGAGGTACTGGAGCGGCTTCGGGAGGCCTTCGGGGAGAGGAACCTGTTCGTCGAACTCTCCGACGATGGCACCGAGGGGTCGAGGCGCAGGATGCGGGTGGTGGAGAGCCTCGCGGGACGCTGCGGCGTACCGACCATCGCGGCGCACGAGGTCACCTACGTGCGTCCCCGGGATCACTGTCTCTCGGAGACACTCGCGGCCGCCCGCTCCCTCTCCCCCCTCCCGCCGCCTGGATACAGGCCTACGGATCGACTCTACCTGCGCCCGCCCGAGGAGATGGCGCACCTGTTCTCCGACAGGCCGGGTGCGCTGAATAACGCCTCGGCGCTCGCCGAGCGGTGCGCCGGCGCCGTAGACCTCCTGGGCAAAGGTGTCCTCGTTCCGCGGGCCGGGGCAACGGCCGGGGTACCGGCCGGGGAGACCGAGGACGGCGTCCTCGCCCGCCTGGCCGTCGCCGGAGCCAGAAGGCTCTACCCGGCCGCCTTCCGTGCGGGGTCCCGAGGGGAAGAGCCGGGCGTCTTTCCCTCGAAGGAGGAGCTGCGCTCCCGCCTGAAGAGGGAGTTGCGGGTCATAGCCGCGCACCGCTTCTCCGGCTACTTCTTGATAGCCAGGGAGGCCGCCGAGATCGCGCGCTCCCTGGGCACCCCGGTCACGGGCCGCGGCTCCGCGGCCAACTCTCTCGTCGCCCGCTGCCTCGGGCTCACGACCCCCTGCCCCTTCGCGCACCGCCTGCTCTTCGAGAGATTCCTGCACGAGCACCGCATCGATCCTCCGGACATAGACCTCGACTTCTGTTCGGAGCGGCGCGACTGGGTGCGCGACGAGTTGATGCGCCGTCACGAGGAAGCGGGCGCCGCCGTGGCCGCCACGGCGAACACGCTATCTTTACGGGGGGCGGTGCGGGTCGCGGCGCGCGCTTTAGGCTACTCGCCACCTGAGACCGACGCGCTCGCCAAGAACGTGCCCCGCCGGATCAGGGACCGCGACAGGCTCGTGCATTACGAATCGGAATGGGATGCGGCGCTCTCCTCGCCGCCGATGCGCGGCCACCCCCTCCAGGACCGGAGGCGCTTCGCCCTGCTGCTGGAGCTCGCGGAGGGCCTGGAGGGCAGGCTCCGGCGGCCTGGCACCCACCCCGGCGGACTGGTCCTGGGCGCGGCTGGGCTGCACCTATCCGAGATCGTGCCGCTCGAGCCGTCGGACAAGGAAGGCCTAATCCGGTGCCAGTTCGACAAGGACGACCTGGAGCTCGTCGGGTTGCCGAAGCTGGACCTGTTGGGATTGAAGACGCACACGGCCCTGGACAAGGCCGCCCGGATGGTATCGAAGAGGCTGGGCCGGAAGGTCGAGCCCCTCTCGCTGCCCCCCGACGACAAGCGGACCTACCGCCTGATAAGGAGCGGGGAGACGGCCGGCGTCTTCCAACTGGAGAGCCCAGGCCAGATGGCGCTGCAGCGGCGCCTTGGGGCGCGCCGCATGCCCCACATCGTCGCTGGCATAAGCCTCTTCAGGCCGGGTCCTCTCGAAGCGGACCTGGTCACGAGCTACGTCGCCAGGAAGCAGGGCCGGGAGCGCATCTCCTACCCGCTCACCGAGATCGAAGAGATCCTCAGGGAGACCTACGGCGTGCTCATATACCAGGAGTCCGTCCTGATGGTGGCCTCAAGCCTCACCGGCTGCACCCTGGCCGAGGGCGACAGGCTCAGGAGGGCGATGACCCGCGACCGCGGCCCGGACGCGATGCGGAAGCTGCGCTCGTGGTTCGTCGGCCGCGCCGTACGCAGGGGCGTGGACCGGGGGAAGGTCGAGGAGGTCTTCTCGTGGATCAAGGGCTTTGGGAGGTACGGCTTCAGCGCCGCACACGCCGCGTCCTTCGCGGAAGTCGCCTACGCGAGCGCGTACATGATGGCCCACTGGCCCGCCGAGACGACGGCCGGGATCTTGAGCAGCCAGCCGATGGGCTTTTACAGCCCACGCCTGCTCCTGAACGAGGCCAGGCGCAAGGGAGTCGAGGTTCTGCCCCCCGACCTGCGCCTCTCTGGAGAAGCCTTTACCGTCGAACAGGACGGCCGCGCCCTGCGCCCCGGCCTATCGTACTGCCACGGTCTCTCCGAGACGGCGCTCCCTGTGATCCTCTCCGAGCGGGAGGTCAGGCCCTTCGCCTCCGTCGCGGACCTCTACAGGAGGACGCCGGTGGACCGCGGCGCGCTCGAGAACCTGATCCGCGCCGGTTTCCTCGACCACCTGCGGCGCGGCCCTCGGGCCGACCGGGCCGTCCTCCTGCGCGAGACGCGAGTTCTGCCGGAGAAACGACGCCGCGGAGGCCAGGAGGAATTGCCCCTCCCCCACCCCGCCTCCTGGTGGGAGTCCAGGGAAAGCCGGGGGCCCGCAGGGGGACCCGCGGTAGCCTCCCTGCCGCCGCCAACCACGGAGTTGGAGCGGTGGGAGGCCCGCGTCCTGGGTCTAGATTTGAGGCGGCACCCGCTGGCCGCGCACCGCGAGGCCCTGCGCGCCCTGGGCGTCGTGGCGGGCAAGGAGCTGCGCGGATTGCCCCACGGCGCTCGTGCCCGGGCGGCAGGGGTTCTGGAGACCCTGCAGGCCCCGCCGACCAGGAGCGGCGCCCTGGTGCATTTCCTGCTCACCGAGGATGAGTCCGGCCTCCTGCAGAGCACCGTGTTCGAGAGGTGCTACCGGCGCTTCGGGCATGCTCTTTACGAGTCGAACGCGTACCTGTTAGATGGCCGTGTCGAGCAAGACGAGCGCCGCGGTTTCTCCTTTGTGGTGGATCGCATCCGGGACTTGGGCGCGGCACTGGAGGGAGCAGAGGCCAGGACGACCGGCCGACCCCGACCCAACAGGGCTCGCAGGGCCGGTTAGCGTCTTTTCTCTAGGTTCGGTAGATCCGGCCCGCGGCGACCGGCGCGTCCGGCCCCTTGGCAGGGGACGCGCCGGCCTCTCCCCCGGCGCCGGCGATTCGCCGGTGTCGTGCCACGCAGGCAGCAGGGCGGGCGACAGTCCGCTGAAGGGAGGTCCGCGATGGAAGAGTCCACCGGCCGCGCGAGCGGAGCGCCGACCGGAGCGCCAGACGCGGAAGAGATACACGAGGCGGTCCTTCGGATCCCGGATGCCAGCCCGGTGTTCCCCGGTTGGACCGCGCCCGACGGCGCACCACCCATCGACGACGCGTCCCTCGCCGAGGAGCTGCGCCCCAGGACGCGGCTCCGCACCGCCGGCGCCGAAGCCCTCTCCCCGGTCTTCGCCGGCGGTGCCGTTTGCCTGCTGGCGCTCGTTGCGGTGGCCGTCTGCGGTTACCCGGCACCCGACGCCGACGCGGGCCGACCCCTTACGCAAGCCGCGGTCTCCCTCCCCCGCGAGGGCTGCGGCCAGCTCGTCGGCGTCTCTTCGGCGGTCCCCTGGTGCCCTATTCCACCGGACGCCGTCCGCGCCCGCCCCCCTCCGGGTGCATCGACCACCCCGACCGAAGTTCCCACGCGACAGCCGAAGAGATCTCCGTAACACAGACGAGGGGGAAACGAACCTTGGAACCCGGATACCTGAGAGAGAGGATGGAGGACGTGCGGGTCTACGAGGCGCCCGGTGCCTTCCCGACCGCCCGTGAGGACCGAACCGCCCTTCTCGGCGCGCTGGCAGGTCTCGGGCTGCCGGAGAACGCCTTCGTGCGCGATCCGTCGCAACCCCGGCTGGCGCTCTACCTCTATCGCGACGAGCTCGGCCATCACAAGCTCGATTACGCTCCCTGGCGGTTGGCCCGTCACGCCCCGCCCGGCATGCTCCCGCAGGACGTGGTGAGGGTCGGGCGCGAGCTTCGCGGCGGCCTGATCGGCTCTGTACTCGGCGTTGCCCTTGCCCTCCTCGGCGCCCTTCTCGCCTTCCTGCTCGCTACGGCGACACCGCAGGAGAACCTCTCCCCGGCCGCCTACCTGCAAGCCGCGCCCGTGATCCTCGTATGCGTGGCGGTTCTGTGCGCCCTCGCTGCCGTGTGGCATGCTGCGGCGCTCCTCCTCCCTCGCGCGGCCATGACCGCCGACGCGGAGAGTCGGGCGGCGTTTAGACGTGCTTTCACGTCGGAGCCCGCAAGGAACGCTCCGGCGGACAAGGGCGGCGGAGGCCAGTGAGGTCGACGCCGGGATCCGCGCTATGCGGGGCCGTTCGGCCTTTGGGGACGGCCCCGCGCCGGAGCCAGAGAAAAGAAAGGTAATCTCCGTGGATCCCGTACATTGGAAGACGAAAGACCTGGAGCTCAGCGAGAACGCCTTGGCCGTCCTCAAGAAGCGCTACCTCAAGAAAGACGAGCGAGGGGAGGCCATCGAGGAGCCCCTCGACATGTTCCGCAGGGTGGCCGCCAACATCGCGGGGGCCGAGCTCGCATTCGCCGAGCAGGCGGGCATGCTCGAGGACGAGGCCCGCGAGCTCTTCGTGAAGACGGAGAACGACTTTCTCGACCTCATGGCGTCGGGGGCGTTCATGCCCAACTCGCCGACCCTGATGAACGCCGGGCGCGAGTTGCAGCAGCTCTCGGCTTGCTTCGTGCTGCCGGTGGACGACTCCATAGACGGAATCTACGACACCCTCAAGCATCAGGCGGTGATCCACAAGTCGGGTGGTGGCACGGGATTTGGTTTTTCGCGGTTGCGTCCCAAGAACGACCTGGTGCAGAGCACGATGGGTGTCTCTTCCGGGCCTGTCTCGTTCATGGCTATATATGACGCTTCGACGGACAAGATCAAGCAGGGCGGCACGCGGCGCGGGGCGAACATGGGCATCCTGCGGGTGGACCATCCTGACGTCGAGGAGTTCATAGACTGCAAGCGCGAGAACGACCAGATCAACAACTTCAACATCTCCGTCGCCATCACCGACGCTTTCATGGAGGCCGTCGAGAAGGACACGGACTTCGACCTGACCAACCCCAGAAACGGCGACACGATCAAGACCGTGCGGGCGCGCGACCTCTTCCGCAAGATCGTGGAGGGCGCATGGCTGAACGGCGAGCCCGGCGTGGTCTTCATAGACCGCATCAACGCCGACAACCCGACGCCGCAGTTCCCCATCGAGAGCACGAACCCTTGTTCGGAGGCGCACCTGCCACCGTACGATTCTTGCAACCTCGGTTCGATCAACCTGGAGCGGTTCGTCCTCTCCGGCGACGAAGTCCGCGAGCGGTTATCGGCCAACGGGTCGGGAGAAGACGCCCAGGCCGTGGCCGACGGCAGGACTGCGCGCGTCGACTGGATGGACCTCAAGGAGGCCGTCACGACGGCCGTCAGGTTCCTGGACGACGTGATCGAGGCTAATCGCTACCCCCTCCCCCAGATCGAGCGGATGAGCAAGGGCAACCGGAGGATAGGCCTCGGGGTGATGGGCTTCGCCGACGCCCTCGTAAAGTTGGGAGTACCCTACGATTCCCTCAAGGCGCTTAAGTTGGCCGAGTCGCTCATGCAGTGGATCGACCGTCATGCCTGGGAGGCTTCCAGGAGGCTCGCCGAAGAGCGCGGCGTCTTCGCCAACTGGCAAGGCTCCACCCACCACGCCCGCAGCGACCGCGTTCGCAACGCGACCGTCACCACCATCGCCCCGACGGGAACCATCTCCATGATCGCGGGGTGCTCGGGCGGCATCGAGCCTCTCTTCGCGGTGGCGTTCATGCGCCGGCAGGCCGGCATGGAGATGCCCGACGTGAGCCCCGGGTTCGTGAAGCTCGCCCGAGAGAGGGGCTTCTACACAGACGAGCTGATGAAGAAAGTTGCGGAGACGGGCGGGGTCCGCGGTATCGGGGAGATACCGGAGGACGTGAGGCGCGTCTGGGTCACGAGCCAGGAGATCCCCCCGCAGCACCACGTCAGGATGCAGGCGGCGTTCCAGAAGCACACCTCGATGGGGATCTCCAAGACCATCAACCTCCCTAACGAGGCGACGCCGAAGGACGTGGAGGACGCCTACATGCAGGCCTTCGCCACCGGCTGCAAGGGCATCGCGGTCTACCGCGACGGCTCGCGCGACGCCCAGGTCCTTTCTACCGGCAAGACCGGGACGCGCCCCGAGCCCTCCCCCACTCCAGCCGCTGCCCCGCGTAGCCTGGCCGAAGCCCGCGACGGTCGGCCAGGGACGCTCACCGGCGTCACCAGGAAGCTCGCCACCGGCCACGGCCCAATGTACGTCTCGATGAACGATGACGGGTTCGGCCCCAGGGAGTGCTTTGTGATCCTGGGCAAGCCCGGCGGGACGGCCGCCGCGTTCTCCGACGCGCTCGGGCGCATGATCTCGCTCGCCCTCACCCACGGCGCGTCGCCGGAGAAGATCGTCAAGCAGCTCCGCGGCATCCAGGACGGACACCCGGCGGGCTTCGGTCCCAACGCGGTCCTCTCTGTGCCCGACGGCGTCGCCAAGGCGATGGCCGAGCACTACCTCAGCGCCGAAGACACCGCCAACACGGAGCAGTTGGCCTTCCCGGTCGCCGGAGCCTGCCCCGACTGTCAGGGCGAGCTCAGGCACGAGTCGGGCTGCCTTGTCTGCACGACCGGCGGGTGCGGGTACTCGAAGTGCAAGTGAGCGCCCACACGGGAGACGCGGCCGGAGACACCTCCCGATGAAGGCCGACGGCGCCGCGAGATCCACGAGAAACATGAAGGCCGCCCTGGAAGGCTGCCTGCTGGCCCTGCTGGCCGACCGGGAGGATTACGGCTACGAGCTGGTGAAGAGACTACGCCGCATGGGTATCGACACCGTGAACGAAGGCAGCGTCTATACATTACTACGCTCCTTCGAGGGACACGGCCTCCTCAGCAGCCGCCTTGTCCAATCCAGGGGTGGTCCTGCCCGTCGTCACTACGCCCTGACGCCCGAAGGCGAGCATCAGCTGCGCCGCTGGTCCACCGAATTCTTGCATTTCGCGCACGCTGTGGAGGCAATCGTCGCGCTCTCGGGCCTTCCCCTGGCCCGGTCAGACTCTTACCGTCTGTCGTCGTCCCGTCCCGAGTTGCCACGAGAAAAATCCCGGCTTGATTAGCCGAGGACCCATCGTAGACGAGCCCGGCGCCGGGAGCGAACCCGAAAGCCGCCTGGCCAAGGCGCGGCTGCGGGCTGTCCTCCACGCCGATCAACGACCCTGCCCTCGTCCCGAGTTCGTTGCGCGCGGACCTGACACGCGCTTCGCGCAAAACCGTGTTTGGAACACTCCTCCCCCGCCTCGACGGTTGCCTGCCAGGCCACCGTCGCCGACATCCGTATTATCCGGGTCGGTGGCGCTAACCCTCTTCGAGCATGAGGTAGGGATCCCCGTTCTCCACGTAGAAGCGCATCAGGCCCTCTAGCACCTCCGCCATCTCGACGTAGCGCCCCTCCCGCTCGCTCTGTTCGGCGAGTGTCCTCTCCAACGAGAACCGGACTTCCTTGTGGATGCGCGCGGAGATCTGGACGTAGTCCGGGTTACTGCGGCGGCCCCCGCGCGGCCTCCCCCGTTTCCTCTGCGCCGGTCCAGCGTCCGCCGCTCTGCCGCGCCGGGCCTCGGTTCGGGGCGCCGTTCGGGGCGCCCGCTGCTCCTCCGCGACGCTCGTATCGGGCGGCGCCGGCCGGTCGTCCCCACGGTCCCGTTCTTCTCGCCCGTCGCTCTCCTCCTGGCGCGGACTGCGCCGGAGCAGGCCCGCGAGCGGGTTGTCGTCCCGCCCGCCCCTCCTGGTCCCCACCTACCCTACCTCCCCCGGAGCGCCCTGCGCGCCCCCATGACGGCCTCGATCGCCTCGTTGCCCACCGCCTCGTAGTCCCGCCAGCCGTCGCGCGCCCGGCGATCCGGCATCTCGTACACGAGGCGCCCGGTGATCGCGGCGGTGTCGAACGCCTGGCGGCGCCGAACGTGCGTCCGGAACGTCGGGATGCCCTCTCTTTCGAGCTGCTCCCTCAGCTGCGAGGCGGATCGGTTCCACCACGGGGCCATGGCGATGAGTACCCTGTAGCGCTGCCGCCCCCCCATCTCTTCGACGGCCTCAACGAACGGCATCAGGGTGTTTATCGCCAGGCCCTCCGTCGTAGTAGGGACCACCACCAGGTCGCTCTCCTCGATCGCCGCCCGAAGGTCGGCCTCGCTCGGCCTCCCCTGGCTATCGAAGACGACGTTCTCGTAGCGTGTCCACCGGTCGCCGTCGTCCGGCCCCATCACCTCGAACGGCCAGCCCGCCCCCCCATTCTCTTCCTGGAGTGCCCGCTCCCGCCATTTCAGGACGCTCCCGTTCGGGTCCGTGTCGACGGCCGCCGTCGTGCCCTCCCCGAAGCGGAGCCCCAAAGCCGCCGCGAGATGCACGGCCGTTACGCTCTTGCCAACCCCACCCTTGTCACCCATAACGTTGATCCTCATATGCACATCCCTCTTTTCGCCTGACCTCCCACTGCGGTCGACGCGCACCCGCGCGACGACGGCACCACCCTACACGTTTGCCGGGTAGCCTGCAACTATTCGGATAGTCAGCGGATTTTCGGATATCCGAAAATGCTCACGTGGTATCTCGGCGTCGGTAATGGCCGCTGGGTTCGCGTGGGGTAAACGGCGCTCACGGGACGGAGGCGATAGAGCGCCGCCATATGCCCGTGGGGCGGTAGAACCCGTCCGGAAGCACCCGACGGGCGATCGTGGCGTTCACAGAGGCTGAGAAGACCCTCTCGCGGCAAAATTGTGTGCAGTCGGGGGCCTTTCCCCTCGAAAACGGCTCCGATGTTCCCGCACGACACAACAGCCCCTGGATCTCCTCCAGCTTTGCCGGACCTCCTGCCGGCCTCGTTTCTGACCCCAAACCTCTTCGATATCTGCATATCCGGGTAGTCACTGACTACCCGGATATGCAAAAAGGATCGTCGGCTGCGCGTTCGGCAGTTCCCTTACCGATACGCGAGACTCGTCAACGGCATCATGACTCTCGTGGCGCCAAGGTTGCGACGGCGTCAGGTGATGTATATGATGTATATATGGTCAGGAAGCAGCTTTACATAAGCGATGAGCAGGAGCGGGCGCTGAAGGCGCGGGCCGGGGAGCTCGGGGTCTCCGAGGCGGAGCTTGTGCGGCGGATGCTGGATGGTCTGCTGCTCGGCGGGGAGGGGGGGAGAGGGCCCACCGGGACGCGTGCGGCGGAGGCTCTGGAGGGCTTCCTGCAGGAGGCTGACCGGCTGGCCGAGTCCCACCGCTTCCCCGAGGGCTACCGGTTCGACCGGGACGAACTCTACGACGACCGGGCGTGAGGTCTCCGTAGGGGATGGCCGCTCGCTACCTGCTGGATACCAACCTTCTGGTGTACGCGCTGGATCGGAGGGAGCCCGAGAAGCGAGAGCGTGCCCGCGAGGTGCTCCTGCGCGCCGGCGGCGCCGGGAGCGCAGCACTGCCGGCGCAAGTCCTCTCCGAGTTCTCCAACGCCTGCCTGAGGAAGCTGGAGCCGAGGCCGGATCCGGCGACCGTGCGCCGGGAGGTCGAGCGCCTGCTCGTCGCCTTCCCGGTGCTGCCTCTCACGGGGCCCGTGGTGCTGGAGGCCCTGCGTGGAGTGGGGGAGCACCTGCTCTCCTACTACGACGCCCAGATCTGGGCCGTCGCCCGCCTGGGACAGGTTGGCGTGGTCCTGAGCGAGGACTTCAACCCGGGCTCCGTCCTCGACGGCGTGTCCTTTGCCAACCCGCTGGACCCCGACTTCGATCTCGCCGAGTTGAGTTAGAGTCGGCAAAGGGACCGCTCCGATGATGTATTGGCGAGCTCCCAGGCCAGACCACGGAGGCCAGCAGAACGGATTTTATTACCGATAATACTCATAATTATACCGACCCACGATACAGCTCCGAGGTTAAAAGGTACGAGGTTGCAACGTATTGTGAAGCACGGGTCGCCTTCCTCGATAACGGGTGGCTGGCGTAGAACCATTGCGTCCCTCCAACAGGAGTCTCGGTGGGGGAGCCATGGGGCGGGGGGTCAACGGATGTCGTAGCTGAGGCTGTGAGCGATTCTTTCGAGGGGAAGGAGCAGGCTTGGGTCCGAGAGCGGCCGATCGAAGGCGGGGGAGTCAGGGAGCGCCCCGGCCGCCCGTTCGTAGAGGGCCAGGGCGGGTTGGTTGCCGTTCATGGAGGACGAGTACAGCAGGCCGGCGACGCCCGGGTAGGCCGCGTGGATGTTCTTGGACCACCTCCGGCATCTGGGGCGCGGGCCCGAGTGGATGTTGGCCGATGCGCTGGCGCGGGTGGGCCACCGGTCCCGCAGGTTCAGGAGCGGCACATCACCGGCGAGCTCGAAGCCGGCGAGTAATGGCTCGCGGCGTCCGGTGTCCACGAGGTGTCCGTCCTGGAACACCTCCGCGATGCACGTGGCTATCGCCTCGTCGCCGGTGGCAGCGTAGAGGATCCCCCGCTCCTGTACCCGTTGTGGCTCGGCGTGGTGGTCGAAGCGGGCGTCGGGGAGCGGGCCGAAGGCCCTCATCCCGTCCCACCGGCCAGGATGATCCCCGCCGCGGAAGTAGATCCGCCAGAGCATCGTGCCAGCCGGGAGCACGCTGACGTCCGGCCGTATCGCCCGCATGGCTGACACGGGGGGTGGTTCGGGCAGCTTGGCCACGAAGTCTGGCTACCTCACCCTGGCAAGCGAACCGACAGCGGCCCAGACCCCCTAGAGAACCTCTGCCAGGGGTACGAGGACTGCTGGAGAGCCCCCGGAGAGCAGCCATTCTCGCGGTGAAGCGCCGCCGTGCTCATCCTCGTACAGCTGAAGGTCCGGGTTCGGCGATGTAAACCAGTTGAGCAGCGCCACCGGATGCACCGTGCGATCCACGTGCTTGAGGACTTCGCCTACGCCGCGAACCTCGTGGTCACCGTCGAACTGGAAGACGGGCAGCCTGTTCTCCCTGCCTGATTTCATACCGTAGAGGGTTCTATTTTGGAGCCTCTGCCGAACCCGTCCCTCGCTGACGCCGAGGAG
>Ga0183260_10002638_pt1 | contig 14732 bp, 14 predicted proteins | sample AntDrymUQ4972206_2_FD_129768 | JGI IMG/M metagenome (GOLD analysis project Ga0183260, IMG submission 129768) | Polar desert sand microbial communities from Dry Valleys, Antarctica - metaG UQ497 (22.06) (version 2) (version 2) | ecosystem: Environmental > Terrestrial > Soil > Desert | place... | reverse complement strand
GCTCGCCGCCGGCGAGCTGCGCGTTGATCTCCCGCCAGCGCTCGAGCTGCGGCCCGGTCTCGACCGACGTTCCGCCCGCGTGCGGCTCGATGACCCGCCGCGCGAGCCGGCCGAGCGGCTCCCAGGCCGCGGCGGTGAGGTCGCGTCGCTCCCGGAAGCCGAGGAACAGCGCCGTCCCCACCGCGATGCGCCGGGCGTCCGTCGGCTGCGCGGCCAGGCCCTGGGTGACGAGGCGCGAGAGCTCGCCGTCGGTGAGGCCGAAGCGGTCGCCGAGCGCGATGCGGCGGAGCGGGTCGGTCTCTGCGAGCACCTGCTTCAGCGGCTCGCTGTCGTCGAGGCCCGACACCTCCCACGCCTGCTTGTGCACCGCGAGGAGCGTGAGTCGCGCGGGCGACACTTCCTCCGCGTTCTGCGGCAGCCCGTTCTGCAGGGCGAGCTCCGCGCTCGCCGCGAGCTCGGACGCGCCCTTCCCGAGGGCGGCGGGGTCGGTCTCCAGGCGCGCCGCGTGGATCGCGGCGACGGCCCGGGCGAGCACCCGTGCGCGACGCGGGCTCACGCGGATGTCCTTGCGCGCGAGGAGGTCCACCAGCGCGACGACGTACGCACCGATGCGGGCCCCGTGCTCCGCCTCCACCGCGGCGGTGGTGGTGACGCACCGCGCGACGAGCTCTCTGAGATCGGTTCCCGCCCTCTTCGGGGCGCTCCCCGTGACGAGCGCGAGTCGATCGGCCGAGCCAAGGTCCTTCCACGCGGGCGCGCGCACGATGAAGGCGAACCGGTCGGCGAGTGCCGGGTCGAGCGCTTCCGACCCGATGTATGTCGCGGCGGTGACCTCGCCGTCGAGCGCGGCCGGCGGGTTCATCGCGCCCCAGCGGAAGCGGAGCCGGTCGAGCGCGATACCGGCGACCTTCCGCTCGTGGACGATCGGGAAGAGCTTGTTCTGGAGCTCAGGGCGGCAGCGCGAGATCTCGTCGAAGAACGCGAACTCGGCACCCCAGATGGACCCCGGCGTGCCGACGAAGCGCAGCGAGTCGCCCTCGGGGAGCGGGATGCCCACGAGGTCGTCGTAGTTGAGGAGCGAGGCGTTGTAGTGACGGAACGCGAGGCCGAGCGCTGCCTTTTGCACTCGCGATCACAGCGCCGACGCCCGCCATGATGAGCCAGAGGACTACAAACTCCACGCGAATCCCTCCCGAAGCCACGCCGCGCTCACGTCGGCAGGGTTCCACGCCTTTTCCAGTGCGGTGGCCCCAACAACGATTGAGCGGTGACGAGCAAAGCTCGGACCGGGGCTTGGATGACTTGCGCGAGCACTGGTGAGCTGCAATCTGTTTCGAGGGTACGCGGCAGTGCGAAAGGGATCGGCGGCAGACCGACGAAGCTCACCCTGAACTCGCCCACAAGGCCTGGCAGACCACTCACTCGCAGACGCGATAGCCGGACCGCCCGCCAAAGCGCTCGCAAAACGCCAGCCCCTCGAAGCTGCCGCTAGCGAACTCGACATCGAACCAGCGCACCAGCGGCCGTTCTGTGTAGAGCAAAAAGTGAATGTGGTCGCTCTTGCCCGGCGATAGAAAGCTTCCCTTAGACACCACGCGAGATCATCCAGGGTGCCCGCCGGCGAGCGCCCGTGGGTGATTGACTTTGGCGCGACGCTCACCGGACCTATCAGAGAGCACGCTCGAATCCGTGCCTCAGCGAGGCGGTCGACCGCGCCGGCTCGGCTGACGGCGATGCGCAAGGGGCCGATGCTTCTAAGAGCATCATTCGTCAAGGATCTCGAGCCTGCAGCGCGAGGAGCAACTGTTTGCCTGCCGCACTCAATCACTGGACTTACGGGCGGATTTGATCCTTTCGCGGTACCGCTCAGCTGCAAACTCCGTCCGCAGCAGATTCGCCGCGAGGGAGCCGGCGTGAGCCATGCGGCGGTGGCCATCGAGCCCGTCCATCGCGAAGTACGCACGGCGGCCGATGCGGAGAGCTACCGCGTTCGAGGCGCTGAGCCGCGCCGCGAGGGCATCGAGCTGCTCATCGATGCCGGTTTGATCCGCGACCTCGTTCACGAGGTCGTACTTGCGAGCCTCCTCGGCCGAGAGCACTCGGCCGCGATAGATGAGGTCGAACGCGATCTTCTTGGGCAGTGCGTCGACGACCGCGGCGAGCACGAGGAGCGGGAAGATGCCGTACTGGAGCTCGGGAAGGCCAAAGGTCGCGCGCGGCACTGCGAACGCGAGATCGGCGAGCGCGGTGAGAGCGAGGCCACCGGCGAAGGCTGTCCCATTCACCGATGCGACGACTGGCTTGCCCAGGTCAGCGATCGTGTCTCGCACACGCAGCCAGGCCTCGCCAAACGCGAGAAGCTGCTCGGTGGCAGCGGGTCCCTGCGCGTCCATCTGGGCTCCGGCGCAGAACCATTCCCCGGTGCCCGTGATCGCGATGACGGAGGTCGATGGATCCGCCTCGAAACGGTGGAGCCCCGACGCAATCGCATCCAGTAGCTCACGCGAAAGCCGGTTCTCCGGCGGCCGGTCGAGGCGCAGGAGAGCGAGCGGGCCGCGCCGCTCCTCGACGAGGGGCTCGCTCATTTGCGCAGGGTCGCCACGGCCTCGATCTCGATGAGCCATTCGGGCAGCGCCAGACTGGTCACGACCATGAACGTGCTCGCCGGGAAGCGGCCCGTAGGACCGAAGTACCTCTCGCGCGCTTCGTTGATGACCGGACGGTACTCAAGCTTCGTCGTGAGCACGGTCGTCTTCACGATGAGGTCCAGTCCCGATCCCGCGGCCTCAAGCACCGCCTTCAGGTTCTGGAAGACCTGATCGGCCTGCACTTTCGGGTCGCCGACGCCGACGACAGCGCCGGTGGTGTCCTGCGACACCTGCCCTGACACGAAAACGAGATCGCCGGTGCGGATCGCGTGGGAGTAGCCCTTCGTCGGATGCACGGTCTTCGGCGCGATGATCTGATCAGCCACGTCGGTTCTCCTTATCTATATCGCTCGCGGATCGGTCAGGCGACACGCTCGGCCAGCGGTGACGGGACGAACATGCCCTCCTCGTTCACGTAGTGGCAGGCAACCTCCCGCCCGTCCCGGCGTGGCGCGAGCGGGGGGCGGACGTCAGCGCACATCGCCGTCGCGAAGGGGCACCGCGCCCGAAACCGACAGCCCACCCACTCCTGCGCGGCAGAGCCGACCTCACCTGCTAACAGCGGCCGCTCGGCCCGCTCGCCGGGACGCACCCGCGGGACCGAAGCGAGGAGTGCGTGCGTGTAAGGATGCGCGGGAGCCCGGTAGATCTCGGCCGTGGTTCCCGTCTCGACGATGATCCCGAGATACATCACCGCGATCCGGTCGCTGAAGTGCCGGACGATGCGCAGGTCGTGCGAGATGAATACGTAGGTGAGTCCGAGGCGCTCCTGGAGCGATCGCAGCAAGCGGATGAGCTGCGTCTGGACGGAGACGTCGAGGGCCGAGGTCGGCTCATCGAGGACGACGAGCTCGGGATCCAGCGCGAGCGCACGGGCGACCGCGATACGCTGAGCCTGCCCGCCGCTCAACTCGTGCGGATAGCGATCCGCGAGGCGAGCCCCCAGCCCGACCGAATCGAGCAAAGCCGCGATGGCCTCGCGGCTGCCCGCCCGCGCGTCCCCGTGCGCCCGGAATGGCTCGGCGAGGATGTCCTGCACGCGCATGCGCGGGTTGAGCGACGACCGCGGGTTCTGGAATACGACCTGCATCCGTCGCCGCACCTTCCGTAGATCCTTGCCGCGCGCAGCAAGGATCGAACGTCCGTCGAACCGGACGTCGCCGGAGGTCGGCTGCTGGAGACGCAGGAGCAGCTCGCCTGTCGTCGTCTTCCCACAGCCGCTCTCGCCGACGAGCGCGAACGTCTCTCCTCGGCGGACGTCGAACGTGACGCCGTCCACCGCGCGGACCACGCCGCTGCGGCCGCCAAAGAAACCGGCGCGCGCGGGATAGTCCTTCCGCAGGTCCCTCACCTCGACGAGCGGCCGCGCGTCCGCGACGACCCGCTCCAACGACGCGACCCGCGGTGCGATGTCCTGCCGCCAGATCTCGCCGACGCGAGCGGCGAGGGGCCGCATGCCGAGATCGCTGTAGATGTGACAGGCCACGTGCTCGCCCGGCGCCACCTCGACGAGCGGCGGACGCGTCGAGCGCGTGAGATCCGTGGACAGGGGACACCTCGGCGCGAAGTGGCACTCGTTCGCCGGCAGCCCGATGAGGTCGGGCACCGATCCCTCCATCGGCCGTGCCGCATCGAGCGGCCGCTCGAGGGACGGCATCGATGCGAGGAGGCCGCGCGTGTACGGGTGCCGCGGCGCATCGAAGAGGCGAGCGACGGGCGCCTCTTCCACCACTCGCCCGGCGTACATGACGACGACGCGATCGCACATCTCGGCGATGACACCGAGATCGTGGGTGATGATGATCGTCGTGAGGCCGGCGGCCGCCTTGCGCTCGCGCAGGATCTCGAGGATCTGCGACTGGATCGTCACGTCGAGCGCGGTCGTCGGCTCGTCCGCGATGAGCAGATCGGGCTTGCTCGCTAGCGCGATGGTGATCATCACGCGCTGGAGCATCCCGCCGCTGAGCATGAATGGATACTTGCGCAGCATGAGCTCCGGCTGCGCCAGATAGACCGAGCGCAGGAGGGCGAGCGCTTCCTGGTGCTCGGCCCTTGCCTTGGTCCGATCGCGGCGCACGAGGTCGCGCAACGAGCGAAGAAGGCCCGGCCCGACTCCGCGGCGCCACGCGTCGTACTTGTCCTGGCGCAGCGCCTCGAAGAGCTGCTCCCCGACCGTCACGGTCGGGTTCAGCGATGTGGCGGGCTCCTGGAAGATCATCGCGATCCGCTTTCCGCGGACGTGCAGCAGCTCGGACTCGGTCATCCTCCGGAGGTCCTGCCCCTCGAGCAAGATGGTGCCGTCCGTGATCCGACCGGGAAGGTCGACGAGACCCATGATCGAGAGAGCGGTCACGCTCTTGCCGGAGCCGGACTCGCCGACGATGCCGAGCGTCTCCCCCCGCCGGACGGTGAAGCTCACTCCGTCCACCGCGCGGACGAGACCGTCGCGCGTCGAGAAGACCGTCGACAGGCCGTCGACCTCGAGGAGCGGCTCGCTCACTCGAAACCGGCCTGGAGCCGGGGGTCGAACACGTCGCGCACGAAGTCGCCGAGGATGTTCACGCTCACGACGGTCAGGTAGATGCAAAGACCAGGGAATGCCGCCGTCCACCACGACGTCGCGATGTACTCGCGGCTCTCGGCGACCATGAATCCCCAAGAGATCTGCACTTTCGTCAGTCCGAGGAAGCTCAGCCCGGACTCGACGACGATCATTAGGCCGATGTAGATCGTGCTGAGCACGATGATCGGCGCAATCGTGTTCGGGAGGATGTGCTGCGCCATGATGCGCACCGGGCCGAGCCCGGCTGCGCGTGCGGCCTTCACGTACTGCTCCTCGCGGACGCTCAGCACCTTCGCCCGGAGTGTCCGCGCGTACCAGACCGTGCTCCGCAGGCCGAGCACGAGGATGAGGACCGGCAAGCTCGCGCCAAGTGCGAGCAGGACGGCGATCGCGATGAGTAGGTTCGGGATCGACAGGATGACATCGAACGACCGCATGATGAGCTCGTCGGCGCGACCCCCGACGTACGGCGCGATGATCCCGAGGGGCACACCGATGAGCGCGGCCACGGCCACGGCGCCGACACCCACGGTGAGGGACACGCGCGAGCCCCAGATCATCCTGCTCAGGAGGTCGCGACCGAGATAGTCCGTCCCGAAGGGATGTTCCGAAGTCGCGCCCGCCATCCAGAACGGCGGCCGCAGAACGCGCGAGAGATCCTGCGCGGTTGGATCGAGGATCGGGAGGAGCGGCGCGGCGATCGCGAGAGCGACGACGAGGAGCAGGAAGGTCACGCACGCCTGCAGCACGCGGCTCTCACTGAACAGCCGCCTCGCCTTGTCGAGCTCGCGTCCGCTCATCGCCGTGTGCTCACGAGTAGCGGATCCGCGGGTCGACGAGGCCGTAGGTGAGGTCCACGAGGAAGCTCGTGAGGACGACGAACGTTCCCACGATGAGGATGCCCGCTTGCGCGAGCGGATAGTCGCGCCCGCTGACGGCCTGGAAGATGAGCTGTCCCACCCCGGGCCACGCGAAGACCCCCTCGGTGATCACCGCCCCGCCGATGAGGGAGCCGAGCTCGAGCCCGAATACCGTGAGGATCGGGAGGAGTGCGTTTCGCAGCGCGTGCTTCGTGATGACGAGGAAGCGCGGCAGGCCGCGCGCGCGGGCCGCGAGCACATAGTTCTGCCCGAGTTCCTCCAGAATGCTGCTCCGGGTGAGCCGCGACAGGAACGCCATCTGGAACGCGCTCAAGGTTACGGCCGGCAGCGCCAAGCGCCGCGCTGTCTCCAGCAGCGACTGGGGCTCCCCGTAGAAGAGCAGGACGATGCCGTCGGTGAGTGGCGGTCCCTTTCCGGAGGTCGCGAACCAGCCAAGCTCGACCGAAAAGATGATGATCAGCATGATGCCGAGCCAGAAGGACGGGATCGAGACGCCCGAGATCGTGACGAGCGTCCCTAGGTGTTCGACCCAGGTGCCGCGTCGGATCGACATCAGGATACCGATCGGCACCGCGACGAGGATCGTGATGAAGGTCGCCGTCAGCGTGAGTTCGATCGTCGCAGGCAGCCGGTCGAACAGGAGGGAGGAGGCCGACGTGCGGTAGATCACGGACGTGCCGAGATCGCCCTGCACTGCGTCCGTGATGAAGCGGAGGTACTGGACCGGCAGGGGCTGGTCCAGCCCGAACTGGCGCTCGAGCTCAGCGATGTCGGCGGCTGTACCAAGCTCGCCGACGAGCCGGTAGACGGGGCTGCCAGGGGCGAGGTGCAGGAGGAGGAAGACAAACAGAGTCATTCCAAAGAGGACGATGATGATGTTCAGCGCTCGGCGCACGATGTATCGGAGCACGCGACCCTACCGTGACGTGAGGGCGCCCAGCATCAGCCGAGCCCGTAGAGGCGCGCGGCGTTGCCGCCGAGGATCAGGTCCTTCTCCTCACTCGTCAGGTCTTTCCGAACGGTGACCTTGTACAGCTCCGCCTCAGGCGCCGCGAACGGCGTGTTCGTCCCGAAGAGGATCCGCCGCACGCCTAGGCGCTTCGCGAACGGGCCGAGCCGATACATGTGATCCGACGTCTCGAGATTCAGGTTCGGTGCACGCTCGGCGATGAGCGCGGCGTCGACCGTAAGCCGACCGCCCATGTGGGCGATCACGATCTGAAGGTCCGGAAAGTCCGTTGCGACCTTCCAAAAGAGCGCGGGCTCTGACGGCGCATACCACGAGTGGAAGACGACGGGAGCCTTCTTGGCCCGGGCGATCTCGAGCAGCGGGTACACCAGGGCTGTGTCGCCCGGGTGAAAGTTCTCCCACTCCGGATCGAGCATGACGCCCTTGAAGCCGTATTCCCCGAGACAGCGCTCGAGCTCCTTCACCGCATCCGCGCCGTAGTTCGGGTTGACGCGCGCGCAGCCGACGAGTCGCTTCGGGTGTTGCTTGACAGCGTCGGCCACATAGCGGTTCGACTGCACGTAGTCGGGATCCACGAAACGGCCGCCGACCCACTTCGGTGCGAAGACGATCGAGCGATCGATGCCGATCCGGTCCATGATCGCGATCAGCCCTTCGGGTGTAGACGTGTCGTGCATCGGAATGATCAGCTGCGACGCATGGTTGGCGATGCCAGGGCCCATCTGCGCGTACGCGTCGATGATCACCGCACCACCGCCTTCGCGGCCTTCCGTAAGGGAATGTTGTTCAGCCGCGCCGAGTTCAGCCCCAGGACGAGCGCCTTGTCCTCGTCAGGGATGGGTAGGCTCTCGATCTTCTTTATCACGACCGCCGGCAGGCAATAGGGAAGATCCGACCCATAGCAGACCTTGTTCGCACCGGCCCAGCGGATCGCGGCCAGGATCTCCCCGCTCGTGCTCGCGCCAGCGGTCTCGAGGTACACGTTCTCGTATCGCGTGGCCATGATGACCGCATCGCGCCAGTACTCGTAGCCGATGTGCTTGAGATAGATCGGGACCGTCGGGAACGCCTCTGCCAGCGGGATGAACAACATGGGCTGGCACTTGGGGTAGTAGCCGACGTGGAATGTCATTGGGACCTTGTACTCGGCACACAGCTCCGCCAGCGGCCACAGCAGGGATTGGTTCGTCGGGTAGAAGGACTCCCAGTCCGGGTGGAGCATCAGGCCCCGGAGCTTGTAGTCGTCCAGGCAGTGCTTGTACTCGTCGATCGCTGCCTTGCGACGGTTCGGGTTCACTCGTGCATAGCCGACGAAACGATCTGGGAACTCGGCGCAGGCCTGCGCGATCGCGTAGTTCGCGAGCTTGTAGTCAGCATCGTCGAACTTTCCGCCCTCGTACAGCGGGGCGAACGCGATACCCACATCGATGCCCGCCTCATCGAGCGCCGCCACGGTGGCCTTGCCCGTGACGGCGTCAAATTCCAGCGGGCTGCTGTGGTTCTGCAGCGTTGGCCCGAGGTGGACGTGAGAGTCGACGACGATATCCGCCACCTTCGCTATGCCAGCTTCGCTTCGTCGATGAGGATCTTCTCGTCCGAACGAGGTGTCCACTTCACGCGGTCGGCAACCGCGTACGCCTGCACGAGCTGGTATCCGAAGATGCCCGGACAGTAGTCCTTCATCAAGAGTACGGCTTCGCGGGAGAGACGCTCGCGCTCGTTCTCATCCAGCGTCCCGCTCAGCTTGTTGTAGATGTCCTGGTACTCCTTGGAGCGGACCTTGTACGAGCGCTCAGCGAGGAAGTCACGAACGGCGTTCTCGGCGTCCGGAATGATGTTGCCGGACGAGTAGTAGAAGATCGGCGTGGCCTCTTTCTGACCGGCGTAGATCGTCTGGTACTCGCCCGCCTCGAAGAGCACGACCTCGGCCTCGACGCCGATCTTCTTCAACTGGCCGGCGACTGCCTGGACGAACTCGAAATCACCCTGGTCTCGCCCTCTCGGCGTGCCGATTTTCGTTGCAAAGCCACGCGGGAAGCCCGCCTGCGCGAGAAGCGACTTCGCCTTGTCGACGTCGTACGGGTACCCCTGTACATCCTTCTGGTAGTGTGCGACCTGCGGGCCCTGCACCTGAGCGCCCGTCGGCTTGCCGTAGCCCTTCAGGACATTCGTGACGATGTCGTTCATGTCCACGCCGTAGTTGAGCGCCTGCCGCACGAGCTTGTTGTCGAAGGGCGGGAGGTCATCGCGGAACCGCAGCGTCGCGACACGGTTGCTACCGATGGTCGCGATGCCCGCGCCCCTTCGAGCCTTTACCCGATCCACGTCCTGGCCGAGGATATTGCGAACGATGTCGGCCTCGCCGGCGAGCGCCGCGTTCGCGCGCGTCGCGCCCTCGGAGATGGGCCTCCAGGTGATCCGGTCCCAGGAGATCTTGCCTCCCCACCAGGTCGGGTTCGCCTCCATGACGACGCGCTGGCCCTTCACCCACTCGACGAATTTCGCCGGGCCGGTGCCGATCAGGCGGTCACCGCTGTAGTCGGAGCTCGTATACCAAGCCGGGTCATGCTGGTGGACGCCGGCGTTCATCATCATCGGGACCAGCCCGGTCGGCGCTTTCGTCACGATGTCGACGGTGTACTTGTCCACGACCTCGGCGCGGTCGATTGCCGCGACGAGAGCCTTGAAGACGCCCTCCGCCGCGTACTTCTCGATGCTGAACTTTGCCGTCTCGGCGGTGAACTCGTGCCCGTTGTGGAACTTCACGTCCTGCCGCAGCTTGAAGCGCCACTTCGTGGGATTCACCGTGCTCCACGACGTCGCGAGCATGGGCTCGAGCTGGCCGTAGTTCGTCGCGCTCATCCGGCAGAACTTGTCCGTGAGCGCCTCTATCAGGACGATGTCCTCGAGAGCGTTCGTCTTGATCGTGTCGAGCGTGGAGATCTCGGAACCGGTGATGATCGTGAGGTCGCGCCGTTGCGCCGCGCCAGACGGCCCTGCGGACGCCGCGGGACCGCTCTCGCCCGGCCTGCATCCGGCTGCGGCGAGGCCCGCGAGTCCGACGCTGGCTGCCGTCGTTGCGAGGAATCGACGCCTGGTGACACCGCGAGACTTCTGTTCGCTCATGAGATCCTCCCCCTTGTCGTCTGCTTACGCGCGGTGTTCGCGAAGGGCGCGAGTTCGCTGATCACGTCGTCGCTGGATCGCACGCGGAGGAGGCCACGATCCATCCGGCCGAGGGCCTCCGAGTGCAGCGTCGGCGTGTTGGCGCCGCAGCAGTCCTCGAGCAGTACGCCGAAGTAACCGCGATCCGCCGCGTCGCGCATCGTCAGCTCGACGCATCCGTTCGTGACGATGCCGGCGCCGAGCAATGTCGTGATGCCGAGGTTCCGCAGTGTCTGGTCGATCGGCGACGAGGTGAACGCGCTGATGGAGCTCTTCGACAGCACGATGTCGCCGGGCTGCGGCGCGATTTGATCGAGGATCTGCGCCTCTCGGGAGCCGTCGACGCAGTGGAGGCCACGGAGGGACGGCGACCCATCGCTCCCGTCCGTGCGACCGGTCACGATACGCACGTAGATCACCGCTGCGCCGACACGCCGGCAGACGTCGGCGACGCGGGCCACGTTCGGAAGGATCTGCTCGATCCGCTCGAAGCGGTGGCGGAACACCTCTGGCCGACTGTTTGCGCTGGCCATCAGCGCGAGGCCGTGGTCCGGGCTCGCGTCGAGATACTGGAGGTCGATGACGAGGAGCGCCGTGCTCTGCGGATCGAGCGGCGGCGGAGGCGGCGCGTCGACCACGACGTCGAAGGGCTCGTCGATCGGCATCAGCGGGCCATCGCGGGCTGCGTGAGCCCGAGCAGCTTCGAGATGTTGCCGACGGTGATCTTCTCGATGTCCGCCTCGCTCAACCCGACGGATCTGATCCGCTTCGTCTCGACCGCGGGGATGTTGAACGGGATGTCGGTGCCGAAGATGATCCGGTCAGCGCCGACCGCCTTCGCGGCGCGCGCGATGTACCCCGGCATCTGACCTGACGTCTCAAGGAAGACGTTCGGTGCATGCTGCGCGGTGATGACGGCATCGATGAGGATCCTTCCGCCCATGTGACCGAGAATGACCGGGATGTCCGGGTATTTCTGCGCAAGCGGCAGGAAGATGAGCGGCTCGCAGGGGTGAAAGCCGGTATGCACGATGATCGGCGCCGTGCGTGCCTCACAGAGCTCGGCGAGAGGAGCAAGAAGCCGCAGGTCCGTCGGGTGGAAGGCGTCCGCCTCGTTGTCGAGCTTCAGTCCGCGGAAACCGTAGTCCTCGAAGCAGCGCCGAAGCTCCCGAACGGCGCCGGAGCCAAATTTCGGATTGACGCGTGCGAAGCCAATGAGGCGATCCGGGTGGGCCGCGGTAGCGGCAGCGACAGCCTCATTCGCACGCTCATAGCTCGGATCAACGAAGTCCTCGCCCGCTCGACCTCCCTGCCAGCTCGGGGCGAAGATGATCGACCGCTCGATGCCGAGGCCGTCGATCAGCTTGAATAGGCTTTCCGCCGTTTCGGAGTCGAAGAGAGGCCCGAACGGTGGCTGAGCCCGAAGGCCTGGTCCGAGATGGCAGTGCGCATCGATCATGAGAGCCTCCCCTGCGCGGCGGCGCGGACCGTGGATCGTGTCGCTGCGTTGAGCCCGAGCAGCCGCGCCATCGTTCCGCCGAGGATGAGCGCCCTGTCGTCGGCTGAGAGCTCCGGCTGCAGCGCGATCTTTTCCATGACGTCGTCCGGCTCCGTGTACGGAAGATCGGAGCCGTACACGAGCTGGCCTGGACCGACCGACTTCAGGACCTCGCGGATGGCCAGGGCCGTCGCGTTGCCCGAGGTCTCGAGGTAGACGTTCTTGCACCGCTCCGCGACGACGATGGCGTCGGCGGTGTGCCGGTACGACAGATGGGCGAGGAGGAAGTTGATCGTCGGATAAGCCTCCGCCAGAGGCATCGCGAGCGTCGGCTGGGACAGGGGGTAATAGCCCGTGTGGAAGATGACCGGCCAGCCATACTCGGCCGCGCGATCAAGGATGGGTCGCACCGTCGGTCCATTCAGGTAGAAGTACTCCCAGTCCGGGTGCAGCTTCAGGCCCCGGAACCCGTACTCCTCCTTGCACCTCCGCATTTCATCCAGCGCCTGTTGCCCCAGGTTCGGATTCACGCGGCAGTAGCCAATGAAGCGATCTGCATGACGCTTGGCCGCGTCGTAGATGAACCGATTCGAGCGCTCGTACTCGTAATCTTCGAAGTCGCCGCCTTCGATAAGGGGCGCGAACGTGCAACCAACGTCGATGCCTGACCGGTCGAAGATCTCGAGCGTCTGCTCGACCGTTTCCGCCTTCAGCAGGGGCGGCGCCGCATGGTTCGCGAGCCCAGGGCCCATGTGGACGTGCGCGTCGACCACGATCACGGGACGGCTACCTTCTCGTCGATCCCGAGAAGCCGCGCCATGTTGCCGCCGAGCACCAGGCGGCGGGTCTCCTCGCGGATGCCCGGCAGCAGGGTGATCTTGGATTGCACGTCGTTCGGGTCGGTGAACGGAAGATCCGAGCCGTACAGGATCTGCCGGGCGTCGACGTGCTTCAGCACTTCGTTGATCGCGCCGGCGGTCGAGTTTCCCGAAGTCTCGAGATAGATGTTGCGGCACAGCTGAGCAGCGATAATCGAGTCGGCGACGTGTGCGTAGCCGAGGTGCGCCACGATGAAGTTCACCTCGGGATACCGCTCGGCGAGCGGAATGAAGAGCGCCGGCTCGCAGGTCGGGTAATAGCCCGCGTGGAAGATGATCGGCCACCGGTATTCCTCGCAGAGCTCCGCGATCGGGCCCATCAGCTTCAGGTTGTTCGGGAGGAAGTGCTCCCAGAGCGGATGCAACTTCAATCCGCGAAAGCCATATTCATCGTGGCCACGCCGCAGCTCGTCGAGCGCGCGCTGGCGGCGGTTCGGATCCACACGTGAGTAACCGATGATCCGATCGGGATACATCTTCGATGCGTCCGCGATGGCACGGTTCGCGACCAAGTACTCGGTGTCGATGAACTCCGGCCCTTCCCAGGCCGGAGCGAAGAGACAGGTCATGTCGATGTCAGCGGCGTCGAGGATCTCGATGATCTCGTCGGGGTGCACGCCGGGCAGGTATGGCTTCCTGCTCTCGAAAGCGGGGCCCATATGGCTGTGTGCGTCGATGATCATCCCGGATCTCCCCTTAACTCTCGACGTCTCGCGCAAGGACTGTGTTAGGCTGTGTTGCTACAGATGAATACAGACCTTGCTGTCACCGTACTGCGCCAGTCCGTCCAGCGCAATGGGCGTCTGCCGCCAAGCGAGCAGATCCGCGCGACCGTCGAGATGGCGGTCATCTCGGGCGAGTTCCCTGACGGCATGCCCCTGCCGTCGGTCCGGGCCCTGGCGGACGCGGTGAAGGTCGCACCGAACACCGTGGCGAGGGCATACACCGAGTTAAGATCGCTCGGGATCGTGCGGGCGTTGCCTCGGAGGGGCTACTTCGTCGTCAGTCCCCGCGAAGAAGAGGTCGCCCCGGTGTACGAGGGCGTGGCTGGGCTCATCGATGAAGCGCTGCGCGCTTCCAACGCAGCAGGATTTGACTCACGGCAGTTCCTCACGCTGGTCGCAGAGCGGGCGCGCGCGCGCGACCTGGGCCAGAGGGTGGTGGCCGTTGTTGGTCAGCACGAGGCCGCGCTAGACAAGCGCGTCGAGGTGGTCGCGCAAGCGACGTCGGACCTCCACGTACAGGTGATCGGCCTCTCCTTCGAGGAGTTGCGTACACCGGCAGGATCTGCGCGGGCCGCGGGCGTGGACTGGTATCTCGTTCCGATCCTGGAGACGCGGGAGGCTGCAGCCCTCCTCGGACCGCACGCGCACCGGATCATGCCGATGAGCCGTATTCTCACGCCCGAGGCACGCGGATTCGTGACCTCGCGACCGGCGGGAACGCGGTTTGGGATCATCTCGGGCACGGAGGACTACATCGGCCGCATGGTCGCCGCGCTGAAGCAGCTCCGCCCTCTTGCGGCGGCGCCGCTCGCCGCCGCTGTCGACGACCGCGCTGGGGTGGAGCAAGTCCTTCGCGAAGCGGACGCGATCATCATTGGCTCGACCGCGCGCAGCCGATTGGCACCATGGCAGCCGCTGAGCAAGCCGCACATCGAATTCACGTACGTTCCGGACGAGGCAACCTTGAGGCGGCTCCGGTCGCGTCTCGAGATGTCCTCCGCGACCGGCGCGCCGCGCGCGGGCGCGCCTAGCTCCGCTCAGGCCCGCGCGACCGCGATTGTGCACCGGGAGAGGAGCCGAACCCGAACCGTGAGATCTACAACCAAGCGCGTGACGCTCGACCGTTCTTCGGCAGGCTCGCTGACTATCTGACGCGGAAGGCCAGGATACGCGCGAGGAGACGCGGACTATCGATCTGGACGAGGGGGCCGGCGTCCATCAGTCGTCCGCCACGTCTACGGTTCTAACCCCGCTGGGTCGAGCACTGTGCGCAGCACCTCGCTCAGGTAGTTCAAGGCGAGCACCGTCAGGACGATCAGCACGCCCGGATAGATGGCCAGCAGAGGCGCCGTATAGATGTACTGCTGGGCATTCGTCAGCATGTTTCCCCAGCTCGGCTGAGGT
>Ga0183260_10002637_pt1 | contig 14736 bp, 9 predicted proteins | sample AntDrymUQ4972206_2_FD_129768 | JGI IMG/M metagenome (GOLD analysis project Ga0183260, IMG submission 129768) | Polar desert sand microbial communities from Dry Valleys, Antarctica - metaG UQ497 (22.06) (version 2) (version 2) | ecosystem: Environmental > Terrestrial > Soil > Desert | place... | reverse complement strand
CGGAATTTGCGCCGGGCGAGATAGTTTTTCGCGCAACGGACGGCGCGAAAAAAATCGCAGCTTTGCTTGGGAACGAGCCAAAACTGATCGCGTACGGCAACCTTGCTGAGTCTAGTGCCGACATCCTTCTCATCGCCGTTCCGGACCCCGAGATCGCCGTGATCGTCGCGAAAATGGTGGGATCAGTTAAGCCCGGTACGGTGGTTCTTCATACGAGCGGCTCGCTCTCGTCCTCGGTTTTGAATGATCTTACGCCCGCGGGTTGTTTTGTCGGATCGATGCATCCGCTCGTGTCGGCAAGCGATGCGGTGGCAGGCTCGAAACAAATGCGCGGTGCCTACTTCTGCCTTGAGGGCGATGCGGAGGCGGTTCGTGTAGCAACGGAGATCGCGGGTGTACTCGGAGCTTTGCCTTTTACCATTGACGCCGCATTCAAGCCTCTGTACCACGCGGCCGCGGTTTGTGCGAGCGGGCATCTCGTAGCATTAGTGGATACTGCGATCGAGATACTGGGTGTGTGCGGCATTGGTGACCAGCGTGCCCGCGAGATACTGCTTCCGCTTATCACAAGTACCGTCGCCAATTTGAAATTACAGGAACCCGCGAGCGCTCTCACTGGCCCTTTTGCCAGAGGCGATGCGGCAGCGGTAGAACGACACCTGGCCGCTTTCGGGGATGTCATTTCGCGCAACGCGATCGCAGTCTATCTGTTGCTCGCAGAACGATCGCTTGATCTGGCCGAGGCGCGTGGAATCGAATCCGCGGTCGTCCAAGCGATGCGACAAAGAATTATCGTAGCGAAAAGAAATATCGAGTGATAAAATACGGGGTATTCGACGATCTAGAACGGCATGCGTAAAAATAAGCACGATTTTACAAAAGAGCGAGAGATCTTTCTCGAGCACATTCAAAACGCCGGCCTTCGCCGTACGGGCCAGCGTGATCTTATAATGGAGATCTTTTTGCGTACAGAGGACCACTTGACCAGCGAGGACTTGTATTGGTTAGTGCAGAAAGAAGATCCGACGGTGGGGAATACGACCGTGTACCGCACATTAAAACTTTTAACCGAGGCCGGGCTTGCCCGCGAGGTGCGTTTCGGCGACAACAAAACGTATTACGAACATCATTACAACCACGACCACCACGATCACATGATCTGCACCGAATGCGGCGAGGTGATCGAATTCTTTTCGCAGGCGATCGAATCGCTGCAGGATCAAATGGCGGAAAACTTTGGATTCCGGCCAACGCATCATAGCTTGCGACTATGGGGCGTTTGCTCGGAATGTCAGAAAATGCGGAGTGAAACCCACAGCGCACCTTCGGGTGCGCAGCCCAAAGTTAGAGTCAAAACAGGAATGGGCGGGTAAGTTTGATCGCGAATATGGCGGAAATACTGTTAAGGTTTGAAAACGAGGATCGTGAAGGAGTAGTGCCGGTTGGAACCTATCTCATCGATGCAGCCCGCCGCTTTGGTATACGGATCGACGATGATCCTAGTTCCAACGACGGGCAACACGCTTGTGTCGTTGCCGTTTCATCGGGCGCCGAACTCCTGTCTGAACCGACGAAAGTGGAGCGGGAACATTTTAAGGCGCATGGCCGCAACAGCAAGAAACGGCTCGCATGTCAAACAAAAATTGAAAAGGCCGGGGAAGTGATAATCATGACCGACAAAAAAACATCAGCGGAAACGGAAAGCGAAAGCGAGAAAGATGCTAACGAGCGCTATCGTAAAGAATTCGAAGAAATGCCGCTCGAAACCAAGATCGCGAATTTGGTTAAGCTCGAGGTCATAGCATTGGGTGAAACGCTTTCGTTTGTCGCAAACACGCCGTTTAAGATCGTGGATAAGGTAATGGACGTGATGGCGGAGTTTGGACTAAAAAAAGACGAAGACGCAAAGAATGCGCAGCGTCCGGCCGAACACAAGCAGAATAGTGCGACAAACGGGTCGGCTTCGAAAACGAAGGGCGCGTCAAAAAAGGCAGGCAGCAAACACAAGCCAATTTGAGCGGATTGGTAAATCATAAACTTTCAGTAGGGAGTTCAGTTTGAAATTTTTCGCGTTGTTTAGTGTGAGTTAGTGTGAATTAGTGTGAATTCGTGGTTCTAGTTTTTAAGTTTAAGAAGGAGCCAGGAAACAACACGAAACGAGATAAAAAAGCGCGAAATAGCTCAAAACAGAACTATCAAACTTTGTGGAAGGTCTACAAAAACGTGCTTCGGTGTCGCTAAAGGAAAAGGGACAGTACCTGCTTGCATTCAGCGTGATCGCCTCAATGCTGCTGGTGACTAATTTTCCTGTGCTGGTTATTTTCTTTTTTGCCGTATTCGCTTATCTGCTGCTGAAAATGTTCGCCGCCGCCGGTCGCAGCGAAACGCGAGACATTTTCGAATTTTATCTTGCTTCGAATGAGATCCTCCGTGACGACGAGCGTCGTTGGTTTGGTTTTGAGATTCGCGAGGCAATCGCTCGCGGCGAGAGTATTTCGCGACGCATGATCTCTCCGCCGCCGCTTGTGTTGTTTACCTTAGGAGCGCTCTATAACAAAATGGGCGATCATAAACAGGCGGTAGCGTACCTTTCACAGGTTATGGAAGGCGACGGAGCTGACGAGCGTTCGCTGTTGCATCCTTCGCCTGAGCTTCGGAGCTATGTTCGGGTATTGAGAAAGATCGAACGTGATCCGGGCGACGCCCCGCTAACGTCCAATGCTGTGCGGGCACTCGAGCGTGCGCGGCGTAATCGCGGAAACACGATCTTAAGCGAGAGCCGCGCATTGATAAATGGCGCGTCACCAGCCGGCGCGAACTCGACTGATGAAAAAGTTCAGAGAGTGTTAAAAAGCGTGACAGATGTGAGTACAACACATGAAGAGGATCACCGAACTATAGACCAGCGGTCTGCGGCAACCCTACCCGTCGGGTCAGCAAAAGATGGAGCCGGCCGCCGCAAAATCGAGCCTCCGAGAACCCAGGAAGAGCGATATTCAAATCGCAAGTCCATTTCCGAAGTGCTGCACGATATCTACGACGCAAAAGCGCGTTGATCGGTGAGAATCACCGCATTCCGAAGAAGTTTTTTATTGACGCCAGAACCCGGTTGTTGCTGACCGCTGTTTTCCGATCGCTTTCGTTAGCGTCGGGTTTGAGCAATTCGCGCCGCTCCTCAACAATCTCGCAAATGCTTTTCATCAACTCCGGGTTGGCCTCGAAGAGTGGCTTGAGGGCGCCCTTTTTAATTTGCAAAACCTCGGTTTCCTCTTCGGCAATAACGTGCGCGGTTCTGGGTTGGCCGGTCAACAGACTCATTTCGCCAAAGAAATCGTTCGTTTTTAGATTATTGATCGTCCGTGGAATGTCATCCTGCGGGATCTGAACCTTGACCGAACCTCGAACAATGACGTACATCGAATCACCTTCCTGGCCTTTCCTTACAATAGCCTCTCCGGGAGCAAATACCCGGCTCGTTGACGCATGTGCCAGCTTTTCGAGTTCCTTTTGAGAAAGCGGTGCAAATATGTTCACGCGTCCGAGGTATTCTGAGGTTGTATTAAGAAACTCTTCGGCGGTGATCTCCCGCGTTTCCGATTCCATATACACCGTTCGTGTTGGGTACGCGAATTCGATGTGATCGCGCTCGAACGCATACCACACTCGCTCGCGAATCAGTGCATCGGTCTCGTTATATTTTGCATAGTCGTCGAGCCAGTATTTCACCTCCCATTCGATTCCGCTGTCGCCCAGGTTTCGTATGCGAACTATGGGGCGTACCTTGGACGACACGTTTTCGACATGCCGCACGGCCTCTCGAATGATCTTCGCCGTCTTTGCCGGCGACGCAGCATAAAGCGTGTTGAAAAATACCAGGTTGGCGTTTAAATTATCGCGCGGCGCGACCTCGATCGTTTCCTTTCCGAGAACCGCGTTGCTGATAACGAGCAGCTTGTTCTGGAAAGTTCGTATCTTGACGCCCCGCCATGAAACCGCCTCGACAACGCCGGAGCCGCTTTTGGGGATCGATACGACATCGCCAACCTGGAACGGTTGATCAGCCTGCAGAGCAATGCCGGCGAATAAATTTCCGAGCGTGTCCTGCAGAGCCAGGCCGACGACAATACCGAGGATCGCTGAACCTGTAAAGAGCGGCGCGAGTTGCACGCCGGGATATTGCGATTGAAAAATAATAAAAAACGCGACTATGTAGATGATGACCGATAAGACGGTTTTTAAAAGCGAAGCAATCTCGGACTGGCTCGCGCGGCGAAATGCGGTTTCGAATATCAAAAAACTGAGGAAACGCACAACAACCACGATGAGCGCCATCCACAAAAAAATCTTAAGTATCTGAAAGATATTGACGACCAGACTGACGGCGGTCGTGTGCATCATCGGGGCGTCGGTATTATCGGAATTGACGACACTCCCATCGGGGAGCATTCGAATGTCAAAGCGTGGAAGTATCGTGTCTTGCAGCCAGCTCTCGAGCAGCGGGATGCCGACAAGAATCAAAATCACGGTGCCTGAAAAGACGAGAAAGAAAACTGATCGTTTCTGGAATGTCGAGGCCGGCATAAAAAAATCAAGAGCTACAACATATCAGCTATCGTTTTACCAATCAATAAAACGGAAAGAACGGAAACCACGACTGTTATCGTCCATGCGACGCAGTTGAACGCGACCGAATTACGATTCTCGCCCATTAATTCCTGTTTGCTCGCAAGCGACACGATCGCTACCAGAATGATCGGGAGCAGCAAGCCGTTGATCGTTTGAGTAAATAACAAAAGCCGGATCTGCGGAATGCCGGGAATCATCGACACGACGGCTCCGATCGCGATCAGTGCCGAAAATATTCCAATAAAAATAGGAGCCTCGCGAAACGAACGAGAAATGCCTTTTTCAAATCCGAGTGCCTCGCTTACGGAATATGCGGTGGCGAGCGGAAGCACGCCCATCGCGAGCATTGCCGCGCCAAGCAAGCCCACGCCAAAGAGATACTTGGCAAAAGTGCCCGCGATCGGCGCGAGCGATTCGGCGGCCGTCGCCGCTGAGTCGATCGACGTAATTCCCTGAACATTAAGTGTTGCAGCCGTCGCGATCACGATAAATGCCGAAATGAAGCACGCGAACAACGTGCCGATGATCACATCAGCACGCACGAGCGGAAGGTCTTCTTTGTCCATGCCCTTTTCCACCACAGCCGACTGAACATACACCTGCATGAACGGCGTGATAGTGGTGCCGATGAGAGCCATGACCGTAAAGAGATAAGCAGTATCGGCAGCCACCGTGGGCCGAAGAAAATTCGCCCCTACCTCAGACCAATCGGGCTCTGCTAAAAACGCCGATATGATATAGCTGAAAAAGACGAACGACATTAACAGGAAGACCCGCTCGACCCGTTTCTGTGTACCGCGCACCACGAGCCACCAGATCAAGCCGGCGGCAATTGGAACCGATACGAACCGCGGAATACCGAACAGCTCCGAAGCCTGAGCAATTCCGACAAACTCGGAAATGATAACGCCGGTGTTTGCGATCAGGAGCGCAAGCATCACGAACGATGTCCATCGAACGCCGAACTGCTCACGTATCAGATCTGCGAGCCCCTGTCCGGTTACCACACCCATTCGCACGCACATTTCCTGCACAACCACCAAACTGATCGTCATGGGAATAAACGCCCAAAGTAGCGTGTAGCCGTATGAGGCGCCGGCCGTAGCATATGTGGCGATGCCGCTTGCGTCGTTACCCGCGTTCGCGGCAATAAGTCCCGGGCCCAGGATCGCGAGGTAGGTGTAGAATCTTCGTTCAGAAATGCGGCGTCCGAGTTGCGCAGTCAGGCGCCTGATCTTCTGCACCAAGGTTTTCGGTGAAAATCTCGTCGTAACCATGACAACTGTCGCCTTCTTTCACAGAAAATAAATATTGAGCAGACCTATGAAACGCTGCGAAATATTTGACTATAGCCTGTTTGCGGAATATAGCAAAGCACAGCAAAAACAGTAGTTGTGAGCCGGCTCGCGTTTTGCTAAAGTTCCTGCATGGCTAAATCGATCGTTAGTAATATTTGTTGTTTACTGCTTGTTTCCGCCTTCCTCGCTCCGTCAACATTTGCACTCGCGGGCCCGAATTTGATGCCGAGCGGTCCGGCACGAGCACGTAATGCGATGGTCGCGTCCCAGCACGAGCTAGCGTCGCAGATCGGCGTGGCGATTTTAAAACGCGGCGGCAACGCGGTCGATGCGGCGGTCGCCGTCGGTCTCGCACTTGCGGTCGTATACCCCGAAGCCGGCAACATCGGCGGCGGCGGTTTTATGCTTTATCGCGACGCAAGCGGAAAGGCACATGCCATCGATTATCGCGAGATGGCGCCCGCCGCGGCCACGCGCGATATGTATATCGGACCCGACGGAAAGTTGATTCGCGGCGAAGGTTCGTCGACGATCGGCTATCGCGCGTCCGGCGTTCCCGGAACGCTCGCGGGATTCGATCTGGCGTTTCGCAAATACGGCTCCGGGAAGATCAAATGGGCCGAGCTGGTGCGTCCTGCGCGTATGCTCGCACAGGACGGTTACATTCTGAGCGACCGCCTGGCGACTTTGCTCGTCGCGTACAAGGAAAATCTGGCAAAATATCCGGACAGCAATCGGATATTCCTGCGCGGCGGGAATTATTATAAAGAAGGCGATCTGTTTCGACAGCCCGATCTTGCCGCGACGCTCGGCCGCATCGAAGCAAAAGGCGCCAGCGAGTTTTACGACGGTGAAACGGCACGCATGATCGCGTCCGATATGAAAGCGAACGGCGGTCTCATAACCGCGGACGATCTAAAAAACTACCAAGCAAAGGAACGCGAACCCCTTCGCGGCAACTATCGCGGCCACGAGATCATTACCATGCCGCCGCCAAGTTCGGGCGGGATAGTTATGCTGCAGGTATTGAATATTCTCGAGCATTACAACATACGCCAGATGGGTTTTAACTCGGCCGCGAAATATCATGTGCTGGCCGAATCAATGCGGCGGTCGTTTGCCGACCGTGCCGAATATATTGCCGACCCCGACTTCGCGACAGTGCCGGTTCGCCAACTGATCGACAAGAAATATGCTGCATCGCGCCGCGCCACGATCGATCTTACGCGTGCGAGTCTTAGTTCGGACATTCGGTACGGCGATGTTTCGGTAAATGAGGGAATGGACACGACACATTTTACAGTTGTGGACAAGGCCGGGAACGTTGTGACGAATACGTACACGATCAACGATCTTTACGGTTCGCGCGTCACGGCGAAAGGCACCGGCGTGCTGCTCAACGATGAAATGGACGATTTTGCCGCACAACCGGGGAAAGCGAACCTGTATGGCCTGGTTCAGGGCGAACGCAATGCCGTGAAGGGCGGGAAACGGCCATTATCATCAATGACGCCGACTATTGTGCTGAAAAAGGACGGCACCGTTTGGTTTGCTCTCGGCGCCCGCGGCGGCCCCAGGATCATCTCGGCCGTACTACAATCGGTGATCAATGTGATCGATCACGATATGAACATACAGCAGGCGATCGACGCTCCTCGAATACACCAGCAATGGCTGCCCGACGAAGTGCTTTACGAACCTTACGGAATGTCACCCGATACTCTGAAGATTCTGCGCGGGTATGGTCACAAGTTTCCCGCTCGCGCCGGCCATATAGCATCGGCGACGGGAATTATGATCGGGAACGACGGCATCCGATTCGGAGCCATCGATTCGCGAAGCGACGGAGAGGCGATCGGTTATTGACGAGTTCAAAAAATTTACTACCAAGGTTATCTCTTTCGGAACTTTCGATCCTTCTCATACATCCCAAGACCGTAGTTACGCCCTTTCCAGTTAACACCGCTTCCGACCAATCCCTTGACGCCTACTTGAGCTCCGCGGTTGGGCACTGTGTCCTCGGTAAATATCCAGATCGATGCGGTTCCATCGTCAACTTTGTATGCTCCGCCGCGAATCGGTGTTCCGGGAATAGAAATTCCGTAGCTGTCGCGAACAGTGCCGGCGATAGCGACCTCTTTGTTTTGAAATCTTCCGGGATCTGATTCGATGTCGCGAATGCTCGTCCGCTCAGGGCAACCGGCGGCGAACAGTGTTAAAAATGCCGCGAGACTCAGCAAAAGAACTTTGCTTAGATTTTTCATCATGCTCTCCTTGTAATGCTTAATTCTCGGGAAGATAACTACATCTGCGTAGATTCGGCATCAAAGGCAAAGTTTGCCATATTTTTAGATTTTTGCCATTCTCTATGGGTTTGGGGAGTGGTGCAGTTTAGGTTTTCGTGTTGATTTGTGTATTTTCGCGGTTTCAGTTTTTCCTCTTTAAAAACTGTAACCACAAATTCACACGAAATGACACTAAACAGATCAAAAGCCGAAAAAGGCAGTATAGGATCAATTTCAAACTGAACTATTACCGTGTTTGGATGAACGCTGTCACTAATAAAATATTAACTGATAATTTCGCATTTTCGTCGAGCGTCAGCGGCGACGTTTGGCATTCGGGCAAGGACGCGAAAGCGTACGAATGGTGGTATTTCGACGCGCTTTCCGATGACGGCCAGGAAGCCGTGGTCATCGTTTTTTTGGATAATTTCATATATTCATCCAGCTATAACCGCGAATTTGCTCAGGCGAACCGCTCATCGACGACGTCCGCCGACGTGCACAGGTCACGTTCTCCGGCGGTTGCTTTTACCTATTTTCAAAATGGCAGGGCGCGCTACCGGACTGTTCTGCAATTTCCCGAGGACGCTTTCGATGCCAGCACCGACACGGCCGAAGTGCGGATCGGCAACTGCTCTTTCAAATATCAGACGGCGGCTTATGGCTCGGGCTATCTGGTCGAACTTGACGCTCCGCTTCCCGGCGACCGGCGACTCACCGCCACGTTCGAATGGCTTTCCGTTGAGGCGGATTATTTTCCGGACGACGCCTGCATAACGCCGAATTCTCATTGCTGGAACATGGTCGCCCCGCGCTCGGATGTATCAGGTAAAATAACCGTATTCGATCGAAAGGGAAAGGAGGTCGATTCGACGCAGTTTCGCGGTACGGGTTATCACGATCACAAGTTGGACAATCGCTGGTTGGCGAAAACCGTGCGTGACTGGCATTGGGGCCGCGCTCACTTTGCCGACGCGACCGCCGTATTCTACAGGTATCGCGAGATCGACGACGAAACTGCGACGACCAAGCTAATCGTGTCCCGAGGTTCGCACCTTACGCAGCAGACCGCGGCATTTGAGGAAGGCCGGCTGGTCCGCCACAAGTTTGGGATCCGCTATCCGACGCATATCGGAATGGTCGCCGATGACAACGTGCGGTTAGAGGTCAGGCCGCTAAAGGTGATCAGCTCCAGCTTTTTTTACCTCCGGTTTTTAAGCGAGATGACGTTGACGCTGGGCGACGACCTTCAACGCAGAACCATCGGAATCAGCGAATTTCTCAAACCAACCATGCTGAACCATCGTTGGCTCACAAGGCTCGGCGAGCTTCGCACGGGGAAAAACGGAAAGCACCCACTGCTGTCATAACTGTCAGAACCACCTGCGTAAGCGGGTGGATTCTTACAATTCGTGTATTTTTGTGTATTTTCGTGGTTCCAGTTCTCAAATATTTGCAGGAAGTAAGAAATCACACGAAGCAACACGAAACAGCACGAAAACAAGTCGAACGCACGGAAGACACACCCGCTCATGCGACGCGGTTCTTCCTGAGCTTGACGGCCGTGCCGTATGCAAGAAGCACGCGATAGGCAATCGCCCATGGCTGGAAACCCTCAATCACGAAATCACACGAAAATGCGCGAAAAAAACACGAAGAAAAGATGAAGAAAGGACGAGAGCGATAAACTTGACCTCGCGTTAAACCCTTTCTAAACTGGTTGTTTAGACTGCGGCCCTTTTTTCAAACATATGACACACCAACTTTTCGACACGCGACAAACATTTACCACGGGCGACGGAAATGAAGGCGTCTTTTACTCGCTTCCCAAACTCGAACAAGCCGGTCTGGGGAATATTTCCCGGCTGCCCATATCGATCCGCATTGTCCTCGAGTCAGTGCTGCGTAATTTCGACGGTGGCCGCAAGGTAAGCGAAGGGAATATCCGCGCGCTTGCCGATTGGCAGCCGGTAAGCGAACGGACGGAGGAGATCCCGTTTGTTGTCGCGCGTGTCGTTTTGCAGGATTTTACCGGAGTTCCTCTCCTTGTCGATCTCGCGGCTATGCGTTCGGCAGTATCGAAGATGGGTAAAGATCCCGGAATCGTCGAACCACTCGTGCCGGTCGATCTTGTCATCGATCATTCGGTGCAGGTCGATTACGCCGGTACCGAAAGCGCATATCAGCGAAATACTGAAATGGAGTTCAAACGCAACGAACAGCGGTACCGTTTTTTGAAATGGGGAACTCAGGCGTTTAACGGATTCGGCGTGGTACCGCCGGGAATCGGGATCGTTCATCAGGTTAATCTCGAGTATCTGGCAAAAGGAGTTTTCGAACGCGACGGAGTTTATTTCCCGGACTCGCTCGTAGGTACCGATTCGCATACAACGATGATAAATGGCCTGGGCATCGTTGGTTGGGGCGTAGGCGGGATCGAAGCCGAGGCCGGGATGCTCGGCCAGCCGGTTTACTTTCTGACACCCGATGTGGTCGGTGTTCATCTCGCGGGCAACTTGCCGCAGGGAGCGACCGCGACCGATCTTGTGCTGCGAATTACCGAAATGCTTCGCAAGGCAAACGTCGTCGGTAAATTCGTGGAGTTTTTTGGTGAAGGAGCGTCCGCTCTTAATGCTACGGATCGCGCAACGATCGCGAATATGGCTCCTGAATATGGCGCGACAATCGGATTTTTCGGTACAGACGAAAAAACGTTGGAGTACTTTGCCAACACCGGACGCTCGAAGGAACATGTCCAGACGATTCGCAGTTACTATGAAGCCCAGCAGATGTTTGGCATTCCGGCGTGCGGCGAGGTCGATTATTCTGTGGAGATCGATCTGAACCTTGAAACTGTTGTGCCATCGGTCGCCGGTCCCAAACGCCCTCAAGACCGGATTGAGCTCTCTAGTCTGGACGACCGATTTATTGAGCTATTTGGTAAATCGATCGCCAACGGCGGCTACGGAAAGAAGAAAGACGACCTGGAAAAGCGTTATATGACCGTGATGGGCACCTCGTCTGCGATCGCCGTTGGAGGCGGCGAGCAAAGCGGAAGGTCAGTCCCGGAATCGATCCACAATACCACCACGCCGGATAATACCAGCGTGTTGACGGAAGTGGAGATGATAAACAATCGTCCGACGCCGAACCGCGTCGAAGTGAGCGAAACAGACACACCCACGCATTCGGTTACGATCGGGAACGGAGACATTTTGATCGCAGCGATCACGTCCTGCACCAATACATCAAATCCCGCCGTAATGATCGCAGCCGGGATCGTTGCAAAAAAGGCCGTCGAACGTGGAATGAAGGTACCGCCTTTTGTAAAAACATCATTAGCGCCGGGTTCTCGCGTAGTCACGGAATACATGGAAAAAGCGGGACTGCAGAAATTCCTGGATCAGTTAGGGTTCAATCTCGTCGGATATGGATGCACCACGTGTATCGGAAATTCCGGTCCTCTCGATACGGCGATCGAGGAAGAAGTGGTCGAACATGACATTATCGCGGCGTCAGTCTTGTCGGGAAACAGAAATTTCGAAGCGCGCGTGCATCAAAATATAAAGGCCAATTTCCTGATGTCGCCACCGCTTGTCGTTGCCTATGCACTTGCCGGTACGGTTCTGAAAGATATGTATCTGAACCCGATCGGTCCGGATGCGGACGGGAACGACGTGTATCTGAAGGACTTATGGGCCTCGCTCGACGAGGTTAAAGAGTACCTGGGTGCGGCGTTCGATCCTGAGATGTATCGAAGGCTGTATAGCGAATTTGCCGAGAAAAACCCGCTTTGGAATGACATTGCATCAAGTTCCGGGCAAGTCTATGAATGGGACGTCGATTCGACCTATATTCAGGAACCGCCGTATTTTGATGACTTTTCGATGGAATCGGGCGCCTTTTCGAACTTTTATGGAGCAAGGCCGCTTGCCATATTCGGCGATTCTGTAACGACCGATCACATCTCGCCCGCAGGAGCGATAAAGGCAAATTCACCGGCCGGCCTTTATTTACAGGAACTAGGCGTTTCTCCGGCAGATTTTAACTCTTACGGCTCGCGTCGCGGTAACGACCGAGTTATGCTTCGCGGTACATTCGCCAACGTGCGGATCAAGAATGTGATGGTCGCACCGGTCGAAGGCGGCTTTACAAAGCATCAGCCGGACGGCGAAGAAATGTCGATCTATGACGCCGCGGTGCAATATAAGCAGGAGGGTACGCCGCTTGTCATATTTGGCGGCGAAGAATACGGAACCGGCAGTTCGCGCGACTGGGCGGCAAAAGGCACAAGGTTGATGGGTGTCAAGGCCGTGATCACACAGTCTTTCGAACGCATCCATCGCTCGAATCTTGTGGGAATGGGAGTTCTGCCCTTGCAGTTTAAGGAAGGACAATCGGTTTCGACGCTGGGGCTTGACGGAACTGAAACTTTTGACATAACCGGACTTGACGGCGGAAACGTTTCGGCTCGACAAGATGTAACGCTTACAGTTCGCCGGGCCGACGGAAAAAACGAGGAAGTGCCGCTTACTCTGCGAATAGATACGCCGATAGAGCTTGAATATTATAAAGCGGGTGGAATCCTGCCGTATGTTTTGCGGCAGATCGTGGCCGTTTAATATAATCATCCGACGTGGATAGTGGTTTAGTTTGAAAAAATTCCTTTCCGCCATTTGATTTATTTCGTGCCTTTTCGTGTCTTTTTGTGTTTACTTCTTACAAATCCCAAAAACTGTAACCGCTAATTCACACGAATCAACATGAAAAAACCCAAATTGATCCAATACGCGACATCGAAAAAACTTTACAAAAACCGATAAACGTAGTAAATTAAATGAATCAAACCCTCCTGCTAACTGATTTATAAGCCAAGTTTGAGCAATGGAATTTTAGAAATGAAAAAAGGAATTTTAGAAATGAAAAAAGCCGCGTCAGTATTACTTATAATTACATTCATTGTTACGTCGGCCATCAGTGTGTCTGCTCAGAAGATCGGGCGATCGCAATCGTTCAAATCAAGTATTCAGGCCACCGAAGTCGATTCGCGATTTGGGAAGGCGGGCGGTTTCACAGACGGAACACATGTTTTGCTTCGGTGGGAAATGGGGGTTGAAGCAGGGAACCTCGGCTTCTATGTTTATCAGGTATCTGACAGGGGTGAGCAGATCGTTTCGACGGAGCTAATTCCCGGCGCGGCAATGTCTGTTGGGCCCGTAGCTTACTACGGCGAAACCTACGATTTCTTCGTTCCTGATCCGCAGCCCGGTGTAGCTTACTTTATAGAAATGGTTGCAATCGACGGCAAACGCGTTCGAAGCGAGCCTTTTTCGCCCGTATACATTTCCAGTCTAGACGGGCTGACTCGTGAACAGACTCCGACAGGAACTGGTAAAAAATACGCTACCGGTAACGTTATTTCGAGAGATCTTACATTACCGAAAGACCTTTCCACTGAGGTGACCGCCTCCACAGCGTTGGCCGATCCGGCTGTTCATCGCTGGGCAATATCGCGTCCGGGGGTCAAGATCGGTGTTCGTTCCGAAGGTTTTTACCGCGTGTCGCGCGCCGAACTGCAGGCAGGCGGATTTGACGTAACATCCGATCGGACGCTTTGGCAGTTGTATCTCAACGGCGTCCAGCAGGCAATTACCGTTGATCCTTCCGGTAACTTTATTGAGTTTTACGCTCGGGCTATCGATACAGTCGAATCGGACATTAACACTTATTATTTGGTCATCGGCGATGCAGCAGGGAAACGAATCATCCCGCGCGTAGCTCGCCGTTTGGGTGGCACCGTGGTCACGCCCAATTACCAGGAAACGTTTGTAAAAAAAGAACGAACCATATATACCAATCAGATATTTAACGGCGAAGCCGAAAATTTCTTTGGCCGGATAATTACCTCATCGCAAACAACGTTACCGTTTACTCTGTCGGGAATCGATTTTGCAAGCCCGACAAGCTCGTTAACGATCACTATTCAGGGATATAGCTTTGACGCTCACCAGATCGAGATGATCTTGAACGGCAATGTTCTACAACCCGCCGTCGGCCAGGGTCGCGCGCCGTTCTCAATTTCGCAAACGTTTCCTGCGGCCTGGCTTGTAGAAGGCGCGAATTCGCTTCAACTTCGCTCGATCGGCCCTGCGGGCGACACAAACCTTTTCGACAATCTCGTGATCGGATACGCCCGGACGTTTCTGGCTCAGGACAATTCGCTGAAATTCTTTACACAAAATTACAAAACCGCATTGGTCAACGGATTTTCCTCGCCGAATGTGCGTATCTATGACATCACCGCTCCTGACGAGCCGCTGGTGATGTCGAATATCGATATCGTCCAGCGCGGTGCGACGTTTGGCCCCAATATGCCGTCTGCCCGAGGGCGTCTGTTCTATGCGATCGAAGGCTCGGCGTTCAAATCTGTTTTCTCGGTTATCCCAAACGATCCGGCGTTGATCGCAGTCCCTGGCCACGCAGCCGACCTTGTCATCATCGCTCACAAAAACTTCATGACACAGGCT
>Ga0183260_10002635_pt1 | contig 14739 bp, 14 predicted proteins | sample AntDrymUQ4972206_2_FD_129768 | JGI IMG/M metagenome (GOLD analysis project Ga0183260, IMG submission 129768) | Polar desert sand microbial communities from Dry Valleys, Antarctica - metaG UQ497 (22.06) (version 2) (version 2) | ecosystem: Environmental > Terrestrial > Soil > Desert | place... | reverse complement strand
TGATTGTTTTCCGTGCCGGCGCGGTAATCGCGGACTTGCTCGGCGGTGAGGTATGTCGAGTACGGATCGAGTCCGTAAGCGAGGCCGCGCAACGCGCCAGCGCGTACTTTGTTCAAATCCGGCTCATCAACATAGTCCTGCTGAATATGCTGCAACACGCTCTCGAAAATCCTTAGCTGTGGCCCCGGATCATTCTGCTGCTGTGCATGCATTGACATCCAACCACCGACAACGGCGTACAGCGCCAGCGTGGCTGAGAAAACTACCAAAAGGAATTTGTTTCGGAATGACATTGATTTACCTCAAATTCTTCAAGCCTCATTAAAGAGGTGCCGAGACGATTCGCCGAAGCGCCCCGATGCGCGCCAGAGCGGATAATAGCGTAGCCTTTGGAAACCTCGCAAGCCGACCTTCGCTGTTAGCAGGCGCTCTCTCGAATAGGCTATACTCCCCGACCTATCACGATTTTGAACGAAGTTCCTGAAACATCAGTCTATCGTCGAGGTAATCAACCACAGACGCCGCCGACGGGAAAGCGTCTCTTAGCTTTTGACCTCGGCACAAAGCGCGTCGGCGTCGCCGTCTCAGATGAGCTTTGGATTACCGTGCGCGCGCTTCCCTACTTGCGGCGGACGAACTGGAAAAAGCTCCTGCGCGACATCGCAGAGTTACAAAGAACTTATGACGCTCAAACCATTGTCGTTGGTTTGCCGCTCCGACTCGATGGTTCAGAGGGCGAGGCGGCTGACGACGCACGACGCATTGCACGAAATTTGAGTCTATCGCTCGACCTTCCCGTTTGGATGCAGGATGAGCGACTCACGTCGCGCGCCGCCGAAGAAAGTTTGCGCGCTTCAGGCCTGACGAACGACGCCATCAAAGAGCGCGTTGACGGTGCGGCGGCGGCGCTGATACTGCGAGATTTTATTGACCAGCGGGCGCGAGAATAACGCTTGTCCCCGTGAACAATGTTGAGCGCTTATATCAAGTTATCACGATTTAATGTATGAAAATTCTTCGCGCCGGGGTGGTTCTTCTCGCCCTGCTTCTTCTCGTCGCAGGCGGAATCGTCTTTTGGGCTTACCGCGATTTACAAAAGCCGGTCTCACATCGTTACGGCAACGAATACGTAGAGATTTCTCGTGGCTCGACGCCCGACCAAACCTTAGCCCGCTTGGAATCCGTCGGGGTTTTGTCGCGCGCGTGGCCGCTCAGCTATTACATTAAGCTCACCGGCAAGGGGACACGGCTAAAAGCGGGAGAGTATCGCTTTCCGTCGCCAATTTCTTCGCTCACCGTCCTCCGCAAGCTCGAAGAGGGACAGCAGCGACTCAGTAGATTTACAGTTATTGAAGGCTGGACACGTTGGGATGTCGCGGCGGCGCTCGCGCGCCTCCCCGAATTAAAACTTCAGAGTTCTGACGAAACTCTGGCCTTAATGAATGACACGACCGACATCCGGGAAATAGATTCCGCCGCCCCCAACCTCGAAGGCTATCTTTATCCCGACACCTATAGTTTCCCCCCGAACACAACGGCGCGCGAAATAATTTCAATCATCGTGCGTCGCTTTCGGCAGGAGTGGAAGCCTGACTTTGTGGTGAAAGCGCGCGCACTGGGAAAGACGCCTCGACAAATCGTCACCATCGCCTCGCTGATTGAAACCGAGGCGAAACTGAAGGAAGAGCGTCCACTCGTTTCATCGGTAATCTACAACCGTCTCAGGCTCGACATCCCGCTCGGAATTGACTCGACCGTTATCTACGCCTCGAAGCTCGCGGGTAAGTGGAAGAATGACGGCAAAGTTTATCAGAGCGACCTCGACCGCGAATCACCATACAACACGCGCAAAGTTCGCGGCTTACCGCCCGGCCCCGTCGCCTCGCCCGGCGTCCGCTCCATCGAAGCCGCTCTTGATCCGGCCCCAACCGATTACCTTTACTATGTCCGCGAACCCTCGCGCGATGACGGCGCTCATAACTTTTACAACAATGACCGAGACTTCGCGCGCGGCGTGCAGGCGCTCCGCGATTGGGAGCGTGCCCGTGATTCCCGCGCCGCCGGACAATCCTCCGAACAAAGTGTCACTCCATAACCCTCAAGCATTGGTCTCTATTCTGAATTTCGGACGAGTTATTTTTATTTCGCAGTGAGCGTTCTTGAAATCATCAGAGTGATGATTTATTCTCGCTTCGTCTTCCCCGTTCAATCTCGGAAGGTCAGTCGGAACACAAGGTGCAAGGAGGCTGAAATGAAATTAACTCTCGCCGTCCTGATTCTCGCGGTGGCAACTACTACTTCGGCTTATGGGCAGGGTAAAGGCGTGGATCAGCAGAGCGACCGGATACGCGACGGCAGCACGAACCGTGCGCCTGCCGTGAATGGAGGAAAGGTCAACACCGGCACCGGACGCGGAATAGATTTTGGTCGCGGGCGCACGCCGGAACTCGCCGCGATTCCGAACCCTTACCGACTGACAGCCCGGCGGGACGCGGTCACGCAGGCCGTTGAGGAATTGATGCGCGAGCGTAAACTGATTTTAGACGAATCAGTTTCAAAACCGCTTGACGGCGTCCTCGTCACACAGCCTTACACCTTTATTCGAGGTGCCGTGGTCACCGAGTCTGAACTGGGTCGCCTTGCCGAAGTGCCGGAAACCAATTCGCGCGGTTGGACGCGCGGCAGGTACACGCTCCTCATCGAAATTCAGCCCATTGATGGGACTTACACAAATGTTGCGGTCAACGCCCGCGTTGAAGGACGGACGGATGGAGCAACCGGCGCCGAGTGGGTGACGCTGCGCAGCAGTGGTACGGCGGAAGAAGATTTTCTCGGTGCGCTAATTGAAAAAATCACCGGCGGACCACCACTTTCCAACGAGCCGTAATCTAAAGCTCAAAGGGGTCAGTACATTTTGCTAAAAATATTTAGGAAATTTTTTCACCACTGAACACAAAGGATTATGGGTTGTCACTTTGTGTTTTTTGTGCTGAGCGGTCAACAACTCTCATGGAACTCTGGCAAACCTCTTTCCCGGCAATAGCTTCGCTCTCCTTATCTCATAGTTCAATAGAGCATTATGTCGCCTTTCCAAGTTGTTCGCATAAGTCCGTACCTAAATAAAAAAACTTATCTTCTGAAAATGACTGAACGGTGGGCGAATGTTTTTCATTCAATGACAGTGATTTGCGTGTTCATGGCGCTTATGTTCGTTTTTAACGGTTGTCGAAACTCTAGTCTATCAAAAGATAAAGCTGTCTCGCCCCAGCCAATCCATCAACGCCAAGACATGAGAGAAGCGATGAAACAGATCAAAGTTCATGTCTTTGAGGATGAGGCCATGCTTCGGGGCACGCAGGCCGTCATCGGCGGAACGATTAAAAACACTTCAGAAGAAAAGCTTGAGTCCATTTCTATCGAGATTGAGTTGAAACACCGCAACGATGACGTCACTATGACGAGAACAATAAATGTCGCACCTTCCGCTTTGCTTCCTAACGCGCAAGGTCGCTACCAAATAACTTTGCCGACCCGCGAGTGGAGCGGAGCGAGGGTTTTGCGCGTGCGTAGCGCATCGAGGGAATCTGAAATAGCATTTGCATCATTTCCCGGCGCACGCCGCCCGCCGGAGCGCTCGCCTCAAATCAGAATCAACGCTCCGTCTCCGTCTCGTTCGAGGCCAAAAGGTGAGGAGTTTATAAATACTCCAGACAATCCGTCGAGCATTCCGTAAGACACTCTTATTTCAAGTACATCTTGAGAGGTCGGCGTGCCGACGGTTCTTCAAGTAAATTCTGAAACGTCGGCATGCCGACGAGACTTAATGTATTCAATTAAGTTCGCATTCTTTTACTGACAATTAAAATCACTCTGTGGTTTTCATCTTTGGCTGCTCGCTTTTCCGGCGCATGCGGTCAATCGAAGTTTTTCCCGGTGCAACCTGAAAGCCGTTCTTACATCTAGGATACAGACGTTTTCAAATACGAGCACCCGTAATGACCACACTCGATTAAGGCTTGATGAGTAAACAAAAAGTTCGCTACACTTTGGGGTAATTCGTTCGCTGCTTTTCTCTCGGTTGGCTTCGGATATTGTCAATGTATTGTAAGCACCTCTTAGCGTTTGTCTTTGCCGCCCTCTTCCCTGCTTTCGGGGCGGCTCAAACAACCGCCGACCAATCCACAAGTTCCGGTGCATCCTCGACGCAACGACGAAGTGACTCTCCATTCTTAGGTTCTCCCGAAGAAGAATTGAGAAGCCGTGCCGCGATTAAACACGCTGAAGAATCTCATCAGGAAAGCCTTGAACGTGCCGACGAAACCGCTCGCCTCGGCTCCCAGTTGTTTCTCGCCTTCGAGCACCACCAAACGCTCGGACGGGAAGAGTTAAAAAAACTTGAGCGAATGGAAAAACTGGTGCGCAAAATACGCGGACAAATCGGCGGTTCTGATGATGCTCAGGTACTTGAAGACCCGCCGCGGGAATTAACCGCCGCCTTCTCGCGTCTCGCCGAAACCTCTGAAGACTTGCAGAAATGTGTTGTGAAAACTTCCCGGCACGTTGTTTCGACTTCAATCATTGAGCGGGCTAATAAAGTAATTGAACTGATTCGCTATATTCGTAGTTTTAAGAGGCAATGAGCCGCACTCACATTTCAACGCCCCGTCAGTGCCGGACAGCTTTTCTCAATTGGCGGCATATCCTTATGATGTCATTATCAGTCGCGCTTCTTTTGTGCTTGCCACACACTTACGGGCAGGATGAGGAGGATGTCGTCCGCGTCAATGCCGATCTCGTCGTTCTGAATGTCACTGTCACCGATGCCAAAGGAGATTACGTTCATAAGATTCCCCGCTCGGCATTTAGGATTTTTGAAGACGGACGTGAGCAGAGCATTACTAATTTCGGCGTCGAAGAGACTCCCTTCGCCGCAGCGCTTTTGCTTGACGCTTCGGGCAGCATGGAAGGCCGCCTAACACTGGCGCGCGGTGCCGCGATCAACTTCCTCGACGGGTTGCGACCGGACGATGTTGCTTCGGTCTACACCTTCGACACGAAAGTCGAGCAGTTGCAGGATTTTTCTCCGGGACGTGATCTTCCGCCGCTTGCATACAACGTCACGGCCAAAGGATGGACGGTGCTCAACGATGCCATTCTCCGCGCGGCTGTTGACCTCTCACGCCGCCCGGAAAAGCGGCGTGCCATCATCGTTCTCTCCGACGGAGCCGACACACGTAGCGCCGCTTCCGCCGACAAAGCCCTCCACAACGCGCTCGCCGCGAATGCGACAATCTACACCATTGACTTCTCGGCCCTGACTTCAGCAATCACTTTAAGGCAAGCGTCGGCAGGGGCGTTGAAAAACTTCGCCAACAAAAGCGGCGGACGTTACGTCGCGTCTCCCGGCGGACGCGCGATGAGCGAAGCCTTCGCCGCGATTGTCGAAGAACTACGTAATCAGTACACCATCGGTTATCAACCAACTAATAACTCACGCGATAACCGTTGGCGCACCATTGACGTCAAGATGCCTGCGCGCCCCGAACTGAACGCGCGCACACGGCGGGGCTACCGCTCGGCGAAATAAATTCAGTTTGGAGAAGTTATCAGTGTGTTCACTACGGCAGGCGCACAACCGCGCGCTGTCGTGTGTGAATAGGCACGCCGCTTACAGGCGTGTTTGATTGCGCATCTTGTCTTGATGACGCTCGAAAGCGAGTTGGATGAGGCGGTCGAGGACGGACTCGAAAGGCAAGCCGGAAGCCGCCCACAGCTTCGGGTAACCGGAGACTTCTGTTAGTCCCGGCATGGTGTTCAATTCGTTAAGCAGTAATTCCCCGTTATCGCGCCGCAGAAAGAAATCCACGCGTGCCAAACCCGATCCGTCTACGGCGCGGAAAGCGCGTTTCGCTAACTCTTGTACGCGACTCGTGGTGTGCTCCGGTAGATTTGCGGGAACGACAAATTCGACGTGGCCGGTGCCGGAGTATTTTTCCGTGTAATCTAAAAACGCCGCCCGCTCGTCTAAGATCACATACTCGCCGGGCAAACTCGCGTCCGGCTCGTCGTTGCCGATTACCGCACACTCAATCTCACGCGCGTCAAGTCCTTCTTCAACAATCACCTTACGATCATAACGCGCGGCGAGATTGACGGCCGCCTCTAAGGTCTGGCGGTCAACGGCTCTTGAGATGCCGACTGAGGAGCCAAGATTCGCCGGCTTCACGAAGCACGGATAGCCGATGACTTCCTCGACCTTAAGGAGGACCACTTCAAGTTCACGCTCCCATTCGCCGCGCAGAAACCATATGTGCCGACAGACCGGTAAATCAGCTTCCCGGAACAGAGCCTTCATCGTCACCTTGTCCATCCCACAACTCGACGCGAGCACGCCGCAGCCGATGTAAGGAACGCCGGCCATCTCAAGTAATCCTTGAATTGTTCCATCTTCGCCGTATGTGCCGTGCATCACCGGAAAAATGACATCGAGAGCTTTCGGAGCGGTCTCTTCTCCATCACAGTTTAATCTTATCAAGCCGGGACGCGACGGATCACCGATGATCGCCACCGCCGACTTCGGCCCACCGATAATATCATCAGGAAGCAAACGCCGGGTCTCTTCGGGAAGCATGCCCGCCGATTCGACTGGCGAAAGCCAGCGTCCGTCGTGTTCAATAGCTATCGGAATTACACCGTAACGCTGGGGGTCAAGCGCCTCCACCACCGCCCGTGCCGAGCGTATTGATACCTCATGCTCTCCCGAACGCCCACCAAAAATCACTCCCACTCTGATTTTCGCTGTCATAGATAATTGAAGAAAAGTGCAGATCAGAATTTACCTGAGCTATTTCCAACAGCTCAGATTTCACTTGAACTATTCCTAGTAGTAGCGCCTGAACACTGTTACCGCAGGTTGCTTCAAGTATACTCTAAAGAATAGTTTTACCTGCTGCGGAGAGTATCAACTCGACGCCGAGTTCAGCAGTGCGGTTGTTAACATCAAGAGCGGTGTTGATCTCAACGATTTCCAGTGAGACCATGCCCCCCGCTTCGGCAATCTTCTCCATGCCGAGATGAGCTTCGCGATACGTCAATCCCCCGCGCACAATTGTGCCGGAGCCGGGCGCGTCGCCGGGGTCGAGGGCGTCCACGTCGAATGTTACATGGTAGCCTCCCGGCGCTTGAGAGGCTATATCAATCGCTTCGTCCATACAGGCACTCATGCCGCGCTCATCTATTTCGCGCATCGTGAAAAAGCGCATGCCGAGTTGCCGGATTAACGCCCGCTCGCCGCCGTCCAGATCGCGCGCGCCGACGTGCGCACAGAAGCGCGGATCAAGCTTCGGGGCGAAGCCGCTGATGTGCGTCAATTCAGGAAGGCCGAATCCGAGTAGAGCGGCGAGCGGCATGCCGTGAATGTTTCCTGTCGGAGAAGTTTCGGGGGTGTTCATGTCCGCGTGCGCGTCAAACCAGATTAAGCCGACCGACTTGTTCTGCTCGCGGAAAAAAGCTGCGACACCGGAGACGGAGCCCATCGCGATAGAGTGATCGCCGCCCAGAGTCAGCGGCAGTTCGCCGTCATTTAAGATGCGCTGCACTTCACGGCTCAATTGATGGCAGGTGGCGCTAACCTCCGGGAGGAACCTAGCATTGTTATGCGTCGGCGGCGATTGCGAAGGACATTCGATGTGTAAGTCGCCGAGGTCGCGCACTTCATAGCCGAGTTGCGCGAGCCTCGGCTTGAGGCGCGCGACGCGCATCGCCGCCGGCCCCAGATCAACGCCCGCGACGCTCGCGCCGAAGCCGCACGGCACTCCGATGACGCTAATGCACCGCCCGGCTCCGGGCAGCCGAGATGTCCCCGCTGTCACTGCTTCCGCCGAAATCGTTTCACTCATGTGCGTGTCTAACCGTTGCGAACTTTGTCACTGGCCGAGATTGATGTTGAAGCCACTGCCGCCGCTCTGCGTCGGGAAGAATGGCCGCATCAATCCCGCGAAAGCGGCGAGGTTGCGCGTCTGAATCAGAATCTCACCGGGGCCGACGAACTCGGCGACAACTCCCTCGCCACTAACCATGCTGCGGAAGAAACCGGCGGCGGCCTTCCGCAGCGTGTACTGCGTCGTTCCCTCCCATGCGACCAAATGCCCGGTGTCAACGACGTAGCGCTCGCCAGCCGCCAGCCGCTTACGGTGAATCGCCCCGAATGATGACACGAGCAACACGCCGCTACCGCTCACTTGCAGCACGAATAAGCCTTCGCCGCCGAAAAAGCTTTTCGCGCCGCCCCAGCGCGTGTCAACGGTTAACCCCGTGTCGCCCGCCAGATATGAGCTTGATTGGACGAAGAAGACTTGATTACCCATTTCGAGGGCAGCAATGTCGCCCGGCCCGCCCGGAGCTAAGGTCACTTCGCCGGGGCTGCCGCGCGCCGTAAAAGTTGAGACGAATGCCGACTCACCGCCCGCCGCCCGCTTCAGTGCGCCGAAGAGTCCGCCCTTCATCTGCGACTGTAACTCGATGTTGGCGGACATCGAGACCATCGCCCCGGCCTCGGCCTGAATCGCTTGTTCGGCCTGAAGCTTAATCACCGCGAGGGCGAACGAAGGTTGATGCAGTACTTCGTAGCTGTAACCACGTCCCTGCCCGCGCGCGTCCGGGTCTATGTTGATGCCGTGACCCGTCGGGCTTGCGCTCGCGGCGGCGGGTGGCGGTGAGTACCCGGCTGCCGCCCCTGTGACCGGCGTGCCGCACGCGCCGCAGAACTGCGCTCCGCTGATTAAAGGGGCGCCGCATCTTGAGCAGTTCATACTGCGACTCCTTTTGATTTATCAACAATCAGACTCACCGCATCTTCCGCCGTGACCGCGAAATCGAGCAGCGCGACATCTCGTTCACTGACCGCTAAGTGCTGCCGCCAAGCCTCGACCATCGGCGGCCAGCAACTTCCTAACAGCACAAGAGGGCGCGGCTCGATGACGCGCGTTTGCAATTTGTTCCATACGAGCGACATCTCCGTGACCGTTCCCATCCCGCCGCGCAACGCGATGAAGCCGATGGATCGGTTAATTAGATTCTGTAGCCTTTCGTAAAAGTGCGAGGTCGCAACCTTGTCAGTCAAATAGCGATTTGGCTCGGCCTTGAATTGGTTCAACACGATGCCGAGCACGCGCCCGCCCCGCTCGTGAGCGCCGCGACTGGCCGCTTCCATCACGCCGAGATACCCGCCCGTGCAGATCGTGAATCCGGCCTCCGCCAGCAGTTGCCCGACACGTCGCGCCTGCACGTACTCCTCACAATCCTCGCCGCAACGCGAGCCGCCGAAGATCGTCACAATGCGCTCTTGATTTTTACTCATTGCTAAAAAGGTCTGGAGTCTAAAGTCTGAAGTCTGGAGTCAAAATGGCGTCTGAAGTCAAACTTCAAACTTCAGACAGTTTGTCGTCCATCGCTTTCGCAGATGACTCTTCAAATTCACACATTTAAGGTCGCAGCCGGTAGAGCATGCGCGGGAACGGGATGGTTTCGCGGACGTGTTCGATGCCGCACATCCAAGCGGTGCAACGCTCGATTCCCATCCCGAAGCCGGCGTGCGGAACGCTGCCGTAGCGACGCAAATCCAAGTACCACTCGAAGGCCTCGCGCGGCAGTTTATGTACGGCGAGTTGCTCTTCAAGGTGTTGCAGTGAGGTCGCGCGCTCGCCCCCACCGATGACTTCACCGTACCCTTCTGAGGCCAGCACATCAACGCCCAATGCAAGCTCGTTTCGCTCCGGGTCGCGCTCCATGTAAAACGCCTTCACCGCCGCCGGGTAGCGGTGAACCATCAGGGGCTTATCGAATTTGCCGGACAGATATGTTTCATCCGGCGCACCAAAATCGCCGCCCCACTCGAAGCGCGTTTCGAGTTCGCCGCGCTCGTGTCCTTCGTGCAACATCCTCACAGCCTCATCATAATGCAGACGCGGAAAAGGCGGCGTGATGTTCTGCAACTTGGAAACGTCGCGCTCCAATACTTTCAGTTCCTCAGAGCGCTCGTCGAGCACTCGATTCGCGATGTGAGAAAGAAATCGCTCGCACAAATTCATCACATCGTCGAGCGTGGCGTAAGCCATCTCCGGCTCGACCATCCAGAACTCGGTCAGGTGACGACGTGTCTTCGAGCGTTCGGCGCGGAAGGTCGGCCCGAAACAATAGGCTTTTCCGAACGCCGCCGCCGTCGCTTCGTTGTAAAGCTGCCCCGACTGCGTGAGATACGCTTTGTCGTCGTCGAAGTAATCAACCTCGAACAGCGTCGTCGTCCCTTCGCACGCGGCGGGAGTGAGAATCGGCGCGTCGCAGAGCGTGAAACCATCGTTGTCGAGAAAATCACGAATCGCGCGCACGATTGTGTGGCGGACTTTGAGGATCGCGTGCTGGCGGCGCGAGCGCAGCCACAGATGCCGATGATCCATCAAAAATTCTGTGCCGTGCTCCTTCGGCGTAATCGGATAGCCTTCGACCGCTTGAACAACTGTCGCATCAGCGACATCCAACTCAAAACCTCCCGGCGCGCGCTCGTCGGCGCGCACCGAACCGCGCACCTCGACGGACGACTCTTGACCGAGCGATTTAAGCGCCTCCCACACCTCCGCGCTGACCGTCTTCTTCAAAACCACACACTGCACGATGCCGGTTCCATCACGCAGTTGCGGAAACAGCAGTTTTCCGCTCGAACGGAGGTTATAAACCCAGCCCCGAATCGTCACTTCCTCGCCGACATGTTTTGATAACTCGTTGATATATGTCTGTTGCATACCTGTAATATCGGCTCACATCTCCAACTTGATTTTGTAAATCAACCTCGGTGTCGTGAATCAACTCCGAGTTAAGCAAGGGAACCGTGGTTAATCCTCGCATTCAACGCTTCCTGAAGTGCCTCGAAGCGATCAAGCCAATTGGCTGACTGAACAACGATTTGTAGCATCGGACGGATGTATTGCTCATACATCTCGCCGCGATTGGCGACAGCGGTTTGGTAAGAAAAGGTGCCGGCGGCTTTCAGACATCGCTGCACCGCCATCAAACGAAACTCGTGGGCGAAATCATCGGGGTCAATCGCATCCAACCCACGCCGGCCTCTTTCTTCAAGAAAATAAAGTCTTCGCTCACGCACCTCCGCCAACGACGGCGGGCACAGTTGGCGGTCGAGTAATAACGACACTAAGTCGTAGCTCGCCGGCCCCATGCGCGCGTCCTGATAGTCAATGATCCGCAGACGCCCGCGCCGATCAACCATCAAATTCGAGACGTGAAAATCACGATGACACAATACACGCGGACGACCCGCCAGTTCGGCGGCGATTGTGTTCAACTCGGCTTTTACTTGCGTTTCCTCGCTGCGGCTCAACTCCTCGCCACGGAAGCTGGTGAAGTAGTGCTGAAAAAAGAAATCCAACTCCCATGACAGCTTCGCTTCGTCGAAAGCCAGCCGACCAGCAATGGAATTTCTTTCGACGGCTTTTGCCGTCGCCGTTTGAATGTCGGCGATCAAGCTGATGGCCTGCTCGATGTGCGTTTCATAAACATCCGCCGAGGCCGCTGCCAGCGTGTCGCGCAACTGCCAATCGCCGAGGTCTTCCTGAAGAATAATACCGAGACCCGCGTTCACATCCAGAATTGCCGGCACAGGGAGGTCGCTTTCGGCGAAAAGACGTGTCACGTCGAGAAACGGATGGACACATGGGTCGAACGGTTCGGGGTACACGGCGGCGATGGCGGTCCCCCGATTCCACGGAACCCGAAAATACTCGCGCGTCGAAGCGTCAGGCGTCAGCGCGACGATTTCATCGGCTTTATATCCGGCGCTCGTGACGTATCCGCTAAGTCTCTCGCGGGCGGGATCCTTGAATGCGCCGGATGTGATTCCAGACGGATGAGCCATGAGATCGAATGAAAGGAATTGAATGTCTCGAATCGGACTTTATAACACGTGCGCGAAGCCGTTGACGGTGCTGACCTCGCTTTGTGTTCATGGTTGAACGCGAATTGAATTGTATCACTGCGATAAAGGCACCACAAAATTCTCGCCACGAAACTCCCCTTCCAGCGCCTTCGGCGGTCGCTCGGAGTTTTGCACCAACTCCGCGCGCACGACCGCCGCGTTCTCAATTGACTCGCCTGCCATCACGCGCACGCCCGCCCCGATTACCGCCCGGCGAACGCGCGCCCCCGCCTCAATCCTAATGTTCTCCCAAAGCACCGCCTCTCTGACATCGGCACTATCCTCGATGCGAGAATTTTCCCCAATTGAAAGCTCGCGGCCCGCGCGCGCGAGAAGGGTGAGACTGGTACTGAGGTAGCGTTCGAGCGTGGATAATTCATACCACATGCCTTCCGAAATGTGTGCGGCGATGCGTTCGCCCCGCGCAATCGCCAACGGGTAAACATCAGTTGTGGTGTGCGAGAAAACGCCGCGCGGAATGTACGAGAAGATGCGCGGCTCAAGAATCTGAATCCCCGTGAACATCAATGGAACGTCAGACTCATTTGCGTCCCCACCACCTTCTTGTTGTTCATTCATTCTCGCGCTCTCAAACGCTCTCAAACGAGTATCTTGCTTACCGCTTAATCTGCTATCAGGATCGGTAAGTTGGGACGACCCAGAGACGTTATCAGACTCTTGCGGAATTATTGGCGCGGGGCCGAAACCGTGGACTTGCCCGTTCGCAGTCTGCACCGTGCTAAAGCGTTCGCGGCGCTCGTTCGGTCGCAGGACAAGAGTAGCTAACGCGCCGGTGCGGCGGTGCGTGTCGAGTGCTCTGTTCAAGTCAATATCAGTCGCCAGTTTGCCGTTGATGACGACGAACGTGTCGCCTTCGAGAAATTCACGGGCGTTATCGAGCGCGCCACTCGTGCCGAGGATTTCCGGCTCTTCGACGTAGTGGAGGCGCACCCCGAAGCGACTGCCGTCGCCGAGCGCGGCACGAACCGACTCCGATTGATGATGCAGATTGACGGCCACCTCGTCACAGCCGTAACGTGCGAGATACTCCGCGACGTAGCCGACGAGCGGGCGATTAAGAAAAGGTATCGCCGGCTTGGCGCGATCAATTGTCAACGGCCACAAGCGCGTACCGTATCCGGCGGCGAGGATCATCGCCCGCATGTTAATTTCTCCTGATATTCCCTCGAAATGAGGTCGGCGCTAAAAACTCAAAAGCGGCAGGTGACAAGATGATTGCGGATTGCGGATTGCAGAATGCGGATTAAAAGAGACTCTTCTAGTTCTTCAATCCGCAATCCGCAATCCGTATTCCGCAATCGCTTGGTTTTGTCCTGTCACCTGTCACGATTGACCTGTAGCTTTTGAGTTATGAAGAGCGCAATGTCGGCGATTGGTAATTCAATTGATGACTTTAGCCGCTTGAACTTTTTGTCGCCCCGGAATCCTGTCCGCTGACTTCCGATGAAAAAGATTCCGCATCGAGTTGTGCGCGGAGCTTTTTTCCGAAACCACTAAGCTGCCATTTATTCCAGTGTGCCAGCGCCGTCCGGTACTGTTTAGTTCGCTCGTCGGTGAAATGTCGCATCAGCCAGACTGTCGCTTGGCGATTCTCTTTTCGGATGCCCGGTGACTCCGCGCTCACATCTTCGCTACCGTCGTCTGAAGCGTGTACTCGCAGCTTCTCGCCGAGCCCCTTGATCCACACATCACAGTCGTGTAATTCGCCGAGCGCGGACTGCATGTCTGCCACATCTTTCGCAAATGGAGCAAGAGCATCGCCCCTGCATTGGAAAAACATTTCAAGAGCGTACCGCAATCTCTTGGCGGCGATGCGCATGTCGTGGAGAGGTTTTACTTTGAAAGGGTTGAAGAGACTTGAGCTTAATTCGTCGAGTTCGTCCCAGCGTCTCGTGATGATGATGCGGCCCGCGTCGCCGAAACTCAAACCCGCGCGCGAATTTTCCGCGTGCTTAAAATTGCCCTTCCGGTGTGAAGACGGCGACAGCTTTTCGAGCGCCGCGTTCCACCGCGCTCCCATTTTGTCGAGATTACTTTCGGTAATCAAAGCGCCGAGCGATTCGCGGCTGGCGTCGCGATTCCGTTTGCGTTCTGCGGCGATTCGTTCGACGCCTTCGCGCGCATCTGCCGGAGCTTTTTCGCTTAGTTTTTCGAGCGCCGCGATAACAACATCCTGATCTCGCACACCGCCGAGCGCGTCGGCTACTTTCCTGACCTCCGCGCTCAATCCGCGAAGACCATTCTTTCCGCGCAGGAACAACTCGAAATCCTTCATCGCGCTACGCAAACGCCGCGACGCGACACGCATGTCGTGAACGCCCTCGATGTTCGACCAGTCCATTGCATGATTGCTGAGCGCGCACATCTCCGCGAGGCGCGTGCGCAGCACCAGCCTCACGCCGCTCAGGACATCCGCCCCGCAGTCGAGTCCCTTAATTTCGTTTGCTTTCGCCATATGTTTATTTGAATGCAATCACGTCACAGTTTCATCCGTTCGGAAAAGAAATCGCCCTTTCACGTATTCCGCACTAAGTGAGTAGCCAAAAGTCTTTGCAAAAAAGATTGCTCGAACATCAACAAATACGGGCGGAAAAGCCATGTTTGTTGATTCATAATTCCAAAAACTTTTGGCAATTCACTTAGTACTCCGTAATTTAAGTTGTTTTATATTTCTTGTTCTCAGCGTGTACCTGCTCGTAGTGCCGATTCAGCTTGGTTCGCGCCCTCTCGATGGA
>Ga0183260_10002634_pt1 | contig 14741 bp, 9 predicted proteins | sample AntDrymUQ4972206_2_FD_129768 | JGI IMG/M metagenome (GOLD analysis project Ga0183260, IMG submission 129768) | Polar desert sand microbial communities from Dry Valleys, Antarctica - metaG UQ497 (22.06) (version 2) (version 2) | ecosystem: Environmental > Terrestrial > Soil > Desert | place... | reverse complement strand
GGCCGGGGAGGCTCGCAGGTCCAAGGTGCCGCGAAGCGGCATCGAGTAGCGACGCCAAAGGCGCCCTTGACCTGGGAGGGACGGCCCCGCAGGCTGCGCAGCGCCCTCGAACCCACCCACGGAAACGACACAAGAGCCCTAGATCCACGGCCCGTGTGTGTCGCGCAGCCTTCAGGGCGCGTCGCCCGATTCCCTCCCACCAGCCCCTTCCCGTCCTCATCGCATCACACCCACATCGATGCCAGGAGAGCCCGAAAAGAGCTAGTGTGACGATCCATCCAACGGCTTCAGCGCGACCGCTTGCAGCACCCGGCGCAGCGTCGACTCGTGCGGCACCACCAAGTCGACCCCGAGCCGGGCCAGCACCGCCTGACCGGCGTCGTCGGCCCACTCAGCGATGGCGACCAACGACCGGGCCCGGACAGCACCGCGCACGAGGCCACCAGCAGCACGCTCAGCACGCCGTGACGAACTCTGCGGGGCCGAGCGCGGGTCGGGTACCGCCGCGAGCGCTTGGGTCAACGACAGCTGGACCTGCTCGCAGGCCCCGTCGACCATCCCGCCGAGGACATCCAGCTGGTCAAGAGCGGACAAGATCGGGGAAGATGCGGCAGCGGCACGGGCGTCCTAACGTGATCAAGGATTCGACCCCCTCATGATCACTACGACTCCGTGCCCGCACTCGTACCCGACACAGCGTATCATCGCAGCTCAGCGCAGCTTCATGACGACTTTGCCGGGGCCCTGCAGTTCGCCTGATGAAGTAGCCGCGAAGCGCGAGAGTGTGGGCCGTCCGGGCGAACGTGATCATTCCCGTAACGAAGAAGCACACACGTGCGATGATGAATCACGAGCAGGGACGCATCCCATGGCTCGCCCGTTGACCATGAGGAGGTGGATGGACGAGTTGGCGACGAACCAGGACACCCAGTCGCGCGGATTCGACGTCTTCGTCAGCTACGCCAGCGCCAACCGTGATGTGGTTGCGCCGTTCGTGGAGCTGCTCAAGCGGGACGGCTTCGCGGTGTGGTTCGACATCGAGCAGATGGCCGGCGGGCCTCCAGTGCTGGGACAACTCGCCGACGCGATCGCCAGCTCCGCGCACACGATCGTCTGCCTCAGCGACGCCTACATCGAACGCGAGTGGACCGCCGTCGAGCTCGAGTGGAGCATGCACCGCGATCCCTCGGGCAAGTCGGCGCGCACGATCCCGGTGCAGTTCCGTCCGCTCACCCTCGAGCCGCCCAAGATCATCAGCCACCTGACGATGTGCGACCTGACCGATCAGAAGAACTACTATCGGGTGTACGGCCAGATCATCAGGAAGATCCAGCGGCCGGTCCCGCCGCTACGCCCGATGCTCGGCCGCGAAGACCTCAAACAGGCATGCGACGCGCCCTTCCAGCACCTCGACGAGCCCAACGTGGCGCTGTTCCAGGTTCGCCGTGCGAACGAGGCGCTGTCGAAGTTCCTGTACCGCAGGGAAATCGGTGAGTTGCCGGCTAACGCCACCCTCGACCTGATCATCGAACAGCTGATCGTGTCGGGGAAGCTGCCCGCACACATCAACGCTCCGCTGTCGATCGTCCAGACCTACGGGAACTTCGTAGTCCGCGACCAGATGGACGAGTTCGTCATCACCCGTGAGTCGATCGCCCCCGCGCTGACGGCGTTGAAGGTCCTCACCGAGTGGACCTTCCCCGAGCGCAGGTCCCGTGATCCGTGGGCGGAGATCTGGGACAGCCTCCCGGTCGGCTACGGCGAAGAACGGCAGATCCCCGACACCAGCTACTCCCTGAGCGGACCACAGCTGAGCCGGAATAGTCTCGGTCCGCTCTACGCAGGCCGCAACGCCAGCAGGAACGAGCCGGTGTCGGTGAACCTGGTCGGCATTCCCGAGGACAGCGACGAAGCGTTCTTCGAGGAGGTCGCGCGGTTCACGAGGCTGAGCGACGCGAGCATCGTGTCCCCGCTGGACGCGGGGCGCGTGGTCGTCGATGGCGAGCGCCGGTGCCTGTACCTGATCATGCCGTGGATCGACGGGGGCAGCGCGCAGGACCTCACCGAGCACTTCGGGCGGTTTCCCGCTCGCGCGGCCTACGAGCTGTGCCTGGGCATCGCGCGGGCACTCAAGGGGTTCCACGGGGCCAACCCCCCGACCGTGCACGGCGACATCAAACCGGCGAACGTGCTCATCGGCAGCTTCGGCACGGTGCGCGTGCTGTGCATCGGCAGAGAGCTGGCGACCGCCCCCGCCGACACCCAGGGCGGCACCTCCGACGGCAGGATCGACTCGTTCCTGTTCTCCAGTCCCGAGCAGCTTTCCGGAGCGCCGCTCACGCCGAAGACAGACCTCTTCGCGCTGCACTCGGTGCTGTACTACCTGCTCAGCGGCGACTACCAGCCGCGCGGGGCCACCGACTCCGCTGTGACGCACGCCGATTTCGCCGATCCGGGTGGCGTGCTGGAACGGCTCAGGAACTGCCAGACCGCGGCGCGGGCCTGCATCGTTCTCGAGCGCGCCTGCAAGAGCCTGCCGGAAACCCCGAACCTGAGCACCGTGAACCGGCTGTACCGTAAGGAGAAGGGCATCGTCCCCGAACAGAAGTCGGTCATCATCTCTTCACCCACCGACCGCGAATCCCCGCTGGTCAGCGTCAGCGTCTGCCCGATCCAAAGCCGCAAGGCGTGGCCGCTCGGCGACGGGCTGGTGCTCGCCTGGGAGATGGGCACCGACACGCTGGCTATCCTCGACGGCCCGGACCTGCTCTGGCGCGACACCCACCCGGTGCCGGTCCGCAGGGTCACCGTCGGAGACGGCGGCCAACTGGCCGTGGGCGGCTGGGACGGCGCCGTGCGCTACTTCGCCGACGGTGCGCTCGTCGCGGCCCTCAGTATGGACGGCGCGGTGGGCGATCTCCAGTTCGTTCGAGGCGGTCTGGTGGTCGGGTCGTGGAAGCGGGATCTGTGGCGCATCTCGGCCACCGGGCAGCACGAGGAGCTCCTCGCGGTCCAGCGGGGCGTCCATCGCATCGCGGCCGCTGAGAACAGCGATCGGTTCGCGGTGGCCAACCTGTCGGGAGGGCTGTCGATCTACGCCGACAACCGCAGGGTGACCGACATGCCAGAGCTGGACTCCGTCACCGACCTCGCCTATGCGGCGGCCCGGCTGGTCATCCTGACCGACGACGCGCTCACCAGCATGGGACTGGACGGGTCGATCAGTGCCGCCGAAAACAAGCCGGGGGCACTTCGGCTGCTGTCCGCACCCATTGCCGGCAGCTGCATGCTGCTGGTCGAGACAGACGAGCACAGAGAGTCCGCGCCGGTGCTGGAGGCGTGGCTGATCGACGAGGCGGACCGGCACGTCCGGCACGTCACCTTCCCCGCAGGCCACACACTGCTGTCCACCTGCGGTGTGCGGGGACGGTTCACACTGTCCACACCGGACGGTGGCTGCGCGTACTGGCGGGACGGCGTCGAACAGCAGCACTGGCCGGACGCCCTTTCGGCCACCATCTCCACCGACGGGCGGCTGGTCACGGTGAGCAGGCCAGGAATGGTCGAACTCTACGAGGACCCCGCGTGAGCGCCGTCGAGGTGGAGCGGACGCGCACCGGCCTACGCGACGCCATCGCCGACCTGAGCCGGATGGGCCGCGAACCGCGCGTGCGGCTCGCGCTCGCGGAGGCCGAGTTCCGGCTCGCGATCGCACCAGGAACCGAACCGGCGGAGGCAGTCGAGCTGCTGCGTGCCGCCATCACACACGATCCCTTCCTGCCCAAGCTCTACCTGCACCTCGGCCGGTTGCTGCACCAGTCGGGTAAGCACCTCGCGGCGCTGTCGGAATACCGCCAGGCGGTACAGCTCGCGCCGTCGAGCCGCCGAGCCCACCTGCTCCTTGCGTTGGCACTTCTGGAACTGGACAAGCCGGAGCAGGATCTCGGCCAGACGATGATCAAAGCTCTGGCCTCCGGCTCCGGTGAGGATCTGCGAGCTGCGGTCACGGACTTGGACGCGCTGTTCGACCAGCGGCGGCCCGGGGGCACGACCAAGGCCGCGAGCGCCAAGAAACGACCTCGGCGGGCATTGTCCGGCGACGCCGACGGGAAACCCGACGCCGCCAAGTCAACCGACATCTGGCGGGTCGCACTGGTCGAGCAGCTATCTCGACCGAAACCCCTTCGCGCCCAGGTCGCCGCGCACCTCGGCACCGGGTCCGCTCAGGCCAAGAACGGCGGGGGGGTCGCCGAGTACGCCATCGCGTGCGTGCTCATGCTGATCAACGGGGACAGTGCCGGTGACGTGCACAAGCTCGCCCGCTCCACCATCGCACCTCACCTCGATGACCCGGCCGTCCGCCTGCTCGATGCGGCCATCGGACTTGTCGAGACCGACGATCCCGCCGAATTCGTCACCACCGTGACCGAACACCTCGAAAACAGAGTGCTCCCGCCCGAACTCGTGTGCTGGCTGCATTTCGTGAAGTACGGACCGAACAGCGCGCTCCCTGTGGCCGACACGCTTCGCCTGCTGGATGCCTACCCCGAGCGCGTGAGCACCTTGGACTGCTTTCAGGAGCTGCGACTCGCGGTGCTCGACGGCCACGCCCGAAAGGCATGGGCGGACGAACGCTTCGACGAGGCGAAACTGTTGTGGCGGGAGACGATCCCGCTGGACCCGTACCGGGTGCCGGTCGCGGTCAACCTAGCACTGCTGGCCGCACGCACCAAATCGGTCGAGGAGTACGGGCCTTCGTGGGAACGCCTAGTCGAACTCCTGTACCTGCACGCTGCCGGAGCCGGCGACGTGCAACTGTTCCTCAACGACCGCAAGACCCTGCATCTGGCGCTGAGCCAGCACAGCCGACAACGGCACTGCGCCCCTGCGACGGCCAATGCGACTCCGAGCGACGAGGAGATCGCCAACTGGCTGGCCGACACCGACGCGCTCGAGGTGTGGCTGCGGGAATGGGACCTCTACTACCTCAACGCACGGCTGAGATTCCGGTCGCCAACACACCTGCTCGGCGTGCCGTTGGACGCCCCGATCGACACACTCGCCGCGGCGCGCGACGCCTTCGTCAGCCATGTCGACACCGCGCTACGCGGGCAGAACTGGGCCGGGATCGGCGCGTTCTGCGACCTCGCCGCCGCGAAGGCGAACGAAGCGTTCGACCTCGCCGCCGATCTGGTCGAGCGCGGCAGGGACCTGTACCACGAACTCGAGAAGGCACAGGCGGACGCACTGGCCGACGAGTCGCTACGACGGGGGCTCCTGCTGCGGAGCATGATGCGCGTGCTGGTCGAATACGAAGCCGCGCGCCACATCCAGCTCGGCTGTTCGATCGCTCGCCGCCAGCTTTCCCTGCCGTGGGATATTCTCCAGCCCATCTGCGCCGACCGTGGCCTCATCGGCCACGACGTGGACCTCGTCCCCATATTCGAGGCCGATCTCGTCAGCCTCGCCGTCCACTGGGACCAGCCCAAACCGTCGAGTGACCACGAATGGTCGCGACGGCTCGTGGCGCTGGACGAGTGCGTCGCCGTGCTGCCGCACAGACTGGAACTGCGCGTGCTGCGCTGTCGGCTGCTGAACGACGTAGGCCGTCCCGCGGACGCCTACTCGGCGGCATTGGAGGCGTTGGAACTCCCGATGCCGTCCGACGAGCTCGATCCCGCGCACGATCTGCGCTCTAACCTCGTCGACCTGATCGGCGCCATCGGGTACACCTCAATTCCCGAGGCGCTCCGCCAGCCCAGGGACATCGCATGCGCCGAGCGGACACTGGTCGCCGCGCGGGATGCCCTGCAACGTTTTCCCCACAGCGGCACGCTCCGCGTATTCTTCGTTGATCTGCTGGTCCAGCTCGGCGGCGAGGCCAGGATGACCGAGGCGGTCGAGCTGCTGACCGCGGGCATCGAATCCGCGCTGAACCACAAGCAGCGGGTGGAGTTCGAGACCCAGCTCGCCTCGACCCGCGGTGCGGCAGCCACCGACGCGATCCGCCGGCAGGTCAAGGAGCTGGCCGAGCCCGCGATCAACCGGGTGCACGAGGCGGTCGCCCTGCACAACGAGAATCCCGGCGGCGAAGCGGTGCAGGCGACGCTCGAGATCGTGCGGGAAGCGCAGAAGGACGTGTCCGACGCGCTGACGGTGGCGGAGCTGGCAGGGCTGGCCGACGAGGTGGCCCTGCTGCGGGACACGCTCTCACGGTTGGGTGAGATCGAAGGGCAACTCCAGAGAAGGGCGGAGTGACCACGAATGTTCATGATCGATCTCGGTGCCGAGTCCTACTACTCGCTGCTGGGTGTCACGCCGAATGCGACCGCGGCGGAGATCCGCCAGGCACGCGACGGCCTGGTGCGCGAGCTGCGGGAACGACAACGCCGTGAGCCGACGAAACGCAAGGAGTTGGAGGAAAGGCAGAAGGTGGTGAACACGGCGGGCGAGGAACTCGCCAGACCGGCCAACCGGGCGCAGTACGACCAGGACAACGCCCACCTGCGCTTCTTCACGGTCCGCAACGCCGCGGCCCCACTGTTCGCCGACCCAGCCGACCGCATCGACGTGCTGCACCGGGCGATCAGCGCCCATCTCAACAGCGCCGGAGTCGGCATCCGGCCGCTGTCAGATCTGGACCGCACCGACTTCACCGCCGACCAGACGCCCAATCCGCTGCTCGACGAGCGGCTCGGGTAGCGTCCCATGGACAGGAAAGCAGGCGCCGACGTGACCTCCGAACGCCTCGACCAGATCAGCAAACTGCTCGAAGAGGTCGTTGATGACAACACCGCCGTAGTGGCCTCGATGAACCGGCTCAGCCAGGTGCAGGAGAGCCTCGGCTCTGATGTCGCACGGGAGATCTCCGCGCTACGCACGGAACTCACCGGCGCGCTAAACTACCGCACCCTCAAGGACCTGTGCACCGAGCTGATCGGACCGCTGGCCGCGATGGAGGCGATGCTCGACGTGGCCGATTTCTCCGACACCGAGGCCATCGCGGGCCACGTGCGGAGCCTGTCGGTGACCCTGCGCGGTGTGCTGGACCGCATGGGCGCGGAGAAAGTCGTCATCGCGCTCGGCGATGACCTGTTCGACCCCAACCGGCACCGGTGTGTCGGCGTGCTCGACCCCGAAGACTCCCCCTTCCCAGTCGCAGCGCCGCGCACCGTTGTCCGGGTGGTCGAGGACGGCTACCTCCTCGATCACCGGCTGCTCACGCCCGCGACCGTCGAGATCCAGGCCGGCCGAGCGGCTCACGACGGGAACAATGAGTAGGAGACCAATGCCATTTCACAAGGTGATCGGAATCGACCTCGGCACGACCTACTCGGCGGTGTCGATCTGGGACGGCAAGGACACCCACATCATCGAGAGCGCGCTGGGCACCAAGACCGTGCCCTCCGTCGTCGGTCTCGATCCCGAGGGGCAGGTGATCGTCGGGGCGCCCGCGCAGAACAACCTGGTCAACGACCCAGAGAACACCGTCATCGAGGTCAAGCGGGAGATGGGCGCCTACGCCCACGAACCCGCGCAGCCGGGAGATCCTGGTGTGCCGAGGCGCATCCGCTTCCGCGAGCGCGACTACCTGCCGCAGGAGATCTCCGCGTTCATCCTCATGGAGCTCAAGCGGCAGGCCGAGAACTTCGTCGGTGAACCCATCCACGACGCGGTGATCACGGTTCCCGCCTACTTCAAGGAACCGCAACGCGGCGCGACCGAGGACGCGGCGAGGATGGCACGCCTGAACGTGCGACGGCTGCTCAACGAGCCGACGGCGGCGGCTGTCTGCTTCGGCGCCGACAAGATCGAGGACGACCGCACCCACACCTACGCCGTCTACGATCTCGGCGGCGGCACCTTCGACGTGTCGATCATCCAGATCAGCCCAGGCAACGTCGGTGTCGTCGGCACCGGCGGCGACCCCCGGCTTGGAGGCGGCGACTTCGATGACCGGATCACCGGCTACGTGCTTAAGCAGATCCACGACCAGCACGGCGTGGACCTCAGCAGTGACAAGGCGATCTGGCAGCGCATCAAGCGTGAGGCCGAGATGCGCAAGCGCGAGCTGTCGGTGGCTAACGCGGCCACACTGAGCTTGCCGTTCCTCACGCCGACGCTGAGCGTGAACGTGCCGCTGTCAAGGGCGACCTTCGAAGCACTGATCAAGGACCTGCTCGACCAGTCGCTGGACTGCCTTGACCGGGCGATTGAGTCCGCCCAAGAGAGCAACGGGGTCGAACGCGACGAGATCGAGCAGGTGCTGCTGGTCGGCGGTTCGACGCGGGTCGTGTGCGTGCGCTCGATGCTGGCCGAGCACCTCGGCCTCGAGTTCAAGGACATCCGCAGCGACATCAGCCCGGACGAGGTGGTCGCCCGCGGCGCGGGGATGATCGCCCGCGAGTGCCCCGTGGCCGACGGCTACGAGGGCGCCGACATCGCCATCTCCCCCGAGCAGGAGGCCGACGCTCCCACCGCGGCTGACGGGGCGTTCATCCTCCAGGACGTCACCAGCCACACGCTGGGCATCCTGGCCAACCGCTCGGACTTCGTGCCGATCCTGCCCAAGGACAGCAGGATCCCCGGCGCGCAGACGCAGGGCAACTTCGAGAACGGCGGCGGCGCCAAGGAGATCGACGTCCTGATCTTCCAGGGTGAGAACCCGATCGCGTTCGAGAACGACCTCATCGGCAAGTTGCCGATCGTGCTGCCCGAGGCGCGGGAGCAGGGTTACTATCGGTTCGAGGTCTCCTTCGCGATCGATCATAACGGCCTGCTCAGCGTTGCGGTGAAGTGCCTCAACGACGACCAGGTCTGGCAGACGGAGTTGCAGTGCAACGTCCGGGCAACCCCGGAGAAGATCGAGAGCAGCGCGGTGCACCTCGACGAGGTGATGGCCGCGCGTCCCGGCGCGGGCGACGCGGCCACACCTGTTTCGATGGGCGGGTTGCCCAAGCCTCCCGGCAGGGACGTACGGGAGGGACTGCCGAAGCCGCCGGGAGCCAGCACTCAGGGGGCTGCCACGCTGCAACCGCCGCCCGCGCAGACCCCGGATGAGTTCAAGGCGATCGCCAGGCGGTCGTTCAAACTCGTCGGTCAGCTGCCACCGCCGGACAGCGCGAAGCTGGCCGCCGCCTACACCGCGTTCGTGACGGCGGTGCAGGCCGAGTCGGACGAGGTGGAAAGCCTCGGCGACGAGCTCAGCGACCTGTTCTACCAGTTCAGGTAGCCATGGAAGGTCCAAAGGGGATCCAGCTGGAGGCCACGGTCGGCACCACCGACCGTGGCTCGCTCTGGCGGGCGACGCACGAGAGCAAACACGATCGGATCGTCCGGATCGTCGAACCTCGATTCTGCGACGGGCGGTTCCGGCAGGCGCTGACGAACCTGCGGCAGCGGCAGCACTCGCGCATGCTCGAAATCACCGGCGAGGGCTGGTCCGGAGGGCACTTCTACATCGAGTACGTGGTCGCCTCACCGTGGCGGACCCTTGAGGAGCGGTTGGCCGAGCTGGCGAGCTGGCGCGACCGAATGGTGCTGCTCAACCAGGTCTGCGAGGTTCTCGCACGGTGGCAGAGCAGCCCAGTGCACCCGCTCGGGCTGAACCTGCGCAACATCGTGGTGATGCGCGACGCGGGCCGCTGGTACCCGTGGCTGGCGCCGTGCCCGGCGATTACGGTCTCCTCGCCGTGCGACCTGTTCGGTTTCGACTCGACGGTGGTCGCGGCGCTGGCGCCGGAGGTGATCCGGGGCGCGCAGCTCGACGAACGGGCGCAGGACGCCTACGCGCTGGGAACGCTGGTGGCGCAGGCAATTGGCTGTCCCGAGTCCCGGCTGGCCGCCGCGGACGACGAGAACCGCATCGAAGCGCAGGCTCGGGGAGCGCTGCTGCTCTCGGTGGCAGAGGGGTCGCGGATCCCCTCGTTCCTGCACAGCACGCCGCAGGTCCAACAGCTGTTCCAGACCATCAAGCACTATCGCCACACCAAGCCGGACGCCCGCCCGCACGGAGCGACCGAGTTGTCGTCCGCGGTGAACGCGGTGGCCGACCCGATCGCGCTGGCGGGCACGCTCCGATCGGCGGATCCAGACCGGGCGCTGGAGGTGTTGTCGTGGGCGGGAAACGGCGACGAGCAACTGGCGGTGCGCGCTGCCGTTCTCGCCGCCGAGATCAGCACCGAGGCGGGTGATCCACAGCGGGCGCTGCCGTACCTCGACCAGGCCGTCTCGCTCGCGCCGAACCGGCTCGACCTGCGCCGTCAACGATCGGAGAGCCGGTGGCGGGTGTTCAAGGCTCTGCCGCAGGGTGAGTCCAGTGATCGTGAAGGCGAGCTGCTACTCGAGGACCTCGCCCTGCTCACGGACCCCCGGCTCAAGCACCTGGATCGGAACGCGGACTCGACGCTGTGCCTGCGCGCGGCGGAGGTGCACCGGCGGCGCGGGGATCCGGCCGCCGCGGCGGCGAAGCTCTTCGAGGCGATCAAGATGGATCCCAGCAACCTTGGCGCGCTCTTGTCTTACATGCAGTGCTGGATCGAGCTCGGCGACAGGGACAACGCCGAGCAGACCAGAACCGAAGCGCTCCGCCGCATCGCCAAGTTGGAGAAGAGTCAGATGCTCACGACAAGGGAGGCACAACAATGGCGCGAGTGGTTCGCCACCTTTCCGTACTGATCGTCGCCATCGTCATCGGGCTGATGGCTCTGCCCTCCGCCGCCGCCGAGTCCGATCCCTCCGGCCCGATCACCGTCACGTTGCCGTCGGGTGTGTCGTTGCCGCCGGGAAGCTACGACGCCGTGGTGACTGGTTCAGGTCAGCAGATCCAAGCCAAGATAGTGGTCGGGACGGCGCCGACCGGGCAGTCGGGCCAGACAGGCCAACCGGACCAGCCCGGGCAACCCGGATCGGAGCAGACAGGTGGTGGTGGCGTCATCGGGATCGTCATCGCGGTGCTCGCCACCGTCGTCCTGATCGTGGCCGGAGTCCTGGTGTACCTGAAGGTCCTGGTGCCTCGCAGGCACAGCCGGTCCTACCGCGAGGTGCTCGGCATGGTCGCCGCAGGCGAGTACCGGCGGGCACTGCCCGCGCTGACCCAGGTCGAGGCCAAGCTGCCGGAGAAGCTCCGCGCCGAAGCCAGGTTCTTCATCGCCTTCGCCCTGTTCCAGCTCGACGACCTGGACGAGGCTGAACACCGGCTGGCCGCGCTCAACCGGGAGAACGCCAAGGACGTCAACGTCGCCTACCTGCTGGCTTACCTGCGCACCACCCGCCGCGACTACGACGGGGCCGAGCCGGTGCTGGAGGTCATCGCGTCCGCCGGTCAGCTCGGTGAGGGGCGGGTGCGCAAGCTGTACGGCATCGTCAAGTTCCAGCAGGCGCTGGAGGCGTTGCGGGACGGTCGGATCGACGCCGCGGCGAAGCTGTTCGAGAAGGTCGAGCAACTCGGTGACTTCGGCGACCAGATCCCGGCCGACCTCAGGAACCGGCACGTGGTGCTCGGTGCGCAGGCGCTGTTCGACAAGGACGTGGTCGGCGCGCGCAGGCAGTTCGAGAACCTGGAGCAGGCGGCGGCCCAACTCGATCCCGACCAACGCGAGTCGATGACCGCGTCGGCCAAGCTCGGCCTGGCGCTGGCGGCGTGGATCGAGGACGCCCCCGGCTCGCCGTCGAAGGTCGAGAGCCTGCTGGTGGACGCGGCCAAGCGGCTCGATCCCGATGGCCACCTCGAGCTGACCTGGCCGAGGACCGCCGACGGAACAAGCATCGCCGATCACCTGGAGGCGTTGACGCGCAAGGCCAGCCGCTCCGCGCAGGACGCCGAACTCGACAGGGCGCTGCGGGATGTGCACTTCCTGCGTGGTGTCGCGGTGCTCCGCTCGTGGGCCAACGCCGAGCAGCCCTCGGACGCCCACCTAACCGAGGCGCTCAGCCGATTCGCCTGCGCACGCGACCGGGACCCTGACTTCAGCGACACCTACCTTGTCGTCGGCCTGCTCAGGTACTACCTCGCCACCACCGACCAGGAACGCGAGCACGGCATCGCCGAGCTGCGCCAAGCGCAGAAGCTCGGTGCCCACGACCCCGAGGTGCTGCAGATCCTCAACCACCACGAGCGAATCGGCCGGGCCAGCAGGGACGCGGTCGACACCTACCTCCAGGTGCTCGACCGGTACGTCCAGGACGGATCAGTCCGCGAACAGGTCCGCTCCGCCCTGGTGCGGCGGCTGTCCAGGTACCGGAAGGTCCGCGACTGGGACAGCCGGCCCGAACTCACCCTGGTGCGCGCCGTCGCCCCGACGGTGGCCGAGATGAACGACCGCTCCGAGTTGCTGCGGGAGCGGGTGAACCAGCTGCTGTCGACCCAGCAGGAGGCCGACGACCTGGCCGCCGCCCGTCAGCTGACCCACAGCCTGGAGAACGACGCCCACGCGCTGTCCGAGCACGCCCGCTCGATCGAGCAGAAGGAGGCCGAGTTGCTGGTGCTCGTCGGAGACCGGCTGCTCGCCGACAACGAGAGGTGACCGCGATGACGAGGCCACGCACACCCGAGCTGACCCCGGCTGACTGCCTGCGCAGGCTGCCGGAGCCGACACTAGAGATCACGGGCAGCGCACAGGGCGATGACCTGCGCCGCATCGAGCTTCGCCGCTCCACGCTGGCGATCGCGGAACTCGATCACATCAGCGAGACGGCACTGGTCCGCGCGGTCGTCACGAACGCGCTCGGCGACGTGCCCGGCGCCGAGGGCTGAGCACGTGACGAGTGAGAACGCCGGTCACCTGCACCACAGGAAGCCAGGAGACCCGCACGACCTGAACACACTCCGGCAGCAGGCCAAGCCGTTGCAGGTCGACATGTCAGTCGACATCGGCAAGCTCAGTGCCTTCGCGCCGCAGGACAAGCTCGACATCAGCGCCATCACCGGGAAACTTGCGCCGGAGTCCGGCGGCCTCCAGGTGAGCGCCGATCTCGGCAAGCTCGACGAGGGGCTGCGCAAGCTGCGGGAGCAGGAGGCGAACGCGAGGCTGCGTCGGCTGCTGGAGCAGGCGCAGCAGAAGATGGACCAGGACAAGTTCCACACCGCGATCACCCTGCTCGACCAGGCGCTGGAGATCGACCGGACCAGCGCGTTGGCGTGGCTACTCAAGGGCCAGTGCCACTACGCGCTCGGCGAGTTCGACCGCGCGCTCGAACTGCTTGCCAAGGCACAGGAGCACACGCAGGACCGCGAGATGGTGATGCTCGTCCTCAGGGTGCGCGCCGCATGCGAGCACGAGATCACCAGGGCGATCGAGTCCGAGCTCGTCGAACTGTTCGACGCCAATGAGCTGGAGCAGGCCGGCGAGCTCGTTGAGCGCGAGCTGCGCAGGCATCCGAACAACCCGGCGCTGCGCTACTATCAGTGCGCCCTCCTGTTCATGATGAACCGGCTGGACGAAGCCAGGGCGGCCATGGACGCGGCGCTCGCCGTCATGGACGAGGTGAACGTCGAGGTCTTCCAGCGGCTGCACCGCAGGATCCTGCTCGCCATCTACGTTCCCCAGCGCGAAGCAGCTCGCAAGTGCCTGCGCAGGCGCAATCCGAAGGGCGCGATCAGGCAACTGGAGAACTGTCCTGACGCGCTACGCGGTGACGAGCAGTTCGAGGCGCTTTGGTCGTACGCGCAAGAGCGGTACGCCGACAGCGCGCGCCTGTCGTTCGTGGGGCGGGCGCGCACGCGGCGAGCCGACGCGGAACCGCTCGACGAGCCCGTGCTCCAGTCGATCCTGTTGTGGCTGCTCAGCGAAGAGCTGGGCGCCGGCGTCGGCGCGGTGGACAAGGACGACTTCATCGGGGCCTGCGCGCACTTTGTCGCGGCAGAGAAGATCGACTCGCGCAGCAGCGTCGTCGCCTTCCTGCACGCGCTGGCCGAGTTCCGGGTGGTCGAGCAGTCGTTCGCGAGCAAGTCGCCGCCGAACTTCGACGACGCCGACCGGCGCCTGCGGTTCGCCGCCCAGCTCGCCGTGAACGCCTCGCAAGATCCCGTCGTGCGGGAGCAGAGCAAGGCGTTGGCCGAGACGATCTCCGCCAACCAGCGCGAGCTGAAGCGGATTCGCAAGGTCACCGAGTGTTTGTCCAGCTTCAGTAACTTGATGTCGCACTACGAGCGGCATCCGATTCGCAACAGGTACGAGCTGGCAGCAGCGAAGAACTCGTTGCGATCCATCCGGAATAACGTCGAGGCGACACGGCGGGACCATCCCGAAGGTTCCCGCGAACGCGAAGTGCTCGACAACCTCAAAGAATCAATCACGCGAGTCCAAGCGCAGTTGCCCTGACCCCGAACCGTCCAGACGAGATCAGCAGGAGCGTCACGTGTCCGACAACGCCCGGTGCCCAGCGGCCAAGATGTGCGCATGACTACTCCGACGAACCCCGGCGACGCGCTCGTCATGGTTTGGCAGCGACAGAGCACATGGTCCCAGGCCGCCAATCGGATGAAGGCCGGAATAGCGCGCTCGCGCTCACCGTCGCGGGCGCCGTGCTCGGTACCGAGTCTCGCAACTGGTCTCCCTTGACGCAATGGCGGCAAGGCGGCCGCGCAGCGACGGCACGATGCAGAACGTGCAGGTGTTGTTGCAGCCCACCGAGATGGACACCCACCCGGAGTGCGCGCAGTCCCGCCGCGCGGGCAGCGTGGAGGGAAAGACCTCCAGCGACTCGGCGATCTCCACCTGCGCGGTGTCGTTGTGCCGGGC
>Ga0183260_10002633_pt1 | contig 14744 bp, 15 predicted proteins | sample AntDrymUQ4972206_2_FD_129768 | JGI IMG/M metagenome (GOLD analysis project Ga0183260, IMG submission 129768) | Polar desert sand microbial communities from Dry Valleys, Antarctica - metaG UQ497 (22.06) (version 2) (version 2) | ecosystem: Environmental > Terrestrial > Soil > Desert | place... | reverse complement strand
TAAGAGGGTATCGCCAATGAGTTTTTTTTTTAGTGATATGGAATCTGGAATTTTAATTATAGCAATATCCCCAATTATATCAAAAGAAGAAAAAACATCAGCAAGTTCGGTATCTAAAAGAACACCCTTAAGTAACCTCTTTAGTAACTTTGTCATGGATAACTAATAAAAATAATTATTTTTTTATGTAATAATAATTGCCCTCTTTCTTCTGTAACCGATCTAGGCGACTTTCTTCTTTATTCACTCTTGGACGGCCAGTAGTTTCATCCCTTCTAAAAGAGATATTAAGTGATTTTAGAAATTCATTCATTCCAATCTCTTTGGTCATTGGAGAGTATCCAATCCCCTCAACTCCAGGAATACCATCAAAAATTATCAGTGAATCAGACACCAGATCAACAAGTTGGATATCATGATCTATGATGAGTGCAGACTTGCCTTTTGCTTTTATGAATCTTTGAACAAATTTTGCTAAAGAAATCCTATCCTCAATATCTATGAATGCGGATGGTTCATCAAGTGCATAAATATCGGCTTCCCTCACTAACGACAATGAGACAGCAACTTTTTGCAGTTCACCCCCACTAAGGCCCTTAACCGATTTATCGTAAAGTTTTTTTAGGCCTAATGGAATCAAAATCTGTTCTTCCAATAATGAACCTTCAAACTGGCCATTGTTAGCAGAATAAATTAATGAACGTACATCTCCATCTATATCCTGATTTAGGTATTGTGGCTTGTATGAAATTCGAACCTCCGAATCTAATCTACCCTCGTCAATCTTTTCCAAGCCAGATAACATTTTCATAAATGTTGTTTTTCCTAAAGCGTTAGCACCAACTATGCCTACAACTTCGCCTTGATGAATTTTACCACCACTAACTTTTAGGTTAAAAGTCCCTAAAGTTTTTTTAATAGAGGTATAGTTTACAATAGAAGTACTAGATACCATATTTTCATTGGCACTAGATATATCAAATTTATAGGCTTTGTCTCTGAATCGTATATTTTCTGTTGGGATAAATCCCTCCAAAAAGTTATTGATGCCTATTTTTGTGCTTTGCAAAGAGGATACAATACCGTAGGATCCAGGTTCACCATAAATGATAAAGACATTATCCGAAAGATAATCCAATAATGACATGTCGTGCTCAACAATCATTACACTCTTGCCATCTTTAGCCAAATTATTGATCACCTTGCTTACGGCAAGTCTTTGATAAATATCGTTATAAGAAGAGGGCTCGTCAAAGAAATAATAATCAGCATCCTTTGAGGCAGCTACTGCAACCGCAACTCTTTGAAGTTCGCCACCACTTAATGTTGAAATATCTTTAGTCAAGGAATTTTTTAGGTCCAATTCATCGATTAGTAAGTCTCGGGATTTTCGTTCATCATATTTCTTTAGCAGGTCTATAACCGTTCCTTTAAATATTTTAGGTATTAGATATACCAGTTGTGGTTTTATTGAGGTTCTCAAAGATTTTGTTGAAATTTTTTCAAAATGTTTTTTGAGTTCAATATTTGAAAGCTTGTCAAATACACCATCCCACTCCAAATCCTTATCATAACTTCCAAAGTTAGGTTTTACGTTTCCAGAGAGTAAATTAATAATTGTAGATTTACCCATGCCATTTCGACCTACCAACCCCGTAACAGACCCTTCCTTTGGAATAGGCAATTTGTAAAGTCTAAAACTGTTTATACCGTATTGATGAACTTTATCGACACCAATCTCTCGGGCAAGGTTAACTATAACAATAGCATCAAATGGACATTTTTTTACACAAATTGTACATCCAGTGCATAAATCTTCTGAGATAAGGGCTTTACCATCATTAGGTCTTTGGATAATACACTCACCGCCAGTTTTATTTACAGGGCAATAAATAATGCACTCCTGTCCACATTTTCTTGGTTGACATAACTCTTGGTCTAGAACAGCTATCCTATGAGTAAAATTACCATGTTTATCCAATTTAACATATAATAATCACAATGATACTATTTAAATCCTGAATAAATTACTTATATACATATTCCAAAAAACACAACAAAGATTAAATATGGCCTCAACACCATAAGAAGTAGCCGGCCATAGCGTGAGGGCCCGACCCGGACCCATTCCGAACCCGGAAGTCAAACCTCATGTCGCTGCTGAATACTGACGTGCGTGAGCCGTTGGGAAACAGCAGTGCTGGCGCCTTAATTTTCAATATAAATTTTCCTTAAAAGTTATGTATTTTACTTTACTATCCTCAGATTGTTTCTTAACCAATACTAATTGACACACACTAAAAACCCGGATAAAAGGTTCGATAAACCCACGGCTGGTTAACAGCAATTACAAAAGGTTTTGCTCCAGCATCTTAACGGTTGTTCGTATGCCAAATCCGGTGGCTCCTTTTGGATTATAACTTTTTTCAATAGTGCCGTCTTGAGTCCAAGCGGTACCCGCAATATCAATATGTGCCCACGGCACTTCATTAACAAAATGGGATAAAAAAGCGGCTGCGGTTATTGCACCGCCTGTTCTTCCACCGATATTTTTGATATCTGCAATATTACTTTTTATAAGTTCTAAATATTCTTCAAATAAAGGTAATTGCCAAATTTTTTCACCCGACTCCATCGAACTGTGAACTACTTTTTGAATGAGTTCGTCATCATTTCCAACTATTCCCGCAACGTTTGATCCTAGGGCAATTATGCATGCTCCAGTCAGTGTTGCAAAATCAATAATACATTTGGGGGAATATTGTTCTACACCATAGGATAAAGCATCAGCTAAAATCAATCTGCCTTCTGCATCAGTGTTTAAAACTTCGACAGTTTTGCCATTGTGCATCTTTATGATGTCACCAGGTCGGTATGACGAACTGGAAGGCATGTTTTCAACTGACGGAACAATACCAACAACATTAATTGGAAAATGCAGCATGCTTAATGCTTTGATTATTCCAAGAACGGTGCATCCCCCACTTTTATCAAATTTCATCTCGTCCATTTTATCACTTGGTTTGATGGAAATTCCGCCTGTATCAAAGGTAACAGCTTTACCGACCAAAAGGATAGGTTTTTCACCAGAAATTCCTTGGTTATATTCCAGTATAATCAGTTTTGGTGGGCTCTCACTGCCTTTTCCCACCGAAATTATACCATTCAATCCCAAATTCTCCATCTGGTATTTATCTAAAACTTTAACTTTTACCTTGTTTGTGTCTTCCAAAGAGATTGCAGACGTCGCCATTTGAGCAGGATTAAGATAATTAGGTGGAGAATTGGCTAGGTCTCTTGCGTAAAAAACAGATTGGGTGATTATTAAGGTTTTTTTAACTATCTGTTCAAGTTCGGTGTGAAGATCCTCCGATATGATGTTAATATTGCATATATCATAATAATTTGGTTTGTCCCCAGTGTTGCTTTTATATTTGTTAAACTCGTAAAGAGAAAGAGAAAGGCCTTCAACAATAGATTCCACATTGTCAATAGTGTTCTTGTAGAAATTTGAAATTATTATGTTTTGAGCAGACAATTCTTTTGACTTTAGCGATATAATTCCGCCTATTTGACGAATTTTGTTAGGATTTAATTCACCGTATTTTCCCAATCCAACCGACAAAATTTTTAGGTATTCATTTTTATCATCTTTAACCAAAAACAAAAGACTTTTTCCAAATTTTTTTGTGTTTTTATCTGTAGCGGTTATGAGTTTGCTAATCTTTTCTTGTAAATCGATAGAGCGAATTTTATTTAAATAGTCGAGGTCATCACTATCCTCATATAGGCCGACAACTAACAAACTGTCAGTTAAATTAATCTCATCATAGTTTATAATTGATATGTCCACCATAACAATATTTTGACGCCCATTTTATAACTTATCTGATTCTTTTAAGGGATATGGAATTATGACACAGATAATGATATTTTTGGCAATATTTTGTTATCTAAAATAAATTAATGCTTCCACTTAATTGAACACCCTATTGACGGGTCAAATTCCTTTTCTATTGCCAATCCACTCAACAGCCTATTTATGTTCTCTTCCATAGTATTATGTGAAGGAGTCATCGCAGGTTCCAAGGCATCATTTATTTTGCCATGGAAAACCAGTTTTTTATTCACATCAAACAAAAATGGATCAGGGGTGCAAACTGCACCATATTCTTTTGCCACACTCTGAGTATCATCTACCACATACGGGAAATTAAGTGAATATTCTTTTGAGAATTTTATCATGTTATCCAATCCCTCACCTTCATAATCAGGATCGTTACTATTAATTCCTATAATTTGTAAATCTGCACCGTCAAATTTAGATTGGAGGTCAATGATATCATTTATCCTTGCTTTAACATACGGACAATGATTACAGATAAAAACTACAAGAAATGATTTGGAATTGAAGTCTTTCAACGAATACATTTTATTGTCCACCCCTTTCAGCAAAAAGTCTGGAGCTACCGAACCGGGTATCAATTTTTGATACGATACTGTTTTAACCATGTAATACCATATAATCAAAATAAAATAAATGTTTTCCAAGCAACTAAATTGATTGGTTAAACAATTTTTGGAAATCTCATTCTAGTGACTTTATTGATTATCGGCCTATTCCTTTAAATGACCCAGCATCAAATGAATTTGGGTTTAATATACCCCGACCATCGTAAATTGGGGTTTTACCTGTTTTTTCTTTTGATAAAGTAGAATACTCCGTGTGATCGGTTGCTAATATTATCAAATCCCTGTTTTTAATCGAAAAATCAAGATCATTTGTTATTTTTATTGTTTTATTTTTAGCAATCAACATCTCATCATTAGCTATAGGGTCATGGATTATGATATTGGGGATTTTTAACTGTGATAATTTCTTTATTAAACTATAAGTAGGCGAAAGCCGGGTGTCTGAAACACCCCCTCTAAAAGATAATCCCAATATAGTTATCTTTGCTTTTTTTATATCCTTTTTTGATATCATTTTCAATGCCTTTGACAAAGCATAGGTGGGCATGTTGTCGTTGATGGCCCTGCTAGCTTTTGTTATCTTGCATTCAACCTTATTTTTGGTTGCGACATCCAAGATAAATTGAGGGTAAACGGGAATGCAGGCACCTCCAACCCCAATTCCAGGGTTATGGATATGACAAAACGGTTGAGAATTGGCTGCGTCCTTTGCTTCCCAAAAATCAATCCCCAGTTTTTCACACAGCACAGACATCTCATTAGCAAGAGCAATGTTGACATCCCTGTACACACCTTCAAATAGTTTCTCAGTCTCGGCGGTCTTTATACTAGAAATTTTAATGACACCTTTTCTGAATATCAAGGAGAAGATGTTTTCAGCTAATTCTAAACTATGTTTTTCTATTCCAGCAACAATTCCCGGATGGCCTTCCTCAATATCAAAAATAGCACGGCCTTCATAGATTCTTTCCGGATTATAGACAACAAAAAAATCCCTCCCGGCTTTTAACCTGCTTGCTTTTTCCAATAAAGGAATCAAAAACTTTTCTGTTGTTAATGGAGGAACTGTTGGATGAAGGGAGACAATGTCATGGGGTTTTAGGCCTTTGCTTATAGCAAGCGCTACTTCTTTGACTGCGCTAAGGTCTGCAGTTTTATTTTTTATTAAAACAGGTACACATATCATTTTTAATTTAGAATCAACAGAGGCTTTGATTGGATCTTCATAAACTAAAAATTTTCCGTTTCTTATGCCTTCGCTAAAAGCTTCATTCACTCCTGGTTCTGGTATATGCGTAAGCCCTTTTTTTGCATTTTCCACTACCTTTTGCGATTTATCAATACCAATAACAGTTACACCCGATCTAAGCCATGACGATGCAATTGGCGCACCAACATGTCCTAACCCGTAAACAGCAACACTGTACTCACCAGTTTTAATTTTTTTTGTTATTGATTCAGGAGATTCCAAATTTGAAGAATTATTTGATATAGGGTCCTCTCTTTTTTTATCTTTCAATAATGTCATAATTTGTTTAAATTATTAACCAGTTATTATATCTTGGTTGTAGTATGGAATAAGTACAACGCGAGCCAAATAAATTAAATTTGCTTCATTCTTTAGGTTTTCAAGGTTGTAAATGTTACCAACAACAAAGTTAAACATCATTATACCATTATTTTAGAGCTCAATTTCTTTGAAAGGTGTAGTAATAAAGTTTTCATTAAATGCAATTTATAGTGCTCAAACTTGTTTTGAATATATTATAATGTTAATTAATTTAGCAGATCAATGAATAGTTTTAAAAAACTTGATTGTGGAAAATAAAAACAAAACCATAAAAAAGGAATTGATTTAGAATTTCGCGATAATAAAAGAATTATTACCGACAATGCATAAATAAAATAAATAATGGATATCATGCTTCACTCTCTAAATATAGCGGGATCAGAATGGCTCATCATATTATTAGCTATAGTTATCATCCTTGTGCCAAGTAAGATATCAGGAATATCAAAAACCATCGGGAAATTTATTGGGGAATATGAAAAGGCAAAAGATAACTTGATTAATGAGAAAAACAACCTGGTGCAACATACAACAGTTGCACAAAAACAATACATCGGCCCGACCATCCAAAGGCCAGTATCATCAGAACGCGAAAAATTGGAAATAATCGCCAAATCCCTTCATATAGATACAGAAAAAAAGTCAGACTACGAGATACGCAATTTGATATCCTCAAAGTTAAAAGGCACTCAGACATAATTGACAAATTCATATTTTTATATTATTGCTCGATCGGACTATTAATCAAATTATAAATAAAACAATAGAATAAAATTATTGGGGCGGTTTTAAAAGACCGGCCTCCAACAATTGCTGTATCAACTGCACTACCTCTTGCTCAACTTGTTCCCTAGGCAGGTTTAGCTTTGCAGAAAAACTGTCAGCTAATTGATTGATGGTCTCATTTCCATCACAATTTTCCCAAAACTCTACAATGTTCTCATTCACCATAAAGCCTTGCTCTTTATCATTTACTAAAGTTATAGAACCATCCTCCTGATTAAGTATTTTTCCGCTTTTTGACGGCATATATGTATTGTAATCAATTTGAAAACGTAAGGAAGGGTTTCCGTATCCAAGCCTTTCTCTGACCGCAGGATTCATTTTTTCAATTGACCAAGGGGGATCCCATACAATTTCTACATTGATTGAACCAACTCCTTCAATCTTATTGACATATTTTTTAACATCACCAACCAGAGTATCATGTAAAGGGCAACCCCTGGTGGTCATGGTCATCTTTATATCAACATCATTTTTATCCGATACATTTACACCATAGATTAAACCCAAATCTACAACATTAACTGGAACCTCAGGATCCATACATTTGCGTAATTCTGAAAATATTTGCTCTTTTGAAACTTGCTGCGTAGTCACCATTAAAATTGTATCTAACTGCTTTTTAAATTTTTTTTATTGGTTGTTAAAATTAGAAAAATCATCCATTCCAAATACATCGGAAATACTTTTTTCATACGGAGGGCTTATAATTCCCTTTTCAGTTATTATGCTTGTAATCAGGTCTGGCGGAGTCAAATCAAATGCGGGATTGAAAATTCTAACCCCTTTTGGCGCTATCCTTTTACCCGCAATTTGGACCACTTCATCCACAGATCTTTCCTCTATAACAATTGCATCTAGGTTGTTTTTTAGGTCAAAAGTAGAAAGAGGCGCAGCCACATAAAATGGGATGTTATGAGAATTGGCCAATAAGGCAATTTGGTATGTTCCAATCTTATTGAACACATGTCCTGTTTTCAGGATTCTATCGGCACCCACTATTACTTTATCTACCATTTTGTTATTCATAAGATATCCAACAGCAGTATCAGGTATTAGGCTTACATCAATCTCATCATGCACTAATTCAAAGGCAGTAAGTCGCGAACCCTGCATAACAGGCCTTGTTTCTGTTGCAAATACACTTATTTTTTTTCCGGATTCCTTGGCAGATCTTATAACTCCAAGGGCAGTTCCATATGCTACAGTAGCTAATGCCCCAGCATTGCAATGAGTCATTATTACATCTCCTGTATCAATCAGCTTAGATCCAAATTTACCCATGTTTTTGTTTGTTTCAATGTCATCATAAGACATTTTTTTTGCCATTTTGATTACATTTTCTTTTATCTCGGAAACCGTTTCATACCTATTGGATACCTCCATTATTTTGTCTAGTCCCCATTTCAAATTGACCGCGGTCGGCCTGGTTTCAACAAGTGTATTATAAGCGGAATTGAGATCTGACAATAATTGATTTTTGCTATCAGAGGCATGGTTATTGGCACAAAGAGCGAGACCCATAGCACCTGCAACACCGATTGCAGGGGCGCCCCTGATTGATAAATTTCTTATGGCCTCACCTATCTCATAATGATTTTTACAGATAAGGTATTCTAAAGATTCAGGCAATTTCGTCTGATCTATCATTTTGACGTAAACGGGTACATCATTCCAACTCACAGTCATTAGATTATTGTTATCGCCAACTATCGACACAAGTAACTCTTTGGACAAAGATTATTTATTTCTACCAGATTTGCATAAAAAAACCTAATTGGTGAATTCAACATATTTTTCTATTCGAATACATTTATTTCATACGATATGGAATCAAGGTTAAATCGGGTTTTACAAATACCAAAAAGAAAACTCATAGTTTCTTTAAATGACATCGCATTAGACAAACACTACAATGCGCCCGAAAACATAGTATTTATTTTGATGGTGGAAGAATCGTTGGGATCGGCAGGCGGAAGAGGAGGGGGGTCAGGGAATAGAAAAATAGATAAAATTATTGGCTTTAGAATAAAAAATAGCAAAGATACAAAAATTTTTGAAACAGAGAATCCAAGCATTATTGAAAAATTCGATATTCCATATAGTGCAGTAGCTATGGATATTGTTTTAGAATCAGGAGATCCCTTTGTAGTTCAAGGTGTAATAGATAATGATTTGATAAAATCATATCTAAAAATAATAGAATAACTTGTAACACCTAATTCCCTCTTTTGATATGCATATAGTAAAAATGTTCTTGCCTGCAATACAAAGAACAAAATTCCGATTTGCAGTGATTGTTATTTTCAAAATTACATTTAATTGGTTCAATATTATTAAACCTATTGTTGCAAAAGGTACAAACAAATTCAAGGTAGGGAATTTCTTTGTTTGCAAAATACAACCCACATTTTCTTTTCTCCTTATACCAGAGTATTTTACAATTAGTTTTTTCAACAAACGTCATAACCCTATCATATGCCTCATAGAAACCAGCAGCAAAAAATTGTCTATAGTAAACCTTTCTTAAGTTATCCACCTTAATAAAAGATATGATCCATTTTTCTTCAACAGGGTTCACTAAATCATTTTCTTTTGGATCGTTATCAATATTGTAATAATTATCTTCATCCATCTTGGATATCTTTTAAATCAATATTTGCCAGCCCTTTGCTTATCAAGTAAACAGCAACATATCTTGGAACATGATTATTGCCCTCATGTATACCATATCTTTTCCCTTTGAAAAGAAGAGAAACAGGAGAAAAACAAACGATATCTACTTTTGATTTATCAAAAAAACAGGCTTCGTTAAAGGGGTCAAAAGATTTCAAATCATTACAAAGAATTTTGGCAAGGCCGCTTTTACTGTTCAATGAACCAGGTAGCCGGAATATTCTGTGAATATCCATTGTGACCATAGGGTCAATTTTTACAGAAAGATCATCAACAGTTTTTAGAACCATTTGTTGAAAATCACATTTCATAGCATTTTCTAATTTTTCTATTTGTTTGCTAAAATCACTGTCAGAATTTTTACTTGAATAAAAATTAATTTTAAGTTTTTTAAGGATTCTATCTCTCCAACCGGCTTCTAAAAGTTGTTTACTTTTTGACAATGGAACAAATTTATCTCCTTGGGTTTTTTTTATACCCAATGTCTCCATTTTAAACCCTTTGCCTAAAAGATAACTTGCCATTTCAGATCTCTCGTTTGAAAGCAATGGATAATAATCACTGTCTAGAACGTGTAAATGAAATCCATTGTTACCCGAAAAATAAATGAAAATATCACTTCTTTCAATTCCAAAATCATCGATTAAAAAATTTACCAACTTTGTGACTTCTTTTTTCAAAGAAACTATACAATTTTTGCATGGGACATCTATTATATATATTCGGGAACTATTGCAATTGGTGCACTTTGCTAAAACTCCCGGGTGTATAGATTTACAATCATGACATTTGGTATAGTTATGGGTAAGGGCACATTCAAGATGCAGGTCTTTACCATCAATATCGAAAATTAATTCCGAGCCGCCCCATTCTTTTTTATCCATAGGTTCGGTAGGGCGACTATAAAGTGAAGAAGAACAATAAATGTCAGAAGGAGCAAATTTTAGAACAAAAGCATGCAGTTCTCCAGAATTTTTAAATGAGAGGTGGCGATGCATTTTTTCTCCTTCAAAGTGACGGAATCCAAACTCATGTAAATGGATTTTTTCAGGCAAAGTTATATTTGCATAAAAGTTAAAATAGTATTTTTTATAATTTTTTTTTAGCCAATTTTGGTTATTTTGATGTGACTTTGAGTCTTTAAAATCGTCTTTCAAGGCACTTTCTTTTTCTCTTGGGATATCAGCAATATCGTTTAAATCACTTTTGTCATTGTTGTGGAAAAACATTTTAAATTTTCATTCTTTTACCCAATAGCTGAACAGGGTTAATAATGCCTTTACACACGTTTGTTTCATGGCATAGATTTTCCATTTTTATTTTTTCACACGAAGGTACAAAATATTTTTTTGAACTACCAGTCTTTCCCGATAAGTGTTCTAGTTGGTATCTTGTTATCCGTTCGTTAAAATCAGGCAATTTTTTAAACATCTCTGTTATTTCTTCAATACTTTTACCTGAAAACAGCAAAAACGTCGCTAACAACAATCTTGCAGAATGAGGCAAGTTTTCCCCGGTATCCAAAACTCGATATAAATGGTCAATGCAAGGTGGAGTTACGCTTTTTTTATTTACAATATCAACATCAGTTTTTTTATTTACAGAATCCCAATAATTCTTTAGTTTTTGAGACTTTATTAAAACTTGCTTAGGAAATGTGATTGATTTCATATTTTTAATTTTATCAATGATTAACAGACTTAACTCATTCCTAAACAATCTGACAATTTCAGAAACATCAAGATAAACATATCCATCTTTGACTGTCCTGTTTATCAGTTTCCATTCTTGTTCATGGAAAAGTATGGAACGCCTGATATACTCAGGAACTCGGATTTTATATAGCTCAATGGTCTTTGTTTCCGCATAAACATCGATTTTAAACACCTCCTTAAAAATTTTCAATAAAATCAATCTCTTCGTCTCATCTTTAAATGAATTTTTTAAGTCATCTATCAAATATTTTTCAAACCTCATTGATTCAAACAATGCAAATTTTTTGGTAATAATATCAATCGACGCAGATTTTAATATTAACAAAGAAGCTAAAAAAGTTAAAATTTCAATTTCAAATTTATCTATTTTATAATAGTGTCTGGTTTCATTGTTTTTTATAAAACTTTCAATTTTCTCAAAGGATCTGTTAATTATGAAAGACATTTCACTTCTATCAAATTCTAGTAAATCAAAATGTGTATCTTTAATGTATAGTGAAGCCTCATTTAGGAAAGGATATTTAGCTAAATCATTTGTGCCCAGTTTTATTGACAATTTATATTACTACTATAGTATTTCCGATCAATTAAGAATTTTTCTTAATAAAACAATTAAATTTAGAGGCTATTAATATGGTGATAGGTTTATGGAAAAATTACAGTTGTCAGAATCTTGTAAAAATTTAAAACATACTGATTGCGATGAATGTATGTGCAGTTGTCATGTGCCTGGTACAATTGAAAATATGGCTCGTAAGATATCTTTACTTGACAAAACAAGTCCAGGTATCGGAGAAACCATATAACAAAAAGTATTAAGATAAACAGAATATTAAATTTACAATAGACAAAAGGAAATCAATTATATTCTTCTTCTTCTTCTTCTTCCTCCTCCCCTCTCTCTTTGGCCAACAAACTATCAGGTTTATTTTCTGAAACAGAAATAACGGTATCCGAGGTCGACCAAAATTTAGGGTATGTGTTAGGCTTCATCACCATTCTTTTAATTTGGAATGAAATGCCTTTTTTTTGCCTGAAAAAGTCATCAAAGGCTAACAATGATGTCCCAAGGCCAACAATTTCACCTTTTTGAGTATAAATACCAACTAGATCATCTTTTCCTAAATTTTTAGGTATAGCTACAACGCCAGGCAAAGCCAGCTGTGCACCATGACAAAGGGCATCAACAGCAGTATCTCTAATAGTTACTGCAGGTATGTGAGTTAAAGCAGATTCTATTGGAAGGATTAGTCTACGCAGTTTTTCCTCTTCGTCTTTTTCTTTATAAAGAGAGAATGCATCCACCAAATCATGCAATCTAACAAATTTCGTCTCATCATTAAAATCCCATACCGTGGTTCTTCGCAATTCAATCATTGAGGAACCCCATTCTAGAACTTCACCCATGTCATAAATCAATTTTCTAATATAAGTCCCAGATTCGCACAAAACTCTTAAGAGGATTAGTCGATCAAATTGATCTAACAAATCCATTTCATATATAGTTCTAATCCGGGTTTGACGTTTTACAGATGATCTTTGTGGTGGTTTTTGAAAAATTGGCCCGGTAAATTCTTTTATTATTTTTGTCAGTTTTTCAACAGGGATTTGATTATGAATCCTAGCTAATGCCACATATTCTTTCGGTCCCAATAACAGAATTGGAACTATTTTTGTGCCTTCCTCCAAGCCTATAGGCAATAATCCAGTTGTTCCAGGGTCTAGGGTTCCACTATGTCCTGCTTTTTCTATTTCCAATATTTTTTTAACATAGGAAACTATTTCATGGCTAGTATGCCCAGGAGGTTTATCCAATAAAACCAAGCCATAATTAAGTAAATTTTGAATAGGGCGTTTAGAAGGATAGAAACCATAATTTTCGTCGGTTATGCTATCGTTTATTGTGATAAGATTATCTAGTTGGGGAAAGCTCAGATCCATATATGTTTCTACATAAATAAGTTATAAATAAATCAAGAACTCAATATGCTCTTAACGATTCTTTTAGACAAGTCAACAAGGCATTCTAAAGATAGCAAGTCAGTATTCAACGCAAAGTCAAATACATCTAATTTTTCGCCAAAACTAAAATTATAAATTCTTTTGTAGATTAGTTTATTTTCATTGTCCCGACGTAGGATAATTTTTTTTGCTTCCATGACACTAATATTATCCCTCATGGCCAGCCTTTTTGCTCGGTTTTCTACCGAACCCTGTAGCCAAAAGTTAACCGTGGCATCAGAAATCCACGGAAGGGTATAACTGGTGATAACAACATTTCCATTGTTAACCAAGCTAATTAACCTATTGTCAACCTCCCTATCAAAATTGGGATCATTATTTCTCTCCCTCATAAAATTTATGGCTTCCTCGGTGTCCCACCAATCATGATTTAATGATGAGGAATAGCCACGTTCAAATGCCATCATTTTTAAAATATCACCACCATTCCATAGTTTTAGATTGAAATCTTTTGCTATATTTTCTGCGATAGTAGTCTTACCGACTGCAGGCCATCCAGAAATAACAACGCTTATCTTTTTTTTATCTCCATCGTTTGATCCTATTTTTATACAATTTATTTCATTTGACCCCATTTTTAACACTAAAACTAGATTTTGGTCTTTTTCACTTTCTGTATATATAAAGCTATCAAAAGATGATTTACACTGAATGAAATATCATCATGCGCGTCCACACATGGCTTGGTTTAACTAATGTATTTGTTCCAAACACAATGCATCCGTTTTTTAAAACTTTATAGATTGATCTTTTAATCTAATTAATTACTTTGAGTATCAAACAACGAATCTATTTACCTTGTGAATAAGAAATATTGAAGAAAAATACTATGAGGATATTTGATATTTATAAAAACTTGGAACAAATATACAAACCTATAACACTAATGGATAATTGTCTTGCAGATCCGCATAGTTGCTTCTTCTAGCTGGCCATTGTTATTTTGGATAATTGAAAATGGACAGCCGGAGAAAATGGAACTGGATGCAATCATTATTTTAGATATCTTTAACTCATTGGATATCTCATCGGCCGTGATTAAATCCCTTTGCCTTGCGATATCTGTTTTCCGTCTTTCATAAACTTCTTTAGAATGTGCGGTCAACAGGATTAGATGAGTTGGTTTTAGGATATCCAATAATTTGTAGGGTATGCCAGGATAATACCCCTCTACCGTGTTTATGAAAAGATGAGTATCTATGATTACGACTTCATTATTGAGAGAATAAATGTAATTAGCAGTTATTTCTTGTAATGATCTTTGCTGTTCAAGTGTTAATTTTCGAAGCTCATCCCTATTTGAAATTGAAAATAGTTTTGCCTGTTCAAACATAAGTGTTCCAAACTCGGCAATTTTAACATCAACCCCCTGTTTTGAAAGCGTATTCAAAATATTTGTTATAACAGTAGATTTACAAACACCAGAAATTACAATTATTATAACACTATTAGTCATACCATTTTAAAAAAAAAAGAAAACCAATATCTTGATCTTAATAATTTTG
>Ga0183260_10002632_pt1 | contig 14744 bp, 15 predicted proteins | sample AntDrymUQ4972206_2_FD_129768 | JGI IMG/M metagenome (GOLD analysis project Ga0183260, IMG submission 129768) | Polar desert sand microbial communities from Dry Valleys, Antarctica - metaG UQ497 (22.06) (version 2) (version 2) | ecosystem: Environmental > Terrestrial > Soil > Desert | place... | reverse complement strand
TCCGGCAGAGAGCAGGCCTCTGAGCCGGGCATTCTGGGCATTTCTGCCATTCTTGGCATTTCTGGCATTCTTGGCATTTCTCCCCGCCTGTCCTGCCCCCTCCGGCGTCTAATGGACGTGCGCTGTGATGGCTTACATGCCGCCTCTGCCACCGCGCCCGGGTGGTGGAAAGCCGCCCCGGCCGGGGGGGTTCCCTCCGCCGGCGCCGCCGGGGCCGCCACGTCCGCGTGCGCCGCCGCGCCCGCCGGGACCGATGCCCGGGGCACCGCGTCCGCCTGGTACGGGGCTGCCCACGCCGCCTGGCGTGGACGCCGCCCCGGCGTGCACGAACTGCCACTGGTTGTAACGGTTCCGACCCTGGTAGAGGCGAATGGATTCCTCGGTGCTCTTGCTGTGCACGCCCAGAATCCCCGCGCCGCCCGACGGCATCCCGATCCCGCCCGTCTGTGGTCCGACGCTCGCGCCGCCACCCTGGCGCCCGCCTACCTGTGGTCCGCCCCCCGGCTGGGGGCCACCCTGTCTGCCGCCTCCGGGAAACTGAATTCCGGGAGCACCGGCAAAAATGGGCTGGAACTCTCCGTCCGGAGTCATCGGATCCTTGTACTTCTTCCGCAGGAATTTCTGCTGCACCAGCATGTCGATGTTCGGCGGGCGGGTGCCGGGTCCCATCCGGCGTTCCCAGAGGCTGATCGCCCGCACGTACTGTTCGCCGCGGAAGATCAGCTCCGCCTCTTTCTCCCGCCTGGCCTGATGGCGCCACGTGGGGAGAGCCGCGCTCATCAGCACGGACATCACGGCGAGGCTTACGAGAAGCGCTGCCATCGCGTATCCGCGTTCCCCGCCTTGACCTCGTAAGTGCATGTGAGTATTATCTTTAAGTTTCATTATGCTACCACACACAGATCGTCGGAACAGGCCCGGTGCCCTGCGGCTGCTGTTGGGACTTGCCTGCGCATCGGTCCTGTCAGTCGCATTCGGCTGCGACAAAGTGCCACTGCTCGCCCCCACCGGCAGTGTCATCACCATCTTTCCTGCGGCCTCCGCAGTTCCGGTGAACGGCGAAGTGGAGATTGTCGCCACCGTGATCGAGCAGGGCGTGGCCTCCACATCGACCCCCACTCCCACTCCCACTCCCACTCCCACTCCCGGAACCGGAACCGGAACCGGGACTGGGACGGGCACCGGCACCGGAACGACGACGACGACGACGACAACTGGCGCAGGGACGCCGGTCCAGAACGGGACGCTCGTGTCCTTTACGACGACGATCGGGCGGATTGAGCCGGCGGAGGCCAGGACACAGAACGGCCTAGTTCGCGTCAGGTTCGTGGCAGGGACCCAGAGCGGCACTGCGACAATCACCGCGTTCTCCGGTGGTGCGTCAGGACGGCTGGAAAATCTTCGCATCGGCACGGCGGCCGCCGAGCGCGTCGTCCTCACCGCAAGCCCACAGACGCTCGGGTGCACCGGCGGTACGTCACAGGTCTCGGCGCGCGTCGAGGATCTGAGTGGAGCTCCTGTCACTGGGGTCCCGGTGAACTTCAGCACGAACGCCGGTCAGCTCAGTGCCGCCACAGCGCAGACCGACTCGAGCGGGGTTGCCCGGACCCAGCTCACAACTACGCGGGAGGCGACCATCTCCGCCAACGTGGCGGGTCGAACCGCAGAGGCGACCGTACGGCTGAACCCGCGAACGGGCATCAGCATTTCCGGACCAACAACCGCCGTCTCGGCAGGCGTGCCGACAACGTTTACGGTCAACGTCGGGTCCGACGCGATTATCACTAACGTGGAAGTGAATTTCGGCGACGGCCGGGTGCTGCCACTTGGCTCCATCAGCGGTTCCACGACCGTCCAGCACACTTATACCGAGGCGGGCTCCTACACGGTGCGGGCGATTGCACGCGATCCCAGCGGGTGTGACGAGCAGGTGGCCACATCGCTCACGATCCTGCCGGGTCAGCCGCCAGGGGTCACGGTCACCGCATCGAACAACAGGCCGACGGTCAATGAAACCGTCGTGCTGACTGCGAACGTGACCGGCGCCACCTCGACGATCCAGCGGTACGAATGGACGTTCGGGCCGGGTGCGGATCGACCCTCGGCTGTCACGACCGGCAACCAGGTCACCGTCAGCTGGTCGACACCCGGCACCAAGGTCATCACCGTCACGGTGATCCAATCAGTGGGCCCGTCGGGCAACGGTTCGACCACCGTCACCGTGGTGCCCGGTTTTTAGCCCGGTCACTCACCGATCACGCGTTCGCGCGAGGCGTGACGTGCCGATGCACGGAACAGCGCCGCACCCTTCGTGTCCTGGGTGAGCAGCCCGTTGGATCCGCCATAGCAGAAGGGAAGGATCACCGATGAGAGAGGTGCCGAAGGCAGTGGACACCAGGCAAATGGAATGGGCGAAGCCGGAACCCGCAGCCGACCTGACGTCCTACCACTCCGAATAGGGAGTGCCGTCGAGAAAGGTTCCCTCTGCACCGCTCTTCACGTTGTCGATGCCTGGTGCCGCCGAGGGATTGCCGGGGTCCGGCTCCGCCTGGACCGTCTGCCACGTGTCGGCGGACTGCGTCACCGGGTCGCTGGGAATCCGCCGCAGGTAGCCGTCGCTGACCAGCGCGTCGAGCGACGCGGGGTACTTTCCCTTGTCGGCGTAGTACTGGTCGATCACGTCCCGCATCTCGAACAGGTTCTTCTTCAGCGTGGCTTCCTGGGTGCGGCGGACGGAGTTGCGGTACTGCGCAACCCCCATGGCCGCCAGGATGGAAATCATCGAGATCACGACAAGCAGCTCGATGAGGGTGAATCCCGCCTGCCGGCGGGCGCCAATCCGGCGCAGGGTGGACAGGCCCAGGGGGCCCCTGGCTCGCGGGTCACTCATCAGCATGGACACGGTTCACCAGTCCCTGTACTTCGTGCCGTCCAGCGCCGTGCCGGTCGACGTCGTGTATACGTCGTAGACATTCTGTCCGCCCCACGATGTCGAATCCGGCCGATCCTGGTACGACCGGCGGCCCCATTCGGTCGAGTTCGTCACCGGATCGATCGGCACGCGCCTCAGGAACTTCAGCTTCCGCCCCGACTGGTCGTTTACGACGCTGACGCCGTCGACGAGTGTCTGAAGGTCGGGCGGATAGCCTTCGCTCCCCGCCTTGATGTCGAACATGCCGATCATGCCGGCGTCCGCGGCGTCCTTGTAGCGGTCGATGGCGGTCCGCATCTCCCGCAGGTACCGGCGAAGCTCCGCTTCCTTCTGCCGTTGCACGGTCACACGCGCAAGCGGCATCACCGCTGACGCCAGAATCAGCAGAATGGTCGTGACGACGAGGAGCTCGATGAAGGTGAAGCCCCGTGCGCCTCGCCTGGAGCGCGCCCCACAGCCGCTCAGCCTGGCAGCTCTGAAACCACGGCTCTGCCGGATCCCCGCGCCGGCGGGCGGGCACACGTCGCGACCGATGTCGATCGGCGGCCCCGCGCTGTCCCGCAATCCCTGCATGCTCGCACTTCGTCGTTGGCTATCGGACGGTCACGGTGACAGGGCTGAACTGCAGCGCCACTGCGCCTCCTTCGGGCGTACTGGCAACACCGTTCGCCTGGATGATCGAGCTCCCCGGCCCCACCGCATCGAACAGCAACGCGGCGAGGAAGCCCGCGCCCGACGCGCCGACCTGATCGCCTGTGCGTGTCAGGGCGATGTCCACCCGGCCGGCCGCCGCATCAATGCGCGGCGTCACCGTTGCTGTCACGCCACCCTGGACCATGAACGTTCCCTGCTGCACGTTGCGTACACGGAGCACGGCGGGGTTGTAGGTCACGGTCAGCGTCATCAGCGAAATGCGCTGCGCGTTGTTGATCGAGACAGGTACGGTGTAGGGACCGCCGCCCACCTGGAAGGTCGTTCCCGGCACTGTCAGAATCACCTGCGCGGGCGTCTGAGCTGCCGCCCCCGTCCCAGGAGCAGCCATCGGTGGTGCCGCGGGATCACGTGGCGGTGCCCCTGGCGCGCCAGGCTCAGCCCCTGCGGGCGCAGGCGCCGTCGTTCCGGGCGGCGTGGCCTCGGGCGCCGTCGGAGCGCCGGTGCCGGTCCCCGGCGGGGCTGGCGCAGGTGCAGCTGGCTCGGGCGGATCGGGGATGGGCGCAATCGCCGTTGGCACTGGCGAGGTGCCGGGGGGCGCCGGACGGTTCACCGGCTGCGCACCAGGATCGGACGCGACCGGCGAGCGCGGGACGCCTCCGGGCGATACCCCCGGCGTGACCGGCGTGATGCCCGACGGGCTGCTCCCGATCGACGGCGCAGGCTCCTCCCCGGCCGGTGCGATCAGCGGGGGCGGTCCCCCGAGGCCGAGGTTCAGCTGCGTGCCGATGAAGATTGGGGACAAATCCTCTGCCGTGAGCTCGTGGGTGCGCACGATGTGCGGCGTCAGGAGCATCACGATGTCGGTCTGCTCGATGGCCTGATCGTTGTCGGACAGGAACTGTCTGAAGATCGGCAGACGCAGCACCCCGGGAAACCCACGGAGGTCCCGGCGATCGCGCTCCCGCAGCAGGCCTGCCAGCAGGTTCGACTCTCCCTCCCGGAGGCGCAGGCGCGTGGTGACCTTGCGCGTGCCGAAGGTGGGTGCCGACTGGCCGCCCACGTCAATCGATCCGCCCAGCGTGCTGTTCTCGATGACGAGGTCGAGCACGATCTCGCCGTCGTACGTGACGCGCGGCGTGACCTCGACGTTCACGCCGACCGACCGGTAGGTATACGACGACTGCGGAATCGAGGCGAATCCCCCCTGCGCCGCCGCGCCGAACACCGTCTGCAGCACGGGGACGTCGTCACCCAGGTTCAGTGTGAGCTTGGTGCCCTCGGCGCCGCGCAGCTGCGGCTTGGCGATGGTTTTCGTGTGCGTATCGGATTCCAGGAACCGGATCACCGCGGTGGGCACGTTCAGGTAGAAATCGGCCGTGCTCACCCCCTGGCTGATCGTGTTCAGGTTGAATGGAGGGGGGGATTGCGGCGGCCCGGTCGGGGGTGCACTCGTGTTCGGCGGCGCGACCTCCGGCGAGAACATCAGCCCGACGGCATAGGCGTTCAGGTTCAGCCCGAACTGCTTCGCCCGGGCGCGGTTGACCTCCAGGATCTGGATGTCGATGACCACTTCAGCCCGCGGGCGGTCGTTGGCCCTGATGACTCTCTCGACGATATCGGCCACCTGGCGCGTCGACCGGACCGTGATGGTATTGGCCGTCTTGTTCGGCATGATGATCGGCGCGATGGGCTGCTGTGCCACCCGCATCATCGTATTGAGCAGCTGGGCCAGCTCGTTGGCATCCGCATGCGAGACGTAGAACACCCGGATGACGAGCTCCTCGTACTGCTGCCGCTTGTCGGCGCGGTCGTTCACCACGATGATCGTGCGCGGGTTGACCACCTTGTAGAACATCTGGTTGGCGGCCATGATCTGCTGAAGCGCCTCTTCCACCGTAACGTCCTCGAGTTCGACGGTGTAGGCCCGATCCTGGAACTGCTGGTCGTAGGTGATGGTGATGCCGGCGGCATTCCCGATGAAGCTGAGAATGTCGCGGACGCTGGAATTGGTGAAGGTCAGCCGGGGCAGCCGTTCGCGCGTGTTGAGCAGCGGCGCAGGCCCTTGCCGGACCTGATCGCGCAGCGCTTCGATCCGCGGCCGTGGACGCGCGGCTTCGATGCGGTCGCGGATCTGGCGCTCGAGCTCCGCAGCTCTCGACGCGCCAAGACGATTGGTCGGATCGAGTTCCAGCGCCCGCCGGTACGCCAGGAGCGCCGCATCCAGTTGATCCTGCTCCTCGAGCTGACGCGCGCGGCTGATGTGCTCCTGCGCCGCGCTCTGCATCGCCCGCTCGAGTCCGATTTTGAATTCAGGGCTGTCGGGGTTCTCCTGAACGGCACGCGTATAGTGCGCCACGGCGGCGTCCCAGTCCCCCGCCCGGGCAGCCTCCTGGCCGCGCCGGTAGGCACGACCGGCCGCGCACCCGCTCGCGCCGATGAGCGCCGCGAGGACGATGAAAACGACGACTGGCCTCTGCTTCGTCACGCCCACTCCTATTTGCCTGCACATTCCTGCCCGGTCTGCGGCAGTGTGGTACGTCCGCGGCCATCGAGGTGCTCGATGACAACGGATTGCAGCCCGATGCTGATGAGACGGTACCGACCGTCGACGATGCCCCCCTCCTGCGCGTGAGACGTTCGACGCCCCACGATGCAGTCCACGAACACCGCCACCCGGCTGCCATCCTCCCGATCCATCTGGCCGATGAATCTCACAGTGATCGGCGGAGGCGGAGGCGGCTGAGGGGGACCTGCCGGCACACCCGGCATCGGCACCACCTCCGGCATCCTCGGGCCTGCCTGAGGAGGAGGGGCCGGCTGGCGCCGCTGTTCGAAGCGGAACGGATTGCGCTCCGTCTCCTCCAGCGGGGGCCGCTCCCCTTCCAGCGCCTCCAGGTTCACGTCCAGGACGGCAGGATCCAGTTGACTCCCCTGCGCCGTCTGCTGTGAGGCCGGGAGATTAGACGTCGGCTGCCCCAGCCCGGCCGAGCCGCCCAGTTGAATCAACAGATAGGCCGCAACCACAGCCAACAGGAAAAGCAGAACCGGCCGGGCACGGCTCGAGCCCCCGGCAGCCCCGGGCACCTCAGTTGCCATCGACGGCGGTCCGGTAGTAAGTGGCGACCTGGGCGGTCACGTTCAAGCCGCTGCTCTCGGGCGCCTGGGTGACGACCACGCTTTCGAGGACCAGGAACTCCGGAGCGGTCTCCAATACGTGGATGAACCGGCGGATGTTCGGGTACTCGCCAGACAGCATCATCGTCGCCGAGAGCTTGCGCAGCTCACCGCGGTTGTAGGTATCGGGGGACGTGCGCTGGCTGAGGGTTCTGAGCTTTGCCTTTGCTGCAAGCTGTGGCAGGTACGGGTGCAGGACCCGGCGCGCGGCGCTCTGGCTCGAAGGAAGCACGTCGGCGTAGAACCGCTGGAGCTCTTCCTCCGCCTGCCGCTTGCCGGTGACGGTGGCCTGCGCTGCTGTCAGGGCACGTTGGGCCGCATTCAGATCCTGTGTGGCCTGGCCTGCCTGCTGCTGCTCGGTCTCGACCCGCTCGGAGAGCGGCGCCACGACGAGCGCGTACATGGCGGCGTTCAGCACCAATGCGGCGGCAAGGATCCAGATGACCCGCCGGTTCTCCGAGACAATGCGGCGGACGTCGGTCATGGAGCGACGCCTTCCGTTGCAGCCGCCGCTGCTGGCGCTTCCGGTGCTGCCGCTTCCGGCCGAGTGGCCGAACGGGTTGGCGGGCCAGGCGAACCGGTCTCCGCTTCCGGCGGCTCTTCGCCCGACGCGACACCCTCGCCCCCCGTGTACACGGAGCGCACGACCCCGCGAAACAGCCCCTCGTCTGTCCGGTCCTCCTGGACGAGCAGCACATCGTTGAACGCGCCGGTCGCCTCCAGTTCCTCCATGAACTCGCCGATGTCCTCTGTGCGGCGCCCCAGCACGGCCATCTGGATCACCGGCACCGTCCCCTGGAAGGACGGCTGCACCGAGGTGAGCATCACGTCCGGCGGCAGGGTGGCCTCGATGCGGTTGAAGAACTCGGTCCAGGAAAACGTCCGCTGGCCGATCAGCACGTTGGCGGCGCCTGCGGCCTCGGCAAGGCTCTTCAGGCGCACTTGATCGATCCCTGCACGCACGCGCTGGGCCTCGGCCGTCAGCCGCTGCGCTTCCGCACGGTCGTGGTTGATCAGGGCGCTCAGCTCCGTGTTGTGCCGTGACAGAGCCATGATCCGGATGGCGTTGTACGCGGTGAGCAGCCCCACCAGCAGTGCCACGACGAACAGGCCGAAGTGCACCGCGCGCTCGTTGTAGAACGGACGGGTGGAGAGATTGATGCGGAGCATCAGGCCACCCCGGAGGCTGCGGCGCGGACGCGTGCCCCGCGCGAAACCCGCTCCCGCAGAAGGATGCCGATGGGCGCGGCCAGGATGTCGCAGAGATCCGGCGACACCGTGATCCTGTTCCGCAGCTCGGCGGCAGGCCTGAAGTCGATCGGTTCGACCGTTGCGCCCATGCGCTCCTCGAGACTGAGCCTGAACCGCTCCGTGTCCGCACCTAGAGCGGACAGACCGGCGAGCACCACCCTCGAGAATCCTCCTCCGCCAAGGCGGTCCTCGTGGTACATCGCCGTCTGGTGCACCAGATCCGCGAGCTCCGCCTCACCGGCCGACGAGCGGTTGCGAAAGAACACGACATCGCCGCCGCGGACGACCGCCAGGGTGGCGTAGTCGGATGCGACGTTGACCAGCAGCCAGTCGCCCGGCGACTCGCCGCTCGCGAGTACTGCGTTTATCTGGTTGAAGCTGGCAAGATCGATGAGGCCGGCCTGCACCCCGGCCGCTTCGCAGGCGCGTTCGTAACTCTGCACGATGTCCCGCCGGACCACCGTGACGAGATACTCGCGCCCGCCGCCCGGAAGCTCCACGCCCGCTTCATACGCCAGCTGGGCGTCCTCGATCCGGAACGGCGCCGCTTTGCGCATCTGCCAGCGAATGAGCTGCTCGAGATCCGCAGCCTTCGCCGGCACCTTCTCGAAGCGTACCAGCGACACCTTCGCGATCGAATCGGGGAGGACGAGCGCAACCTTCCGCGTCCGCCCCCCGAGGCTGGTCAGGACGGCGCGTATGGCGCTCACCAGCGCCCCCTCTTCGTGGACGTTGGCGGCATTCAGCCCGGGCGTGAGCACGCCCGGACTCAGCGGCTCAATTGCGTGAGCCGTCACGACGCGGCTTCCGCCAGAGTCGGCCAGTGCCACCCCCGCGACCCGCGTCGCGGTGAGCTCGACCGCCACACCCGGCGGCTGGCTCGCGAGCCACGAACGTGCCGAGGCATCCTTCTGGCTCATTCGACGAAGGTGACCTTGTTGATCTCGCGCAGTGTGGTCTTCCCGATCAGCACCCGCTCCACCGCACTCTCGCGCAGGAAGCGCATGCCTTCGTCGCGCGCGGCTTTCTTTATCTCCGAGGTGGCGCGCTTGTCGAGGATCATCTCGCGGATGCGGTCCGTGAGATCCAGCAGCTCGCAGATGGCCGTCCGTCCCTTGTAGCCGGTGCCGCCGCACTCCATGCAGCCAGCCCCCTCGAAGAAGCGGCCGCTGAACTCGAGCGACGGATCCAGTGCGGACTCATCGAGCTGGACCCGCGTGACGGTTGCCGGCCGCTTGCAGTGAACACAGATGTTCCGGACCAGCCGCTGCGCCAGCACGCAGTTCAGGGCGGACACGAACTGATATGCCTCCACGCCCATGTTCAGGAACCGCCCGAGCACGTCGAGCACGTTGTTGGCGTGGACGGTCGTGAAGACCAGATGGCCGGTCAGCGCCGAATTGATGGCAATCTGCGCCGTCTCGGCATCGCGGATCTCCCCCACCATGATCTTGTCGGGGTCGTGCCGCAGGATCGACCGCAGGCCACGCGCGAAGGTGAGCCCCTTCTTCTCGTTGATCGGGATCTGGGTGATGCCGCGCAGCTGGTACTCGACAGGATCCTCGATCGTGATGATCTTGTCCTCGATGGACTTGATTTCGGAGAGCGCCGCATACAGCGTCGTCGTCTTGCCGCTGCCTGTCGGACCGGTGACGAGCACCATCCCGTAGGGCTCGGCGATGTACTTCCGGAAGCGGCGCAGTTCGTCTTCGGGAAACCCGAGAATATCGAGCCGCAACTCCTGGAACTGCTCGCTGATCGACTCCTTGTCGAGGATGCGGATGACCGCATCCTCACCATGGACGCTCGGCATGATGGACACGCGGAAATCTATGCTCTTGCCCCCCATCCGCACCTTGAAGCGGCCGTCCTGCGGCACCCGCTTCTCGGCGATGTCGAGCTCGGCCATGACCTTCACGCGCGAGATGATCGTGCTGTGAAAGCGCTTGTCGATCGGGCGCATTGCCGCTTGCAGCACACCGTCGATGCGGTACTTCACGTGCACCGCGTCGTCCTGGGTCTCGATGTGGATGTCGCTCGCGCGGCGCTGGATGGCCGAATACAACGTGGAGTCGACCAGGCGGATGACCGGGCTCTGGTCGGCACTGAGCTTGTCGACGCTGAGCTGCTCGTCTCCCAGGGCATCGTCTTCACGCAGGAGCTGCAACTGAAAGCTTTCAGTCGCCTCTTCGAGCACCCGCTGCGAGCTCTCGCTCTTCTTCAGGATCCCCTGAATGGCCGAGGCTGTTCCGACCGTGACACGAATGGGCGTCGCGAGCAGCACCGCCAGCTCGTCGATCATCGGCAGGTCCGTCGGGTCGGAGACGACGATGACAAGGGCCTGGCCGTCCCGGCGATAGGGGACGAACCCGTAACGCAGCATCAGGTCGGCCGGGATTGCCCGAAACAGCTCGTGATCGATGCTGAACTGCGACAGGTCGACGAACGGAAGCCGGTAGCGCGCGGCCAGGCGGCGGGCGTCCGCGGCCTCGGCCACGTGATCAGCGGCGCTGGGCTCTGGGCCGCTGACGTACAGCTCTGTGTGAGCGCCCTCAGCCGCTGGTGTCGAAGTCTTCATAGATCCCCTGCTGGATGTGCTTCCCCGCGCGTCAGCCGAGTCCCCCCATGTCGAACAGCGGCATATAAAGCGCCAGGAGCAGCGCCGCGATGATGATGCCCATCACCACGAGCATCAGCGGCTCGACGAGCGTGATGAACCGCGCCAGGTTCGTGTCGATTTCCTCGTCGAAGAAGTCCGCGAGGCTGTTGAGCATCTCCTGGAGCGCGCCTGTGGACTCGCCGACCTCCACCATCTTCACCGCCACGTCCGGAAACGCCTCGCTGTCCTGCATTGCCGCAGCCAGAGCGCGCCCCTCGCGAACCTGCTGGCCGGCCGTCTGCAGCTCCCGCGACACATACCGGTTCTTGATTGATCGCGCCGCCACGTCGAGCGCGTTCACCAGCGGAATCCCCCCGCCGAGCAGCGTGGCCAGTGTGCGCGAGGCCTGAGAGGTGGAAAACTTCCTGGCAATCGGCCCGATGGCCGGCAGCCTCAGGATCCACCAGTCGAATCGCTCCCGCTGCTCCGGCTGTTTGAGCCAGACCCAGAAACCCACCACCGCTGCCAGAACCGCGAGCGCGATGAACACTGCATAGTTCCGCGCAATGTCCGATACGGCCACGATCATCCGCGTCGAGAGCGGCAGCTGCTGCTGAAATTGGCCGTAGAACGCGCCGAACTCCGGCACGACCCGGAGCACGATGATCGACACGACCACGAGGGAGAGCGCCAGCAGGATGAGCGGGTAGATCAGCGCCGAAATAGTCTTCCGCCTGACAGTCGCGACCACCTTCACGTACGCCACGTAGCGCCGGATGACCTGCTCGAGGTTGCCGCTCTTCTCCCCGGCGAGGAGCGATGCCGTATACACCCCGGGAAACAGCTCGCCGTGCGCCTCGAACGCCTCCGACAGCGAGCTGCCCGCCCGCACGCGCTCGTAGACGTCGTCCAGGACCGACTTGAAGAGCGGGTTCGAGACGCGGCGTTTCAGGATCTCCAGCGACTGCACGAGCGGCATGCCCGCTTTCAGCAGTGTCGCGAGCTCCTGATTGAACACCAGGAATTCCCGTGTCGACACCCTGGTTCGTCTCGGCAGCGAGATGCCGGCCGGCATGATCCCGCCGGTCCGCTGGATGCCGAGCACATAGAGGCCGCGCTCCTCGAAGTCGCGCCTGAGCCGGGCCTCGTTCTCTGCTGCGTAGACCCCCTCGATGATTTCCCCACCGGGGGTCCCCAGCCTGCAGCGAAACTCCACTGGCTACCGCGCGTCCTGCTGCCGCCGGGCGCAAGCTCTTGTCACAGTTGACATTATCGGGCGATTGCAATCCACGAAGTATATACCAGGGCCTCAGCGGATTGCCGAGCCGGACTTCATGGATTAGACAGTGACCGGGCCATTCCGGCTTGGAGAGCCTCAGCGAGGATCCCTGCGCGCGCGGCGTCTACTTACGTCCGGCGAGGGAGAGGATGCGAGAAACGTAATTGCGGGTCTCTCGATACGGCGGGATACCGTTGAACTTCTTCACGGCGGCTTCCCCGGCGTTGTAGGCGGCAAGCGCCAGTTCCTCGCCCCAGCGGTCGATGAGCGTCTTCAGGTGCTTCACGCCCGCCGCGATGTTTGCCCTGGGGTCGTACGGATTCAGCACGTTGTACTGCCGCGCCGTGGCGGGCATCAACTGCATCAGACCCATCGCCCCTTTGTGGGAGCGGGCGGTCGGCCGATAGTCCGATTCCACGTGGATGAGGGCCTGGACGAGCATGGGATCCACCCCGTGCGCCTGGGCCACCTGCACGATGAGCTCGCCATACCTGGTGGCGGGCATCTGCGTGGCGGGCATCTGCGGGGCGGCCTCGGGACCCTGGGCTGCGCCGGCCGCTGTGGCAGCCGTGATCGCAACAGCACTCCCGGGATCCTGGTAGGCCACCTCGTCCGGCACGATCCTGTCCACCACCGTGCGGTCGCAGGTCACCTCTCCGCCGTTGCGCATCTGCAGCACGATGCGATCACCGTCGATGCGATGGGAGGTGATTGAGAGGGTGCGTCCGGATGTCAGGACTACAAGTTCCGCGAAGGCGGGTCCGGGAACACAGGTCCCGGCCGCGAGAGTCAGCGTCAGGGCAAGGGGAAGCTTCGAACTCATGCGCGGTCATCCTAGCATCGTTCGAAAGGCTCTGTCCAGAAACGCTACAGTTGGGGTAGCCCGGAGAGCCGTCCATCGTCCGCTGAGGTGTCCGTGCTTACTGCTTGGCCTCGAGGAAGGTGTGGAACACCCGGATGCCGAGTTCCCGGATGTCGCCGGCGGTCGGCTTGAATGTCTTGTCAACGTGGATCGAGATCTCAGCCATCTCGCGCTCACCGAGTTGAGCAGCTGCGATCGGGAACGTCAGGAGCGTGGGGTCCTCTGCATCGGCAGTGAAGGATCCGATCACCTCATCCCCCAGGCGGATGGTGACCTGCTGCGGCGGGTTGAACTGATCCACCCGGGCGTCGTACTGCAGGTAGAACGTCGCATCCCGCTTCGGGTTCCGGAACGAGACCACGGCGCGGTCCCGCGTCCACTTCCATTCCGACGAAGGGTTGTCAGGCGCGACCTCGACCGGGTGCCAGCCCGCCTTATCGATGAGGAAGATGTTCTCCGACTGCGGCAGAATCTGGAAGCGTCCGACAACGTATTCCCGCCGGCTGGCTTCCTGGGCGCTGAGGGCGAGGCGGCGGCCGGACTCCTGCGAGTAGAGGCCGAGCCGCACGACCGCTTCGCCGATGTAGGGGTAATTCGGGACGAACACCTTCCGCGCATACTCCACGGTTTGTCCCGGCTTCCATTGCGAGGTCGGGACGGGGGGCTCATGATCGTCGGTCCACAGCTGCTCTCCCCCCGGGTCGAGCACGTGGACGAAGACCCAGTAGTCACCGTCGATGTTGGCGGCTGGCGCGACGTCGAACCGGTACTTGAGCTCCACCGGACTGCCGATCGCCACGCGGTTGCGTTCAATCGCGAACGACGGGGTCGCCACCGGAGGGTCGTTGGGCTCGTCCCTGCCGCATCCGGCCGCCACCAGCGCCATCAGGACGCAGAGCCAGAGGGGAAGGAACTGATGCGCGGAACGCACGGAGAATGCTGGTCTGTTCATGCGGAGCGGGGATCGTACTGCAGTTGTTCGGGGTAGGGCAATATGCTAGCCTTCGAGGCGATCGGCTGGGATGCCGAGGTACGGGGCCATGGTGGGCTGGCTGGTGGAACACGGTCTGAAGATATGTCCGACGCATTGGGTCTGGTTGAAACCAAGGGACTGATCGGGGCCATCGAAGCCGCCGATGCCATGGTCAAGGCGGCCAACGTCGTCCTCGCCGGCAAGGAATACATCGGCGCCGGGTACGTCACCGTCATGGTCCGAGGGGACGTCGGGGCCGTGAAGGCCGCAACCGATGCCGGGGCAGCGGCCGCCCGGCGTGTCGGTGAGCTCGTCTCCGTGCACGTCATACCGCGCCCGCACGCCGAGGTAGAGAAGGTCCTTCCAAGAGCAAAGGACGCGAAGGCTTCCTAGATGGCCGATCGCGACCTCGCATCCGTCCAGGAGGCGCGGACGCTGGCCCGTCGCGCCAAAGAGGCCGCCCCCCCGCTCGCTGAACTGTCACAGGAACAGATCGACGCCATCGTCGATGCCATGGCCGCTGCGGCCACTCCTCAGGCCGAAGCCCTTGCCCGCCTTGCCCACGAGGAAACGGGCTATGGGGTTGTCGCCGACAAGGTCCAGAAGAACCTCTTCGCCTCCGAGAAGGTCTACCGTTTCATCAAGCCGATCCGGACCGTCGGAGTGGTCGGCCGCCTGGAGGACCGCAAGGTCATCGAGATTGCCGAGCCGTTTGGCGTGGTTGCGGCGATCGTCCCCTCGACCAACCCCACGTCGACGGCCATCTACAAGATCCTGATCGCCCTCAAAGCGCGGTGTCCGATCGTTCTCAGTCCACACCCGGCAGCCGTGCGCTGCATCACGCGGGTCGCCGAGCTGATGCACGAGGCTGCCCGCCGGGCCGGGGCGCCCGACGGGGCTATCAACTGGATGACCACCGTCACGCTCGACGGAACGCAGGAGCTGATGAAGGCGCGGGAAACCGCCGTCATCCTGGCCACAGGTGGCATGGGTCTGGTGCGCGCGGCCTACAGCGCAGGC
>Ga0183260_10002631_pt1 | contig 14746 bp, 13 predicted proteins | sample AntDrymUQ4972206_2_FD_129768 | JGI IMG/M metagenome (GOLD analysis project Ga0183260, IMG submission 129768) | Polar desert sand microbial communities from Dry Valleys, Antarctica - metaG UQ497 (22.06) (version 2) (version 2) | ecosystem: Environmental > Terrestrial > Soil > Desert | place... | reverse complement strand
ACACATGCGGGTTCAAGCGGCGTGATGAAAGAAAAAGACGCTGCGTAAGTAACGGCGACGATAAATGTTCTCGGATTAAGCCCGAGCCCGATAGCGGTTTTCACGGCCACCGGCAAAACGACAAGCGCCGCGGCCTGATTCGACATCGGCTGGGTCAACGATACCGTAAGCAAAAAGAAACCGGCGAGTACCGCCGTGGGGCCATATTGGCCGAAGTACTGTTGAATAAGAGCTGCCAAAAAAATATCGGCGCCCGTTTTTTCCATCGCTACCCCAAAGCTGATCATGCATGCGATCATCACCAAAAGCCGGAAATCGATCAGCGAATACATCTCGTTGTGACGGACGGTTTTCGTCGCTAATAGCAAGAGCACGCCGGCGAGCACGCAGATCGCAAGCGGTATGTCGTAGCCGATGACGACCTTGGACATTGAAAGCGTAAGAAACAATGCAAAAGCGGCGATTGCCCATTTCCTCCGGCTGATCCGCATTCCGCCGGATGAAATGTCCTCGAGCAGCAGGAGTTCGCCGTCAACCACCAGCGGATCGATGCCCTGGCGACGCCCCTGAACCAACAGCACGTCGCCGAATTTCAACTCGACATTGCTAAGTTTGTTGATAAATTTTTCGCCGTGTCGGTTGATGGCAAGCACGGTCAGATCGAAGCGCTGTCGGAAACGAATGTTTTCGAGAGACCGTCCTGCGAGCCGCGAATTGGGCATTACCATGACTTCGAACAATTCGACGCCTCCGCTTTCGAGGACTCCGTCATTAAGCATAAAGTCCGGATTGATTTCCAGCCCAACCTCTTCCTTGACTCGCAGCAGGTTGGACATCCGTCCCTCTACGATCAAGAGATCGCGACGCTTGAATCTATCGGACGGGCTCAGCGGACCTATCGCCTTGCCGTCGCGCACAATGCCCAGAACAGTGAGTTCGAGGTCCGACTGTATATGCGAATCGCTCAACATTTTCCCGACCAGGGGCGAGTCGGGCAGTACAAGCAGTTCGGATATATACTCGCGGATCTCGTACTGGTCGGTAAGCGAATCTTCGCCGCCGCGGCTGGGAAGCATCCGGCGGCCGATCAGCAGCATGTATGCAATACCGGCCGCGAGAGTAATAAGTCCGACCGATGTCAGTTCGAACATCGAAAAGGCCGGCTGGCCATATCGCTGGATCGCAGCGCTGACGGCAAGATTGGTCGATGTTCCGATAAGTGTGCAGCTTCCGCCGAGGATCGCGCCGAACGCAAGGGGCATTAAAAGTTTCGACGGCGGAACCTTTGATCGTGCCGCAAGACCGATCACGACCGGAAGGAACATCGCCGTGGTTGTCGTGTTTTTAAGCACCGCTGCGGAAAGAGCGGCCGTCGCCATTATCAGGGCGGTGAGAAAAAATTCGCTGTCCCCGGCGAGCCTGTACAACCTGCGTCCTATGAGATCGATCAAACCCGTCTTTCGCAACCCGCCGACCAGAATGAACAGACCCCCGATCGTTATTACGACATCGTTGCCGAAACCGCCCACGGCCTCTGGTACCGTAAGTACACCGGTCACGACCATCGCCATTACGAGTAAGATGCCCACGATATCGACCGGCACACGCTCGCTCGCGAATAGTACGATCGCGGCCAGGAGCAAGAGGAGAGTTATGGCAATTGGCGACATTTTGGCGCAAGGATACCGAAATTGGCCGTATTATGAAAGTTACAAATCAAGCCCGACAATAGATTTTTTGCTGTTGCGCTAAAATCAAGAACGAACCTGACTCGCCTTGGGCCAAATTTTCTTATGCCTATAAACAGAATGACAAAGATAATCGTACTGATCGTCGTCTTCACAGGGCTTCAACTGACTGCTTTTGCGCAGACTATCGAAGAAAAATTGCGAGAGATCGATGCGTACGCATCGACTGTTTCCACGTCATGGCCAAACGCCGCGGGCATGGCTATTGGAAAATATGTATTCCTATTGCGGCAACGACCCAATTAATCACACCGACCCGGATGGACAGTTTTTCTTTGCTTTTTTTGGCTGGTTAATTGGCGGGCTTTTGGGAGCGGCATTAGTCAGCAAGAAGGTCAGACAAGTTCTTTATGTAGCTGTCAAAGCAATCGTCAGCGTACTGAATAATCAGTGGGTGCAACTTGGGTTCTTTATTCTGGATTTTATTCTTCCGGGCATCAGCAAGGTTGCGAGCGGACTGGCAAAAATATTATCGACGATAAACAAGGCTTATCAAGCAGCATCTAACATTCTGGGGTTGGTGCAAATAGGAGCAATGATCGTTGAAGGGCAATGGAGGCAATTGGGTGTAACGCTTGGATTAGCCGCGGCGTTGGCTCCGTTAACGTCAATCATGGCGGGTATTAAGAAAGGCATGCAGAACGCGCTGTTTGGCGGAAATTTTGACGAATTGGCTGACCTTTTCCGGGGCGCTTGGCAAGGATTTAAGGACGGCTGGAGACATTTTGTCGACGGTGTAAAACGAAAAGGCTGGGAAGCATTCATTCCGTTTTACGGAAATCGGTGCGGACCAGGTTACGGAGATAATCCATCCACTACTGGAATCAACGCCTATGACTCGAATGCCTGTGGATGGCATGATGATAAAATGGCGGAGATAAGAAACGATCCAAGAAACCGGAATCGACTGACAGGGCGCCTTAACATGAGGGGGTATCGAAAGAAATTTTTCGGCGACTTAGAGTTTCTTGGCCGATCTCTTATTCATGGGGCTGGGCCGCATATTATCGATTTGGCATTCGGTAATCGGCCATCTTTAGGAAGTAGGTATAAGGTTCTCTCGTTTCCTGCGTTCGGCGGACGAATGATCTACTTTGGTCTGAGGGCACACTAAACCGTTGATTTTATTCCGCCGAATTTATTGTTTTACACAATGACTCGGTTAGTTCAATACGATGTTTGATCGAATCGTTTCCAATTCGCCGCTCACCTGCCAACGAAACCTCGCTGTCATGATGCTTCTGTTTGCATCTCTCTTCACGAATGCTCTTGGACAAGCGCCACCTTGCCAGATTCTGGAGAAATACCGCAATATTGAGAAGTTTGAAGGGGAAGGCCTTGATTCTTCACCGGATGGTTCGGTGCTCTACGGCCAAGTATCTAAGACGGGCGAGATCAAAGCTTGGGATTCACAAACAGGACGCCTAATAAACGTATTGCGACCTGACTCTGACGATAGCTTTGCTCCACTTTCGGATATTAAGGTCAATATGGATGGACGTCTTGTCGCAGCGAGAACGAGAAGAAGAGAAACTGTTTGGATCGGGGAGACACAAAGCGGTCGCAAAGTGTCGGAATTCCTGACACCACCTTTCGGCGTTTCTTCAACGATGCACCTTAGTCCAGGCGGGGAGGTGCTTCTAATCGGCGACTTCGACAAAGGAGCCGCTCTATGGAATGTTTCCACGGGACGTTTAATTTCCAAGCTAGAACCTTCGGACGCACAGTACCCCCCTGGACGACTATTCAACTTTTCAAAGGCTGCCTTCAATCGCGACGGTTCGCTGTTAGCGGTGGCGTACTATGCCCATATCTTTCTTTGGGACGGACGTTCAGGAAAACCGATCAAACGAATCTATACAACCGCACAAGAGAACGGAAAGACGATTCATTTTAGCAACAGAAGTTCAATTTATGACTTGGAATTCAGTCCCGATGGTTTTCTTTTGGCCTCTGGGGGGCGGGATTGGACTACTCAATTATGGGAAGTCGGAAGCGGCAAGCTTCGAGCATCATTGAAGCAAGGGGATCGCGTTTTTATGGTTAGGTTCAGTCCCGACGGAAAGTATTTGGCGACAGTTAGTTACGACGATAAACTAATTAACATTTGGGACACATCGAACGGAAGACTCCTTTACTCCGTGAAGGGAAGTAAATCGAGTCCATTCAGCATAACTTTTAGTAAGCCTGAGGTTGGTATAATTGCCATACCCTTGAAAAATAGTGTTGAATTCCGGAAAATTGAAAGCGGTCAACTGATTGAGAATTGTAAAGGAATTTTCGGTTCTTTCCTTCCGGGTGGCGAAGTCTTCCTTTCCAGTAATGACCAGCGCACTCTGACTTCATCTAAGGTTAACCCGAAGTGAATAAATTGCCGATAGGGGGCGAATCTTCCGATACATGCGTCGCAGCCAAGTTTTACATCTACATGACATCGGGCGACAAATCGGGGACCAGGAAGATTCGCACGGCGGGACTGCTTACCGAGGATTTCACATACGATGCCGAGAGCCGGATAATCGAAAACAAGCAGACGGTCGCGTATCGCGACAATTACCCGATGACGGTGAATTACCTTTACGACACGCTCGACCGGATAAAGGAAGTCCATTATCCCGGGCAGTACGGGCCGCTCGGCGGCGTCAGAAAGATCGTCGAGCACACATATGACACGGCGAGCCGATTGACGAGACTTAGGTACGGAACCACCGCCAGCATGATTCAGCAGGCGGGCGATATTGTCTATAACGCGTCGGACCAAACAACGTCCGTTAATATCGGCACGCCGGATGCGAACCAGGTCAACGAACAATATACCTTCGACCAGCAGACGGGATTGCTGACGAATCAGAAAGTGATCAGGGGCACATCGAACCGAAACACGAGACCATCGCTTGCGCTTGCAAACTACGCAGGTACATACGCTGATAAGCTCTATGGCAATGTTGTGGTTAGCCAAGAGAACGGTAAGCTGTTGCTGAAATTCGGCCCTGCGCCCAACTTTGTCGCCGATCTTGAGCATTGGAATTACGACACATTTCAGATCAAATGGCGTCCGTCCGTCGCGTACAATTTTCCGCGCGGCTTTGTTACATTTACCGTCGACAAAAACGGCAAAACCGACGAATTGAAGATCGATCAGCCCAATAACGATTTTTGGTTTTATGAACTGGCTCCACGGCGTATTAAATAACACGCAAAGTGGACAAGCGCGCGGGCAATATGCAAGAATTTTGAATACGAAGATTGATTTTTTTAGGTATCAGATGTCACACGACCCTGAAGAGATTCGCGAACCGGAAGCGGAAAAAGATGCAAAGCCCGCGATAGCTGTGGCCGAAAAGGATTCCCATAGCGACGGTCGATCTATGCAAGATAACGAAGCAAAGCCGACGATCACCATCGCGGAAAAAACCGACGGCGAACCGGCCGCGGATGCTGTTGACCAACTCGCGGCTCCGGCAGATGAAACTCCGATAAATACGGAAGACGTTTCATACCAGGCCGTCGAAAAAGAAGGATCGGTGACCGCGATCTGGGAGATGCATGGCCAAAAACACCTTCGCACTATCGATCCCAGATCGAGCGAAGGCAAACAGATCCTGGCTTTGTTCGAAACGGCCGGCTAACGAGACTCAAGCACAAATCACACGAATGGCGCACACCGGAATAGGGCGTCCTTCGTGTTTTTTTCGTTTTTATGTCGGTAATAGCGTGACTATCGGGTGAGCATCCTGAGAAAGCTTTCTTCCGTTAAAGCTCTTAACCCGAACCACCCCGATTCCTGCGGATGTCAGAAAGATCGCATCGGCTTTTTCGACAGCTTTCATGTCCGCCTCGACCTCGGTACACGCCCAACTTTCCATTACAAATTCCCGAGTTGTTCCGGCAATACATCCGTTAGCGAGGCTGGGCGTATAGAGCTTCCCGGCGTCCAGCCAAAAAAGGTTTGCCATACAGGCGGATGTAATGTTTCCGCGGTCGTTTAGCTGAACCGCTTCGTCAAAACCGCGCTGTTTCGCCTCATTAAAAGCGAGGATCCTTTCCAGATAATTACACGATTTAATACCTGCAAGCGGCGACGACGAATTACTGGCAAATGGCGAAGTTCCCAATTTGAAATTTTCAGGTCTGGTACGAAAGTCGGCCGTGGTAATGAGCAGGCCGGTTTTTCTCTCTGTCGCATACGTCCAGAAAGGGCTTGCAGATTCGTCAAAAAAAGTGATTCGGGCTCTGCCGTTCGTTACAGCGTTCGCCTCTAGCAAATCGAAAAGTGATTTACGCACACCGACTTCTGAATGCATGGAAACATCTATCGCCAGCTTCGCCGAATTGCCGGTCAGTCGCCACCAGTGTTTTTCCCAAAGAAAGGGTAACCCGTCATAGATTGCGATGGTTGTAAAGACACCAGTTCCATTGAGAGCTGCTGCCGATACCGCGGCAATCGCGCATTGTTCAGGCGAAACAATATTGTTATCGAAACCAATATATTCGTGCATTACTCGATTGTCGGTGATTTTCAAGAAAACATAAGAGCTAAAAAGAATTCAATCGATGTTGGGCGTCGGTGTAAAATATGACTTGACCGCAGTATCTCACCAAATACTACAATACGATCTTCGGCTGCATACAACTTTCGCCCGCGTCGAAGATTCCGATGGCGATCAATTCACCGGCGTTGTTCACCATCGCGAGCGGCTCGCCTTCAGCAAGCTCGTGGCCCATTATTCTGGTCGCAAGTCCGCTTTGCGTTTTTGCGATCCGATCTTCCTCGAGAACGAACTTCGGCAAATGAGAGATAGCTTCCTCAACCGGCGCGAGCGCGTTTTCGGGCTGCTCCGTCTCTGAAAGTTGATCGAGCGTTTTCGCTCTTTTAATGTCGAAGCGACCGGCGCGAATCCGCCTCAGTTCCTGCAGATGTGCGCCTGTTCCGATGCTTCGTCCGATTTCCTCAGCCAGCGTGCGAATGTACGTACCGGCCGAACACACTACGCGGATGATCGCAGTGTCCGAGCCGCTTTCGGGCTTTCGCAAAATATCGAGTTCGTTGATATTTATGCGCACGGCTTTTCGCTCGATTTCGATGCCTTTTCGAGCCAGCTCGTAGAGCTTTTTGCCATCTTGTTTTTTGGCGGAATACATCGGCGGGATCTGTTCTATTTGACCGCGAAAACCCGTGAAGGTTTTTTCCCAATCGACACTCGCGAGCCGACGTGGGATATCTTCCCCGGAAATTTCATTCTTACGTTCGCCGGTGCGGTCGCCGGTGTCTGTTTCAAAACCGAACCTTACAACCGCTTCGTATTCTTTTTCATCTTTGTCCAGAAACTGTGCAAGGCGCGTCGCTTTTCCGATCAGCAGCACCAGAACGCCCGTCGCAAACGGATCTAGCGTGCCCGTATGGCCGACGCGTTTTGTTTTTAGAATGCGCCGCACGCGTGAAACCACGTCATGCGATGTCAGGCCGGCTGGCTTATCAATTATCAGGATTCCGTCCACCACACAATGCAGTATAACGCGCGTTCGCGTGTTTCAATTGGGATGAACTAAAATGGCTTGCGATGTGGCGAAAACGAATACGGTTCGGTGAAACGGGCGAACGTTTGGTCAAAAACGCGGCCAAGGCCAAAGAACGTACGATGAACCGGGCCGTCAAATTACTTGCAGCCAAGCCTCGCTCGGTTCTCGAGCTTCGCGGCCGCCTTTTGGAAAAGCTGTGGACCGACGAAAGCATCGTCGATGCAGTGATCGAAAAGCTCAAAGAGTATAAATACATCGACGATGAGCAGTTCGCGCGTGATCTCGCGGTTTCAAAGCTTCGCCAAAAGCCTCAGGGAAAACGCCGCCTGCAGCAGTCGCTCTCGCAAAAAAAGCTTGATCGCGAAACCGTCGATCAGGCGATAATTTCGGCATTCGAAAAAATACCTGAGACCGATCTGATCGATCTTGCGATTGAGAAACGCCTGCGTCTGAAAGGCAAACCGGAAACGCGAGACGATCTAAAAAAATTTTACGACCATCTCATACGACAAGGTTTCAGCTTTGATCTTATCCGCGACAAAATGCAAAACATTTCAGACCGTACCGCGGATGACGTAGATTAAGCAGACAGGTCACCTGCCTTCGGCTTCACCTATGCAATGCCTGGGCAAATTCTTTATGTTACGATTTCTATTATGACCGGAAACGAGATCAGGCAAAAATTTTTCGATTATTTCCAAAGCAAGGGACACAAGCTCGTGCATTCATCGCCGCTGCTTCCTGCAAATGACCCGACGCTTTTGTTCGTCAACGCCGGGATGAACCAATTCAAGGATGTGTTCCTGGGCAATGAAAAGCGCGCTTACACACGGGCAGTGTCGGCCCAAAAATGCCTCCGTGCCGGTGGAAAACATAACGATCTCGACGAGGTCGGCAAGACGGCCCGCCATCACACTTTTTTCGAGATGCTGGGGAACTTTTCTTTCGGCGATTACTTCAAGGAGGACGCGATCAAGTTTGCCTGGGATCTCCTCGTCAATGAATTCAAACTCGACCCCGAAAGGCTCTGGTTCTCCGTTTTCGCGGGCGACGACGAGGTGCCGCCCGACGACGAGGCTCGAGCTCTGTGGGAAAAGGTGGGTGCGAGACCGGAAAGGGTCCTGAGTTTCGACCGGAAAGATAATTTCTGGCAAATGGGCGACACGGGTCCATGCGGGCCCAGCTCAGAGATTTTCCATTACATGGGCGACGACCCTTCCGATCCGGAAAAGAACTCTCCGCACTGGGTCAACGGTCCGGGCGACACAACCATAGAGATCTGGAACCTCGTTTTTATGCAGTACAACCGCACGCTCGAGTCGAACGGATCCTTCAAGCTGACCCCGCTTCCCGCTCCGTCGGTCGATACTGGCATGGGACTCGAACGAATGACGGCCGTGATGCAGCACGTGCCGACGAATTACGACACCGATTTTGTCCGGCCGATCGTCGAATTCACCGCCAAACTGGCGCAAGCTCGACCGTAAGTTGTTAACTTATGAACGAAGAATGGATCAAATACGCCGAGGATTTTACTTCGGACGAAAGCACCGTCCTGCAGGAGCTCAGGCGCGAATGCTATGCCCATTACGAAGATTCGAATATGTTGTCGGGTTTTTTTCAGGGCCGCGTTCTGTCGATGATATCGAATATGGTCGGGCCGAAAGTAGTTCTCGAGATCGGGACCTATCTCGGCTATTCCGCGTTGTGCCTGGCTGAAGGCTTAGCCGACGGCGGCAAGGTCATCACACTGGACGTTCAGGAAGATACGAACAAGGTGGCGCGTTCATTCGTTGAAAAAACCGAATATCGCGATCGTATCGAATTCCATCTGAGTAACGCGCTCGATATTATACCGACGCTTGCCGAAACCTTCGATCTTGTTTTTGTTGACGCCGATAAACCGAACTATTCCAACTATTACGATCTCGTATTCGACCGCGTTCGTCCCGGCGGTTTTATCATTGCCGACAATGTTCTATGGAGCGGCAAGGTTCTCGACGCCGAAAAAGACGAAGATACGCAGGCACTGCACGATTTCAACGAGATGGTCCGCGCCGACAGCCGCGTATCGAATGTGCTGCTTCCGATACGCGATGGCCTGATGGTTATACGCAGGACAACTATTAGTTAGTCCAGGCCCGCTGAGCACGTTTAAGTTATTCCATGCAGAATGTTCCTAAGAAAGGCGCCTAACGTCCTCGGTAACTCACCCGAATTTGATTTCAACCGTCCGCCATCCCTGTAAAATCTAACTGAAGTATGAAACTTGCGAGGAATAAGAAGTGATCAACATCAGACGATCAAACGAACGGGGACATGCCAACCACGGATGGCTCGATTCGAATTTCACATTTTCATTTGCGGACTATTACGATCCGCGCTTTATGGGCTTTCGCGACCTTCGCGTTATTAACGAGGACTTTATCGAACATGGCTGGATACAACTCATAAGCGGTTCGCTGGATATAAATGGCGAAACACTCAATGCCGGCGATGGAGCTGCAATCAACGATGAATCCCTTCTCAACATAAAGGCCCTCGAAAATCGTTCAGAGTTTCTGCTATTTGATCTGAATTAAAAACAGACGATACGCGTATTCACGATGGCTTTTGAAGCCTAGTATCACACACACACAGTTCCATTACCCGGCAAAACTGATAAAATAGTTATGCAATGCTGACGAGGGAATTAGAAGAGACGCTAAGGGTTGCCGTTGACGAGGCGGTAAAGTATAAGCACGAGTTTGTGACGCTCGAACACTTGTTATTCGCGCTGCTCGATGACCGTGCGGCGCGCGATATTTTGTTCAACTGCGGCGCTCAGGTTGAGGAGCTTGGCCGATCTCTCGAAGAATACTTTCGCGACGTTCTCGAAAAAATGCCCGAGAACGTCAAGCATATGCCCGAGTTGACAGGCACATTTCAATCGACGATACAGTACGCGGTACTACAGGCCGAGGGCAGCGGCCAGGAAGCAGTGAACGGCGGAAATATTCTCGCCGCTTTTTACCAGGCCGAGCAGTCGTATGCCGTTTATCTTCTCTTGCAGCAGGGCGTGACGCGGCTCGATATACTGAATTATATTTCTCATGGCATCTCGAAGATCGATGCTGGTGAGCCGTTTTTTGGCGATCCGCTGGATGAGGATGAGTTTGGCGGTTTCGGCGGCGGCGAGCGCAAAAAGCCACTCGAGAGTTTCACCGTCGAGCTTGTCGAGAAGGCGGCCAAGGGCGAGATCGACCCGATCGTCGGCCGAACCGCCGAGATCGAACGCACGATCCAGGTCCTGTGCCGGCGAAAGAAAAACAACCCGCTATATGTCGGCGAACCGGGCGTCGGAAAGACCGCTCTGGCAGAAGGACTGGCATTAAAGATCAGTCAGAGTGATGTTCCTGAGATTCTCAAGACCACAAAGGTGTTCGCGCTCGATATGGGCGCGGTTCTCGCCGGTACGCGATACCGCGGCGATTTTGAACAGCGGTTCAAAGCGATCATCAACGAGCTCAAAAAACATCCCGGTGCGATTCTTTTTATCGACGAGATCCATACGATAGTCGGCGCCGGCTCCGTTCAGGGCGGTTCGATGGACGCATCCAACATTCTGAAGCCCGCGCTCGCTTCCGGCGAACTACGCTGTATCGGGTCAACGACGTATTCGGAATATAAAGCCGCGTTCGAACGCGACCGGGCGCTCGCGCGACGTTTTCAAAAAATCGAAATCGGCGAACCGACCGTCGACGAAACGTACGAAATACTAAAAGGCCTTAAGCGTTTTTACGAGTCGTATCACGGGGTTCGTTATACGAACGAGGCGCTGCGTACCGCCGCCGAGCTTGCGGGAAAATATATTAACGACCGGTTTCTTCCGGATAAAGCGATCGACGTGATAGACGAGGTCGGGGCGTCCATTAAACTTTTGCCGGCGAGCCGGCGGCCGAAAAAGGTCTCGATCCAAATGGTCGAGAACACCATCGCCCGTATGGCAAAGATCCCGCCGAAAACAGTTGTGGCTGATGAAAAGGTTCGGCTAAGATCTCTGCGTGACGACATAAAGAAAACTATATTTGGCCAGGACGCGGCGGTTGATCATATAGTCGACGCCATACAGATCTCACGTGCCGGCCTCGGTCATCAAACCAAACCGGTCGGATCGTTTTTGTTTTCGGGGCCAACCGGCGTCGGCAAAACCGAAGTTTCAAAACAGCTTGCGGAAACGCTCGGCGTTGAATTTTTGCGTTTCGATATGAGCGAATATGCGGAGCCGCACACGGTCTCGCGATTGATCGGCGCTCCGCCCGGTTACGTCGGTTTCGATCAGGGTGGATTGCTCACAGAGGCGATCATGAAAACACCGCACGCGGTTTTGGTGCTCGACGAAATTGAAAAGGCGCATCCCAATCTTTTCAACCTGCTTCTGCAGGTAATGGATTCGGCAACACTCACCGACAACAACGGCAAAAAAGCCGACTTTCGAAACGTCATTCTGATAATGACGACAAATGCCGGAGCGCGCGAATTGTCGTCGGGCGGCGTGGGCTTTCGCAATAGTTCGGATACGAAGGGAAATGCGAAAGGCGCTATTGAGCGCACGTTCACGCCGGAATTCAGAAACAGGCTCGACGCGTGGATTCCGTTCAGGCCGCTCGATCTAGAGAACATAAAATTGATCGTCGACAAGTTTATAAACGAACTGAATGGTCAAATGGTGGAGAAGCTCGTCCTTGTTCGGCTCGATGAATCGGCGCGAGAGTGGCTGGCGATCAACGGATTTGACGCCCGATACGGCGCGCGTCCGATGGCACGGCTAATACATGAAAAGATAAAACAGCCACTAGCGAGCGAGATGTTGTTTGGAAAACTAGCCGACGGCGGCAGCGCGCTCGTAAGGGAAAGAGACGGCGAGATAACAATCGAATATTGAAACTTAGAATTGTTAAAAATAGAAAGGCCCGACTTTTACGGTCGGGCCCTTCTCGTTTATACCAGGCAAAAGGTGTGCGTTAGATCGGGTTCCTACTTCTTACCTTTGCTGGACTTTCTTGCTGCCGGTTTCCTAGCGCCGGCCTTTTTCTTTGCGGCCGGTTTAGCCTTAGGAGCAGCTTTCCTAGCCATCGGAGCTTTGGCCTTTGCCGAAGCCTTCGATTTCGGAGCGGCCTTTTTCTTTGCGGCCGGTTTCTTTGCAGCTGACTTAGCTTTCGGCGCCGCTTTTTTTGTTGCGGATGCTTTAGCTTTCGAAGCGGTTTTTTTCGCCGCCGGTTTTTTTGCCGCGGATTTTTTCATTGCTGATCCGTTGCCTTTAGCGGTCGCTTTTTTTGCAGCCGGTTTTTTTGCTGCAGCTTTTTTTGCCGCAGGTTTTTTTGTTGTTGATTTCGAACTTATTTTTTTAACTGCCATCGGGATCCTCCAAAAGGTTTTAGATTGGTGTTGTAGGAACTACCGAGGAAACTTTAACACGAATGTAAAAAGAAATGTCAAAAAAAAATTACATATACGAAAAAAATTTTTCTTCGTCGTGTGTGATGAAAATGCGCGCGAGTAATTTTTATACTTTAATGTGCGCGTGCGCCGTCATGCACATTCGATAGTTCGTCGACAAGCCCTAACCAAATCGCGCCGCTTGATCACGAAAATATTTTCCAAATAAGCAGCGCGCATTTGTTGAAAATAAAAACAAAAAAATGCCCGGAGAAATTTCTCCGGACGTTATGCCATGCGATTTCTCGAATCTATTTTGCCGAACCAGAGCGTTTTGATTTGTTACCGCTTGCCAATGTTTTTGCTGCCCGACTTTTCGTCGATGACGAGGTGGTCCTGCCGGAAGATTTTCGTGTGCTGCTCGACTTAGCTGTGCCGGAAGTACTGCGCTTGGTGCTTTTACTCGCCGAGCTGCCGGATTTAGAAGTGCCGGATTTCGCTGAGCTTGCCGACGCCGTAACTCTTTTCTTTGTTGCACTTCCAGATTTTCGAGAGTCACTTTTTGATGAACTCGCCGACTTGCACTTGGTGCTCTTTGCGGAAGCGCCAGATTTGCCGGCCGTCCTTTTTGTCGAACCTGCGCCGGTCGATTTGCTGCCTCCGGTTCGCGATGCTGCCGTCGAACTTTTTGCAGCAGACTTTGTGGTGGATTTCTTGGCGCCGGACGTACTCCGCGAGCTGCTGCCCTTAGTTTTTTTCGACGACGATGATTTGGTTCCGCCCGATTTTCCGGAACTGGATTTCGACGATCGTGTTGTCGAAGGCCCCGCACCGCCGGATTGTGAACCGCCGGTTTTCGATGAGCTGTCACTACCGACGACGCTTTCTGCCGCCGCCCCTAGCGCATCGACGGCTGCTCCGGTTGCGGCCCCGCCGAGTATGTCGCTAGCTACGTCGATCACCTTCTTCATGATCGTATCTGTCGTGCCGCGTGATCGCGAACGGTTTGATGATTTCGAACCGGATGACGAGCCCGACCGGCTGCCCGATTTTGAAGTGCTTTTTTTGTCTGCCACTGATTCCTTCCGAAGATCGTTAGTATATTTACTTCATATTAAAACTATCACAAACGCGCGTCGTTGCAACAGAAAATCGACCAAAAGAAGATTTTATTTTCGACGCGATTGTTTCTTTCTCAGAGTTACGAGGATTGCGTCCCCTACTTTGCGTTCGCCTTCCTTATCCGAAGGCTTGTTTACAACATTGCCGTCAAGAAACATAGTCGTCGATCCACCGCCGTCAAGGTTCATTGCATCAATCGCGCCGAGGCTCAGTAAATACTCCGCTAGCTCGTTCAAATTCATCCCGACACTTACGCCCGGCTGCCGACCGTCGACGGTTATCATCAAGAACTTTCCGTCCTTCAATTTAGCAGCTGCCGTCCGCGGATGCCGCGTTTCGACAAACGCTTTGCTCGATTTTTCCTGTTCCCAGGTGATGTCGATCTTGCCGTTTTTTATCAGCTGCGGAACTCCGCCTACTATATCTTCTGCACTCTTGAAAAACTCTTGTTCGGTCTTGTCGTCTGACTCGAATTGATTGCCGAATCGGAATAAATCATGTGGATAAGTACGTGGATATTTTGCATAACCTAGAAAAGTTTTTAATGCGGGCCAGTCCTTGCCTATGGATACAACGTACTCGTTTTGAGAAATCGACGTAGCGGTTTTGTTTTCCCTTATTTCGGAGACTTTACCACGGCAAATCTCGCTCGAAACGTATTTCAAGTTGGGATCTTTCGGCCCTTCTCGGCACGAAAGCTTAACAACAATTTCGTCGCCTGTGACGGTCGTAAGTGTCGTTGGTGCAAAGCTCCGCTTATACAATATTAGCTCATTGTCCTTTCGCTCTCTGTTGATACCGGATACATAAAATACGGTATCCGTACCTGCACCTATGAAGGTTTTTGTCGTTAGGTGACCAAGAACGGCCTTTGTCTGCTTCTCGTCGTTACTAATTCCGATAGCGATTCTCTTATTAAGACTTTCGCTGAAAAGTTT
>Ga0183260_10002630_pt1 | contig 14752 bp, 10 predicted proteins | sample AntDrymUQ4972206_2_FD_129768 | JGI IMG/M metagenome (GOLD analysis project Ga0183260, IMG submission 129768) | Polar desert sand microbial communities from Dry Valleys, Antarctica - metaG UQ497 (22.06) (version 2) (version 2) | ecosystem: Environmental > Terrestrial > Soil > Desert | place... | reverse complement strand
TCGCCAGCAGACGCTCTCCCTCCGCCGCCCCGGGCTTCAGGGGCGGCGGGGTCCAGAGGCGCTGGAGGGCGCCTCGCAGCGAGCTTCCCCCAGGGACGGCGTGCGCGAGCGCCGACTGCGAGAAGCGCAGCTCGACCGACGACCAGGCGACAGCCACGAGGAGGGCGGAGACGGCCAGGGCGGCGGTCAGACCCGCCCGCCGCAACCCCGGCGTGGCGCCGGTCGACGGTCGCAGCAGCAGGCTGAGCCAGAGCGCCACGACCATGACCGCAGGCAGGCACACGTAGGGAATGATGTGGTCGGCCGAGCGGTTGACGACGTAGCTGAGGAGTGCGACCCCCCATGCCGTCGCGCCCACCAGGGCGATCAGCGCGATCCGCTCCCGCTCAGCGAGCTCAGGGCGGCGGCGAAGGACGAGGACGATCGCCGCGATGCAGGCGAGGTAGAGCGCGCCCACGGCGACCCCCGGCGACCAGGCGGAGAAGTCGTACGTCAAATCCCCGATCTCCCCGAAGAGAAAGTCGCGCAGCGTGGTCAGGTAGCGCCCCCACGGGGGGAGCTGACCGCTCGCGGCCAGGGTGATCCCGGCGAGGAGGACGTGCGCGAGCGCGCAGGCGGCGCCCAGCTCGAGCAGCCAGCGGAGCAGCCGGGGACGTCGCTCGCCGGCCGGCAGCCACGAGGCGCGAAGGGCGATCAGCGCCAGCGCCACCAGCAGCGTGTAGCCGAACGCCTCGAGCGCCCAGATCGATGACAGGCCGACGGCGAGGAGGCCCCCGAGCCGCGCGAGGGTCCCCCGGCGCGGCCACCGCGCCTCCGCCACCGCGGCGACGATCAGCAGGATCGGCAGGCCGAAGCGGATCGCTCCGTGCTGGAGCAGCCCGCCCAACGGGTACTCGAGGCCGTAGACGAGCGCGATCACGGCGATGAGCATCGCGGTGGCCGCGAGGAGGCGCGAGACCCCCGCGATCCGCAGCACGCCATAGGCGGCGATGAACATTCCGGCAGAGAGCAGGCCCTCGATGAGGCCGAGCGTGCCGTTGCCGATCGGGACAACCTGAAAGACCCCGGCCAGGAAGTAGATCGAGCCCACGCCGTACTGGGAGAGGACGTCGACCAGCATCGCGTCTCCGCCCAGGACCTCGTTGGCAGGCCCGAGGAAGAAGTTCTGGTGGAACTGGATGATCGTGGTCTCGAAACCGGACCCCAGCCCGGCGGCCATGAAGATGACGAGGTTGGGCACGGCGAGCAGGAGGACTCCCGCGACGAGCACGTCGAGGCCGAGCCCAAGCGGTCGCCCGAGCCGTCGGCTCGGGAACCGCTCGGCGAGCGCGGCGCCGGCCACCGCGAGTCCCGCGGCGGCGAGCAGGGGTAGGAGCGCGATCGAGCTCAACTCCGCGAACGCGAGGACGAGCAGGAGCCCAAGGGCTCCCGCCGTCCACCAGAGCGTCGCCGCGTGCCGGCCCAGCGCCGCGATCGCGCGCCGGCTCCGCGGGCTCCCCGCCCAGAGGAGGATGACCGTGGCAGCCCCGCACCAGAGCGCGGCGGCGGCGAGCAGCGTCTCGAGTCCGCCACCCCAAGGAAGGCGCTCGGACAGCTTGACGAGAAGGAGAGCGGCGAGCAGCGCCACGGCGAGCAGGGCGACCACGGCGGAGGGGCCCGCGAGGTCGGGAGCGGCGGCGATCCGGCGGCCGATCCGGGCGGCGGCGAGACCGGACAGCGGCAGGTTGACCGCGAAGGCGGCGATGAACAGGAGCGTCTCGGCGTCCTGGTGCTGGGCGGCGAAGGGCGGCGGCAGCTCGGTGGCCGGCAGGAGGAGCAGCGCGAGCGGAGCGATCAGCAGGAAGGAGCCCACGGCCAGGGCAATCGTGAGCCCCAGCGCCGGGCCGAATGGAAGCTCGCTCGCAGGCGCGGCGGGAGGATCGCCGACTGCGGTCCCGGCACCCGCGGATCCGGCGGCCTGTACGCTCGCCGTGGAATTGAGGGGGACTCTTCTCGTCACTTACTGGGTCCGTGCTGCATGAAGACGAGGCTCGAGCCGACCGACCCCCTGGCTCCGCCGCCTGGCCACCCGCGATTTCCGCTCTTCGACTCGATGCGGGCGCTGGCGGCGATCTCCATCCTGGTCGTTCACGCCGCGATCTTCACCGACGGATACGGCCCGACATGGTACGGGCGGTTCGTCGCGCACCTCGACATCGGCGTCCCGTTCTTCTTCCTGCTCTCGGCCTTTCTGCTCTACCGGCCCTTCGTCGCGACGCGGGTGCTGGGAGCCCCGGCGACCCCCCTGGGGACCTATGCGCGGCGGCGCTTCGTGCGGGTGCTGCCAGCGTACTGGCTCGCCCTCACCGTGGCCGCGATCGTCCCCGGGATGGCAGGTGCCTTCAGCGGCAACTGGTGGGTCTACTACGGGCTGCTCCAGAACTACCCGATCTACACCGCCGACGTTGACTGCACGGGCCTGGCCGCCTACCGCTGCGCGCTTCCGCCCACCTGGACCCTGGCCATCGAGGTCGGCTTCTATGCGGTGCTACCTCTCTTCGCGCTCGCGATGAACTCGATCGCGCGCCGCTGGCGGGGCCGGAGCTGGCTGACCCCGGAGCTGCTGGCCGTGGCCGCGATCTCCGCGGCATCGGTGCTGATCCAGAGCTTCCCGCCCAGCACGGAGCCGCGCGTGTGGCTCTTCTTCTCGCCCCTCGGTCGGGGCTGGTGGTTCGCCGTCGGCCTCGCGCTGGCGGCGGTCTCGGTCTGGCTCCAGCAGCAGGAGGTGACACCGCGGTGGGTGCGATGGGTGGGCGATCGGGCCGGGACGATGGTGGTTGCTGCCGCAGCCCTCTACGCCTTCGCCTGCCTCGTCATGCTCGATCCCTTCCCCTCGCTGGCGGCCCCGGCCTTCACCAGCCAGCTCGCGTACGTGTCGCAGTACGTGCTGTTCGGCCTGATCGCGGCACTCGTGGCCATGCCGGCCGTCTTCGGTGGACGTGGGCTCTACCGGCGAGCGCTCGGCCACCCCGTCCTCGCCTGGCTCGGGCTGATCTCCTACGGGATCTTCCTCTGGCAGTTTCCGGTCCTGATTCTGCTCATCGACCACACCAGCCTCCTCGAGCTCTGGCCGCGCGGCGCATTCCCGGTACTCGTGATCGCCACCTTCGCGGGCTCCGTCGTCTGCGCGGCGCTCAGCTATTACGGGCTGGAGCGGCCACTGATGCGGCGGATCCGCCGCCGCCCGCCGAAAGGCGAGGGGGAGGCACGCGCAAGCGGCTCGCTCGATCCTTCGCTCGGCTCCGGCAACGCGACCACGGGCTGAGGAGCGGCTTCGCGCCAGCATACAATCGCCGGCATGGAAGCCAGCAAGTCCGCCCGGACCGGGCGTGGCCGCCAGCTGCTGGCCCGCGCCGCGCGCAGCCGAGGCCTCCGGCGGGCGATCGGCGACGGTAGCCCGCTAGGGCACCCGCGCGCCCACGACCTCCGCAAGCTCTACGTCGATCTGCTCGAGAAGGCGGTCACGCACACGCTCTACTTCCCGCCCGACAAGGGGCGCTCGCCGGAGCACGTGCGCGCCTCCTTCGACCGGGAGCTCGAGCGGAAGGGCGAGGAGCTCGGGGAGTTCCTCGACGCCGAGCTGCGCGAGGAGGGCCGCGACTGGCCCATCTACGCCCAGACGATGATCGGCCTGCAGCGCATCCGCAACGTACGCGAGTGCGTCGAGACCGTCCTCGCCGATCGTGTCCCGGGCGACCTGATCGAGGCCGGCTGCTGGCGTGGGGGCACCGCGATCATGATGCGGGGGATTCTCAAGGCCCACGGCGAGCACAACCGCGCGGTCTGGGTCGCCGACTCCTTTCAGGGCCTGCCGGAGCCCGACCCCGAGCGCTTCCCCGCTGACGCGGGCGACCTCGGCTACAGGGTTGAGGAGCTCAAGATCTCGGTCGCAGAGGTCCGCAACAACTTCGCGCGCTACGGGCTCAACGACCAACAGGTCCGCTTTCTCGAGGGGTGGTTCCGCGACACCCTGCCGACCGTCCGCGATCGGCGCTGGGCGGTGGTCCGCCTCGACGGCGACCTCTACGAGTCGACGATGGACGGCCTGACCAATCTCTACCCCCAGCTCTCGCCCGGCGGCTTTCTGATCGTCGACGACTTCGGCTGGGAGAACTGCCGCGCGGCGGTGGAGGACTTCCGCCGGGAGCACTCGATCACCGAGCCGATCGAGCGCATCGACTGGGTGGGGGCCTTCTGGCGCAAGCGGAGCTGAGGCGCTGCCTTCCTCAGGCCTCGAAGCCCAGCGCCCGCAGCTCGGGCCCGAGCTCGTGAGCGAAGACGTCTGCCAGCTCCGCCGACAGCTCGTCGCGCCAGCGCTCGATCGAGGCCTCGGGGCTTGCGGCGCTGACGTGCCGAGCCCGCGTCTCGCCGCCGGCCAGGACGGCCGCAGGGCTGAGGTCCACCGCGAGGCGCGCCGACAGCGCGGCGGCGACCCCATCGAGGTCCCGGATCAGCTCCTCGTAGCGAATCACCTCGCCGCCTCCGCGCGCCAGGAGGCCCGCAATCCAGCGCAGCCGCTCGCGCTGGCGCGAGATCACGTGTTCGAGCAGGCGCTCCTCGCTGGCGCGGTGCTCGCCGCCGAAGCTCGCGCCGTCCTCGAAGGACCGCATCGACACCCACGAGTCGCGGGGGTCGCGCAGCAGCACGATCAGCTCGTGCTCGGGGAGTTGCTCGAGCGGGACCAGCCACGTGTTCAGGTGCTTCTCGGCGGCGTAGCGCACCGCCCCCGGCGCACCGCCCCCGGCGCACCGCTCAGTCGCCCGGCGCGAGAACTCGCCCCAGGCGAGCTCGAAGCATCGCCGCGAGAGCTCGGGCTGGCCCGGCAGCGGGTCGATCAGCGGCCGCGGCTGCCACGGGGGCGGCCCGATTAGGGTGGCGTTCCTCAACTGGTCGAGGGAGCCCAGCGAACCCGCTCCCCACTCCCCCTCGGGCCAGTCGACCCGATCGAGGATCTGAGCCCAGCGCCAGAAGTAGGCGAAGTACTTGCGCTCGTAGGGATAGACGTCCTCGACCGCGATCTGCGGCGAGGAGGCGAGCAGCTGCATCATCAGCGTGCTCCCGTCCCGGGTGAAGTAGTCGACGAGGATCGGGCGCAGCCAGGCCGACCCCTCCTCCTCCGCAGCAATGCGTGCAGGCTCGGCAGTGGGCACTCGGCTGGAGCGAGCGCGGACCCGGCGTGCTCGCATGCGCGCCTGGCTCAGGTCCCGCCAGGCGATCCCGCGCAGGATCGCCCCCTCGCGCCCGAGCGTCTCGGTGGACCCGCTCAGCCTGCGCGCGGCCCGCCGGATCAGCCACGGGACGTCCACGCCCTCCTCGGTCACCCTCTCGAGGACGCGGCGGCGCTCATCGCCCAGTCGATCGCCGCAGCGCAGGCTCAGCGTGCGCGACGCGATCACCGTCCTGCAATAGATGTTGAAGTAGTACTCGCGCCAGCCCGGGCGCAGGGCGTGGCGGCTGGTTTGGCGGGCCCGGGTTCGGACGCGCTCGAGCCGGCCGGTGCCGGGCTTCACGTTGTTGGCGGCGAGGTGGCCGATCGCGGCCTCGCCGTGCTGGACGTAGTCGTGGAGCGGCTCATCGACGTAGCTCAGCCCGCCGAGCGCCAGGGCCACCTCGGCGATCCAGTGGTCGTGGTAGCTGTTGCCCTGCCGCGGCGGGAACGGTAGGACGTCGGCGAGCAGCGAGCGCTCGAACAGGGAGGCCGCTCCCGTGACCGTGTTCGCGACGAGCAGCGAGGCGAAGTCCGTGTAGTTGTTGCGACGGAAGCTCCAGTACGTGTCGGAGACGACCTCGCCGCTCGGCTCGACGATCCGCATATCGCTGTAGACGAGCCTCGCGTCGCCGCGGCCGTCGAGGAGCTTCGCCAGCTTGTCGGGTCGCCAACGGTCGTCCTGATCGCTGAGGGCGACGAAGTCCGCATCGGGAGGCACCATGCTCAACGCGCGCTCGAAGTTTCCGTAGAACCCGAGGTGGCGATCGGATGCCGAAACCGCGAACCGCTCGTCGTCCCCGACGAGAGCATGGATGGACTCCAGCGCCTCCGGGGAGGAGGCGTCGTCGCTGATCAGACAGACCCAGTCGTCATGGGTCTGCTCGCGGATCGAAGCGATCTGCCGATCCAGGAGCTCCCTCGGGGGCTCGTGGGTGGCCATGCAGATCGCGACGGAGCGCCCCGCCGCAGCGCGTCCGGCCTGCGCTGCCGCCGAGCGGGGCGAGATATCCCACGGCTCGAGCGGCTCGAGGTCCGGCCGCAGCTCCACCGCACCGAGGCGCCCGACGGCCTCGCCCCCTCCCCGAAGCGCCGCCCGCAGCTCGACCCAGGCCAAGCGCGGAGCCGCGAGCGCCTCGACCGTGACGATCGTCCACCAGTAGCCCTCGCCCTCGACGTGGCCGGGCATCGGCATCCCCCACCCCATCGCCGGCCTCTCGACGCCGTCGAAGGCGACCGTGAGCTTCTCGATGCGCGCCGGGTGCGAGCAGCGGCCGTCGACGAACAGGGCCGTCCCGCCGCCAACGACCAGGCGCTCGGGAAGCGCGGTCACCGGGGTTACCCGCAGCGTCCCCGCAGCGTCCCCTACCGGGCTCCGGACATCGGTGGTGATCCCGCTCATGGCCGCAGGATCGCAGGCTCAACGGGCTCGATGTCCCCGGTCTCTCGCCTATCCTGCCCAGGATGGACCGGCCGGTCGCGATCGAGGTCCGAGACCTAGCGAAGAGCTTCCAGATCCCGGGGCCACGGGCACCGATGACCCTGCGCGGACGGCTGAGGAATCCGACGGGCAGGACGCCGCCGCGGCGCCTCGACGTGCTCCAGGGCCTCTCCTTCGACGTCGCGCGGGGCGAGTTCTTCGGAATCGTCGGCAAGAACGGCTCGGGGAAGAGCACCCTGCTGAAGCTGCTCGCGAGCGTCTATCGCGCCGACGCCGGCTCGATCCGGATTGCCGGTCGCCTGGCGCCATTCCTCGAGCTCGGCGTCGGCTTCAACCCCGAGCTGACCGCGCTCGACAACGTCGTACTCAACGGCGTCATGATGGGCCTGAGCCAGGGCGAGGCGCGGCGCCGGTTCGGCGAGATCATCGAGTTCGCCGGCCTCGGCGAGTACACCGACCTGCAGGTCAAGAACTACTCCTCCGGGATGAAGGTGCGGCTCGGCTTCGCGGTGATGACCCACGTCGACGCCGATGTCCTGCTCATCGACGAGGTGCTGGCGGTCGGCGATGCCGAGTTCCAGGAGAAGTGCGGCGAGGTATTCGAGCGCATGCACCGCGAGGGCCGAACGATGATCCTCGTCACCCACAGCATGCAGACGGTGATCGCCTACTGCGAGCGGGCACTGCTGCTCGAGGACGGCCGCATCGACACCATCGGAGGCCCCGACCGGGTCGCCGAGCGCTACTACGCGGTCAACCTCAAGGCGGCCATGGACCGCCCTGGCGCCGCGCTTCCCGACATCGCCGCCAGGATCGTCAGCGCGATCGCCGACCCGGCGGCGCGAATCACCGACGCTTGGCTCGTCGACTCCGAGGGCGAGCGCCAGCATGTGCTCGAGCGGGGCCAGCGAATCGAGCTCCGGGCGCAGATCAGGGTGGAGCAGGGGTTCGAGGGGCTGTACTTCCACTTCCAGATCTCCTCGACCGACGGCCGGACCGTGTTCGCGAGCGACCGCGCCGCCCTTGGCGAGGACCGCTTCGCAACCGCGGCCGGCAGGGGTCTGGAGGTCGCGGCATCCGTCGAGAACCTTCTGCCTCCCGGTCGCTACACGATCGCCTGCGACGTCTCCCGCGGACCCGAGGACCCGGCGGGCCCGAGGAAGATCGTCCGCCTCGAAGTGGCCGGCGAGCCGTGGCAGGGAACGATCTCCCTCGAGCACGAGATCTCGGTTACCGAGAACTCCGCCGAGCCGGTGGTGGGCAGGTGAGCAGCCGCTCGGAGACGCTCGAGCTGCGGCCGATCCGCGGCCCGTCAGCATTCGGCGGAGGGCTGCGGCGCACCTGGGATCTGCTCTGGCTCACGTCGGTGACGGATTTCCGCCTCCGCTACACGAACACCCTCCTCGGTTACTCGTGGAGCGTGCTCAAGCCCTTCCTCTTCTTCGGAATCATCTACCTCGTCATCAACCAGGTCCTGCGCTTCGGCGGCGAGGTCAAGGACTATCCGATGCTGCTGATCCTCAACCTGGTGATCTTCCAGTACTTCCAGGAGACCACCAGCACGGCGCTGCGCTCGATCTCGTCGAAGGAGCCGATGGTGCGCAAGATGCAGTTCCCACGGATCGTGATCCCGCTGTCGGTCAGCCTCAGCGCCGCGATCTCCCTCCTCTCCAACCTGATCGGCGTCTTTCTGCTCTTTCTCGTGGTCGGCCTGGACCCGCGGGCGAGCTGGCTGCTGCTGCCGGTCGTGCTCCTCGCGCTGATCGTCCTGACCACGGCGCTCTCGATGTTCCTCTCGGTCGCCTACGTGCGCTCGGAGGACGTCGGGCAGGCCTGGACGCTCTTACTGCGGGTGCTCTTCTACGCGACGCCGATCCTCTACCCACTGGACATCGACGCGATCCCGGACTCGATCAGGAGTGTGATCGCCGCCAACCCGCTCTCGCCACTGCTCGAGCAGGCGCGCATCTGGGTGATCGACGCGGGAGCTCCCTCGACGGTCGAGCTGGTCGGCGGGGTGATGGGAGCGGCGGTACCGCTCCTGATCAGCGTCGTCGTCTGCGTCGCCGGCTTCTGGCTGTTCAACCGCGAGGCTCCCCGGGTCGCAGAGGCGCTCTAGATGAGCGCAGAGCTGGACCGGGCGGAGGCTCCGCGGCGCTTCGTGATCCTCTGCCTCGGCAGGACGGGCTCGACTCACCTGCAGTCGATGCTCGACTTCCACTCGCAGGCTCGCTGCTTCGGCGAGCTCTTCGGCGACGGCGAGCCGCCGACCTTCGCCACGTCGGGCCACAGCGATCCCGCCGCTTTTCTCGAGGATCTCCTCGCGGGAATCGAGGAGCGGGCGGTGGGCTTCAAGCTGCCGATGAACTCGATCCGGGCCGAGCCCGGCGCGGCCGAGCTCGTGCGCCGAGACGGACGGATCGCGGCGATCCGGCTCTCGCGCCGCAACCGGCTCGCCCAGCTCGTCTCCCGCCGGCTGCTGGCGGCGACCGGCGTCTCGCAATCGATCTTCGGCGCCTACGGCGAGGCCATGGTCCAGATCGAGCCGCGCGAGTGCATCGCCGCCTTCGAGCGGATGGAAGCCGACGAGGACGAGCTCGACGCCCTCTGCGTGGGCCGGGAGACGTTCCGGATCGACTACGAGGAGCTCGGGGATGAAACCCGGCTCGAGGCGCTCCAGCGCTTCCTCGGGATCGAGCCCGAGGCGCTGCGCTCCTGGTACACGAAGCTCCGCAACCGACCGCTCAGGGAGACGGTCAGCAACTGGGACGACCTGGTGGCGGCGCTCGCCGACACCCGCTTCGCGTCCTACCTGGACGAATGAGCCCCGAGCCGCCGAGCGCCGCCCGCGGGCGATCCGGATCTCGGGCGCGCGCGCGCTTCGATTCGCTCCTCGGGCCGCTCTCGGGCAAACGCGTCCCGACCTGGGTCCTCGCCATGCTGGTCGCGCTGCTGAGCTGGAAGGTGCAGTTCGGCGTCACGAGGCCGGGCCTGGACCCCAGCTGGGGTGCGGGCCTGTACATGGCGACGCGCGACGGCCTCGAATACGGGCGCGACGTCGTCTTCACCTACGGGCCGCTGGGGTTCCTGTCCAATCCGGTCGGCTGGGACGGCGATCTCGCGGCGCTCGCCTTCGGCTTCCAGGTCGCCCTCGACGTGGCGCTCGCCTGCAGCCTGGTCTGGGTCCTCCGCCGAAGCCTGGGCGGGATCGGCGCGGCGCTGGTCGCCTTCGGGGCCCTGGCGCTCCTGCCCGGCGTCGAGCAGGCGCTGGTCCTGGCGGCGATCTGGTGCTATGCCGTGCTGCTCAGCGAGCGGCCCCGCTTCGCGCTTGAGGTCGTGATCATCGGCGGCGCCTCCCTCGCGGCGGTCGAATTCCTGGTCAAGCTGTCGATCGGCCCCGTCGTCCTGGCGCTGGGCCTCCTCGCCCTGATCGGAGCCCGCGCTCGTCGCCGGCAGCTGGCGCTGTACCTGGGGCTGTTCGGGCTCGAGGTCGTCCTGCTCTGGCTCGTGAGCGGCCAGACCCTGGGAGCGCTGCCGGATTACCTCCTCAACGGGCGCCATATCGTCTCCGGATACAGCGAGGCGATGGTCGGCAACATCGATTCCACCGCCGAGTACACCGCCGGAGTGGTGGTGGCGCTCGTGGCCCTGGCCGGGCTCGTCGTCGGCGCGGCGCTCCCCTCCTACCGCGGGGACCTGGCGCGATGGTGCGCGATCGGGATCGCGGCGCTGGTCGGCTTCGCGGTCTTCAAGGAGGGCATCGTCCGCTTCGGCGTCGATCGCCTGATCGTGTACTTCTCGACGCTCTCCCTCCTGTGGCTGGCGATCCCGTGGTCGGCGGCGAGGCGCCTGATCCTCCTCGGCGGCGCCGCGGTCCTCGTGGCCGCCACCGTCGTGCTCTCTCACGCCAGACAGCCCGGGCAGACGCTCGACCGATTGAACGCCGCCGAGCACGTCCAACTCGCGGGCACCCAGGTTCGGGACCTGCTCAGCCCCGACCGGCGCTCGCAGGTCTCCGACTTCTCGAGGGCCTACCTGCAGGGGTTCTACGGGCTCGACGAGGTGACGCTGAGCGAGCTCAGCGGACGCTCGGTCGCGATCGACCCGTGGGAGATCACCGTGGCCTGGGCCTACGAACTGGACTGGGCCCCGCTTCCCGTCTTCCAGAATTACTCGGCGTACACGGAGGAGCTCGACCGCCTCAACGCCGCCGAGGTCTCCTCAGGCTCCGGACCAGAGCGGATCCTGCGCCACAACCCCGCCCAGTTCCAGCCCGGGCCCGAGCAACGCAGCATCGACAACCGCTTTCCGGGCTGGGACCCGCCCGCGCAGGCCCTCGCCACGCTCTGCAACTTCGCCCCGCTCCACACCACGGTTCGCTGGCAGGTGCTCGGCCGAACCGCGGATCGCTGCGCCGAGCCGGAGCCGATGGGATCGGTCCAGGCCTCGTTCGGAGAGACGGTCGACGTGCCGAGCCCGGCGCCGGGCGAGGTGGTCTTCGCGCGGATCGACGGGGCGGACGTCGGCGCCGTCGAGACCCTTCGCGCCCTGCTCTTCCGCGCGAAGCCGAGGTACGCCGTGGTCAACGGAACCGCGACCTACCGGCTCGTCCCAGGGACCGCCGGGGATGGGCTCCTGCTGCGCGGGAGCCCCACTCTGACCGGCGCGGGACCGTGGGCCCAGGCTCCACAGGCCGAGACGTTGGAGCTGACCGGGGTCGACGGTGAGCTCCGGTTCGACTTCTATCGGATGGCGGTCGACCGGATCCCAGCCTCTGCTGCGGGGCCGTAGGGACTGAACGCTCGGGCGGGTGGGCGTGATGTCCTCGCTACCGCTTTTCGTCCGAAGCGGATACGTCGAGCGCCCCGCTTAGATCGCGATGAGAGACAAGATGGACCCCAGTGCTTTTCCCCTGGGGACTTATGTTGGGACGCCGGAGCGCGGACGGGTCGGGCCGTAGCGGCGCGCTCCTGACTCGCGGCTCCCCGTCCGCTGGCGGTTTGACCTAGGCTGCCGCGATGCTCACCGTCGTCGACCGCATCGGCCGCGGACGGTTTGTCTCGTTCGAGCTGTGGCCGCCTCGAACGCCGGCGTCGGCTGCAGCGCTGGAGGACGCCCTCGCGGAGCTGTCGCCGCTCGGGCCTGCGTTCGTGGCCGTGACCTACGGGGCAGGAGGCTCGACACGCGAGCGGACGCACGACCTCGTTGTGCGACTGGTCGATTCACCTCTGCTGCCGCTCGCCCACCTGACATGTGCTGCGCATCACCGGGATGAGCTGGTCCGGCTGATGCAGCGCTATCGGCGTGCGGGCGTTGGCAACCTGCTTGCCCTGCACGGGGACCCGCCCCTATCTGCCACCGAGGCGCTGCCCGACGGCGACCTCCGCCACGCGGTGCAGCTCGTTCACCTGGCGAGGGAGCTTGGCTTCCCGTGCGTTGGAGTGGCTGTCCACCCTGAGGGACATCCGGCGGCCGAGTCGCGAGAGGCCGACTGGCGTCATCAGGCCGCGAAGCTCCGCGAGGCCGATTTTGGGCTGACGCAGTTCTTCCACCGGGCGGAGGACTACTTCGCGCTCGTTGAGAGGCTGGCTGCACGAGGCGCGACCGCACCCATCGTCCCCGGCGTCATGCCCATCACGAACGTGCGCCAGGTCGAACGCATGGCAGCGATGTCGGGCACCAACATTCCGCTTGAGCTCGCGGAGCAGTTGCAGTCGGTGGCCGACCAGCCGGAGGCGGTTCGCCGCATCGGCGTGGAGCACGCCACGCTGCTCTGCCAGGAGCTGCTGCGCGGCGGGGCGCCCGGTCTGCACTTCTACACGATGAACAGGGCGGCGGCGACGCTTGAGGTCTGTTCGAACCTCGGCTGGGAAACGGCTAGGGCAACATAGCGCTCCGCTCGGAGCGCCCCTCAACGGTCGACGGCTCATGACCTGCGAGGGGGCCGTCCTGATCCGGCGGCCCCCTACGTCTTGCTTCCGACGACTCAGACCGACCTTGAGACCCGCTTTCCATGCGAAGCGGGTCTGACTCAGTCAGGCGCCATTGCCTCCCGCTCGTATGGGTCCGGGGGATCTCCCTAGCTAGCGCTCCTCGCCCAAGCGGGGGAGCGGGGCCGTGATTCGCCGCCACGCCGTTGACCAGGGCCGTCATCCTCAGTCGCGATGGATGCACTTGGCTTGATCGTCGCGGGCCTCAACGCGGACGACGCCGTCATCGCCGCCCTGCTCCTCGGCGCCGTGATGGCCGCCAGCGTCTGCTACTTCGCCATCTCCGGCTCTCGGCGGGGCTACGGTATGTTTCGCAACTCGATGCTTATCGCGAGCGGTGTTCTGTGCGGACTCTCGGTCGGCTTCGCTGTCTTCGTGTGGCTGGTGATCCAAGGGAACGGCTGAGATCCCCCCTCGATCATGCGCGCGGTCCTCGTGAGCTCACTGCTCTGGCTCTCGTTCCGCCTCTCCAGCGAGGCCCCCGAGGAACCATGGCTCTCCGTCGGGGGATCGGCCGAACCCAACGACCCCCGTTTCCATTTCTCTTCGTCGCTCCTCGAGGTCCGCGATCAGGGTGAGCGTCTGATCGACCTCAGCCCCAACGGGGCAGTCGGCAAGCACCAGCCCCTCCGTGCCGAGGTCGCGCTCTTCAAGTCCCGCGAGAAGCTCCGGGCATTCCGCCGGCGCCTTGAAGGTCTGCTCGCCATCGCGGCCCAGCTCGGTTGCAAGCGCAACTCCGGTGGGCACGGCCAGCAGCGCGATTATCGCTGCCAGCCCGCGCCGTCCAAGGCGCATGCGCTCTTGAGGGGGGCGCCCCGCGTCGGCCTGCGCGGCAGCGAGCAGGCGGCTGCGCGCAGCGGGCTTTTCAGCTGCGGGCGCATCTGCTTCGGGCTCGGTGATCTCTCGGATCAGCTCGTCAACCATTCGCGTTCACTCCTTCTGGCGCCAGGGCCCCGGCGAGTTGCTGTCTTGCGCGGTGAAGCCTCGATTTCACGGTCCCTGCGGGAACACCCAGCGCGACGGCGATCTCCGGATAGGTGAGCTCGGCCAAGGCCTGAAGGAGCAGGGCATCCCGGTCACCTGGCTCGAGCTCGGCGATCGCCCTTGCGAGGGCACTTCGCATCATCGTTGCGTCAGCTCGCGCCGCCGCGTCTTCGGTCGCGTCATCTGAAGAGTCCGTGAGAGTGCGCTGATAGGCGGCCATTCGACGCCGTTCGTCTCGGCGGTGGCGACCCAGCAAGTTGGTCGCGATTCCAAAGAGCCATGGTCTGGCTGAGGGGTATTCGGATCGGTAGCTGGCCCGCCGAGGCGGCTTCGCTTGCCCGGGCGGACCGTCTGCCTCCGCTCAGCGCAGGGGCGGCGGGTCGCCGGCGCAGATCACGTTGCGGGTCGCCTTCGCCGTGTAGAGGCGGCGATCCGCCCGCAGCATCACGGTCTCGGCCGAGTCGTCGGGACCCTCCCAGTCGGCGACCCCGATCGAGACCGACACCCCACCGATCCCCGCCGCCGGCGTCGCCTCCTCCTCGACCAGGCGGCGGAGCTGCTCGGCGAGCTCGGTAGCGCCGCCGAGGTCGGTGCCCGCGGAGAGCACCCCGAACTCGTCGCCGCCGATCCGGGCGACGAGGTCGGCATCGCGGGAGCGGGAGCGCAGCAGCTTGCCGACGGTCTTGAGGACGACGTCGCCCACGGGATGGCCGAGGTGGTCGTTGATCTCCTTGAGGCCGTCGAGGTCGCAGAGCAGGACGGCCAGGGAGGAGCCGTCGCGGGCGCTGCGGGCGCACTCACGCTCCAGGGCCTCGTCCCACGCGCGTCGGTTGGCGAGGCCCGTCAACGAGTCCTCGTGACTCTGGCGGTCGAGCTCGGCGACCAGCTCCCGCGAGCGCTGCTGCTCACGCTCGAGAGCCGCCCTGCTCTCGAACTCGCTCCAGGCCGCGCGCTGGCGGTGGAGCTGGCCGAGGAAGCTGATCGCGGCCGCGGTGACGAGGTAGAAGTAGACGGTCGCCACCGCGTCGGTCTCGACGGGATCGGAGAGCAGCAGGACGCCCGTCAGCGCGGTGAGGCTGAGGCCACAGAGCG
>Ga0183260_10002629_pt1 | contig 14753 bp, 17 predicted proteins | sample AntDrymUQ4972206_2_FD_129768 | JGI IMG/M metagenome (GOLD analysis project Ga0183260, IMG submission 129768) | Polar desert sand microbial communities from Dry Valleys, Antarctica - metaG UQ497 (22.06) (version 2) (version 2) | ecosystem: Environmental > Terrestrial > Soil > Desert | place... | reverse complement strand
GGATCGTCGAGCCCTCCTGGCTGCCCACCAGAGCGGTCTTGCAGTGCGTCTTCAGGCCCATCAACCCGTACACGACGTGCACCCCGGAGCGCTCCAGCTGCCGGGCCCAGTTGATGTTCGCCTGCTCGTCGAACCGGGCCTTGAGCTCGACGAGCGCCACCACCTGCTTGCCGGCCCCGGCAGCGTCGATCAGGGCTTCGCGGATGGGCGAGTCACCCGAGGTGCGGTAGAGCGTCTGCTTGATCGCGAGCACCTGCGGGTCGGTCGCCGCCTGCTCCACGAACCGTTGCACGCTCGTCGCGAAGCTGTCGTAGGGGTGGTGCACGAGCACGTCCTGGCGCTGCAGGGCGGCGAAGATGTCGGCCGGCTGCGCGGTCTCGACCTCGGTGAGGTCGGGGTGGGTGATCGGGACGAACGACTCCGCCTTGAGCTCGGTCCGGTCGATGCCGGCCACGGCGTGCAGGCCGCTGAGGTCGAGCGGGCCGGTCAGCCGGAACACCTCCGCCTCGTTGACGTCGAGCTCGGACACCAGCAGGTCGAGCACGTGCGGGTCGATGTCCGCCTCCACCTCCAGCCGCGTCGGAGGGCCGAAGCGGCGCCGCAGCAGCTCCTTCTCCAGCGCCTGCAGGAGGTTCTCGGCGTCGTCCTCCTCGACCTCGAGGTCCTCGTTGCGGGTCACGCGGAAGGTGTGGTGCCCGACGACCTCCATGCCGGGGAAGAGCATGTCGAGGTGTGCCGCCATGACGTCCTCGAGCGGCACGAAGCGCTGCTCGTCGACGGGCAGCCAGCGGGAGAAGTTCGGCGGCACCTTGACCCGGGCGAAGTGCTCGGTCCCGGTCTCGGGGTTGCGTACCACGACGGCGAGGTTGAGCGACAGCCCGGAGATGTAGGGGAACGGGTGCGCGGGGTCGACCGCCAGGGGGGTGAGCACCGGGAACACCCGCTCGGCGAACAGCGTCGCCAGCTGCTTGCGCTCGGTGTCGGCGAGGTCGTCCCAGCGCAGCAGCTCGATGCCGTGCTCGCGCAGGGCGGGGTGCACCTGCTCGTGGAAGATGTCGGCTTGGCGGCGCATCAGCCGCTGGCTCTCGCGCCAGATCCCGTCGAGCACCTCGCGCGGGCGCAGGCCGCTCGCGGCGCGCACGGCTACCCCGGCGGCGATGCGGCGCTTGAGGCCCGCCACCCGCACCATGAAGAACTCGTCGAGGTTGCCGGCGAAGATCGCCAGGAAGCGCACCCGTTCGAGCAGCGGCAGCTCGACGTCGTCGGCCTGCCCCAGGACGCGCTCGTTGTACGCCAGCCACGACAGCTCGCGATCGAGGAAGCGGTCGTCGGGCAGGTCGTCGTGCGGCGGCTCGTACGGCGGCTCGACGTCGTACGTCTCGTCGGCGGCCCCGGGCGCACGGGTCTGCAGGTCCTCGCTCACCTGCCCATGCTCCCACCCGCACGTGAACGCCGGGTGCGGCTCCGCTCGGCCAGCACCCGGCACAACGCATCGTGGCTGTCGAGGCTGCCGTTGGACCAGGCACCCGAGCTGGCGCGCACGAGCGTCAGGGGGCGAGGCCGGGGTGGCGGTACTGGGTGTCGGTCGCCGCGTGCCGGAAGCCCAGCCGCGCGTAGACCCGCAGCGCCGGTGCGTTGTCCGCCTCGACGTACAACAGCACCGAGCCGAGCCCGAGCCCGGCCAGGTGGTGCAGCCCGACGAGGGTGAGCGCGGAGCCGAGCCCGCTGCCCTGCTCGGCGGGGTCGACGCCGACGACGTAGACCTCACCGACCGCGGGCTCGGCGGCCTCGCCCGCGTGCACCTTCGTCCAGTGGAAGCCCACCAGCCGTCCGGCGCGCTCGGCGAGGAAGAAGCCCGCCGGGTCGAACCACTCCGACCCGGTCCGCTGCGCCAGGTCACCCGCGTCCATCGCACCCTGCTCGGGGTGGTCGGCGAAGGCCCGCGCGTTCAGGTCCAGCCACACCCGCTCGTCGCGGCCCGGCTCGTACGTGCGCACCGCGATGCCGTCCGGCAGCTGCATCGCGGGCAGCGGCGGCGCGGCGGCCCCGCCGGCAGCACCCAGCGGCCGCACCATGCGCCAGAGGTCCCGCACCCGCGCGAAGCCGAGCCGACCGGCCATCCGTGCAGCGCCGGGGTGGTCGCCGTGCGACCACAGCAGCACCGGCGCGCCGTCGACCTCGAGCAGCGCCCGCGCGACGACGGCCGACCCCCAGCCGGCGCGGCGGTGCCGCGGGTCCACCACGCACTCCGCCGCCACCCGTGCGCGCGCCTCCGACAGGTCGAGGTGGGCGTACGCCACCAGGTCGGCGCCCACGCCCGCCCCGTCGTGGGCCAGCACGTGCCGGGCGCAGCCGTCGTCGGCGCGCAGCCGCAGCAGCGCGTTCTCGATGAGCGCGGCGGCACCGTCGACGTGCTGGGCCCGCGCGACCAGCGCACGTACGGCGCTCGCCTCGGCGTCGTCCAGGGTGTCGCGCACGACGAGGCTGCCGCCGGGGGGCGGGGCCGCGGACGGGCGGGCCGAGCGGCGTTCGGTCACGGCGGCAGCCTAGGAGTTCACCCGATCGCCTCCCGGCGAGGGCTGTCGCGAGCGGGGACGGCAGGTTAGATTCCGCCCAGACCCGCCCCAATCGCTCCCCACCCCGAGGACGTGTCCCCATGAACCGAATCCTCCGACGAGGCCGGTGGACCGCGGCGTGCGGCGTGGCCGCGCTCAGCGTCGGTGCCGCCACGCTCGGCGCCCCCGTGCAGGCCGAGCGAGCCGGTCCGCCCCGCGAGGACTACGACCGGGCCGTCGCGGCCCGAGCCGCCTAGCGGGTCGTCAAGCTCGACCTGCTGGCGATCAACGACTTCCACGGCAACCTCGAGGAGATCGACGCGGCGAGCTCGAGCGGCCGGATCAACAACACCCCGGCCGGTGGCGCCGAGTACCTGGCCACGCACCTCAAGCGGCTGCGCGAGCGGGCCCGGGCCAACGGGGCGCGCACCCGTACGGTGGCAGCCGGCGACCTGGTCGGGGCGTCCCCGCTGCTGTCGGCGGCGTTCCACGACGAGCCGACCGTCCGGGCGCTCAACCGGATGCGTCTCGACGCGGCCTCGGTCGGCAACCACGAGTTCGACGAGGGCTACCGCGAGCTGCTGCGGTTGCAGCGCGGTGGCTGCCTCGACGACGGCGACGGCAGGGACAACAGGACTCCTGCCCCGACGGCGAGCCGTTCCCCGGCGCCCGCTACCAGTACCTTGCGGCCAACGTGGTCAAGGAGTCGACCGGGCGGCCGATCCTGCCGCCGTTCGTCGTCGAGCGAGTGGCCGGTGTCCCGGTGGCCTTCATCGGCATGACGCTCGAGGCCACCCCCGACATCGTCAGCGCCGCCGGAATCCGGGGGCTGAGCTTCGAGGACGAGATCGAGACGGCCAACGCCCTCGTCCCGCGGCTGCAGCGGCGCGGCGTCGAGTCGATCGTGGTGCTGCTGCACGAAGGCGGCTTCACCTCCGACTCCACGGTCTATGACGCGTGCCCCGGCATCTCGGGACCCGTGGTCGACATCAACGACGGCCTCGACCCCGCCGTCGACGCGATCGTCAGCGGGCACACCCACCAGCCCTACAACTGCGAGCTCGCCGACAGCGAGGGGACGCCGCGGTTGCTCACCAGCGCGTCGAGCTTCGGGCGGCTGGTGACCAACGTGCACCTGCTCCTCGACCGTCGCACCGGCGACGTCGTACGTCCCGCCGCGTACGCACAGAACCGGATCGTCACCCGCGACATCGCCAAGGCCGCCCCGGGCATCACCGAGCTGATCGACCGCTACGGGACGCTGGTGTCCGACATCGCCGACGCGTCATCGGGCAGGCCACGGACACGGTGTCCAGGACCAACGACGACTCGGGCGAGTCCGTGCTCGGCAACCTCATCGCCGACAGCCAGCGGGCCTTCAGCGGTGCGGTCGCACCGGGCGACACCGGGCCCGCCGACGTGGGGGTCATGAACCCGGGAGGTATCCGGGACGACCTGGTCACCGAGGCGGACGGCGACGTCACGTACGGCGCCGCGTTCACGGTGCAGCCGTTCAACAACTGCGTCGACTCGATGGACATGACCGGAGCGCAGATCGTCGAGCTGCTCCAGCAGCAGTGGACCGGCGCCAACGCGTCGAGCCCGCGGATCCTGTCCACCTCCGGGCTGACCTACACCTGGGACCGGAGCGAGACCGGGGCCGACAAGGTGGTCGTCGACTCGATCGAGGTGGGGGGCCAGCCGCTCGACCAGGGCGCGACCTACCGGGTCGCCGCGAACTCGTTCCTGTCCGACGGGGGCGACGGCTTCTCGGTCTTCACCGAGGCGACGGACAAGTACCGCGGCGGGCTCGACATCGATGCGCTGGCGGAGTTGCTGGGTGGGCTGGCGGCGCCGTTCGACGCCACCCAGCCGACGGACCGGATCGACGTCCGCGACTGACTTGCGGTGGGTAACCACCGCTGAGGGTGACGTTCTGCGCGCGTGGTCCGGCGTGTCGCGACGGAAACGCAACTCTCAGCGGGGTGGGGGCTCGGCGGAGGTCGGGTGCGTCTCGGCGGCGTCGGGCGCCGGCTCCCGGGCCACGCGATCCTGCCGTTTGCTGTGTGCCGCGAAGCGGTAGCCCACGTTGCGCACCGTCCCGATCAGCGCCTCGTGCTCGGGGCCGAGCTTGGCGCGCAGGCGCCGGACGTGCACGTCGACCGTGCGGGTCCCGCCGAAGTAGTCGTAGCCCCACACCTCCTGCAGCAGCTGCTGGCGGGTGAAGACCCGTCCGGGGTGCTGGGCTAGGAACTTCACCAGCTCGAACTCCTTGAACGTCAGGTCCAGCGTGCGCCCCTCGAGCCGGGCCGTGTAAGACGCCTCGTCGATGGACAGGCCGCCGGAGCGGATCACGTGCCGGTTCACGCCGCCGCCGCGCGCCTGCGCCAGCCTGCCGGTGACCAGGCGCAGGCGCGCCTCGACCTCGGCCGGCCCGGCGTCGACGAGCAGCACGTCGTCCATGCCCCAGTCGTCGGCGACGACGGCGAGTCCGCCCTCGGTGAGCACGAGCAGCAGCGGGACATCGACCCCGGTCGTACGGACGAGCCGGGTGAGCCCCCGGACGCGCGCGAGGTCGGTGCGCCCGTCGACGAGCACCGCGTCGGCGGGAGGGGAGCCGAGCAGCGCGTTCGCCTCGGCGGGCAGGACGCGTACGCCGTACGGCAGCAGGCCGAGTGCCGGCAGGATCTCCGCGGCGGTGGTCGGTCCGGACGGCGTCAGCAGCAGGAGGGTGGCCATGCCAGCGCCCTTCGTGTGCGGCCGGAAGACCTCCGAGGCCCAGGGCGCAGCGCCGGAGCCTCGTCGCGTGCCCCACGATAGACCACGTGAGCCATGCAGCCGGGGCGTCGGCCGACGTCGAGGTCCGCTACTGGGCGGCGATCCGTGCGGCGGCCGGCGCGGGCTCCGACCGGGCTCCGGCCGGGACGCTCGCGTCCGTGCTCGCGACCGTACGCGGGCAGCACGCGTCGACGCCCCGCTTCGCCGAGGTGCTCGCCGTCTGCTCGGTGCTGGTGGACGAGCACCCGGTCGGCACCCGCGCGCCGGCCGACGTCGACGTGCCGGCGGGGAGCACCGTCGACCTGCTGCCACCCTTCGCCGGCGGCTGCTGAGGTGTCCGCGCCCTCCTCCGCGGCCGTGCCCGCGGACCTGCTCGCTCGCCCCGACGACCCGGGCCGAGCCCCGGTCGGAACATCCGGATCCTGAGACGGGTTGGTCGCACGTGGGACGCTCGGTCCCGGACCGCCGAGAGGCGGCGGTCGGAGAAAAACCTAGTGAGTCACTGGTTGTAGTGAACAAGCGTCGGGCGGTGGCAGCCCGAGCCCTCCTGCCCGGGTACGTCGCACAGAAGGAGACACACGATGAGCCGCTCCACCACCTTGGTCGACGCCGACTGGGTCGAGCAGCACCTCGACGACGACGACGTCGTCCTGGTCGAGGTCGACGAGGACACCAGCGCCTACGACAAGGGCCACATCCGCGGCGCGGTCAAGCTGGACTGGCAGCAGGACCTGCAGGACCCGGTCCGGCGCGACTTCGTCGGCAAGGACGAGTTCTCCCGGCTGCTGGGCGGCCGCGGCATCGGTACCGACCACACCGTCGTGGTCTACGGCGGCAATAGCAACTGGTTCGCCGCGTACGCGTACTGGTACCTCAAGCTGTACGGCCACCCCGACGTCCGGATCCTCGACGGCGGCCGCAAGAAGTGGGAGCTGGAGAGCCGCGAGCTCGTCGAGGACGCCACCGAGCGCGCGTCCACGACGTACACCGCCCAGGACGCCGACCTGTCCATCCGCGCCTTCCGCGACGAGGTCACCGCCGCGATCGGCAGCCTCAACCTCGTGGACGTGCGCAGCCCCGACGAGTACGCCGGCCGGCTGCTCGCCCCGGCGCACCTGCCGCAGGAGTCGGCCCAGCGTGGCGGCCACGTGCCGACGGCCGGCAACGTGCCGTGGAGCAAGGCGGCCAACGAGGACGGCACGTTCAAGACCGACGACGAGCTGCGGCGGCTGTACGCCGACGCGGGTGTCGACTTCGGCACGGACACCATCGCCTACTGCCGGATCGGCGAGCGCAGCGCGCACACGTGGTTCGTGCTGCACGAGCTGCTCGAGCAGCCGAACGTCAAGAACTACGACGGCTCGTGGACCGAGTACGGCTCGCTGGTCGGCGTCCCGGTCGCGGTCGGCGACGAGCCCGGCACCGCCTGATGTGCGGGGCCACCACCGGTGCGGTCTCCCTCGACGGGGTCGACCTCTCGCGCCAGGCCGTGATCCAGGGCGTCGTCGTGACCGGTGACGGCGAGCCCGTCGGCGGCGCCTACGTGCGGCTGCTCGACCGCGACGGCGAGTTTGCCGCCGAGGTGCCCACCTCGGCGACCGGCCAGTTCCGGTTCTTCGCCGCCGAGGGCAGCTGGACCGTACGCGTGCTGGCGCCGCGCGCCGGTCGCGCCGAGCGCGCCGTGCACGCGCGCACCGGAGAGGTCGCCGAGGTCAGCGTTGCCCTGGCGCCGGTGGGGTCCTGACCCCGATCAGCTGATCTCCTTGCTGCCCTGGAGCTCGCCGGCCTCCCCGCCGTAGCGCTGCAGGTAGCTGTCGACGTCCTCCTCGCGCACGGCGTCCCACAACGCGCCCGACTGCTGCTCGTCCAGGCGGACGATGCTCGAACCCGACGAGGTCTCGCCGTAGGACCCGAGCGGGGCGGTGAGGAAGGTGACGTCCTCGCTGTCCATGCCGCGCAGCGACAGCACCAGGCTGCGGATCTCGCCGCGGCCGAAGCCCTCGTCGACGCTGAGGTTGCTCACCACCGCCTTCAGCATGTTCGCGAACGTCACCGGGTCGCTGAAGACGCCCTGGTCGAGCATCTTGGCCATCATCGCGCGCAGGAAGTTCTGCTGGCGGGCGATGCGGTCGAAGTCGCCGCCCTCCAGCCCGTATCGGGTGCGCACGTACGCCAGCGCCTCGTCCCCCTCGAGGTCCTGGTAGCCCTGGTCCCACCGGATGTCCTGGCTGGAGTCGTAGAAGGCCTCGGGGATGTAGACCTCGACGCCGCCGAGCGCGCTGGAGATGTCCTTGAAGCCGGTCCAGTCGACGACCGCGACGTGGTCCATCCGCAGGTCGGTGAGGTGCTCCACGGTGGCGACGTACCCGGTCGGGCCGTACTCGGCGAACTCGGCGTTGATCTTGTCCTTGCCGACCGGCTGCCCACCCTCGTCGTAGATCGGCACGTAGGAGTCGCGGGGGATCGAGACGAGGTACGCCGACTTCCGGTCGGCGGGGACGTGGATGAACATGATCGTGTCGCTGCGCAGCAGTCCGGACTGCCACTGCTCGGCGTCGAGGGCTTCCTCGGTGCTCACGCCGTCGCCGTCGTCCTCGCCGTTGTCGGCGCCGGCCAGCAGGATGTTCATCGACGTGCTGTCGGCCTTGTCGGGGCGGTCCTCGTCGGCCAGCCGGTCGTCGGCGCCCACGAACGTGTCGGGGGCGATCAGGCTGTTCAGGTAGAGCAACCAGCCACCGGCGCCCAGCGCCACGACCACCAGTGCGGCGACGATGCCGGTGAGGACCCGGTGCCGCCCGAAGACGGTCCGCTTCGGGCCCGCCGGGCCCTGTTCCGCGGGCGGGGTGGTGTCGTCGCTCATGCAGTTCCTCCGGTCCGTGCCATTGTGCGCGACACGCGCGCTCCCCGGGACACCTCGTGGACGAACGGATCCGCGGGGACGTTCCCCGCCCGGCGCCTGGTCGTCGTGCGGCCGCTCAGCGCTCCAGCAGCACCGTCACCGGCCCGTCGGCGACGAGCCGGACCTGCATGTCGGCGCCGAACACCCCCCGTGCCACTTCGGCGCCGGCGGCCTCGAGGATGGCGCAGAAGTGCGCGCAGAGCGGCTCGGCGACCGCACCGGGCGCGGCGGAGGCCCAGGTCGGCCGGCGACCCTTGCGCGCGTCGCCGTACAGCGTGAACTGGCTGACCACCAGCAGCGGGGCGCCCACGTCGGAGGCGGACCGTTCGTCGCGCAGGATCCGCAGGCCCCACACCTTGCGGGCCAGCCCCGCGGCCACGGCCTCGGTGTCGTCGTGGGTGACGCCGACCAGGACGACGAGCCCGGGTCGGTCGATCGCCCCGACGACCCGGCCGTCGACGCGGACGTCGGCCCGTGCCACCCGCTGCACCACCGCTCGCACGGCCGCGAGTCTGACAGGCTGCCCGCCATGCCCAGCACGCCCAGCAGCCCCGGCACGTCCAGCAGCCCCGGCACGTCCAGCAGCCCCAGCACGCCCAGCAGCCCCAGCACGCCCAGCAGCCCCAGCGGCCCCCGCACGCTGATCACCGTGGCGCCGACCGGGGCGGAGTCGAGCAAGGCCGACGTGCCGGCGCTGCCGACGACGCTGGCCGAGCTGGTCGAGACCGCGCGGCGTTGCCAGGCTGCCGGCGCGGCGATGATCCACGTGCACGTCCGCGACGACGAGCACCGGCCCACCCTCGACCTGGCCCGCCTCGCCGACGCCGTCGCCGCTCTGCGCGAGCACACCACCCTGGTCGTCCAGCTGTCGACGGGAGGCTCGGTCCACGACCCGTACGAGCACCGGCTGCGGGTCCTCGAGGCACGCCCCGACTCGTGCTCGCTGACCACGGGCACGGTCAACTTCGGCGACGCGGTCTTCCTCAACCCGTGGCCGTTCGTCGCCGAGCTGTACCAGGCCACGCAGGCCGCCAAGGTGGTCCCTGAGTTCGAGCTGTTCGACCTCGGGCACGTGCACGCGCTGCACCGCCTGCTCGACACCCACGGCCTGCCGTACGGCGGGCGGGTGCACTGCGGCCTCGTCCTGGGCGTGCCGGGCGGCGGCATGCCGGGCACGGCGGCGACCCTGGTCGCCGCCGTGCAGGCGCTGCCCGCGGCGACCACGTCGTGGAGCGCCACCGGCATCGGACGCTCGACGCTGCCGGTCGCCCTGGCCGCGCTCAGCGCGGGCGGGCACCTGCGCGTGGGCATGGAGGACACCGTGACGTACGCCCGCGGCCACCCGGTCACCCACAACGCCGAGCTGGTGCAGCGTGCCGCCCGCCTGGCCGAGCTGGCGCAGCGCCCGTCACTGGGCGCCGACGAGGCCCGAGACCTGCTCCGGGTGCGCGCCGCCCCCTGACGTCCCGGCCCGGCCGGGGGGTCGGTGGGCGTGCGAGGCTGGGGCGTGGCCTTCGAGATCCCGCCGGACCTGCACACCGACCTGCTGCCGTACGCGTGGCTCGTCGGGCAGTGGCACGGCTCCGGGCACGGTGACTACCCGAGCATCGAGCGGTTCTCCTTCGGCCAGGAGGTGGCGTTCGCGCACGACGGGCGGCCGTTCCTGCACTACTTCAGCCGCAGCTGGATCGTCGACGACGACGGGGCGGTCGTGCGACCGGCGGCGCTGGAGACCGGCTTCCTGCGGCCGCGACCCGACGGCGAGTGCGAGCTCGTGCTCGCCCACCCCACCGGCTTCGCCGAGGTCTGGTACGGCTCCGTCGACGACGCCAAGGTCGAGCTCGCGACCGACGTGGTCGCCCGCACGCAGTTGGCCAAGGCCGTGACCGGCGGCCACCGGCTGTACGGGCTCGTCGACGGCGACCTGCTGTGGACCTACGACATGGCCGCCGAGGGGCACCCGCTGCAGTCCCACCTGTGGGCCAGGCTCGTACGCGGAGCCAGTCCACCCGAGCCGGCGGCGCCCCCGGTCGGTCCCGTGCAGTGAGGTCGTCTGCCCGGCGCCGGCTGGTTCCCCGCGCCCTGCTCACGGCCCTTGTCGCCGCCGCGGCCACGGTGTCCCTGCTCGGCAACCCGCCTTGGGCGGGTCCGGTGTTGGCGACGCTCAGCTCCTCGCACGGGGTGCACCTCGGCGACGTCGTCGTCGCTGTCGGCGCGGTGCTGACCGTGGCGGCGGTGTGGCTGCTGCCTCGTCGGTGACCGGCACCCGCGGTCGCCGCCGTACGATCGAGGGTGTGGAGCACGGCGGCGAGGTGACCACGGCCCGTGGAGGCGACTGGCGGGCCGCGCTGCGCGCCCGCGGCCACCGGCTGACCCCGCAGCGCGAGCTGGTGCTCGACGCCGTCCGCGGGCTCGGGCACGCCACCCCCGACCAGGTGCTGGCGCGGGTGCAGCGCACCGCGTCCGGGGTCAACGCCTCGACGGTGTACCGCACGCTCGACCTGCTCGAGGAGCTCGGCCTGGTCCGGCACACCCACCTCGGGCACGGCTCCCCGACCTACCACTTCGGTGGTTCCGCGGACCACTTCCACACCGTCTGCCGACACTGCGGCGCGGTCACCGAGGTGCCGGCGACCGAGGCGGAGACGTTCTCGGAACACCTGCGGGACACCCAGGCGTTCGAGACCGACATGGGACACCTGACCGTGTTCGGCCGCTGCCTCGGCCGGCACCGGGGCGAGGCGGGACCGGCATGAGCGAGCAACCGCTGAGCGCGCCGCTGGACCCGCCGCACCCGGCCGACGAGCCGGGCCACACCAGCCCCCGCAGCCCGCTGCTGGACCTGCCGGGTGCGGTCGAGGCCGAGGGCGTGGACTCCGGCGTGGCCTGGCACTACGGCAACCCGGTCGCCGAGCAGCGGCGCCTCGAGGCCGGCGAGGGGTTCGTCGACCTGAGCCACCGCGACGTGGTCACGCTGAGCGGGCCCGACCGGCTGACCCTGCTGCACGCGATGAGCACCCAGCACGTCGAGCGGCTCCCGCCGGAGGAGTGGACCGAGGCGCTGGTCCTGTCGCCCAACGGCCACGTCGAGCACCAGCTCGCGGGTGTCGACGACGGCGAGTCGTTCGTCGCCCACACCGAGCCCGGCGCGGGCGCCGCGCTGGTCGACTTCCTCGTCCGGATGCGCTTCATGCTGCGCGTCGAGGTCGCCGGCGCGGACGGGCTGGCGGTCGTCCACGTCGCCGGCACGGGCCCGCGGTTCGTCCGGCGGGACGCGCTGGTCGGCCTCCCCGACGAGCACGGCGCCCCGGCCGGCACGTGGGCGTACGAGGCGCTGCGGATCGCTGCCGGCCGACCACGCCTGGGTCTGGACACCGACCACCGGGCGATCCCCAACGAGATGGGCTGGATCGGCACCGCGGTGCACCTCGACAAGGGCTGCTACCGCGGGCAGGAGACCGTGGCGCGGGTGCACACGCTCGGCCGGCCGCCGCGGCGGCTGGTGCTGCTGCACCTCGACGGGTCGGTCGACAGGCTCCCGGACGTGGGCGCCGACCTCGTCCTCGCGGACCGCACGGTCGGCAGGGTCGGTTCGTCGGCGCGGCACCACGAGCTCGGTCCCGTCGCGCTCGGCCTGGTCAAGCGGTCGACCGCCGTCGACGCCGAGCTGCTGGCCGACGGCGTCGCCGCTGCGCAGGAGGTGCTGGTCGACCCCGAGGTCGGGTTGCACGTCCGGGCGCGGCCCTGACCGGCGTCTCGTGGCTCGGATGCGCGTGAGCCACCCCCTGCATGTCCTCGTGGTGTGCACCGGCAACATCTGCCGCTCGCCGCTGGCCGAGCGCCTGCTGCGAACCCGCCTCGGCGACCTGGTGTCGGTACGCAGCGCCGGCACCCACGGCCTCGACGCCTGGGAGATGGAGCCGAACGCGGCGGCCGAGCTGGAGCGCCGGGGCGGTGACCCGGCCGGCCACTCGTCGCGCCGGATCGGCACCGACGACGTGGACGAGGCCGACCTCGTCCTCACGATGACGACAGCCCAGCGCACCGACGTGCTGGCCGACCAACCGCTGGCGATGTCGCGGACCTTCACACTGCTGGAGTTCGCCGCCCTGCTCGATCAGCACGACGGGCCGTTCGACCGGACCGCGACGGTGCGCGGGCTGGCCCGGCGACGCGGTGCGGCCACCCTGGAGGACTACGACGTCGCCGATCCCATGGGGCAGTCCCCCGAGGTGCACGCGGCGGTTGCCGAGACGATCGCCGAGGCGGTGGACCGGATCGCCCGGCGGCTGGGTGCCGTGACCGGCTGAGCTGCCGTCAGGCCCCAGCAGCTCGTGCCTGGTCCAGCGTCGCGACGAAGACCGTCCGTCCGTGCGTGCCCCCTGCCACGCCGATCGTCAGCGTCACGGGCACCTCGCTGCCGTCCCGGCGGCGGGCCGGCACCTCGACCGGGTCGCCGATGATGCGCCTCTCGCCAGTCAGCAGGAAGCGGGTGACGCCCGCGACGTGCCGTTCGTGCAGCCGGTCGGGGACGATCGACAGGAGTCGCCGCCCCGTCAGGTCGTCCACGGTCCAGCCGAGGAGTTCCGCGGCGCTCGGGCTGATCGCGATGATGCGTCCGGTATCGTCGGCGGCGATCGTCGCGCGCTGCGCCGTCGCCACGGCGGTGCCGTCCCAGGCCGGTGGCGGCTTGACCGCGCTGGGGTCCGCGGCCAGCCGCCAGGGCGTCGGCGCCAGCCCGGATGTCTGCCGGGCGACCTCGGCGCAGCACCAGTTCCGCAGTGCGACGGCCTCGGGCTGGCTGGTGGGGGCTAGCAGCACGCCGGATGCGGCCATGTGCTCGGCACGTTCGAGGACCGAGCGGAGGTCGGCGAACGCGGGCACCAGCGTCCGGGGGACCCGCACCGCGGCGTCCAGGTGCTCGCGGCCCTGGTCATGGGCCTCGAAGAGGGTGCGCGTGCTCGCGGACAGCACGGCGAGGGCCTCGTTGGCGACGGCGATCTCGTCGGCGAGGCGCCACTGCTCGTCCCGGTCCTCGGACAGGCGCACAAGCAGGCTCTCGCGCAGCAATGCCGCCGCGTGCTCGTGCCACACGCAGTAGAGCGCGACGGGGACGTGACACAGGCGGACGTCGACCTCGGCCTCGCGCAGCGGCGCCGACGCGCGGTCCGGGGCACCGCCAGGAACGCCGAGGGTGAACCAGACGATCTTGCCGTCACCGTGGGTGACGACCCCGGAGTCGGTGGCGAGGGTATGCACCAGGTCGAGCCCTCGCCCCGTGGTCGAGGTCCGGTCGTAGCTACGCAGGGTCGGCAGGTGCGGGCTGTGGTCGGAGATCTCGATGCGCACGGAGTCGTCGAGCACCGACACGGTGAGCCCCACCTCCGAGCGGGCGTGCACGATGGCGTTGGTGACCACCTCGCTCACGAGCAGCCGGGCGCTCTCGAGGACGTCACGGTGCGTGCGGCCGTCGAGCACCTCGCCCACCATCCGCCGCGCGAGACCCACGCTGGCGGGGTCCAGGGGCAGGCCGAGGGTGCGGTGTGTCTGCAACTCGTGGTCCTTCCCGCACCTGGTCGGCCCCGGTGATTGCCACCTGGAGCGATCTGTTACTACTCAGTGTATTCGATGTGTCACGCTGCGTAGATTGGTTTGGAGGTCGCCGCGGACTCAGCCGGTCGTTGCGCGCCGCAGGAGCGCGGTGATCCCGTCGGCGGGCATCGGCCGGGCGATGAGGTAGCCCTGCCCGAGCCGGCACCCCAACGACCGCAGCACGGCCAGCTGCTCGGCGGTCTCGATACCCTCCGCGATGACGGGCATGCCCAGCTGCACGGCCATCTGCACCACGGCCCGGGTCACCCGGTCGTTGCGCTCGTCGCCCAGGTCGGCGACGAAGGAGCGGTCGATCTTGACGCAGTCGACGGCGAAGCGGCGCAGGTACGACAGCGACGACGAGCCGGTGCCGAAGTCGTCGATCGTCAGCCGGGGGCCCAGGGACCGCAGCGCGGCGAGCATGTCGATGTGCTCGTCGGCGTCGCTGAACACGCTCTCGGTGAGCTCGAGGTTCACCGCGTCCCCCGCCAGGCCGGAGCCGGCCAGGGCAGTGCGCACCGAGTCGAGCAGGCCCGGGTCGCCGAGCTGGCGTACGGAGATGTTGACCCCGACGCCGAACTCGCGGTCGGCACTCAGCATCGCCTTCCACTGCGCGGTCCGCTGCACCGCCTGGTGCAGCACGCTGTCGCCGAGGCGGCCGATCAGGCCGCAGCTCTCGGCGACGGGGACGAACTGCGTCGGCGGCACCATGCCGCCGCGCCGGTCGCTCAGCCGGGCCAGCGCCTCGGTCCCGATCATCTCGCCGGTGGTCAGGTCCACGACCGGCTGGTAGTGCACGGTCAGCTCGTCGGCATCCAGCGCGGTGCGCAACAGCCGCTCGACCCGGGCGGCCGTGCGACGCTTCCCGCACGGCGGTCGTCGTCGCGTGGTCGTAGGTCGCGTGCCGGTCCCGGCCGGCGCGCTTGGCG
>Ga0183260_10002628_pt1 | contig 14756 bp, 11 predicted proteins | sample AntDrymUQ4972206_2_FD_129768 | JGI IMG/M metagenome (GOLD analysis project Ga0183260, IMG submission 129768) | Polar desert sand microbial communities from Dry Valleys, Antarctica - metaG UQ497 (22.06) (version 2) (version 2) | ecosystem: Environmental > Terrestrial > Soil > Desert | place... | reverse complement strand
GTCGTCGTGCCACGGCCACTCGGCGGCCAGCGCTTCGCCGGACATCTCCTTCTGCGGCACCAGGTCCGGCCGGAGGCCGAAGTCCGCGAGCGCCTCGGACGTGGCGTCGCCGACCGCCGCGATGCGCACGCCGCTGAACACGCGTGCGTCGAGCCCGATCGACTCGAGCCGCTCTCGGACCGCCCGGACGGAGTTGGTCGAGGTGAAGGCGATCCACGCGTAGCGGCCCTGCACGAGCCCGGCGACCGCGCGCTCCATCGGCGCATCGTTGCGCGGCGGCTCGATGGCGATCGTCGGCAGCTCGACCGGGGTCGCGCCGAGCTGACGGAGCTCCTCCGAGAGAGCGCCGGCCTGCTGCCGGGTCCGCGGGACGAGCACGCGCATCCCGAACAGCGGCCGGCCCTCCCACCACGACAGCCGCTGGCGCAGCCGCACCACGTCGCCGATGACGGTGACCACGGGCTCGGCGAGGCCGGCGGAGGTCACCGCGTGCTCGATCGTGTCGAGGGTCTCCACCACCGTGCGCTGCGCCGCGGTAGCAGCGCCCGCGGTCACGGCGACCGGGGTGTCGCCGGTGCGGCCGTGCTCGACCAGCCGGGCCGCGATCTTGCCGATGTTGTCCAGCCCCCCGACGACGACCACGGTGGCCGAGGTCGACGCAACAGCCGCCCAGTCGACGGCGCCGGGCGCGCCCACCGGGTCGGCGACCCCGTCGACGATGACGACGCCGTGCGCGGTGGCCCCGTCGGCGACGGGGATCCCGGCGTACGCCGGGGCGACCAGCGCGGTCGGCACTCCCGGCACCACCTCCCAGGTGACGCGAGCCTTCGCGCAGGCGGCCGCCTCGCGGGCGCCGGAGGAGAGCAGCAGCGGGTCGCCGGCGATGAGCCGCACGACCTTCTCCCCCGCCTTGGCGCGGGCGACGAGCAGCGCGGCGACGCCCGCCGACGAGACGTCGTCCGGACCAGGTCCGTCCACCGTCACGACCGGCCGGTCGCCGAGGGCAGCGAACAGTGCGGTCGGCACATTGCGGTCGACGACAACCACGTCCGCGGCGAGCACCAGGTCGCGCGCGCGCACCGTCAGCAGCCCGGCGTCCCCGGGACCGGCGCCCACGAAGGCGATCTTGCCGACCGGCTTCGTCCGTCGAGTCGTTGCCATCACGCGATCCTCATCAGCTCGGCGGCCCCGTCGTCGAGCAGCTCAGCGGCGAGCGCCCGGCCGAGGGCCTGGGGGTCCGACAGCGGGCCTACCGCACTTCGGCGGAGGACGTCGCTGCCGTCGGGTGCGCATACGGCGGCGCGCAGGTAGAGCTCGTCGTCCGCGTCGTCGGCCAGAGCGGCCACGGGTGCGGTGCAGCCGGCCTCGAGCGCGGCGAGCAGCGCGCGCTCCGCCTCGACACGGGCTCGACTGGTCGGATCGTCCAGCGCCGACAGCGTCCGGAGCAGCTCCGCGTCGTCGGCCCGGCACTCGATCGCCAGCGCGCCCTGGGCGGGCGCCGGCAGCATCTGCAGGGGGTCGAGCACTTCAGTGACCGCGTCGAGCCGGTCGAGCCGGGACAGGCCGGCACGGGCGAGGACGACCGCGTCGACCTCGCCGTCGATCGCCCTCTTCAGGCGGGTGTCGACGTTGCCGCGGATCGGGACGACCTCGAGGCCCAGCCCGAGGGCGAGCAGCTGGGCGGCGCGGCGTGGCGACCCGGTGCCGACCCGCGCGCCCGCGGCGAGCTCCCCCAGCGTCGCGCCGGCCGGGCAGCAGAGCACGTCGCGCGGGTCCTCGCGGGGCGGCACGGCGGCAACCACGAGGCCCGGCGCGGCGGCGGTCGGCAGGTCCTTGAACGAGTGCACGGCCAGGTCGACCTCGCCGGCGAGGAGCGCATCGCGCAGGGCGGTGACGAAGATGCCGGTGCCGCCGATCTGCGCGATCGCGGCGGCGGACAAGTCCCCGGCCGTCGTGATCTCGACCAGCTCGACCTCGCGTCCGAGCACCGCGAGGACCGTGGCGGCGACGCCGCCGGACTGCGCCATCGCCAGCGCCGACCGGCGGGTGCCGAGCCGCAGGGCGCTCACGGCGTGCCCCCCTCGATGAGGTCGGACAGGTCGGCCTGCGACACGGCCGCGGCGACCTGCGGCCCCAGCCCGAAGAGCTCGCGCAGCGCCTCGGCGTAATGGTCGCCGCCAGGGGACTCGGCCAGCTCCTTCACGCGGACCGTCGGCGCGTGCAGCAGCTTCTCGACGACCCGGCGTACGGCGGCGTTCACCTCTGCCTGCTGGCGGGCATCGAGGTCGGGTATGCGCTGGAGGAGGCGGCCCAGCTCCGCGTCGATCACCTCGTCGGCTTTGGCGCGCAGCGCGATGACGGTGGGCGCGACCTTCATCGCCCGCTGCCAGCCGAGGAAGACGGCGACCTCCTCGGCAACGATTGCCCGCGCGGCGTCGGCGTCGCGGTCGCCGTCGCCGTCGGCCTCGAGCGTCTGGCGCAGAGCGTCCAGGTCGGTGAGCGTGACCCCGGGCAGGAGACGCACGGCCGCGTCGATGTCCCGCGGCAGGGCGAGGTCGAGGAACGAGATCGCCCGGCCGTCTCGCGCGCGCACGGCGCGCTCGACGACGTCAGCGGCCACGACGATCCCGGACGCGCCGGTCGACGACACGACGACGTCGGCCCGCGCGATCGCCTCCTCGAGCGAGTCGAGGCCGATCCCGCGACCGCCGAGCCGCTCGGCCAGGGCCTCCGCGTGCTCGGCGGTGCGGTTGGCGACGACGATCTCGCCGACGCCCGCGGCCCGCAGCGTCTCGCCGGCGAGCGCGCCCATCGCACCGGCGCCGACGACGAGCACCGGCCGACCGGACAGCGAGCCCAGCGCGCTGGCGACGACGCGAACGCCGATGTCGACCAACGACGCGCCGGCGCGGCCGACCTCGGTGTCGGTACGCACCCGCTTGCCGACCCGCAGTGCGTGCGGCACGAGCTGCCAGAGCAGCCGGCCGACGGCACCCTCGCGCTGCGCGGTGGTCAGCGCCGCGCGCAGCTGACCGAGGATCTGACCCTCGCCGACGACCATCGAGTCGAGCCCGGCGGCCACGGTGAACAGGTGCTGCACCGCGCGATCCTCGTAGTGCACGTAGAGGTGCTCGGTCATCGCGTCGAGCGGCAGCCCGGCGACCCGGCTGAGCAGCTCGCTCAGCTCCTGCACGCCGCCGTGGAACTTCGCGACGTGCGCGTAGACCTCCACGCGGTTGCAGGTCGACAGGACCATCGCCTCGGCGACGTACTCGCTCGACCGGAGCCCGTGCAGCGCCTTCGGGACGTCGGCCGGGACGATCGCCGCGCGCTCGACCACGTCCAGAGGTGCGGAGTGGTGGCTGATGCCGACGACGAGGACGCTCATCGCGGCGCCCCTGCGGCGGCGCGGTCGCCGAGGTCGGTCACGACCGACTTGCGCTGCTCGTGAAAGGACAGGATCTGCAGCTCGATGGACAGGTCGACCTTGCGCAGGTCGACGCCGTCCGGCACCGACAGCACGACCGGCGCGAAGTTGAGGACGCTTGTGACACCGGCCACGACCAGCCGGTCGCACACGTCCTGCGCGGCGTGCGCGGGCGTCGCGATGACCCCGATCGAGATCGCCCGCTCCGCGACGAGCCGGTCCAGGTCGTCGAGGTGGCTGACGACCACTCCGGCGACCTTCTCGCCGACCCGGGCGCGGTCGGTGTCGACCAGCGCGGCGATACGGAACCCGCGGTCGACGAAGCCGCCGTAGTTGGCGAGCGCATGGCCGAGGTTGCCGAGGCCGACGATCGCCACGGCCCAGTCCTGGGTGAGGCCGAGCTCGCGGGAGATCTGGTAGATCAGGTACTGCACGTCGTAGCCGACGCCGCGGGTGCCGTAGGAGCCCAGGTGACTCAGGTCCTTGCGGACCTTGGCCGAGTTGACCCCGCTGGCGACCGCCAGGGCGTCGGAGGACACCGTGCCCGCCGCCCCCTCGGACATGCCGACGAGCGCGCGGAGGTAGACCGGAAGCCGGGCCACCGTCGCCTCGGGGATGCCCCGGTCCGTGCCCCGCGGGCCGGTCCTCGACTGCGCCACCAGTGTCGCTCCTCCGACGATCGGGCCGGATTGGCGCCCGTTCGCTCCTAGACGCCCCGCGAGCGTCGGCGAGCGCCGGTTCGGGGGGAGTTTGTGCCTTTGAGAATACGCCTTGTGAACGCATGCACAAACTCGCCCGTCAGCGCTGCAGTGCCCGGCGCAGACGGGCTTCCTCCACCGCCCAGAACCCGTGCTCGCGGCCGTCCACGAGGAACACCGGCAGGCGGTCGCCGTACTCGTCGAGGTCGACCGGGTCGGCGGTCGCGTCGCGCTCGTCGAGCGGTATGCCGAGCTCGCCGCAGATCCGCTGCAGCTCGGCCCGGGCGCGGTCGCAGGCCGGACAGCCCGGCTTGGCGACCAGCGTCACGCGGTGGTCACCGGGCGGCATCGACCGCTCCCGCGGGCACCGTGTCCGGCGCGAGGTCCTCGCCGGGGTCGAGCGTCTCGGCGGTCTCGGCGGCGCGTTGACGCCGCCGCGCCGCGCGATGGGCGCCGGGCCGACGGGACGCGACGACGAAGCCGACGTACATGACTGCCGCGCCGAGCCCGAGGGTCGCGGCGACCGACCCGGCCTCGCCGAGGAAGGTGAGCCCGCCGCTCGTCGCGGCGATGAGGACGCCCAGCACGATCAGGGACGTCCCCCTGAAGCGGGCGCGGGCCGCGGGCCCGCCGCCGCGCGAGCGCCAGCCCGACCACAGCGTGCCGCCGACGACGGTCAAGGTGCCGACCGCGTTGGAGAGCACCACCAGCCCGTAGCGCGCGCCGGCCGGGAAGTAGTCGCGACCGTGCGGGAGCTCCGCGCCGAACGGCGGCGCGCCGTCGACGAGCGGGACCACCGCGAGCACGAAGGCGGCGTTGACGCTGAACACGAGGACGAAGAACAGCACGATCCGCGCGGCGGCGGGGCGGACCAGCAGCTCGATCTCGCCCATCGCGAGCCACGGCACCGACAGCATCGCGCCGCAGACGTAGAAGGTGCGGAAGGTCGCCTCGCTCCAGCCGAACGCCGTGCCGTACCAGAGCGCCGCGCAGCCGACCGTGAAGAAGGCCAGCGAGACGGCCCAGGACCGCAGGTACGGCCGGCGGCTCAGCGACCACCGCCGCAGCAGCGCAAGCGTGAACTCCAGCGAGATCACCGTCGCGACGAGCGGGAGGACCGCCTCGCCCCTCATGCCCGCCGTCAGCCGGCGGTGGCGTCGAGCTCGCGAAGCCGGCCCTTGGCCACCTTGCCGGTCGACACGTGCGGCAGCTCGTCGACGAACTCGACCGCGGTCGGGCACTTGAACCGGGCGAGCGACCGGCCGCAGTGCGCGATGACCTCCTCGGCCGTGAGCCGGGCGCCCTCACGGCGTACGACGATGGCCTTGACGCTCTCGCCCGTGTAGGGGTGCGCGATGCCCAGCACCGCCGCCTCGACGACATCCGGGTGCGCGAGCAGCACGTCCTCGACCTCGCGCGGGTAGACGTTGAAGCCGCTGACGAGGATCAGCTCCGTGCGCCGGTCGACCAGGTGGTAGTCGCCGTCGTCGTCGACGTAGGCGACGTCGCCGGTGTGCCACCACCCCTCGGCGTCGGGGCCGTCGGTGGCGTCTGGCCAGTAGCCCGAGAAGACGTTCGCGCCGCGGACGACGACCTCGCCGGGGTCGCCCTCCTCCGGCTCCGACCCGTCCTCGTCGACGAGCCTCAGCTCAACGCCTGGGACCGGCCGGCCGATCGAGTCGGGCTTGGCCACCTGGCTCATCAGCGTGGTGGTGAGCACCGGTGCCGTCTCGGTCAGCCCGTAACCCTCGAACACGTGGTGCCCGGTGACGTCGAGGATCCGCCGCAGCACCGCCGCCGGGAGCGGAGCCGCCCCCGAGACGGCCAGCCGGACCGTCGTGAAGGCGTCGCCGAGGTCCGGGAGCATCGACCACGCGACGTACATCGGCGGCGCGCCGATGACGTTGGTGACCTGGTGCCGGCGCATCTCGGCGAGCGTCTCGACCGGGTCGAACCGCTCGACGAGCACGCCGGTCGCGCCGTGCCGCGCGACCGCGCCGAGGCCGCCGTTGAGCGCGTAGATGTGGAACAGCGGGAGCACGAGCAGTACCACGTCGTCGGAGTCGACGACCGGCGGCTCGATCCGCGCGCACTGGTCGAGGTTGGCCCGCAGCGCCGCGTGGGTCAGCATCGCGCCCTTCGGGCGTCCTGACGTCCCCGATGTGTAGATCAGCACGGCCAGGTCGTCGCCGCCGGCGCCCGACGCCAGCTGCCCGGCCGGCTCGCCCCGCTTCACCACCTCGTCGAAGGTGAGCACTCCGCCCGGCGCGTCGGCCGCGTCGGCGACCACGACGTGCTCGAGGGTGCCGCTCCGGCCGGCGAGCTCGAGCAGCGCGTCGACCGAGCCACGGTGCCCGACGACGGCGCGGGCGCCGGAGTCGCCCACCACGTGATCCAGCTCGGCCGCCGTGTAGCCGATGTTGACCGGCAGCGCCACCAGCCCGGCGCGCAGCGCGCCGAAGTACGCCGTGACGAACGCCGGCGTGTTGCCCAGCACCAGCGCGACGCGGTCACCGGGTGCGAGCCCGAGGTCGAGCAGGCCGGCTCCGAACCGGTCGACGTCGCGGTCGAGCTCACCCCAGGTGAGGACCGTGTCGCGGTGCAGCAGCGCGGGCTTGCTGGGGTCCGCCACGGCGGCGTCGCGGACGAGGTCAGCGAGGTTCACGGGCGCAGTGTTGCACAGTTGCAAGCGCACGCCGAGCACGTCTCGACGGTCCTGCGTCAGCTCTGCCGCGCACGAACGGTGGGGTCGCGGGTGCTACCCGGCCGGGGCCTGCGTAGGTGACGGATCACCGGACGGCGTCGGCTCGGCGGACGGCTCCGCGGACGGCGACTGCGAGGGCTCGGCGGACGGGCTCGAGCCGCCCAGTGTCGGCAAGGGTCCCGACGGGCTGGGCGGCGGCGCCGACGTCACAGCGACCGAGGGCGCGGTCGACGCCGGCGCGACGGTCGCTGACGGCGTGGGTGTCCGCCGGCGCGGCCGACGGGTTGGCGACGCGGTCGGCGACGCCCCCTCGACCTGCGCCTCCTCCAGCGCCCGCAGCTCCTCGACGGTGGCGAAGATCGACGAGAACAGCCGGGCCGGCACGGCGCCGCCCGTGATCCCGCCACGGACGCCGGCGACGTTGCGCACCGGGATCAGCCCCTCCCGGTGGCCGACCCAGATGCCGACGCACAGATGCGACTCCGTGGCGCAGCCGACGAACCACGCGTCCGAGCTGTTCTGCGCGGTGCCGGTCTTGCCGAACACCTCCTGGCCCTCGACCCGCGCCGCGGTACCCGTGCCGCGCGCCACGACGCCGCGCAGCACGTCGACCACCTCGTCGGCGACGGCCGGCGGGTAGGCCAGGGACCCCTGCGGCTCGGTGGCCTCGAGCACCAGGTCGCCGGTGAACGTACTCGTCGCGCCGCCGCCCTTGCGCACCTCGAGGACGGTGCGCACGGGGTTTCGCACCCCGTGGTTGGCCAGGGTCGCGAAGCCCTGGGTCAGTGACAGCGGCGTGATGGCCACGCCGCCGCCGAGGCCCATCGACGGGATGCGGCGCGGCTCGACCGGGAAGCCCTGACCGGCACCCGTGCCGCGGAGCCCCGCCGCGACCGCCGCTGCCTTGACCTTGTCCTGGCCGATCTCGTCGGCCAGCTTCACGTAGACCGTGTTGGTGGATCGCTCCATCGCGCGGCGCAGCGTCTTGCTGCCACCCCCACGGGCGTCGCCGCCGGACTCGGTGAAGTTGCACGGTCGGTAGCCGTCCGGCGGGAGCTGCTTCGCGGTGCGGATGACGATGCACCCCGGGTCCCGGTAGCTGTCCGTCGTCTTCTTCCCGGCCATCAGCGCGGCGGCCAGCGTGAACGGCTTGATCGTCGAGCCGGTCGACCGGTAGGCGTTGGTCGCCAGGTTGAGCCCGCCGCGGCGGTAGGCGCTCGAGTACACGGCCCTGAGGTCGCCGTTGCGGGGGTCGATGGCGACGACGGCGACGTCGGGATCCCCCAGCCGGTAGGCGGGGTCAGTCCTCGGCAGGTCGGGAGTCCCGGGATCCGGGAACAGCGCGCGCGCCGACCGGTTGATCGCCTGCTGCAGCGTCAGGTCCAAGGTCGTGCGGACCTTGAACCCGTCCCGGAAGAGCGCCTCGGGATCTGAGCCGTAGGTCTTCTCCAGCTCGAGCTTGACGAGGTCGGCGAACTCCGGCGCCTCGGTGGGCAGCTCCGGGTCGCGACGGCGCACGATGTCGGCCGGGCTGCGGATCTCGCGGTAGGCGTCCGACGCCTGCTGCGTCGTGATCATCCCCTCGTCGAACATGCGGTTCAGGACGTCGCCCTGCTCCTCGTGGGCGAGCGCGAAGTTGCGAACCGGATTGCGGGTCGACGGCGCGGGCACGATCGCCGCGAGCATCGACGCGCGGGCCAGGGCGAGGGAGGCGCGTCGCTCCTTGGTGCGCAGGTCGACGTCGAGATCGCTCGCCTTGACCCCGAAGTAGTAGCGGGACGCGGCGTCGACGCCGTACACGCTGTTGCCGAGGAACACGCCGTTCAAGTACGCCGTCAGGATCTCGCTCTTGCTCCGCTGCTGCTCGAGCCGGAAGGCGAGCGCCGCCTCGCGGATCTTGCGCAGGAGCGTCCGCTCGTTGCCGACGTAGACGTTCTTGACGTACTGCTGCGTGATCGTCGAACCGCCCTGCTCGGCCCGCTTGGCCCGGATGTCGCGGTACGCCGCGCGCATGAGCGCGATCGGGTCGACGCCGTTGTGGTCGAGGAAGCGCGCGTCCTCGGCGGCGACGATCGCCTGGAGCATCACATCGGGGATGTCGTCAGCCGTTGCGTCGCTGCGGATCTCCGGGGCGCGGATGCTCGCCACGAACCGGTCGTCCACGCCGAGCAGCAGCACCGACTGCGGTGCCGGCGGGAGCGCGAGGTCGATCGGGGCGATCAGCAGCCCGCCGACGAAGGCGGTCGTGGTGACCAGCACCGCCGCCGCGGTCCAGCCGACGACGGGGCCGCGCCAGCGACGCCACCGCTGCCGCGGCGCCGCCCACCGGCCGCGCGACGGCGCCCGCTCAAGGCGGTGGGGAACGGTCGCGGCCACGCGCTGAGGGTACCGGCCGGCACCAGAGCCCACGCCGATGCGGACACCCCGGACAAATCGGCGCACGATCAAGAATCCGCCCGCAACGACCGACCGTTTAGGTAGCGGGCGCGGCAGGATGTCGACCCGCGTGCGAGAAGGAGAGACTTCCCCGTCCCCCCGTCCCCCCGTCCCCGCTGGACCGCTGGAGGTTCCGCCGATGCGAGGCCCGACCGCGGTCGCCGTCTTGGTGCTGCTCGCGGTCATCGTGCTGGCGTTCGCGCTCCAGGCGCTGCGGACGCGATGAGGCGGCCGTGACACGACCGTCCCACGGCCCGGGCGGCGACCTCGACGGGCTCGGTGGGCTGCGCGCTGCGCTCGTCGCGCGACGTCACGCGGGAGACGGCAAGCCCAGGAACGCCCCTGAGGTCCTCGGCGGCGCCACGCTGCCGGGACCGCGCGGCGCCCGCGGGTCGGCGCGGTCCGACGTCGTAGACGAGGCGCACACCGACCCGACCGGCGACGGGTCCGGCGGGCTCAGCGCCGACGCGCTGGCCGGCATGAACCTGGTCGCGCGCGCTCAAAGCGGTGACGCCGAGGCGTTCGGGCAGCTCTACGACCGCTACGTCGACCTCGTCTTCCGCTACGTCTACTACCGGGTCGGCAGCAAGGCGCTCACCGAGGACCTGGTCAGCGAGACCTTCCTTCGCGCGCTGCGGCGGATCTCGACCTTCACCTGGCAGGGCCGCGACTTCGCCGCCTGGCTGATCACCATCGCGCGCAACCTGATCGCCGACCACTTCAAGTCCGGGAAGTTCCGGCTAGAGGTGGCGACCGCAGACATGCTCGACGCCGATCGCAGCACCGAGGGCCCCGAGAACGAGGTCCTCGACTCGATCACCAACGCGGCCCTGCTCGAGGCGGTCAAGCAGTTGAACGCCGAGCAGCAGGAGTGCGTCGTGCTGCGCTTCCTGCAGGGCATGTCGGTCACCGAGACCGCGCTGGCGATGGGCAAGACCGAGGGTGCGATCAAGGCCCTGCAGTACCGCGCCGTCCGGACGCTCGGCCGGATGCTGCCGAAGGAGCTCCTCCTGTGACCGCGCGGCTGGCCCGGTCCGGACGTCCAGGCACGAATCCGGGCAATTTGCCGCAATTGGTCACCCCTGCCCGTAACCGAGACCGGTCCGAGTCGTTGCGTCGAGCGAAGGAGGCATCACTGTGATGCGCCGCCCGCTCCACCAGGTTGAGCAGTTCGCGTCCGCGCTGGACGGTGGGTTGAGCCCCGACCCGACCGCCGCCGCGGGCCGCGAGGCTGCCCTGGCGCCGCTGCTCTCCCTCGCGCAGCAACTGAGCGCGCTCCCGCTCGGCCCCTCGACGGACTTCCGCGACGCCCTGCGTGGCCGGCTCCTCGCGGTCGCCGCGGTCGGCGTCGCCGATCCGGTCCCCGCGCCGGCGCTGGACCGCGCTCGCGCGTGGGTCTCCGGCTGGCGGGTCCAGCGTGGGCTGGCCGCAGCAACCGCCGGCATGGCCGCCGTCGTCGGCATCGCGGGCGTCAGCACCGCGAGCTCGCGCTCGCTGCCCGGCAACCCGTTCTACTCCGTCAAGCGCACCGCGGAGAGCGCCCAGCTGGCTCTGACGTCGGGTGACGTCGACCGCGGCCGGCGGCACCTCGCGCACGCCGAGACCCGCCTCGACGAGGTGCGCGCACTGGTCGGCGGCGACGCCTCCGCCCTGGCCGGCCTGACTGGCGCCGGCGTGAGCTCGACCGCGATCGCGTTCGGCGGCAGCACCGGCGAGCTGGTGCGCGACACGCTGGGCGACATGGACTCCGCCACCCGCTCCGGAACCCAGTTGATCACCGAGGCCTACCGCGAGGACGGCAAGACCGGGCCGCTGAAGGCGCTCGCGTCCTTCGTCCGGCGGCAGAAGGCCGGGCTGGCCGAGGTCATCCCCGACCTGCCTGATGCCGCGAGAGCGGCCGGGGCGGAGTCGCTCAACCTCATCGCCGATGTCGAGATGCGCACCAAGGCGCTGCTGACCAACGGGATCTGCGGGCTCGACTGCGCCCCGCCGCCGGTCGTGTCCGCACCGGACGTGCCGGCGACGCCCGAGCCCGCGCCGCAGGCGACGCCGGACCCGGCCAAGGACAACCCCGGCGAGCAGCCGTGCTCCTGCGAGGCCCGGCCCACCCCGCAGCCGGCTCCGCAGCCGTCCAGCCCCGCCCCGCGGCCCAGCTCGAGCTCCTCGCCGTCGCCGTCGCCGTCGCCGTCGCCCTCGCCGAGCGCGTCCCGCGAGCCGCGGCTGTCCGACCTGATCCCGACGATGGTGCCCGAGCCGGTGCGCTCGCCGCTGGTCCAGATCGTCGACACGGTGGAGGACGCGCTGCCGTCCCTGCCGCCGGCCCCCGTCCCGGTGCCCGCCACCGTCCCGGTGCCCGACGCGGCACCGGCGCAGCCCGCCGCCGAGGTCGCCCCGGCCGCGCAGCCGCGGCCCGCGGCCGGCCCGCTCCCGCTCGCCGAGTAGCGAGCACTCCCGGTTCTTCCCCGGTTGACCCACCGAACATTGCGGCGTACGGCGTGGTCGCACGCTGCGGATGCCGCAATGTTCGGTGGATGGGCGGGAGGGGAAGGGGTCAAGCGGAGACGGTGTTCCGTCAGCGATCCCGTACGGGGAAATAAGCTCCGCAGCCCGGGAACTGCCCGGCGGTCCCGTCCGTTGAATGGACACGCCCACGGTGATGCTTCCCGTGCGGCCCTTCCGGGAGGCATACTCTTACCCGGGGAGTCCGTTATGTCGGAAAATGCGGCAAACATTCTTCAAGCACAGCCGTATCCGGGTCGACACTGCTCTCGTTACACCCTGCATCGACGGCCTCCATACGGGGGGGTCGGTCAGGACATCACCGCCGGTACGCCGGCATACACGGAGGTCGGGAACATGGCTCGTCAAATCGGTCGCGCGGGGCGGCTCACCGCACTCGCACTCGCCACCGGCACCCTCGTGGTCGCCGCCACCGGCACCTCGGGTGCCGCCACTGTCGCTGTGCCGGACGTCTTCGGCGGCCGCGCGCAGGGCACCGCCATCCACATCGAGGTGAACCTGCCCGTCGCGATCCCGGTTCCGGGCCTCGGCACCATCACCGGCCTCGTGCAGGACATCTCCTTCACCGAGGGCAACGCGGCGAAGGACGTCACCTCGATCCTCAGCAACGCCAAGGCCGTCCTCGGCAACGGCACGCTCGCTCCGCTCAACCTCGTCTCCGAGGCGAGCCTGACCGGCAAGCGCAGCGACTCCAAGGCCCTGGTCTCCATCCCGGCCAACCCGCTGATCAGCGGCGGCATCGGCACGATCTCCTCGAGCGTCTCGCCCGAGTCGGCCACCTCCGCCCTCACCAGCACCTCCTCGGCGTCGCTCGCCAGCCTCCGGATCGGCCTCGGCGGCCTGCTCGACTCGCTGCCGCTGAAGGCGGAGCTCGCCGACGCTCTCAACACGGTCGAGGCGACGGTCGACTCCACCACGGGCACGCTGACCCAGACCATCGGGACCGCGCTCGACACCCTCGACCAGGTCTCCGGTGGCGCCACCGCGCCGGTCGCCGCTCAGGTCGAGGCCGTCGAGGCCCAGCTGACCACGCTGCTCGACACCCTCCAGGGCACCCTGTCGAACCTCACGGCCGACAGCGACCTGCTCTCGCTGAGCCTGCTCGAGTCGTCCAACACCATCACCCGCAAGGGCGACATGGTCGAGGCTCGTGCGCTCTCCGCGATCGGCGGTCTCGACATCCTCGCGGGCCTCGTCCACGTGGACGCCGTGAAGACCGAGTCCTTCTCCACCGCGAACGGCGTCAAGGGTGCGGCCGCGGCCGACTCCCTCACCACCGTCGTCGGCGTCAAGGTCGCGGACATCCTCGACCTGAAGCTCACGGACAAGGGCCTGTCCGGCTCGGTGCTCGGCAACTCGCTCCCGCCGGCCGCACAGGACGCCGTCAACACGGTCATCGCCGGCCTGAACGGTCTGCTCGCCACCGCCGGTGTCAACATCGTCTACGGCGCCAAGACCTCCACGGTCGACCCGAACGGCCAGTCGGCCTCCTCGTCCTCGCAGGGCGTGGGCATCATCGTCAACCCGCCGGTCCTCAACCTGGCGAAGCCGCTCCTCGCGGTCCAGCTCGTCCCGGCCGGCACCGCGGTCAACGCCGCTCGCCTGGCCAAGCCGGCCGCGCCGGTCACCCCGCGGGTCTCCTCCCCCCGCACCTCGCTCCCCCGCACCGGTGCTCCTGAGGCCGTCGCGATCCTGGGTGCGGGTCTCGTCGCCACCGCCGCTGTGGTCAACCGCCGCCGCCGCGCCAACGCCGAGGCGTAACACTCCCTGATTCACCAGATGGCCCCCGGCTCACGCCGGGGGCCATCTGCATGTTCGGGCCTCGATAGCATCGCGACGACCGGGAGGAGGACCGCCGTGCCGAGCCTGCGCCGCAAGCGTGACGACGCCGACGTCACAGCCGTCCTCGCCGGCGCCGCGTCCGCCGCCGCGGCCGAGGTGGAGGCCTCCCTCACCGTGCCGCCGGACCTGACCGCGGCGGCGTTCTTCGACTGCGACAACACGCTCATGCAGGGCGCATCGATCTACTTCTTCGGCAAGGGCATGGCGGCCCGGAAGTTCATCACCACGCGGGACCTGCTGCGCTTCGGCTGGCAGCAGGTCGTCTTCCGCGTGGGCGGGACCGAGAAGCACGGCGCCATGACCGAGGCCCGCGAGACCGCGCTGGGGCTGGTCGCCGGACGCGAGGTCGCCGAGATCGTGCGGTACGGCGAGGAGATCTACGACGAGCTGATGGCGGAGAAGATCTACTCGGGCACCCGGGCGCTGGCCCAGCAGCACCTCGACGACGGCCAGCGGGTCTGGCTGATCACGGCCACGCCGGTCGAGCTGGCCAGCATCATCGCCAAGCGGCTGGGCCTCACCGGAGCGCTGGGCACCGTGAGCGAGGTCGAGGACGGTCGCTACACCGGGCGGCTGGTCGGCGAGCCGCTGCACGGCCCGGCGAAGGCAGAGGCGGTGCGCGCCATCGCCGAGCGGGAGGGCCTGGACCTGCACCGCTGCTCGGCGTACAGCGACTCCTACAACGACCTGCCGATGCTCTCCGCGGTCGGCCGGCCGGTGGCGGTGAACCCGGACACCAAGCTGCGCGATCACGCCAAGGCCAACGGCTGGGAGATCCGCGACTTCCGGACCGCCCGCAAGGCGGCGAAGGTCGGCATCCCGGCGTTCGCCGGCGCGGGCGCGGTCTTCGGCGGCGTGATGGCCGGCATGGCCTACCGCAACCGCCGCCTCTCCCGCCGGTAGCCGACCCGGTACCCGCCGGGGGACCGCGCGGCGTGTCGTCCGCCGCAGGTGGACGACACGGCCTGCGGTCGCCCGCTCAGCGTCGCAAACCGCAGCATCCAGCTGGTCTTGAAACTCTAGAAAAAAACAGAACGTCGCTGCATGAGCAGCGTGTAGAGCGTCTGCTGGATGGTCTCGCGGACCTGGTCGGTGAGGTTGAAGACGAGCATCGGGTCCTCGGCCGCGT
>Ga0183260_10002627_pt1 | contig 14763 bp, 10 predicted proteins | sample AntDrymUQ4972206_2_FD_129768 | JGI IMG/M metagenome (GOLD analysis project Ga0183260, IMG submission 129768) | Polar desert sand microbial communities from Dry Valleys, Antarctica - metaG UQ497 (22.06) (version 2) (version 2) | ecosystem: Environmental > Terrestrial > Soil > Desert | place... | reverse complement strand
GCGTGGTGACACGACGGCCCCGACCGCAGCGTTCCAATCGAGCGAGGACCCGGCGAACCCGCGCGAGATCCGCGCCGCGTTGCGCGAGCGGACCAGCGGGATCGCCTCGGCGACGATGGAGTACCGGCCGCTCGGCAGCGGCACCTGGCGCTCGCTGGGCTCCCACCGGGAGGGTGGGGACCTGGTCGCCACGTTCCCCGAGGACCGCGTCCCGCGCGGCACCTACGAGTTGCGTGCTCGCGTCCGAGACCGGGCCGGCAATGCGACCGACGCCCGCCGCCGCCGCGACGGGCGGCCGATGTCGATCCGGTCGCCGCTGCGGCCCGCGACGGTGCTGAGCACCGGTCTCGTGGGCAAGGCGGCGGGGCGACGGGGCAGGGTGCAGCGCCGGCGCAGCATCGTCGTGCGCTACGGCCGGGGCGCGACGCTCCGTGGGCGGCTGGCGACGGCCACCGGCGAGCCCCTCTCCGACGCGCCGCTGACGGTCCTCGCCAGGATCCCGGGGCAGGACGGCTACCGCCGCGTCGGGCGGGTGGTGACCGGCCGTAGCGGCGGCTACACGTTCCGGCTCGAGCCGGGATCGTCGCGGCGCGTGGTGGTCACCTACGCGGGCGGCCCGGCGCTGCGATCGACCAGCGCGGGCGCGCGGCTGCGTGTGCGCGCGTCCTCGACGCTGCGGCTTACCCCACGCCGGCTGCGGGTCGGGAAGGTGCTCCGGTTCACGGGCCGCGTGCGCTCGCACGTGGCGTCTGCGTATGGCAGCGAGGGCAAGCTGGTCCAGGTCCAGTTCCGCGATGGGCGCCACTGGCGGCCGGCCGTGGCGCTGACCAGGACCGACGACGAGGGGCGGTTCTCGATCGCCTACCGCTTCCGCCGCATCACGCGGCCGACGCGGATCCGCTTCCGCGTGCTCGTCCCGCGCGAGGGTGGCTGGCCGTATGCGACGGGCAGGTCGCGCTCCCGGGTCGTGGACGTGTACCCGCGGCGGTAGGGGACCTGGCGGGGCGGCGCGCGCCCGAACCGCGCGCCGCCTCGCTGCCGTGGCCGCGGCTACTTCGCGCAAGGCCCGGTGTCGACCGGGTCACCGGCGGCGCGCAGTGCGGATCGCGCGATCGTGTCGGGTACGCCGAAGCCGCTGCGCCCGCCCTCGCTGAGAGAGGCGGCGAAGATCGTCGTCACGACGCGGCCGCGGCCGTCGACCGCGGGGCCGCCGGAGTTCCCCTGGCGGACGCGGCCGCGGATCGAAGTGATGCGGCGCCGGATCGGACCCTCGCCGTAGGCGTCCTGGGTGCGCACGAACTGGGTGTCGCCGAGGCGTCCCGGCTGGGCGTCGAAAGGCCCGTTGCCCGGATAGCCGAGGATCGCCGCCGGCGTGCCCGGCTTGGCGCCGGCGTCGAGCTCGAGGCCGCGGACGCCCGCCACCCCGGATGCGCGCAGCACGGCGAGGTCGTTGCGCGGGTCGAAGACGACCGCGTCGGCGTCGTGCTCCGCCCCGTCGCGCATCTGCACCGTCGTGTCCTCCTGGCCCGCGATCACGTGCGCGTTCGTCACGACGAGCCCGTTGCCGGCGACCCATCCGCTGCCCTGAACGCCGAGGCCACAGGCGCTGCCGAGGATCCTGACCACGCTCGCCCCGGCCGCGCGCACGTCCGGATCGCGCGCGATCGCCCGCGGCGGCGGCCCGACGCCCGGGCTCGGGCCACGGATCTCGGGGAACGGGTCGAAGCGCGCGAGCGCCTTCAGCACACTGCCGGAAGGCGGCAGCGTCTGGTTGAGCTGTTGCAGGATGGCCGACCGCTGTATCGGCCGGCGCAGCTCGCGTGCGCCAGGCGTCTGAAGCGCCACGGCGCCGGCCAGCCAGGCGATCCCGAGACCCAGGCATGCGACCAGCGCGGCGCCGCCGAGGCCGTCGAGGAAGCCGAGGGCGTCCGGGAGCCGGTCGCGCAACCCGAGGCCGACGAGCTCGAGGACCACCGCGAGCAGGCCGCCAAGCAGCAGCGCTCCGACGAGCGCGACCAACGGCGCGTACGGCGAGCGGGAGCCCTCCTCGAGCAGCTGCGGAGCGAGCCGCGAGCCGAGGAACCCGCCCGCGGCGAAGCCGCCGAACGACAGGGCGCCCACGATCAGGCCCTGTGTGTAGCCCCATACCCCCATCAGGAGGGCGAAGCCGATGATGATCCAGTCGACCGGGGTCACGGGCAGCGAGCACGTTAGCTTGGATGCGCGCCCCCCATCTGCACGAGGGACGACGGCCTGAACAGCGAAACCCCGCGGCACTAGAGGGTTACCCTGGTGTCCTCATGCTGATCGCCGACGACCGGGAGCGCCAGCGGCGGCTCACCCATCGCGCCTTGCCGATCGCCGCGCTCGCGGCGGTCGCATTCGCGATCGGGCTCGCCTTCGGAGGCCTGGGCGACACCGGAGACGAGCGCACGGCCCGCGCCTTCGGCGAGGCCTGGACGCGCGGCGACTACGCCGCCATGTACAAGCTGTTGACACCGAGCGCTCGCCAGGCGGTCAGCGAACGCGCCTTCAAGGACGCCTATGAGCAGGCGTTCGCGGAGGCGACCGCGACCGGCGTCGACGTCCAGGGCCCAGACGGCGGCGAGGGCGACGCCGTGCGCCTGCCCGTCACCTTCGCCACGAAGATGTTCGGCAAGGTCCCCGGAGAGGTGGACGTCCCGATCCAGGACGATCTCGTCGCGTGGAGCCGCCGCCTCGTCTTCACCGGGCTCGGCCCCAACGGAGCGCTCACGCGCCGCAGCCAGCCGCCTCCGCGCGGCAAGATCCTCTCCCGTGAGGGGAAGGTCCTCGCGGAAGGGCCCGCGGGCTCGCGTACAGCCGGCGCGATCGGCGACTCGATCGCGGGCGAGGTCAAGCCTCCTGACACCGAGGCGGCGCGCGACGCCCAGTTCGCGCGTGGGTTCGAACGCGACGCCGCCACCGGGCGGAGCGGCCTCGAGCGGGCCTTCGACGCGCAGCTCGCGGGCAAGCCCGGCGGTCAGCTGCTCGCGGGCGGCCGCGTGATCGCCCGCGCCAAGCCCACTCCCGGCAAGGACGTCAGGTCGACGATCGACACGAAGGTCCAGGAGTCGGCGGTCAGCGCCCTCGGCGAGCGTCTCGGCGGGATAGCGGCGCTGGAGGCTCGCACGGGTCAGGTCCTGGGGCTCTCCGGGATCGCGTTCTCGAGCCCCCAGGCGCCGGGCTCGACGTTCAAGATCATCACCACCACGGTCGGGCTCGAGGACGGGAAGGTCAAGCCGAGCGACGACTTCCCGGTCGTGACAGCGGCCGAGATCGACGGCGTCCCGCTGGAGAACGCGAATGGCGAGTCGTGCGGCGGCACCTTCCCGCTGACCTTCGCGCACTCGTGCAACTCCGTCTTCGCCCCACTGGGCGTCAAGATCGGCGCCAAGCGGTTGGTCGAGGTCTCGGAGCGCTACGGCTTCAACCGCCCGCCGGGCATCCCCGGTGCGGCTGTCAGCACGATACCGCCCGCGAACGAGATCAAGAGCCCGCTGGAGGTCGGCTCGACCGCGATCGGTCAGGGGAAGGTCCTTGCGACACCGCTGATGCTGGCTTCGATCGCCCAGACGATCGCCGCCGGCGGGGTCCGGAGCGAGCCGTCCCTGCGTCTCAAGGGCCCGCCGCCGAAGAGGACGCGCGTGACGAGCGCGCGGATCGCCAAGCAGATCGGCGCCTACATGACGCTTGTGGTCAAGGAGGGGACCGGTACAGCGGCGGCAATACCGGGCGTGACCGTTGCCGGCAAGACGGGCACCGCCGAGATCGGCGGCGAGGAGGGGGACACGCACGCGTGGTTCACGTCGTACGCTCCGGCGCAGAAACCGAAGGTCGTTGTCGCCGTGTTCTTGGCCAATGCCGGCGCCGGGGGGACCGTCGCTGCCCCGGCGGCGCGCGAGGTCCTGCTGAGCGCGGTCAAGTAGCGCGAGCTACGGCCGGTCCCGGTAGGACCGGGGTGCGGGCGTTGCGCCGGGCTGTCTAGAGGTCGAGCTCTACGTGGGCGGTCTCGCGCCCGCCCCCGAGCACGTCGAAGCCACCGAGGATCTCGAGCTCGACAGGCCGGTTCTCGGTCGCCGCCGTCGGGAGCTCGAACAACAGCATCGCCCCCGCGGTCGGACCAAGCTCGGTGGCGCTCCCCTCGGCGGGGATGCACTGGCCGGGATCGAGCCGCCGCTGGTTGTACGCGAAGCTGTTGCTCGCGGGAAGCTGCTTGGGGAGGAACTCCTCCTGACGATTGTCGAGCAGCTTGAATGCCCGCACGGTCTCGTGCGGCTCGTCGCTCGTGTTGCACGCCTGGATGAAGACGCCGTAGTAGGCGGTCCCCGGCGGCGGCGGTGGACCGTCGAAGTAAGCGTCGTCGGGCGTGATCGCAGTGTTCAGCTCGCGGGTGATGAAGACGTTGTACTCGATACCGTCGAGCGGGATCGAGAGCCCCTCGCGCGCGGGGAAATCGATCCCAGGCTCGCCCTCACGCTCCTCCTCGGGCTTGAGGAAGCAGCCGCTGAGGGTGAGGGCGGCGGCGAGCAGGCAGGCGGCGCCCGCCCTTGCAGGCCGGGCACAGGCGGCACCGGTTGAGCGACGGAGGAGCATCGGGCGGCGGCAGTCTATTGCTCTGCGCATCGCGGCTACTTCGCGCCGGCGGCGGCCTCGATGACCTCTTCGTTTCCGGGGACGACCCCGGCGTGGCTGCCGAATCGCGGTCCCTTCCAGGGTTCGAAGCCGGCGATCGTCGCACGCGCGAGCGGGTGCTTCGGCGGCTCCTCGAAGATCTGGCGCAGGCGCTCGAGCGCGGTTTTCGTCTGCCGGCGCATCCAGCGGTGGACGCGGCGCTGGCGGAAGCGGTCAATCGCGGTCGCGGGCTCGCTGTAGGTCGTCAGCTCGACCTTGGTGTTGCCGGCGGGGTCCGGCGCCAGCTCGTAGACGGCAACCGCGCGCGAGCGTCCCCGGCGTCCGACGTGCAGCTCCTCGACAATCCGCCGCGGCCGGTCGCACTCGATGATCGCCATCCCGGCGGACTCCTTTGCGAACGGGGCGTCGATGACGAAGCACGCCGCCGCGCCGAGCCCGTGGCAGTCCGCGCGCGCAAGCCGGTACTCACTCAGGTAATGGTCGGTGAATGCCGGCCGCGCGCCCAGGTCGGCGAGCACGTCGAAGACCTGCTCGCGCGGAGCCGAGATCGTGCTGTGGACGGTCACCTGCCGCATCGCCGGCGAGACTCTATTGCCGCGGGAGGCGGCCCGAGCGTCAGTAGGGCCGGGGCGCCGTGGCCAGCTGGCGCTCGGTCGCGTGCATCCGCTCGACGTGAACGACTCGGCGGTCCTCCTCCGGCATGCCCGCGAGGCAGAGCTCGCAGATCACGCGGCCGGAGTCGAGCTCGTTGAGGCGCTCGCCGACGAGCGGCGTGCGGTGGCAGCCGGAGCAGCGCGAGCGCGCGCTGACCATCGAGCCGACACTCTTGCGGAGCAGGAAGGAAGCGAACAGATCGGCCATCGGGGTGCCTCTTCGCCCTCGGCCTCCCGAACCCTCCCCCGATCCGCCCGGAGACCCCGGAGCTTGCGGCAAATTCCACGCGCGGGCCGGCGCCACTCGTTAGGGTTATGGGCAGGATCGAAGCACGAGCAGAGACAGTCGAATCGTTCAGCGTCGGAACCCTTGCGGGCTCCGGCTCCTTCGACTGCGACTCCTGTGGCTTCACGATCGCGCTGCACGAGCTCGACGAGGTCCCGGCCTGTCCTCACTGCGGCGGCTCGGAGTTCAGGCGCTCGTCCATGTTCAACCACACCGTCCCGGCCAGCGAGCCCGTCGGCGAGGACGAGGGCTCCCCGGACTGGCTCGAGCAGGCGCGCGATGCACTTGTGAGCGAGGGCGACTACCTCGCCTTCGAGGGCCCCGAGCGAGTCCAGGTCGTGCCGCTCCAGGACGGCTGGACGCGGATCGGGCGCAGCCTCTCAGCCCACGTGCGGCTCGACGATCCGACGGTGTCACGACGGCACGCCCTGCTCCACCGCGAGGAGGGCTGCGCGAAGGTCCTCGACGACCGCAGCCTCAACGGCGTGTTCGTCGACGGCGAGCGGATCGAGCTCGAGCAGCTCAGCGACGGCTGCGAGATCGCCATCGGGCGCTTCCGGCTTCACTTCATCCGCAAGGCGAGCGTCCTGGCCGGCTCTATCCGGGCCTAGGGCGCTACCCGAGTCCCCCCGCCGAGCGCACGAGCTCGCGATCATGCTCGTGCGTCAGCTGACGTCCCGCCTCATCCCGCTCCAGCCAGCGCAACTCGTCGACCTCGTCGTTGACGGCGAACTCGCCGTCGAGCACCTCCATCAGCCAGTAGCGCACCATCTTCGGACGTCCCTTGCGGTCTCGGTAGGAGACCGAGTCGAGCTCGCGGCCCAGCCGGCAGCGCAGCCCGGTCTCCTCCTCGACCTCGCGCAGCGCCGCCGCCTCGTGCGCCTCTCCCGCGTCGAGCTTCCCTTTCGGTAGCGACCAGTCGTCGTACTTCGGCCGGTGGACCACCGCCACCGCCCCGTCGCGGACCACGAGTCCTCCCGCGGCTTGCACGATCTCGACCTCGGACACCGCCCCGGCCGGCCCTACTCGGTCGAGATCGACGGGTCCGTCTGCTCCTGCTCGGGCACCGACATCAGGAAGTTCTCGCGCGCGTTCTCGGCGAGTGCCAGGATGCGCGCGGCCTCCTCGTCCTGGCTGCTCTCGGCCAGCTCCGAGGCGTAGTGGCCGAGCAGGTCCTGGATGTCGAGCACCCCCTCGGCGTCGAGGTCCTCGATCTTGATCTTGGCCCCCTTGCCCCTGCGACGCTCGAGTGCCTCGCGGTCGAGGTTCCATTCGTCGTTCACGCGCAGGTAAACGCGCCCGCCCGTCTGGCCGGCGCAGAACCACGGACCCGGGTCGCCGAGCACGACGGCGCGCCCGGAGGTCATGTACTCGAACGCGAATCCCTTCAGGTTCGCGCGATCGGCCAGGCAGCCGAGCGAGTCGTCGAGCGGCTGGGCGGGCTCGCCGCCCACTACGACGTCGGCGCCCGAGAAGCGGATGCAGAAACGCGAGTCGGCGTCCCCCTGGACGAACAGCCGCCCGCGCTGCGCGCCGTAGGCGAAGGACTTGCCGACTGAGCCGTTGACGCGCCGGCCGAAGCGGTTTGCGCCCTTGAGCACCGAAACCTTGCCGCCGAGCATCGTCTTCGCGACGCCGTCCTGGGCGCCACCCTCGATCGTGATGTCCACGCCGTACACGTTGAACGCGCCCAACCCCTGGCCGCCGATCGAGCCGCCGTGATTGAAATGCAGGTCGGCGAGCGTGTCCTCGGTGGACTCGGGGCCGCCCTCGAAGATGCGACTGCGCGCGATCTCGCCGGCCAGCTGCGTGCCCAGCGCGCGGTCGTCTGCGTCGGCCGGCTCGTCCCAGTCCCGGCGAACGATGCCGCCGCCGCACACCTCCGCGCCGAGCGCCGAGAGCTCGCTGGAGGACTGCTTCGGCTTCATCCGGATCGGCCGGGCGACGATCAGGCCGGCCTCCTCGCGCTCGTCGGCGGGCACCGGCAGGTCGAGCGGCTCGAGGTCGAGCATCTCCTCGAGCGGCTTGATCAGCTCGTGCGTGTCCACCCGGTCGAGCGCCCGCGCTTGCACCAGCAGGTCGCTGCGGCCGACGAGGTCCTGCGCGCGCTCGTAGCCGAGCCCGGCGACGAGCGTGCGGACCTCCTCGCCCATCGAGGTGAAGAAGCGGGCGCAGTTCTCGCTCGCGGACTCGAACTCCTGGGGAGTGAACTTCTTGAGCCCCTTGAGGTCGGCCTCCTGCTTGTCCTCGATCTGCGTCGCTATCCCGACGTGGCAGGTGTCGAGCTGGCAGCCGCGGCAGATCGTGCAGCCGAGCGAGACCATCGCCAGCGTGCCGAAGCCGACGCGGTTGGCGCCGAGGCAGTGCAGCTTGACGATGTCGTGAGCGTGGCGGTAGCCGCCGTCGGCCCAGATCTCGACGCGGTTGCGGATGCCCGCCTCCATCAGCGCGAGGTGGACGGCGCGCGTGCCGATGTCCGACGGCAGGCCGACGTGGCGCAGCGCGTGCGAGCGCGCCGCGCCAGTGCCGCCCTCGAAGCCCGACAGCGTGATCATGTCGGCGCCCGCCTTGGCGATCCCGACTCCGATCGTGCCGATGTTCGGCACCACCGGGACCTTGACGGATACGCGGGCATCCGGGTTTGCCGTCTTGAGCTCGTCGATCAGCTCGGCGAGGTCCTCGATCGAGTAGAGGTCGTGGTTGTTGGAGGGCGAGATCAGGTCGGTTCCCGTGGTCGCGTTACGCGCCTGGGCGACCTTGTCGGTGACCTTCTTCGCCGGCAGGTGGCCGCCCTCGCCGGGCTTCGCCCCCTGGCCGATCTTGATCTCGACCAGGTACGACGAGTTGAGCATCTCGCTCGTTACCCCGAAGCGGCCCGAGGCGACCTGCTGGCCGCGCCACTTCGGGTACTTCCCGTACATGTCCTGGATCTCGCCGCCCTCGCCGTTCATCGCGATGATGTTCGCCCGCATCGCCGCCTCGGCGTAGGAGCGATAAGCGACCTCGCCCTGCGAGCCGAAGCTCATCGAGGAGATCACGATCGGATAGGAGTGCAGGCCGACCGACGGGTCGGAGTCCTCGATCGGCTCACGATCCGAGCGCAGGTCGAGGATGTGACGCAGCGAGATCGGCTGCTCCGCCTCGAGCTGGCGCACCTTCTCCGAGTACTCCTCGTAGGTCGCGGTCCCGTTGGAGGCGGCGACGGCGGCCTTGTAGACCTTGGGGTAGAAGTGGAACGTCTTCGCCGGCTTGGACTCCTCCTCGCCCGCGAGCACCCGCTGGCGCTCGTCACCGTCGCTGTCGAGCTCGGTGAACCCGGTTCCTCCTCCGGCAGGGCCGGAGTCGTCACTGCCCTTGGCGCTCCCGAAGTACGCCGGCGTGTCGAACAGCGCGACGAGCTCCTCGCTCAGCCCGATCGAGGAAAACAGGCGCGAGTAGCCGCGCAGCTCGTGGATCCCGATCGTCGAGATCACCTTCTCGATCCCCTTGCGCAGGGCCGCCGCCAGGTTCGAGATGTCGTCCCCGTATTCGTCCACGCAGGCGACCTCGACCATCACGTACGGGCAGACGCCGTCGGCGCCGAGGCCGAGGGCCATCACGACGTCGTGGACGTTGCGGATCGCCGCCGAGCGCACGACGATGCCACAGCGCCGGCGCAGGTTCGTCTCGCCGGCCGCGACCCAGTGCTCGCGCAGCGCGAGGTCGACCGCCGAGAGGGCGAGGTGGGGGTCGAGGTAGCGGCGGTCGCCCTCGTAGGCGGTGCGATCGGAGAGGACGATCAGCTCGGCGCCCTCGCGCACGGCCGTCGTCGCCTCCTGCTTCAGGCGCTCGATCGCGCCGCTCGTCGTCTCCGACTCGAGGCACGAGGTGTCGAGTACCTGCGAGTGCCCGCGGAAGTGCTCCCACAGGTCCTCGAGCAGGTAGGTCTTGTGCTCGCGTGCGATCCGGCGGTAGGCCTCGTCGGACAGCGGCGCGAGCTCGTCGTGGCCGCCGAGCACGATCGGGAACGCCGTCTCGACCGTGCTGGGCTCGGCGGCGATCGAAGCATGGCCCGGCCGCGCGCCGAACACCGCCCGGCAGGAGAAATGCTCGACCTCGCGCTCGCGGTCGATCGCCGGGTTGGTGACGACGGCGACCGACTCCTTGAAGTAGTCGGCGAGGTTCTGGCGCTCTGGCGAGAGGCAGGCGAGCGGGCCGTCGTAGCCGAGCGAGCCGATCGGCTCGGCGCCGGTCGCGGCCATCTGCTGGACGAGCTTCATGTCGTCGCGCTGCCAGCCGAAGCCGCCGAGAACGCGATCCTCGACCTTGACGGGCTCGGACGGGCCGGCGCTCGTGTAGCCCGGGATCTCGGGGCCGCCCGGGGGTCCGCCGACCGGGATCGCGCTCGCGTAGCCGGCGGCGTCGTCGCCGACGCGCTCGGCCCAACGGGTCGCGCAGCGCCGCTGCAGGCCGGCGTGGTCGGTCAGCTTCGACTCGCCACGGTCGCGGTCGATCGAGACGACCACCTTCTCGCCCGGGGCGAGCGGCTTCGGCTCGGACACCGTGTCCGACACCGGCGCGACGCCCGGCTCCGACGAGGCGATGAAGTCGCGGCTCGTCTCGATCAGCCACAGCGGGCGCAGGCCGAGCGCGTCGGCGGAGAAGACGCACTCGTCGCCATGGCGCGAGAGCAGCGCGACCGGGCCCTGAGCGAACGGGCCGAACGCCTGGCGCAAATACATGTAGAAGCCGCGTAGGTCCTCGGGGAGGTCCTTGATCTCGTTCACGATCGGCGGCAGCAGCAGCTCGACCGCCTCGACGAGCGTCAGGCCCTCGCGATGGATCAGCGACTCGACCGTGCGGTTGAGGTCCTGGGAGTCCGAGCCGTCGGGATGGATCGGCACGCCGACCATGCGCGCCTCCTGGCGCAGCTTGGCGATCGTGTTGATCTCGCCGTTGTGGCCCAGCATCGAGAACGGCTGCACGCGCTTGAACGAGGGCCAAGTGTTGGTCGAGTAGCGGTTGTGGCCGTAGACCGCCGCGGTCTCGGTGCGCGGGTCGCGCAGGTCGGGGTAGTAGGCCCCGAGCGCCGACGGCGCGCCGAGGACCTTGTAGACGCAGGTCTCGGTCGAGAACGAGGCGACGTGGACGTCGAAGGACTGCTCGAGCTGGAGTGTCAACTCGAAGCACAGCGCCGGGTCCTCGATCAGGCCGGCGACCTGCCAGAAGACGGGCTCCTCCTCGCGCGCCTGCGGGCCGAGCGCGGAGCTGTCGACGGCGTTCTCGCGCTCGGCGAGGACACGCAGGCCGATGCGGCTCATCAGCTCGCGCGCCTCGCCCTGGACGCGGGCAACGTCGCCGCCCTTGCGCGAGATGAAGACGTGGCCGATCGCGAAGCGCGGGTCGAGCGCGAGCTTCGAGGCGTGCCCGCCGCTGCGGACCTCCTCGGCCCACAGCTTGCGCGGGATGTCGATCAGGATGCCGCAGCCGTCGCCCTCGCCGTCGACGTTGCCGGCGCGGTGGAGCATCTTCTCGAGCGCGACCAGCGCGGTCTCGATCGCGTCGTGGGTCGGCGTCGCGTCCTTGGCGACGGAGGCGTACAGCGCGCAGGCGTCACGGTCCTCGACGGTCTCCGGCGGGCGCCGGGGGCGGTAGGAACGAGTGGACGAGAAACGCTCGGGCGCGGCCTCTTGGGCGCTGCCCGGAGCGGGGCTGGCGGGGTGCTTCACGATCGGGCCTCCTCGGTTTCCGCGCCTTCTCCGAGCGGGCGCGCGACGGGTAGGAGCGGGACACTATAGTCGCGCCGGCGGCGGCTGGCTGGCGCACTGGCACCCCTCCGCAATATTCCAGCAAACACCGGAAAAGGGCAGCCACCGATGGCGGCGACGACGATCACGGTCCTGTCACAGAAGGGCGGCACGGGCAAGACGACGACGGTCCGCACGCTGGCGGACGTGCTGATGCGGATCGGGCTCGAGGTGCTCGTCGTGGACCTCGACCCGCAGGGCAACCTGTCGGACTACTACGACGTCCCGCCCGACACCAACCCCACGATCGCCGACGTGTTCGCGGGCCAGGTGCGCGCGCTCGACGCGATCCACGACGGCGTGATCCTGCCAGCGAACCTGGGCCTCGCCGAGGCCGAGCTGATCCTCGCGGGGAAGATGGGCCGCGAGATGACGCTGCGCCGGGCGCTGCGCGAGCCGAAGCGCCAGTACGACGTGATCGTGATCGACTGCCCCCCCTCGCTCGGGCTGCTCACCATCAACGCGCTCGTCGCCGGCGACTACGCGCTGATCACGAGCGAGGCCGAGTACTTCTCGCTCCAGGGAGTCGAGCAGGCGCTCGAGGTGATCGAGCTGGCCAAGGACAGCCTGCACGACGAGCTCGAGTGGCTCGGCGTCGTGCTCAACATCGTGGACCTGCGAACCATCCACGCGCGCGAGTCGCTTGAGCAGCTGCGCGAGCGCTTCGACGGCAAGGTCTTCGACGCCGTCATCCGCAAGTCCGTGCGCTACGCCGAGTCAGCCGAGCGCGGCGTCTCGATCCTCGACTACCGCCCCGACCTCGGCGCCGACTACATCGACCTCTCGGACGAGCTGCTCGAGCGCATCGGGCTCGGCGAGCAGCGCGAGCGCGTCGCCACGCTGCGCGCACAGCTCGCGCCGGCGGATTAGCTTTAACGGCCGTCCTGGCTCAGGCGCTGAACCGCCGCAGCCGCAGCGAGTTGCCGACGACGCTGACCGAGGAGAAGGCCATCGCCGCTCCGGCGATGATCGGGTCGAGCAGTCCGAAGGCGGCGAGCGGGATCGCGGCGACGTTGTAGCCGAACGCCCAGCCGAGGTTCTGCTTGATCGTCCGCAGGGTGCGCCGCGACAGTCGAAGCGCGGTCATGACGCCGGTCAGGTTGCCGGAGATCAGCGTCAGGTCGGAGGCCTCGATGGCGACGTCGGTCCCAGTCCCGATTGCGATGCCGAGATCGGCTTGAGCGAGGGCGGGCGCGTCGTTGATCCCGTCTCCGACCATCGCCACGGTACGACCGCTGCTCTGCAGTTCCCGAACCTCGGCAATCTTGTCCTCGGGTAGGACCTCGGCCAGGACACGATCGACGCCCGCCTGCTCGGCGATCGCCGCCGCGGCCGATGCGTTGTCGCCGGTGATCATCCCCACTTCGACGCCTGCGCCCTGAAGGTCGCGGACCACTCCAGCTGCTTCCTGCTTGAGCGTGTCGGCGACCGCCAGCAGTCCGCGCGCCTGTCGATCCCAACCGACGAGGACGGCCGTGTGACCGCGCGCCTCGGCCGCGGCCATCTTCTGCTCCAAGGCCGCGGGGATGTCGAGGCCGGCTTCCTCCATGAACAGCCGTCGGCCGACGCGGACGAGGGTGCCCTGCGCCTGTCCCTCGACGCCGCGTCCGACCACCGACCTGAAGTCTCGCCCCTCTGAGTGAGCAAGGTCCCTCCTCTCGGCGCCGGCGACGATCGCGCGTGCGACCGGGTGCTCGGAGAAGGCTTCGACAGCGTCGGCCCGACTCAGCACCTCGCGATCGTCGCCCTGCTCGGCTTCGACGCCGACGAGCGACATCTCGCCGCGGGTCAACGTCCCGGTCTTGTCGAAGACCACCGTGTCTATTCGCCGTGTCTTCTCGAGTACTTCGGCGCCCTTGATCAGAACGCCCATCGCCGCGCCGCGCCCGGTCCCGACGAGTAAGGCGGTCGGGGTGGCCAGGCCGAGCGCGCAGGGGCAGGCGATGATCAGGACCGCGACGGCGGCGATCAGGCCCTCGGTGCTGTCTCCGGCGAAGACTGCCCAGCCGACGAAGGTCACCGCAGCGAGCGCGATGACCACCGGCACGAACACCGCGGCGATGCGATCGACCAACCGCTCGACAGGCCCCCCACCGGCCTGCGCCTGCTCGACGAGCCTGACGATCTGGTGCAAGGCGGTCTCGCTTCCGACGGCGGTGGCGCGAATCGTCAATGCACCGTCGACGTTGATCGTCGCCCCGGCGACTGAACTGCCCTCCGTCTTGTCCACGGGCGCGGACTCGCCGGTCAGCATCGACTCGTCGACAGCCGACGCGCCGGCGACGAGCGCCCCGTCGACGGGGATCTTCTCGCCGGGCCGGACGCGGAGGAGCGCGCCGACCTCGACCGCTTCGATCGGCACGAGGCGCTCTTCTCCGTCGACCAGCAGGCGGGCCTGCTTTGCCCCGAGGTCCAGCAGCGCCTTGATGGCGTTCGAGGCCCGCGACTTGGCCCGCGCCTCGAAGTAGCGCCCGAGGAGGATGAAGGCGATGATCAGCGCGGCGGTCTCGTAGTAGAGCTCGCCCCCCGCCACGAGCTCGTAGGTCGAGTAGGTGAACGCCGTCAGCGTCCCGAGGGCGATCAGGGTGTCCATGCCGGCGCCGCGAAGGCGGGCGCGCTCCCAGGCACTCGTCAGGATCGGCCAGCCGGCGACGAACTGCACCGGAACGGTCAACCCCAGCGCCGACCAGCGCGCCCAGGACGCGTCGCCGAAGCCGTAGGCGAGGGCCATGACCGCGAGGCCGAGTGGCCAGGCGAGCAGCACGCGTCGCAACGAGCGCCGTCGCTCGCGCTCCTGTTCGTCCTCGACCTGCTCACGGTCCGCGTCGGCCGGCGCCACCGTGTAGCCCGCATCGGCGACCGTCCGCCGCAGATCATCGGGCTCAGCGCTGCCGGGGTCGTAGGCGATCGTCGCCCGCTCGGTAGCCAGGTTGACCTTGGCCTCGGCGACGCCGCTGCGGTCGGAGAGGGCGCGCTCGACGCGGCCGGCGCAGGAAGCGCAGCTCATGCCCCCGATCGAGAGCTCGATTCGCGCCAGGTCCTCGCGACCGGTCGGGTCGCCCTGGTTTCTTCGCTCACGTTGCGCCGTTGCCATCGGGCCGCTCCTCAGTTTCGTTGCCGGCGTTGCCTAGCCACGGCGCATCAGTCGCGCTACCGCGGCCATCAATTCCTCGGTCAGCTCCTCCGGCGTGTCATCCGAGGCTCCGCCGATCACGCAGTGCCGCGCGTGGTCGCCCAGGAGGCCGAGGGCGACCTTGTCGAGGGCAGCCTGGATCGCCGAGATCTGGGTGATGACGTCGATGCAGTAGCGCTCCCCCTCGACCATCCCCTCGACGCCGCGGACCTGCCCTTCGATGCGCCGCAAACGGTTCAGCAGCTGCTCTTT
>Ga0183260_10002626_pt1 | contig 14765 bp, 11 predicted proteins | sample AntDrymUQ4972206_2_FD_129768 | JGI IMG/M metagenome (GOLD analysis project Ga0183260, IMG submission 129768) | Polar desert sand microbial communities from Dry Valleys, Antarctica - metaG UQ497 (22.06) (version 2) (version 2) | ecosystem: Environmental > Terrestrial > Soil > Desert | place... | reverse complement strand
TGACGGCTGGGCTGACGGCTGGGTTGACGGCTGGGCTGACGGCTGGGTTGACGGCTGGGCTGACGGCTGGGCTCGGCCCACCCCAGCTGCAGTGCGGCACAGATCCACAGGCCCAGGTGCCACTCGAGGCGTACCGCGAGTGCCCGGCTGCGGCCCCCGCGCCGCACGTGCCCGGACACCTCGGCCACCGCGTCGACCGGGTGCGAGACGTGCACGCTCACCAGCCGGGGTCGCTCGGTCCTCGCCCGCACCTGCGCTCCCGCGGTCCGCGCCGCGGTGGCGACGCGCTCGGCGATGCAGTCGTAGACCTCCGCCGTGGTCCACCGTTCCAGCTGGCTGACCGGACGATCACCGTCGACCACCTCTACCAGCGCCAGGGTGAACCGCGCGGCGCGGGCCCGCATGGCCTGCTCGGCATCCGCGCCCACTCCGCAGTCGAAGGGGGGTCTGTCCGCGACCGCGACCAGGTGTGGCGGGGGATCCGGAAGCACGGGCTCGTCCAGGTCAAGGGCCAGCGTCCCCTGCAGGGCCGGGACCATGGCTGTGGTCGGCCAGCTGATCGTGTGGCCCGGCAGCGGCGGCAGCCGTCGCAGGCCCGTCATTGCAGTGGGCTCGGTCCTTGCTTGCGTGCGTGTGGTCATCGGTCGGTCCTCCGGTCGGTCGACGTTGGCGTGGTGCGATTGGGTGGTGCCGGTGGAATCCGCAGCCGCTGTCCCGGTACCAGCAGGTCGGGGTCGGGGCCGACCACATGGCTGTTCGCCGCGTACCAGCGACGCCAGAGCCGGTCGACGGTCGCCGGCGGCGCGGCCGGGCCGAGGTGGCGTTCCGCGAGCGACCACAGCGAGTCGCCCCGTTCCACCAGCAGCCCGGTTGCCTCGCGAGGGGGCTCGCGCACCGCAGCGCTGCCCTCAGCGACCACCGTGGGCAGCACCGGCAGCGCGAGGCCATCGATCGGCAACGCCGCAGACGGTCCGCACCCCGGCGCACTCGGCGCAGGGGTGGTCGGGCCGGCCGATGCCGGGGCGGTGGTCGTGGCGAGTGTGCCGATCCCTAACGCGAGCGCGGCGGCACGCACCCAGCGTGAGCCGTGCCTCGGCGCCGGTCGAGCGACACTCGCCCTGCGCGTCAACCGGATCGCCCGCAACACGGCCACGCACCACCAGGTCCACGCCGCCAATGCCGCGACCAGCACCCCGTTGGTCAGCGCCGCGCCGACCCGCTCTTCGACGGCGAGTGCCGAGATGTCGACCGACCACGACGCTGCCGCCGCTTGGAGCACCTGGGCGAACGCGCGGACAAGGCCGAGCTCGACCGCCAGGCTGGCGACGAGCACCGCCAAGGCGCGGGCGCTGTCGTGGCTTCGATCGAGCATTTGGTACTCGTGACCTCCGGTTGACACTGTTTGTTTACTTTTACTTCTTGTTGGCTCCGTCGTCAAGGCAGCGTTCACAGCAGGTACGGTCGCCGCCATGCGCTGGGAGCGGCTCTTCGCCGACCTCGAGGCCGAGGCGGCAGAGATGGAGGCACGGGCCCGGGACGCCGAGATAGCCGAGCGCACCCGCGCCGAGATCGCTGCCGTCCGTTGGCTGCAGCGACTGCGCGGGGCAACCGGCACAACCGTGTCGCTGGCCATGGCCGGTGCCGGGCCGTTGTCGGGCCGGGTTCGCTACGTCGGGCCCGACTGGGTGCTCGTCGACGTCGTCGGACAGGACGTTCTGGTGCCAGCGGCAGCCGTGCTCGGCGTCACCGGCCTCGGGACCGCCGCCCCGCCCGACGTCGAGCGGGTTCCACTCACCTGGGCGGCCGCGTGGCGAACCCTCAGCCGCGACCGAGCAGTGGTCCGGGTCGAACGCACCGACGGGTCCGTCGTCAGCGGCAGGGTTGACCGGGTCGGCGCCGACTTCGTGGAGGTGTCGGGTGTGCTGGTGCCGTTCACCGCCGTGCGTGCGGGCTACGCCCCCCGGGAGTGGTGACGCCGCGGTGTGACAAGCCGCCTGCTCAGGCGTCCACGTCGCTGGACAGGTCGTCGCTGGACAGGTCGTCGCTGGACAGGTCGTCGCTGGATAGATCGTCGAACGGGTGCGAGTCGATGAACGACCGCGTCTCGGCGTACAGCCGCTGGATGTAGGCCTCCAGCTCAGCCGCTTCGACCCGCCAAACCCCGCGCCCGCCGATCTTGACCCCCTTCAGGTCGCCGCGGCGGACCAGCGCGTATGCCTGATTGTCGGAGATGTTCAGGATCTCGGCCACGTCGGTCAGCTGGAGGAACCGCGGGGCGCCGGGACCGAGGGCCATGGGGCCAGTGTGCCAGCGGGGACCGGCGGTACGAACGGGTCCGGCTTGGCCTGTGCACAACTCTGGACGCGGCCGCCGGGATGGTCACAATGTCCGGTATGCCACCTTCCGCCGTGCGGGCCGTCCCGCCGGATCCCGGCGAGCCGACACCGGCGCCGCCCACTTCGGCGGCGCTGTCGATCCCCGCCATTCGGCTGCGTTCGCCGGGCTGGCGGGACCCGCGGCTCGCGGTCGGGCTGGTGCTTGTCGCGATCGCGACGGTGGCTGGCGCACGCCTGCTGGCGACATCCGACGACACCGTGGCGGTCTGGGTGACCACGGCACCGGTCCGGGCCGGTGACGACGTCGCCGACGCCGAGCTGGCTCCCGCCGAGGTCGCGCTGCACGACGCCGCAGACGAGCGACCTACCTGGCTGCGGACCAGGCGCCGAACGGTGTCTTCGGGCGGGACCTGACCGCCGGTGAGCTGGTTCCGCTCGCCGCTGTCGACGAGACCGTGCCGACCGACCGCGCCGACGTGTCGCTCGCGGTCGCGGTCGGCGACGCCCCTGTGGACCTCGCCGCAGGTGACCTGGTCGACGTGTACGCCGTGCCGGACCCGACGCTGACCGGCCCCGGCAGGCCTGGTCGAGCCGACCTGCTGCTCGAGGCCGTCCCGGTGCTGACTGTGCGTGGCGGTGTAGCGCTGGGCGACGCCGCCCAGCAGGTGGTGGTCGGTCTCGACGACAGTGCATTCACCGGGCCCCGCGGCGACCTCGAAGACGTGCTGGGCACGCTGGCGCAAGGGTCGCCGGTGCTGGTCCGAGTGGGTGGCTGAGATGGCTGCCGGAGCCACTGTGGGGGCCGCGCCGCTAGCCACAGGGGTGCTTGTTGCCGCCGGAGGCGCCGCATGGGAGTCGGCGCTGCTCCCGCTGCTGACCCGACCCGGAGCTCCCGTACGACTCGCCCGCCGATGCGTCGACGTGCCCGACCTGCTGGCTGCGGCCGCCGCCGGCCGGGCCGGCCTGGCCGTGGTGTCAGACCAGCTCGCCGGCTGGGACGTCGATGCGGTGGGCCGGCTGAGTGCCAGCGGGGTGGCCGCCTTGGTGGTGGTCGAGCGCGACACAGACGCCGAGCGGTCCCGGCGCCTCGGTGTCGACGCGCTGGTCCCGGCTGCCCACGCCGCCGGCCCGCACGCGATCGTCGACCGGCTCGTCACCCTGGCCGCACGCACGGTGGCCGACGCCGGGCTTCAAGTCGACGGGCATCAGGACACCGGACTTCGAGACACCGGACTTCGAGACACCGGACCGGCGCCGACTGAGACCCCGGGCCGGCAGCACAAGGCGGGGGTGGTGGCGGTGTGGGGCCCGACCGGGGCACCGGGCCGCTCGACCGTCGCGCTCGGCGTCGCCGCGGCCGCGGCCGGGCGCGGCATCCCCGCGCTGCTCGTCGACGCCGACGTGTACGGGGGTGCGACCGCGCCGATGCTCGCCGTGCTCGACGAGGTCTCGGGCGTGCTGGCCGCCGCCCGGGCGGCCTCCGCCGGAGACCTCGACCTGCCCACGCTGGCCGGCGCCGCCCGCGTGGTGGCGCCGTCGTTGCGAGTGCTCACCGGTCTGCCGCGGCCCGACCGGTGGACGGCCCTGCGTCCCCCGGCAGTACGCGAGATGCTGGCCGTCGCCCGGCGTGGCGGTGGCATGGTCGTCGTCGACTGTGGCTTCTGCCTCGAGCAGGACGAGGAGCTTGCCTTCGACTCCGCGGCGCCGCGTCGCAACGGCGCCACCACGACCATCCTCGAGACGGCCGACGTCGTGCTAGTCGTCGGCAGCGCCGACCCGCTGGGTCTGAGCCGGCTCGCGAGGGCGCGCATCGACCTGCGGGAGCTGGTCCCGACGGCGGCGGTGCGGCTGGTCGTCAACCGGGTGCGCACCGGCCTCGGCTGGTCCCGCGACGAGGTCGCATCCACGCTGCTGCAGGCCATCGGCGAGGTACCACTCGGCTTCCTGCCGCTGGACCAGGAGGCGGTCGACCGGGCCTGGATGGCGGGTCGCACGCTGCGTGAGGCGGCGGCGCGGTCGGCGCTGACCAGCGCCCTCGACACGTTGGCCCACGCCGTGGCGATCGAGCTCGGACTGGCCGTGCCGGCAGGTCACCGCGCCACCCGCGGCACTCGGCGACGCCCCCGCCGCCCGGCGCCCGTAACCCCCAGGCGGTGACGGTTCAGGGACGGACGACCAGCTGGGCCACGAGCACGCCGGACTCGTGCAGCTCGACATCGAACTGGCCGGGCTGTTCCACCGTGAAGGAGAACTCCTGGTCGCTTTTCGCCCGTACCGCGTAGTCATGCTCGGTGGGAGCGGAGTGGACGTGCAGCTCCTCGAGCGTGTCGCTGTCGACCTGGAGCTGTACCTCGTCGCCCACCGCGGCATCGACCTGCGCGCCGGCGGGGCTCACCTCGCCGTCCTCGATCTCGATCTCCACCTCGACGGTGTCCTGGTCGGGACGCTCGGTCGTGGCTGACGGTTCGGGGCTGGCCCCGGGCCGGGAGTGGGTTGTCGTCGTGGGGGCCGAGGCGGTCGGCGATGCCGCGTCCGCCGCCTCGGTCGCCTCGTCCCCGCACCCAACCAGGGCGAACGCGGTCACGATCGACAGCACCCAGACGCTTCCTCGGGGGATTGGTCGCACGCAGGCAAGCCTCTCGGACTTCGGTGGTGGGCCGCCCAGGATAGGTCGTGCCAGGATGCCTGACATGAGCGTTCTGGATGCCCGCACTCATGTGCCAGCCCCCGTCAACGAGCCGGTCCTGACCTACGCACCGGGCAGCACCGAGCGGCATGCGCTCGAGCTGCGCCTGAAGGAGATGCAGGCCGACCGGGTCGAGCTCACCGCCACAATCGGCGGTCAGCAGAAGATGGGCGGCGGCAAGCGGATCGACGTCGTCGAGCCGCACGCCCATCGCCACGTGCTCGGCACGATGAAGAACGCGACCGCGACCGATGCCCGCGCCGCCGTCGCTGCCGCCAAGGCCGCCGCACCCGGCTGGCGAGCGATGCCGTACGACGAGCGGGCTGCCGTGCTGCTGCGCGCCGCTGAGCTGCTGTCCGGCCCGTGGCGCCAGACCCTCAACGCGGCCACCATGCTCGGCCAGTCGAAGACCGCCACCCAGGCGGAGATCGACGCGGCCTGCGAGCTCATCGACTTCTGGCGGTTCAACGTCACGTTCGGGCACCGGCTGCTCGGCGAGCAACCGGAGGCAAACAGCCCCGGGATATGGAACCGGCTCGACCACCGCCCGCTCGAGGGCTTCGTGTACGCCATCACACCGTTCAACTTCAGCGCGATCGCCGGCAACCTGCCCACCGCCCCCGCTCTGATGGGCAACACCGTCGTCTGGAAGCCGGCGGTGACGCAGACGCTGGCGGCCTACTACACCCTGCGGCTGCTGGAGGCGGCCGGTCTGCCCCCCGGCGTGATCAACATGGTCACCGGGCACGGCGCAGACGTGTCCGACGTGGTCCTCGCCGACCGCGACCTCGCCGGTATCCACTTCACCGGTTCCACCCCGGTGTTCCAGCGGCTGTGGCAGCAGGTCGCCGCCAATATCGCCGGTTACCGCTCGTACCCACGGCTGGTCGGTGAGACCGGCGGCAAGGACTTCATCGTCGCCCATCCCAGCGCCGACCCCGATGTGCTCCGGACGGCCATGATCCGGGGCGCCTTCGAGTACCAGGGCCAGAAGTGCTCGGCCGCGTCGCGGGCCTACGTCCCGCGGAGCCTGTGGCGCCAGATGTCGGCCGAGCTGGTGGACACCGTCGAGTCGCTCCCGACGGGACCGGTGACCGACTTCACCAACTTCATGGGCGCCGTCATCGACGATCGCGCGTTCGCCAAGCACAAGCGGGCGCTGACCCGCGCGCACGCGACGCGGTCGATCACGATTGCCGCCGGTGGCAGCTGTGACGACTCCGAAGGCTGGTTCGTCCAACCGACCCTGCTCGTGGGTGACGACCCCACCGATGAGGTGTTCACCACCGAGTACTTCGGCCCGATCCTGTCGGTGCACGTGTTCCCCGACCGGCAGTACGCGAAGGTCGTCGACCAGATGGAGTCGGCCGCCGAGTACGCGCTCACCGGGTCGATCATCGCCACCGACCGGGCCGCGATCCTGGCCGCCCAGCAGCGCCTGCGCTATGCCGCGGGCAACTTCTACGTCAACGACAAGCCGACCGGTGCGGTGGTGGGCCAACAGCCCTTCGGCGGCGCGCGCGGGTCGGGGACCAACGACAAGGCCGGCGCTATGCAGAACCTGCTGCGCTGGACGTCGACGCGGGCGATCAAGGAGACTTTCGTGCCGCCGGTCGACCACGCCTACCCGCACATGGCCACCGATCGGGACTGATGCCCCGACCGCGCATGATCACACCGGGCTCGGACTGGCTCAGGACAGGTAGCGACGGCCGACTTCGTGCTCCTGGGCGAGGCCGGCCGACAGCGCCTTGGCCAGCTCCCGCTCCAGCCGCCCGCCGAGCAGGGGGATTCTGACCTCGAGCTCACCGTCGACCGCCATGACGGTCTCGGACTGACCGGCTGCGAGCAGGCTGGTGCCGCGCATCGCCGCCGGCTGGCCGACCACGTCGAGGATCACCGTGCCGCGGCGGGTGCCGTCGCCGTCTGCGGCCTCCCAGGTCTCGGTCTGCACGACGGTGACCGAATCGCCGACCAGCGTGGTCACCGCCTTCGACAGCTGGGCGGGGATGGTCCGGCTGATGGAGATGACGCCTCCCTGGTCGTCGGCGTCGATGTCGACTGTCCAGCTGCTGGCGCCGGTGGCGGCGCAGACGTCGTCGCGGAATGCCGGGTCGATGAACATCGCCCACACCGCGGCTGGGGGCGACCCGTACACATGCCGCGTGGTCAGGCGCATCCGGTCATGATGGCGTGCTCAGTCGCCGCAGAGCGAGATGCCGCCGCCGCCGCGCCGCTTGGTCCGGTACAGCGCCGCGTCGGCGCGCCGGAGCAGCGGGTCCGGGTTGTCGCTGAACCCGGTCGCGGCGCCGATGCTGATCGACACCTGGAGTCCGGTCGCCAGCTTCGACCAGTCCAGCAGTGCGAGTCGTTCCAGCATGTCGGTGCCTCGCCGCTTGGTGGCGTCGATGTCCATGCCGTGCAGCAGGACGACGAACTCGTCGCCGCCCAGCCGGGCGACGAGGTCGACGGCTCGGCTGCAGCTCGCGAGAACCTGTCCGACCTGGACCAGCACCGCATCGCCGACACTGTGTCCGCAGGTGGCGTTGACCTGTTTGAACGCGTCGATGTCCACCACCAGGACGCCCAACTCCGCCGGGTCGTGATTGGCCAGCAACCGCTCGACGTGCCGGGCGTAGCCGCGACGGTTGGCCAGCCCGGTGAGCGCGTCGACGTGCGCCCAGTGGGCGTGCTCGTCGCGCTCCATCCGCAGCTGCTCGACCTCCAGGCTGGCTCGTGCGGCGGCCAGCTGCTGCAGCCGGGCGTCCCAGCGCCGACGTGCGCTCCAATCGCAGTAGTCCATCGCCGACTGCGATCCGACCGACCCCATCGCGATATCAGCCTGGGTCGCAAGCCGCAGCGTGACCGCGATGACCGGGGCTCCGACACCCTCGTCGAAGAGCAGCCGCGCGGTCGCGGCGTGTCCGGCAACCTCGTCCCACGCACCCCGTCCGGCGGCGTCCAGCGCGTCGGCAAGCCGCAACATCCCGTGCTCCGGCTGCTCGTAGGGGTGCCGGGCGGCTTCCAGGGCCATGTCGAGTGTCGCCGACTGCTCGGCCGGCGACTCGCCGACCAGCCGTGCCATCACGTGCCGGGCTACTCGCGCCTCGACGGCGAACACGTCCGGCGACGTCTGGTTCGATCCGGTCTTGGGACCCGCACCATGGCCGCCGTTGGCGTCCGTGACCCGCTCCCACAACGCCCGCAGCTCCTCTCGCTCGCCGAGCTCGTGCAGGTTGCAGGCCGTGTGCACGTTGACGAGTGCTTGGTTGAGGTGCAGCGCCCGCTCCAGCAGCGGCTCTTCGCAGTCCGGCAGCAGAGCTGCGGCCCGGTCGTACATCTGCTGCTCGAGCTCCCACAGCTCGCGCTGGCGGTACGCAAGCCCGCAGTCGATGTAGGCCGTCCCGCGCTCCTGCGCCCGGCCGTCGCCGGCTTCCAGCAGTGCGACGGCACGAGCGAGGTCGCGATTGGCCTGTTCGCGCTCCGAGGCCGAGACGTGGGCGTAGCGGTACTCCGCGCGGCTTGCCAGCGCGGAGGCCAGCAGCACGTTGTCGCCGTCGCGCAGTGCCCGGTCGTGCAGCGTTTTGATCATCAGCTCCGCGCGGTCGTCGTGACCGTGGATCCAGGCCTTGACGAGCTCGGCGTACATCAGCACCCTGACCACCTCGGACCAGCCGCTGGACTCCGCCGCGGCGATGGCCTCGGCCACCTCGTCGCCGGTGTCGCGCACCTGGACCTGCTGGACCAGCCGGTGGGCGACCATCCGGGCGGTGGCCCGATCGGGCGCGTCGGCACCAGGGCTGGCCGGCCCGGCCAGCGGACGCAGCGTCTCAGCCGACATCAGATGGCCTCCTGCCCCTTCGCGCGCGACTGACTGCCAGCCTGCCCGCTCTGGGTGCCGATCGAGCGCAGCCGGAGCCCGTGATGGACCGTCCGGACCACAATGCTGTCCGCTGGTCGCGGCGAGTCGACCGGACGAGGGTTGCCGTGACGGTACAGGCGATGACGCCCGGAACGGGTCTATGGTCGGAACCATGCGCTCCGAGCGTGATCGAGCAATCACGGCCCTGATCGAGCAGGCCGAACAGGTGGCGAGCGCCCGGCGTGCTGCTTCGGGTGTCGACGCCCAAACCACCCACCAGCTGCTGATCGCCTACTTCCGTCACGTGGCAGGCGAGGACCTTGCCGGGCGGGACACGGAGGACGTGTACGGGGCGGCGATGAGCCACTTCCGGCAGGCCAGGCTGCGCCCGCAGGGGACGGCCACCGTCCACGTGTCGACGCCCACCGTGGGGGAGCACGGCTGGTCGGCTGCCGGGCACAGCGTGGTCGAGATCGTCACCGACGACATGCCGTTCCTGGTCGACTCGGTGACGATGTACCTCGCTCAGCATGGTCACGGGATCCACCTGGTTGTGCACCCGCAGCTGCGGGTGGAGCGCGACGTGACCGGCCGCCTGCTCAAGCTGTGGACGGCGGCGACCGCCCCCGGCGAGATGTGGAGCGCCGACGACGGTGCCGACCCGGATGACGAGGTCGGGCTGGCCGAGTCGTGGATCCATGTGGAGATCGACCGGGTCGCCGAGGTCGAGCGAATGCAGGCGCTCGACGACGGCCTGACCGCGGTGCTCCGCGACGTCCGCGAGTCGGTGGAGGACTGGGCCAAGCTGAAGTCCAGGGCGCAGTCCATCGTCGACGAGCTGCGCACCTCGCCACCGCCGCTGGACCCCGAGGAGGTGGACGAGGTCGCCGAGCTGTTGGACTGGCTCGCCGACGACCACTTCACCTTCCTCGGCTACCGGGAGTACACCCTGCGTCGAGCCGACGACGGAGACGGCGACCTGCTGCGGGCGGTGCCGGGCAGCGGGCTGGGGATCTTGCGCTCGGACCCCTCGTCGACGTCTGGGCGGCTGCCGCCGCCGGTGGCCCAGCGAGCCCGAGACAGGGAGCTGGCCATCATCACCAAAGCCAACTCACGGTCCACCGTGCACCGCCCCGCCTATCTCGACTACGTCAGCGTCAAGTCCTTCGGCGACGACGGTGAGGTCGACGGCGAGCGGCGGTTCCTCGGCCTGTTCTCGTCTGCTGCCTACACCGAGTCGGTGACCCACATCCCGGTGTTGCGGCGCAAGCGTCAGGAGGTGCTCGACCAGCTCGGCTTCGCGCCGACCAGCCATAGCGGCAAGGCGCTGCTCGACCTGCTCGAGACCTACCCTCGCGACGAGCTGTTCCAGACCTCCGCGGACGAGCTGGTGCCGACCCTGCACTCGGTGCTGCATCTGCAGGAGCGCCGGCAGCTGCGCCTGTTCGTCCGCCAGGACCCCTACCTGCGGTACCTGTCCTGCCTGGTGTATCTGCCTCGCGACCGCTACACCACCCAGGTGCGACTGCGGATGGAGGCGATCTTGGCCAATGCGCTCGTCGATGGTGGCGCGGACGGGTCCACCGGGTCGGACAGCATCCCCGAAGGCGTCACCGTCGACTACACCGCCAGGATCAGCGAGTCGGTGCTGGCGCGGTTGCACTTCGTGGTGCGGCCGGCGCTGGGCGAGCTGGTCGGCGAGATCGACGTCCACCGCGTCGAGGAGCTGCTCGGCGACGCGACCCGCTCGTGGACCGACGACCTGGCCGAGGCCGCGTACGACATCCTCGGTGAGGCTGAGGGCGCCAGGATGATCCGACGCTACGGTGACGCGTTCCCCGAGGCGTACAAGGAGGACTTCGGGCCCCGGGTGGCCGTCAGCGACCTGCAGCGGCTGGACGCCGTCGACCAGGACAGCGAGAACGGCGGCATCGGGCTGCACCTGTACGAGCCGGCCGATGCCCCGTCCGGGCACGGCCGTTTCAAGGTCTACCGCGCCGGTTCGCCGCTGTCGCTGACCGAGGTGCTGCCGCTGTTCAGCTCCCTCGGCGTGGAGGTGGTCGACGAGCGGCCGTACGGGGTGGTGCCGGACGGGGGGACGCAGCCGACCGCGTGGGTGTACGACTTCGGACTGCGCTACGACGACGTGCCAGCAGAAGACGGGCGCGAGCTGTTCCAGGACGCGTTCCGGGCCTGCTGGCGGGGGGAGGCCGAAGCCGACGGCTTCAACCGGCTGGTGCTGGCGGCCGGGTTGTCGTGGCGCAAGGTCTCGGCACTGCGGGCCTATGCCCGCTGGCTCCGGCAGGCTGGGTCACCGTTCAGCCAGGACTACATCGAGGACACCGTTCTGCGCCACTGCGGCGTTGCCCGGCAGCTGGTCGACCTGTTCCATGCCCGGTTCGACCCGGGGAGCCACGATCTGCCGGCCGACGGCGAGTCACGGGTGGCGAAGGTCGCCGATCTGGAGGGCCGGATCACCACCGCGCTCGAGCAGGTGGACAGCCTCGACCACGACCGGATCCTGCGTGCGTTCGTCACCGCCATCGGTGCCACCGTGCGCACGAACTACTTCAACACCCGTAGCGGTACTCATGGTGGGGGTGAGGACGACCCGGACCGGGCCGCGTCGGCGATCGCCCTCAAGCTCGAGCCGCAGCGAATCGATGACCTGCCCCGGCCACGTCCGCGCTTCGAGGTCTTCGTCTACTCCCCGCGGGTCGAGGGTGTGCACCTGCGCTTCGGGCACGTGGCCCGCGGCGGCCTGCGTTGGTCGGATCGTCGAGAGGACTTCCGCACCGAGGTGCTGGGTCTGGTCAAGGCCCAGACAGTGAAGAACTCGGTGATCGTCCCGGTCGGCGCCAAGGGCGGTTTCTACTGCAAGCAGCTCCCCGACCCGGGGGTCGACCGCGAGGCGTGGCTGGCCGAGGGCGTCGCCTGCTACCGCGCGTTCATCAGCGGCCTGCTGGATGTGACCGACAACCTCAAGGGCGAACAGGTGGTACCGCCGCCCCGGGTGGTGCGCCACGACGGCGACGACGCCTACCTGGTCGTGGCGGCCGACAAGGGCACCGCGACGTTCTCGGACATAGCCAACGAAGTGGCCGCCGACTACGGCTTCTGGCTCGGCGACGCGTTCGCGTCCGGCGGGTCGGCCGGGTACGACCACAAGCAGATGGGAATCACCGCCCGCGGCGCCTGGGAGTCGGTCAAGCGGCACTTCCGCGAGATGGGCGTCGACTGCCAGCGCGAGGACTTCACCTGCGTGGGCGTTGGCGACATGTCCGGTGACGTCTTCGGCAACGGGATGCTCCTGTCCGAGCACACCCGGCTGCTGGCCGCCTTCGACCATCGGCATGTCTTCGTCGACCCGGACCCGGACGCGGCCACCTCGTACGCCGAGCGCCGCCGGCTGTACGAGCTGCCCCGCTCGAGCTGGGCCGACTACGACGAGTCGTTGATCTCAGCGGGTGGCGGCGTGTTCCCGCGTACGGCCAAGTCGATCCCCGTGACCGAGCAGATGCGGGCCGCGCTCGGCCTCGCGGCCGACGACCGGCGGGTGACCCCGGCGCAGCTCATGCGGGCCATTCTGGTTGCCGACGTCGACCTGCTCTGGAACGGCGGCATCGGGACCTACGTCAAGGCCAGCACAGAGACGCAGGCCGAGGCGGGCGACAAGGCCAACGACGCCATCCGGGTCGACGGTCGGGAGCTGCGGGCCAACTGCGTCGGTGAGGGCGGCAACCTGGGGCTGACCCAGGCCGGCCGGGTGGAGTACGCCCTGGCGGGGGGTCGGATCACCACAGACTTCGTGGACAACTCCGCAGGCGTGGACACCTCCGACCACGAGGTGAACATCAAGATCCTGCTCGACCGTGTGGTCACCGCGGGGGACCTCACCGGCAAGCAGCGAAATGCGCTGCTGGAGGAGATGACCGACGACGTCGCGCGCCTGGTGCTGGCAGACAACGACGGGCAGAACCTGACGCTGGCGAACTCGCTGGCCATGGCGCCCTCGTTGCTGCACGTGCACGCCGACTGGATGCAGCGCCTCGAGCGAGCCGGGCTGCTGGACCGGGACCTTGAGTTCCTCCCCGACGACAAGGAGATCGCCCGCCGCCGCGACGAGGACCTCGGCCTCACCGCACCCGAGCTGGCGGTGCTGCTCGCGTACACCAAGATCGTGCTGGCCGGTGAGCTGACCGAGTCGGACCTGCCGGACGACCCGTTCATGCGCGGGCACCTGTTCCGGTACTTCCCCACCGCGATGCGCCAGGAGTTCCGCGACCAGATGGACAGCCATCCGCTGCGCCGCGAGATCGTGGTGACCCAGCTCGTCAACGAGCTGGTGAACTCCGGCGGGATCACCTTCTTCCAGCGGCTGTCCGGCGAGACCGGGGCGACGGCCTCGGAGCTCACCCGGGCGCACGCGGTGGCGGCCGAGCTGTTCGGCGCGGACCAGCTGGGCGCGCTGGTGCACGAGCTCGACCACGACGTGGACGCGGCGGTGCAGACCCGGATGCGGCTCGAGATCCGCACGCTGACCGAGCGGGCCAGCCGGTGGCTGGTGAACCACCGTTGGCACTTCGACGCCGAGCGGACCGTCGAGCAGGTGGGGACCACCGTGCTCCAGGTGGTACGCAGCCTGCCCCACATCCTCGGCGGTCGCGACCTCGAGCGGCTGCAGGCCCGCGCCGCCGCGCTGGAGCAGGAGGGGGTGCCGCCGGAGGTGGCGCTGCGAACGGCGGCGCTGCCGCCGGCGTACGCGGCTCTGGCCGTCGTCGAGGTAGCACGGCGACTGGATCGGGACCCGATCCAGGTGGCCCGGGTGCACGGAACCCTCGGCCAGGAGCTCGGTATGGATCAGCTGTACGACCGGGTGCTCGAGCTGCCCCGCCAGGACCGCTGGCAGACGATGGCCCGGGCGGCGCTGCGCGACGACCTGCAGCAGGTGCATGCGGGGCTCACCGAGAAGGTGCTGACCCACGCGGTCGCCGAGGGCGAGGAGTCCGAACAGGTCGGAGAGCCCCACCAGGCCGAGGAGCCAGCATCCGACGATGCCGAGCACGCGCGGGCCGACGCCATGGTCGCCGCTTGGGTGGCGGCCGAGGGCTCGGTGCTGCAGCGGGGACGGGCGACGCTGCGCGAGATCTGCCGCGACGACTCACCGGACCTGGCCCGGATGTCGGTCGGCCTTCGGGTGGCGCGCTCCCTGCTCGGCTGACGGTCGCGCGACGTCGACCTTTCGGGTGGTTGTCGCCCCGAACAGGGCGAGCACCACAGCACTTTCTGTTTACCGGGAGCGATTCTCGCGACGATGTCTGTGTCGGGCAGAAGTGCCCGGAGCGGGGCTCGGAGCGACCACCGAGCGCCGCCCACGAGCGCCCCGGTGCACACACCACCGGGGCGCTCGTCATCCGTGCGGCTGGGACGCCTGAGGCTCGACACGATCGTTGAGACGGGTGATGCAGCGGGTCGGATCCGGTTGTCCACAGATCGCCCCTCGCGCCTACCGCACCGGATCGAGACGTGTCAGTGTCGCCCGACTGTCCGGTCCGTCCTGTTATGTCCGTCGGGTGCGTCCGTCCGCCGGTAACGTCTGCTTGGGAGATCGCGTGGCCCTGACCGTGCCGGCCCCGCTGGTCGACGAGTTGCGCGACGCTGTCCGTCTACGTGGCGTCGACCCGGCCCGCGACCCACGTGCGGTGCGGCTGCTCGCCGAGGAGGCGACCCGCAGGCACGAGCAGCGCAGCCTGACCGGCGCGGTCGCGCCCCTCGATGACGAGCCGTGGGCGGTCGGCGAGATCGTCGCGACGCTGTCGGGGCTGGGGCAGCTCCAGCCGCTGCTGGACGACCCTGACATCGAGGAGATCTGGATCAACTC
>Ga0183260_10002625_pt1 | contig 14767 bp, 12 predicted proteins | sample AntDrymUQ4972206_2_FD_129768 | JGI IMG/M metagenome (GOLD analysis project Ga0183260, IMG submission 129768) | Polar desert sand microbial communities from Dry Valleys, Antarctica - metaG UQ497 (22.06) (version 2) (version 2) | ecosystem: Environmental > Terrestrial > Soil > Desert | place... | reverse complement strand
GATCGCCGACGTCACCGGGATCGATCCCGAGGAGGTCGACTCGATCAAGCGCTCGGCCCAGGCGCCGGTGTCGCTCGAGAAGCCCGTCGGCGACGAGGAGGAGTCCGAGTTCGGGCAGTTCATTGCCGACGAGCGCGCGGAGTCGCCCTACGAGCGCGCGGCGGAGATCCTCACCAAGGAGGCCCTGCGCGAAGCGCTCGAGAACCTCTCCTACCGCGAGCGCCGCGTCCTCGAGCTGCGCTACGGACTGGGCGGCGAGCATCCGCGCACGCTCGACGAGGTCGGGCGCACGTTCAACGTGACGCGCGAGCGCATCCGCCAGATCGAGAACCAGTCGCTCAAGAAGCTCCAGTCACTCGCCGAGGCCCAGAAGCTCCGCGACGTCGCTTAAGCGAGCCCCCAGCCGGATCGAGTCGCTCGACCCGCCGCCCCCCGAGCGGCTCGATCCGCGCGCGCTCGTCCTCTGGCGTGTGCAGGCCGGCCTGTGGGCCGGCGGCGCCCTGCTCGCGGCGCTCGTCGCCGGCGCCGTGCTCGTCGAGACGGGCGCCTCGCCGGTGCTCGTGGCCCTTCCGGGCCTCGCGTGGCTCCCGTTCTTCGCTCTGAGCGTCTTCGCGCTCCCGCGGCTTGCCTACCGGCGCTGGCGCTTCGGCATCGACGACGAGGAGATCGACCTCCAGCGTGGGAGGGTGTGGGTCGAGCGCGTGCTCGTCCCGATGGCGCGCGTGCAGCACGTCGATACGGGGGCCGGGCCGCTCCAGCGTCGGCTGGGCCTCGCCTCGGTGTGGGTCCACACGGCGGCTGGCGCCTTCGAGATCCCCGCGCTCGACGCGGAGCGCGCGCGCGACCTGCGGGTCCGCATCGCACGCTTGGCACACGTGAGCGATGAGCTCTGAGGCGGCCGCCGGGCGGCTGACCCCCCGCGGAATCGGGCTGCTCGCCGATGAGCTCTGAGGCGGCCGCCGAGCGGCTCCACCCACTCGGGATCGGGCTGCTCGCCGTGCGTCGTGCGCGGCGCTGGATCAGCGCCATCCTTCCCGCGCTCGCCGGCGTCGCCCTCGGTGTCGGTCTGCTGCCGCTGCTCGCCGCCCTGGTGGTGATCGTCGTCGCCGGAGCGATCATCGGGGTGCTCGAGTGGCGCGCCTACACCTTCGGGATCGAGGAGGGGAGCTTCGTAGCGCGCCACGGGGTCTTCTCGCGCGACACCGTGAGCGTCCCGCTCGCCAGGGTGCAGAGCATCGACATCGAGCAGAGCCCGATCGCCCGCCTCCTCGGCGCTCGCTCGCTCACCATCCGGACCGCCGCCGGAAGCGCGACCGTCCGTCTCATCGCCGTCTCCGCGGTCGCCGAGTCCCGGCTGCGAAGCGCGCTGGGCGAGTCGGCCGCCGACGGGGCGCCCGCCGAGGCCGGCGCTGGCGCCCTGCCCGCTGAGGCCAGCGCCCACGCCTTGCCCGCCGAAGACGTGGTCCGCCGCCTTCCCGCCTCCGCACTCCCGCTCATCGCGGTGACCTCCCCGCGGATCGGTGCGGGAATCGGCGTGCTCGTGGCGGTCTTCTACCGTCTCGACGACGTAATCCCGGGTGACCTCACCGAGAAGGTCGCTCCGCGGCTGGCGCCGGGGTCGCTCGTCGCCGCGCTGCTCGAGGTCTCCGCGGTGCTCGCCTTCGCCCTGGCGGCCTCGCTGGTCGGAACGACGCTTGCGTGGGCCGGCTTTCGCGTCGTGCGCGACGGGTCGCGACTGCGGCTGCGCCGCGGACTGCTCAGCTATCGCGAGACTGTCATACCCGTGGATCGCGTGCGCGCCGTGCAGATGCGCGAGGGCCTGGCGCGGGAGGCGCTGGGCCTCTGCTCCCTGACGGTGAGGACCGCCGGCCGGGCCACGGAGGCGGCGCAGTCCGGTGTGCTCTTCCCGCTGCTCGCGCGCCGCGAAAGCGCCGGCCTCGTGCGCGAGACGATCCCCGAGCTCGAGCTCGAAGGCATCCCGCTGCGCCGGCCGCCCCGCCGCGCCCGCGGCCGGGCGGCGCGCAGGCTGACGATTCCGGCCGCGATCGTCGCCGCGCCGCCCGCCGCGCTGCTCGCTCCCTACGGCCTGCTGGCGCTGCTGCTCGTCCCTGCTGCCGCCCTGTTGAGCCTTGCCCGCTTCCGGGCCGAGGGCGTCGGCCTCGAAGGCGACCGCCTCGCCTGGCGACGGCGCGTCCTGGCCCGCTCCACCCTCGTCGCCCAGGCGCGCAGCGTCCAGTGGCGCCGCGTGCGCCAGAGCCCGCTTCAGCGCCGTCGAGCGCTGGCGACGCTCGAGGTCGGCCTTGCGGTCGGCGGCGTCGAGGTCTCGGCGCGCGACCTCGACTCGGGAGACGCGGCCGCGCTCGCCCGCGCGCTCTAGCGTCCAGTCCGTCGATCCCTCCTCCGGGGGCTCAAGGGCGAGGCCGCCCGCGCCGATGCAACCCTCGTGGCGTTCGACATCGACGCATCCCTGCGCTATCTGATCTCCGTGGAGGGCTCAGACCTCCACCTCAAGATCCCCTCGCCGCCACTCGTGCGCGTGCATGGCAAGCTCGCGCGCATCGAGGGCGCCGAGCCCCTGGTCCCCGAGGACACCGAGCGGACTCTGCGCGCGATCCTCTCCGATCCCGAGAAGCTCGAGGAGTTCGCCGCCGATCGCGAGGCGGACTTCGCCTACGCGCTGCCCGGTCTCGCGCGCTTCCGCGTCAACGCCTTTCGCCAGCGCGGATCGATCTCGATCGTCTGCCGGGCGATCCCGTTCAAGATCCGCTCGATGGACGACCTCGGCCTCCCCGAGGTCATCCGTCAGCTGGCTGACGAGGAGCGCGGGATCATCCTGGTCACGGGCACCACGGGTTCCGGGAAATCTACGACGCTCGCGTCGATGATCGACCAGATGAACCAGGCCCACGCCAAGCACATCGTCACCATCGAGGACCCGATCGAGTTCCTTCACCGCGATCGCAACTCGATCATCAACCAGCGCGAGGTCGGCCACGACACAACCTCCTTCAAGCGCGCCCTGCGCCGTGTGCTGCGCCAGGACCCCGACGTGATCCTCATCGGCGAGATGCGCGACGAGGAGACCGTGCACACGGCGCTGTCGGCCGCGGAGACGGGCCACCTCGTGCTCTCCACGCTGCACACCGTCGACGCGGCGGAGACGATCAACCGCATCATCGACTTCTTCCCGCCCCACCAGCACGGCCAGGCACGCGCGATGATCGCCGGCACGCTGAAGGGCATCATCTCCCAGCGCCTGGTTCCCAGCCCCGACGGCAGCGGTCGCGTCGCGGTCTGCGAGGTGCTCGTGATGACCGGGCGGGTGCGCGACATGATCATGGACCCCAACCTCACCGGCCGGCTGCCCGAGGTCATCGCCGAGGGCGAGTACTACGGGATGCAGACCTTCGACCAAGCGCTGCTCAAGCACGTTCAGGCCGGCCGGGTCTCGATGGAGCACGCCCTGAGGGCCGCCACCAGCCCGCACGACTTCAAGCTGCTCGTCGCCGCCGACGGCCGGCGGTCGACCTCGATGGACGATCTGGGCGACCAGAAGGGCGCCGCCAACGGCAACGGCAACAAGAGCGGCCCGGCGCCCAACCGCGGGGGCTCGCACGCCGGCGCGAGCGGTGGCGGCTCTGGCTCGGCGGTCGGCGAGCCCGAGCCCGTCCACGCGGGCGCTGCCGGCGTCGCCCCGGTCTCGCCGCCCCCGCGGCATCCGCCTCCCGAGGCGCCGCCCACCGCCGGGCCCTCGAAGCGCACGAGCACCGGGCCGCCGGGTTGAGTCCGAGGCCCGCCCGTTCGGTGCGCCTCGCCTGGCTGGGCCGCCGGGCTGAGCGCTAAAAAATCCCTAATTCCTGTCCGGGACGGCTTGACGGCGCGCGCGCCGTGGAGGAAGGTGGCCCCGGAGCGCCGACCGACCACGAACCTTCGGAGGACTCACCCGTGCAGACCACCCTCGGCCAGTTCAACGAGACGCAGTCCCAGGATGCGTTCGCGTTGCAGAACTCCAAGCTGCTCAAGGTCCACCTCAACCAGGTGACCATCCAGGCCAAGGCGGGCGCGATGGTCGCCTACCAGGGCCAGGTTGGCTTCGAGCACGCCGGCTCGGGCGGCGTGGGCCGCTTCCTCAAGAAGACGATGACCGGCGAGGGCACCCAGCTGATGAAGGTCACCGGGACCGGCGAGGTCTTCCTGGCCGATCTGGCCCAGGACATCCACCTCATCTACCTCGAGAACGACTTCGTGACCTGCAACGGCTCCAACGTCCTAGCCTTCGACGCCGGAATCGACTGGGACATCAAGATCGAGCGCGGCGCGGGCGCGATGGCCGGCGGCTTCACGAACATGGCGCTCAAGGGCACCGGCTGGGTCGCGCTCATCTCCAACGGGCCGCCCGTCCTGCTCAACGTGGCCCAGGCACAGACCTTCGTCGACCCGCAAGCCGCCATCACCTGGTCCTCGGGCGTGACGACGTCGTTCAAGACCGACTTCAAGATGAAGGACTTGATCGGCAAGGGCTCGGGCGAGCAGGTCCAGCTTGCCTTCGCGGGCCAGGGGTGGGTCCTCGTGCAGCCCTCGGAGGGCACCGTCAAGGCCGCGGTCGGAGCGACCGGCGGCGCCGCTGCGTCGGGCAACAACCCGTTGGGCTCGCTGTTGGGGGGGTAGCGGGGCCGGATCCGCTGGGGCTCGCTGCTGGGGCCGCAGCACGGCCCCGAGAGTGCTGGTGCGGGGCGGCGCCCACGACGCCCCGCCCGCTTCACTTCCTGAAGTCTTGCGCTACCATCCCTTGCGATGGCGCGCATAAACGACGACTGTCCGGTCTGTCGCACCGCGGACGTCGTGTGTGGAAAGTGGACGCTGCTCCTCATCCGCGACCTCGCCGAGGGCCACTCGCGCTTCTGCGAGCTCGAGCGCTCGCTGGCGGGGATCAGTCCGCGGACGCTCTCGCTGCGCCTCCGCGCCCTCGACGACGAGGGCATCGTCGCCCGCCACACCTTCCCCGAGGTCCCGCCGCGCGTCGAGTACTCGCTGACCGAGAAGGGCCGCGCCCTGCTGCCCATCATCGAGGACATGCGTGAGTACGGCCGCCAATGGCTGGGCGCCGAGTGCGCCAGCGAGCCGGTGCCGGCCGGGTCCCTCACGGCGGTGGCGTAACTCGCGGTCGATTTCGCACCGCCGCCGCTCTCGCGGCTCGGGCGAAACGGCATCGACGAAGGAGGCGCGGAAGGGGCGCGCCGTCGGAAGCGGCTGTCCGGCGAGGGCGATCTGAGGACTGAAGGGTTTGGTAGCTCCACGGCCACTAAATGCTTCACTCCGAGAAGCGCGATCTGAGGACTGAAGGGTTTGGTAGCTTCGGGGCCACCGAAGCCTTCAGTCATCTCGCCCAACGCGTCGCTCTCCTCCCTCTCCCTCGTCGATGCCGTTTTTCGCGTCGCACCCACCCACCAGGCTGCAACTCCTCCTGCGGCGAAGAGGGGAGCGTGGCGGGCCGCAGAACAGCGGCGCCATGCGCAACAGCCAGCTGCACCAGACCCTGCGGAGCCTCGCGGAGGCGTCCGCGCTTCAGCTCACATCAGAGCTCGCCGGCGGCGCTGAGATCCCCTTTGACCTGACCGAGTCCCGGGGCCCGGGGGCGGCGCTCTACTCCTACCGACCCCGCACGGCGGAGTTCATCAGCTCGCAGGTCGGGGTGCTGGGCGGCCTTGAGTCCTTCCAAGCCGCCGCCCAGGCCCTCGAGCGACTGGGAGGGCTCGAGGGCTACCTTCGCCTGCGCGGCGAGAGGCGCGTTCCAGCCGAGGCGCCCGAGCGCGTCGACGCCGTCCTGCGCACGTTCCTGGGCCGGGTCTTCGGCGAGACGACCGACTTCGAGCTCTCCGGCGAGCGCTTCGCGCGCGCCTACGGTGAGCTCGAGGAGGCGCTGTTCGCCGGGCGCACGCTGTCCACGACCTTGGCGCCGGTGCTGGGGTTGGAGCTTCGCTCCGCCGAGGTGCCCATCGGCGAGGGTCTTTCGCTCGTGCGCGGCGACGCCGTCGACGACGCTCCCGACGACGCGCTGTGGCTGGGCGCCGGCGAGGCGGGAAGGCCCAACACGCTCGCGGTCATCACCTTGGAGAGCCGCCCGGGAGACGTCGTCCCGGTCTCCCGCGCGCGGGTGCGCTTCCGCCGCCTGCTCACGGCGCTGCGGCTCTTCGAGGACGGGGCCTTTGCGCTGGGCCCGGCGGCGTGGACCCGGATCGACGCGGGTCCGTGGCGACTGGTCGCCCTCGGCGGCTCGGGCCGGCCGCGCGGCGCGACGGTGCGCATCGTGCCCGACGTCGAGGACGAGCTGCGCGCCTTCGTCAACCTGATCGGCCGGCGGCGACCGCGCGGAGGCGAGCTGGCCTGGGCGCTCGTGCGCTACGAGATGGGCGCAGAGCGCGTCGCGCCCTTCGAGGCGCTGACCGACCACCTGCTCGCCCTCAGAGCCCTACTCGAGCCCGAGGGGCCGGGCAGCGGGCGCCTGGCCCAGCGACTCGCCGCCATCTGCGCGATGCCCGAGGAGCGCGCGAGCCTCGCGCAGCGTGTGGCCCACGCGATCTCCCTCGAGCGTGCGGTGATCGCCGGCCTCGCGCCGGCGGAGCCCGGCGTCGACGCGCTGGTCGAGGAGCTCTCCGACCACCTCCGCGCCCTCCTGCGCGACGTCCTCTGCGGACATCTGACCGGCGACCTGCGCACGCTCGCCGACGAGCTGCTCGTCGAGGGCGAGATGGGCGAGATGGGCGAGGCCCAGCCGACGCAAGCCGGCGCCGTTCCCGCCTGACGCTCAGGTCCCCACGACGCGGGTGACCTCGGCGACGAGCTCACCCCTTGCCGCACCTTCTCCAGGCCGTCGTCGCGCAGGAAGCGCATGCCATGGTGGCGCGCGGCAGCCGCGAGGACGTCAGCCGACTCGCGGCGGACGGCCAGCTCACGCAGCTCCTCGGTCATGGAGAGGACCTCGTAGAGGCCGGTGCGGCCGCGGTAGCCGCTGTGGGTGCACCGCGAGCACCCGACGGGCTTGTAGGCCTCGACGGGCTCGTCCACCGTGTAGCCGTTGGCCCGCAGCATGTCGACCTCGAGCACCTCGCGCTGCTTGCAGTACTCGCACAGGGTGCGCACCAGGCGCTGAGCGACGACGCAATCGACCGCGGAGGCGACGAGGAAGGGCTCGGTTCCCATGTCGATGAGCCGTGGAATGGCACCGGCCGCGGTGTTGGTGTGGAGCGTCGATAGGAGCAGGTGGCCGGTGAGCGCCGCCTCGATCGCCGTGCGCGCCGTCTCATGGTCGCGGATCTCGCCGACCATCAGGACGTCGGGGTCGGCGCGCAGCATCGCGCGCAGCCCGGTCGGGAAGGTCAGTCCGGTCCGTGCGTTGACCTGGATCTGCTTGATCCCGTCGAGGTGGTACTCGACGGGATCCTCGATGGTCAGGATGGTCTTCTCGCGGGTGTTGATGGCGTGCAGGCCCGCGTAAAGCGTGGTCGTCTTGGCCGAGCCGGTCGGGCAGGTGACGAGGATCGCCCCGTAGGTCCGGTTCAGCGAACGCCGAAGGCGCTCGTTCTCGTAATCGCGCATGCCGATCGCGTCGAGGTCCAGGCGCGCGCTCGAGGAGTCGAGGATGCGCATGACCGCGGACTCGCCCGCGACCAGCGGGAGGGTGACGACGCGGAGGTCGATCTCGCGGCCCTCGAGGCTCACGCCGACCCGCCCGTCCTGAGGGATGCGGCGCTCGGCGATGTCGAGGCCGGCCATGATCTTGATGCGCGAGATGACGCCCGCGGTCAGGCTCGAGGGCACGGTTGCCGAGTCGACCGCCAGCCCGTCGATGCGGAAGCGCACCGTCAGGCCGCCGTTGGCGGGCTCGAAGTGGATGTCCGACGCCCCGCGATCGACCGCTTGGGCGATGATCGAGCGCACGAGCTTGATGACCGGCGCCTGGTCGGCGGACTCGTGGAGCTCCACGGTCTCGACGTGCGAGTCCGCTTCCTGCTCGAGCTCGGAGACGGCGAAGTCCAGGCTGCTCAGCCTGCCGAGGAGCACCGCGATGTCCTCGGCCGAGGCCACCGCGGGCCGGATCTCGCGGCCGATCATCATCGCGAGGTCGTCGATCGCGATGATGTTCGAGGGGTCGCTCATCGCGACGAGCACCGTGCGCTCGTTGACGAAAGCCACTGGCACGGCGCTGAAGCGTCGCGCGGCGGAGGGGTCGATCAGGTTCGCCGCGCCCATGTCGACGTCGAAGGTCGTCAGGTCGAGGTAGTCCAGCCCGAAGCGCTCGGCGATCGCACGGGCGAGCTCCTCCGGGCTGACCGTCCCCCGGTCGGTCAGCACCTTGCCCGTGTTGCGGCCGGTGTCGCGGGCCTCGTTGACCGCGGCCTCGACCTCCTCGCGGGTGGCGAAGCCCAGATCGACGATGATATCGCCGATTCGGCGTAGCGAGCGCCCTCGTGCCGACGGCGCGATCAGCCCCTGATCGCCTCTCAGGGCAGCATGGTGCGTCGCGGAGGGCTCCACCACCCCTGTATCGACCGAACGTCCGCTTCTCCCAAGCAACTACGCCACGACGTCAGCCAGCATTGCCGTCCGTTCGTCCTCGGTGGCCCAGAGGTAGCGGTGGATGGCGCGGAGGCCGTCGACGTCGTGCACGTCGGAGTCGAGGTAGGGGACGAGGATCATCCGCTCCTCGCCGCCCAGACGGTGCGCCAGCTGGGCGATGTTCTCCCGGTCGCGCTCGGCCAGCACGTGGTAGTCGCTGAGGTTCTCGGCGACCCGCCCGGCCAGCTTGGGCCCGAGCTCGGGCTCGAGCTCCGAGGCGATCCGGGCGACGTCGAGGTCGCCGAGATCGTAGGCGTGGTGGACGCGGTTGACGATGACCCCCCCGAAGGGCATGCGAGCGGCCTTGAGCTTGCGCCAGAAGAACGTCGCCTCCTCGATCGGCTCGCGCTCGGGGGAGGTGACCAAGAGGAAGGTCGTGCCCCGATCGGAGAGCAGCGCGTTGACGGCGGTGGCGCGCTCCTTGAACTCGTCGATCATCCCGCCCAGCGAGCGGAAGAAGACCGAGAGATCCTGTAGCAGGTCGATGCCGGTCACCCGCTTGAGGATCGAGAACACGACGCCGGTCCCGCGGCCGAAGAGCCTCATCCCCAAGCCCGTGGGCCTGAGGAAGACCTGGAGCGCACGGCCTTCGAAGAAGCTCGTCAGGCGGTCGGGTGCGTCGAGGAAGTCCAGGGCGTTGCGCGAAGGCGGCGTGTCGAGGACGAGCAGGTCGTAGTCGCCCTCGCGGTCGAGCTCGTAGAGCTTGGCGATCGCCGTGAACTCCTGTGAGCCGGCCACGGCGCCCGAGAGCTCCTGGTAGATGCGGTTGGCGAGCACCTCGTCGCGGGCCTGCTCGTTGGGGGCGAGGCGCGCGATCAGCTCGTCGAAGGTCCGCTTGGGGTCGAGCATCATCGCCCACAGCTCGCCCTTCATCTCCATGCCGCGCCGCGTGAAGACCGCCGGGTCGACGAGCCTGGGGTCGTTGCCCAGCTCGTCGAGGCCGAGCGAGGTGGCCAGTCGCCTTGCGGGGTCGATGGTGACCACGGCGACCTTCCCTCCCTCGGCGGCCATCCCCATGGCGATCGCCGCGGCCGTCGTCGTCTTGCCCACGCCTCCCGAGCCGCCGCAGATGCACACGCGCTTACCCTCGAGCATGTCGACGACGTTCATGCCGTGGCCGCCGCCTCGCCGCGGTGCTCCTCGGCCCACTCGACCTCCAGCATCTCGACGACGTTCATGCCGCGGCCGCCAAGGCGCTCTCCTCGAGCGCGTCGGCCAGCCGCTCGAACATGGCGCGCTCGCCGTTCTGCCGCCGGCCGGATGGACCGGCCGGCGCCCTATCGGGTCCCACGAAGGGAAGCGCGATCGGCTCCTCGCCCAGCCCCTTCCGCAGGCTTTCAACCTGCTCGCGCTGGCCGCCCGCACGCGTGTGCCCGGAGAGCGCGGCGCGCAGCGCCGCCCGAGCGGCCGGGGGGCCGGCGGTCCCGAGCGCCTTTCCGATGCTCCGGGCGTGGCGAGTCGAGAAACGATCGGCAAGCAGGGCGTTGACGACGACGGCGGCAAGCGGCACCTTCGGGTCCTCACGCAGTGTGTCGCGCAGGAAGAGCGTCTCGGTGACCGCCATCTCCTCGGCGTGGGCAACGGCGACCACCCCGGTCTGAGTGGGGTCGGCGATCGTGCGCGCGACCGCGCGGGACTGGTGGGCGATCGGCCCGACGCGGGCCACGTCGGCGAACGTTCCCGGGGAGCGGAGGATCGCGATGCCGTGGCCGGTCGCCGGCGCGTCGACGATCGTCAGGTCGTAGGCCGCGGCGCCGCGGGTGCGCCGCTGGAGCTGGGAGAGCTCCCACACCTTGCCCATGGTCAAGAGCTCCTTCATGCCCGGCGTCGCCGCCGCGAAGTACTGGAACATGCGACTCGAGGAGAGCAGATCGGCCATCGGGCGTGCGGGTATCTGGAAGCGCAGGTACTCCTCGAGCGCGTGCTGCGGGTCGATCGAGATGTGAAACAGCCCGGGCGCGATCTGGATCTCCTCGAAGCCGGTCGATCCTCCTCCGAGCGACCGGGCGACGCGGTCCTGGCCGGCGACCTCGGCGATCATCGTCCGCAGGCCGCGCCGGGCCGCGACGAGCCCGAGCGCCGCGGCGACCGTCGACTTGCCGACGCCGCCCTTCCCGGTCACGAAGAGCAGGCGCTTGGCGAGCAGTCCGTCCACGACCGCGGGCACCATATCTCTCCGGCGAGCACGGCCCGGAAGGCCTTCCGGTCGCCGCGCCCCTCCGGGCATGTCTATCCCGAGGAGGAATCCCCCCTGCCCATGCGAATAGAGCCCGCGTGGACGTTATGGAGCGAGCGGATCGGAGCGCGGCGTGAACGGCAAGGCCAAGACCATCGTCTTCGCCAACCAGAAGGGCGGCGTCGCCAAGACGACGACCACGCTGAATCTCGCGGTGGCCTTCGCGGAGTCGGGGAACAGGGTCCTGTGCGTGGACCTCGATCCTCAGGGCAACCTCACGATGTCCCAGGGCATCGACCCCGACACGCTGGACAAGTCGATGTACGACGTGCTCGTGCACGACATCTCCATGCGCGAGGTCATCCGCAAGCGCGAAATCGACGTGGCGTGCTCGTCCATCGACCTCGCGGGGGCCGAGATCGCGATGTCGACGAAGATCGGCCGCGAGCGCTCCCTGCGCAAGGCGCTGGCCCCGCTAAAGGAGGACTACGACTTCATCTGCATCGACACGCCGCCCAGCCTCGGGCTGCTCACGATCAACGCCCTGACGGCGGCCGACAAGGTGATCGTCCCCGTCCAGTGCGAATATCTGTCGATGCGGGGGCTGATCCAGCTGCAGAGCACCCTCGCGATGATCCGTGACGAGCTCAACCCCAACGTGGAGATCGAGGGGATTCTCCCGACGCTCGTCGATGCGCGGACCGTCCACGCCAAGGAGGCCATCGAGATCCTCGAGGAGAACTTCGGCGACAGGGTGTTCGCCTCGCGCATCCGCAAGACGATCCGCTTCGCGGAGGCGCCCGTGAAGGGCATGTCGGTCCTTAAGTACGATCCCGACGGCACGGCGGCCAACGCCTACCGCCAACTGGCGAAGGAGGTGCTCGAAAATGGCAAGCGGTAAGCGAGCGAGCATGCGCGAGGGCCCCCTGGCGGCCCTGTTTCGCAGGACGGATGAGGATGGGCCCGAGGAGCAGTCGCCCGTCGCGCTGCGGGCCGACGAGCAGTCCGGACGGCCGGCGACCGGGTCGCCCGTCGCCGAGCCGACTGTCGCACGTGAGCGGCCTGCCCCGGTGGAGCAGCGCGCTTCCCTGGAGCGGCCCGCCCCGGTGGAGCCGCCCGAGCTCGAGTGGGAGGCTCCCGCGGTTCCCTCCTCGCGAGAGCGCCTGCGTCACGCGTTCTCGGCCGACATCCCTGAGAACATCCTCGACCGGGGGACGCCGCGACAGCGGTTCGTGGCCCGCGAGGAGCTCATCCACACGCCCCAGCCCGGGCAGGCCGTCCTTCGCGTGGTGGGCGTCGGCGGCGCGGGGGTCAACGCCGTCAACCGGATGGTCGAGGCCGAGGTCGAGGGCGTCGAGTTCATCGCGGTCAACACCGACGCGCAGTCGCTCCAGTCCTCGGATGCGCATATCACCGTCCACATCGGCGAGCAGGTGACGCGCGGCCTGGGCGCCGGCGCCGAGCCCGAGCTCGGCCGCCAGGCGGCGATGGAGGACTACGACAAGCTCAAGGCGCTGCTCAAGGGCTCGGACATGGTCTTCATCGCGGCCGGCGCCGGCGGCGGCACCGGCACGGGGGCCGCGCCGACCATCGCGCGCATCGCCCGCGAGGTCCAGGCGCTCGCCGTGGGCATCGTCACCAAGCCGTTCGGCTTCGAGGGCTCCAAGCGCCTCACGCAGGCCGACGAGGGCATCGCGGCGCTGGCGGCGGAGGTCGACACGTTGATTGTGGTTCCCAACAGCCGGCTCCTGACGGTGCTCGACAAGAAGACCTCGATGGTCGAGGCCTTCCGAGTGGCCGACGACGTCCTGCGCCAGGGCGTACAGGGCATCTCGGATCTCGTCACCCTGCCCGGCCTCATCAACCTCGACTTCGCCGACGTCCGCACGATCATGGCCAACGCGGGCTCCGCCCTGCTGGGGATCGGCATGGGCACCGGGGACCGGCGCGCGATCGACGCCGCCGAGAAGGCGGTCGCCTCCCCGCTGCTGGAGACCAGCATGGAGGGCGCACGCTCGATCCTTCTCTCGATCACCGGCGGGCGCGACCTCTCCCTGTGGGAGGTCAACGAGGCGGCCAAGGCGGTCTCCGAGGCCGCCCACCCCGACGCGAACATCATCTTCGGGGCGATGGTCGACGACAAGCTGGAGGACCAGGTCTGGGTCACGGTCGTCGCGACGCGCTACGGCGAGCCGGCGCGCCAACCGCGCCGCCGCGAGGAGCCCGGCCGCCCAGTCGCCCGGGGGCCGATCGGCGAGCCGCGCGTGCGCCGTACGAATGGGGCACCGCCGCCACCGCGCCGCCGCACCCCAGACGTCACCGACGTGGACATTCCCGAGTTCGTCCCCCGCCGCTGACGGCTGACGGCGCCTCGCCGCCCCTGCCGGCGTCCTCGGGGGAGGTCCGTGCAGAGCACTGTCCCTCCCCCTGCGTTCTTGGCAGGAACGACGATGCGCAGCCAGCCGGGCGTCTGTGTTTGGCATGAGTAGGGGCGTCGTCGCCGCCGGGCATCCGCTGACCGCCGAGGCGGGAGCCGACGCGCTGCGCGACGGGGGCAACGCGGTCGATGCGGCGATCGCGGCGATGCTGGCGTCGTGCGTGGCAGAGCCGATGCTCACTGGGCTCGGCGCAGGCGGCTACATGCTGGTCTCGCCTCCCGAGGGCCGCGAGCCGGTACTGCTCGACTTCTTCGTCGAGGCGCCCGGTCGGGGCGCCGATCCCGCGGCGGTCGGTGAGCTCGAGCCCGTCGAGGTCTCCTTCGGCGACGTCAACCAGGTCTTCAACATCGGCCCGGCTTCCGTCGGCGCCTACGGGACGATCGCAGGGGCCGACGAGGCCGCGCACCGCTTCGGCTCCATGCCCCTGGCGCGGTTGGCCGCGCCTGCCGCGCGCATGGCGCGGGAAGGCGTTCGGATCAATGCCCAGCAGGCCTACGTGCTCCAGATCCTCGATCCGATTGCCCGCTCGACGCCCGAGGCGGCGGTCGTCTTCGCGCCCGAGGGGGGGCTGCTGCGCGAGGGCGAGACCCTTCGCGATCCCGCGCTGGCGGACGCCCTCGAGCGGCTGGGCGAGGAGGGAGCCGCCCCTTTCTACACGGGCGAGGTCGCCGCCGCCGTGGTCGCCTGGGTCGGCGAGCGCGGCGGGGCGCTGACCCTCGAGGACCTCCGCGCCTACGAGGTCGCCGCGCGCGACCCGGTCAGGGCCTCCTACTCCGGGCGCGAGGTGCTCCTCAATCCGCCCCCGAGCGCGGGAGGAATCCTGATCGCCCACGCGTTGCGCGGCCTCGAGCACTCGGCTGGCGCCCCGACGCCCCGCCAGCTCGTGGAGGTCATGGAGGCGGCGCAGGCGCAGCGCACGCCCCACTTCCTGGCCGGGTTGGCCGAGGAAGGCTTCCTCGAGCGCTTCCTGGCTGAGGCGGCCCGACGCGCGGGCCGCGGCAGCACAACCCACATCTCCGTGCTCGACGAGGACGGGTGGGCGTGCGGCGTAACCTGCTCGAACGGCTCGTGCTCAGGCGTCGTCGTCCCGGGCACCGGCCTGCATCTCAACAACATGATGGGCGAGCAGGACCTCAACCCGCTGGGCTTCCACGGCCACCCACCGGGTCGGCGGATGCCCAGCATGATGGCCCCGACGGTGGTCCTGCGCGACGGGCGGGCGGAGCTGGTCCTCGGCAGCGGCGGCTCCAACCGGATCCGCTCGGCGATCCTCCAGACGATTGTCAACGTCCTCGACCGCGGCATGGACGCGCCAGCCGCGGTACAGGCGCCACGGCTGCACTTCGAGGATGGAATCGTCTACGTCGAGCCGGGCATCGACACGGCGGGGATCGAGCGCGACGGCTACCAGGTCGCGCGCTTCAGCGCGCCCAACCTGTTCTTCGGAGGCGTCCACGCCGTCGAGCGCATCCCGGCCACCGGCGCCCTGTCCGGCGGCGGCGACCCACGCCGCGGCGGCGCGATCGCGGTGGCTTAG
>Ga0183260_10002624_pt1 | contig 14772 bp, 16 predicted proteins | sample AntDrymUQ4972206_2_FD_129768 | JGI IMG/M metagenome (GOLD analysis project Ga0183260, IMG submission 129768) | Polar desert sand microbial communities from Dry Valleys, Antarctica - metaG UQ497 (22.06) (version 2) (version 2) | ecosystem: Environmental > Terrestrial > Soil > Desert | place... | reverse complement strand
CGCCCTCGCGGGCAGACCGCCAGCAAGCGCAATCGCTTCCGCTTCATCTCGTCGCACAGATGCAAGGTTCCGTTCACCGCCAAGGACTCCTGCTCACAACGGCGACACCCCGTGAACGCCTACAGAAATCCCTTGCTCGGCCTCCCGGTAAGGACAGCTTCGGTCGCGTTCGACAGTCTCAGGGTGGCGAAACTGTATCTCTCGCCAGCAAAAAGGAACGTCCTATAGACCGTCGCTCGTTTCGTGCGCGCCTCGGCATTCCGAGACTCGCGGTTCTCATCGCGCTGGGTAGCGATGGTGGCGTTCGAACCGAGATACGCGCCGCCCAATCCAATCAACCCTGCCAGGACGACCAGGACCACTTCGCGACGGCCGCTGCTCATGACCTGATGCTAGAGCCGGGACCGGCGGGTTCGGCTGGCCCGCGTGGCCAGTTTCGCGCCAGTCGGCTTGGCAACGGGCCGAAACGTAGAGCCCGCCTTCGGACTCGAACCGAAAACCTCTTCATTACAAGTGAAGTGCTCTGCCAGTTGAGCTAGGCGGGCGCGGGCGCGGCGCGCGTGGCGGTGCGCCGAGGCCAAGGGTATGGCCTCTGGCGCCGGAAGTCGCTAGCTTCGCCGTCGTGGACGCGGGGCCCATCCGAACGACGGCGCGCAGCCTGCGCCTGGGCGCCGAGCGAGTGCGCTTCGAGCTGTGGGCCAAGCGTCTCGATGCCCGCCTGCGCCGAGCCGGCGGACGCCTGCGGCTCGACGCGCCGCACGGGGCGCACTTCCACGAGCCGCCGTGCGTCGAGGTGCTCCCGTACGGCGCCGGCGGGGGAACGTTCACGCTGCGGCTCGGCCGCGACGTGCAGCTCGGCCGCGGGCTGATCCTCGAGGTCTGGGCCGCCGCGCAGACCGCCGTCGAGCTCGACGACGAGGTGACCTTCCAGGCCGGTACACGCGCCCGCGTGTCGGGAGGCTCGATTCGCATCGGCCCGAGAGCGCGCATCCGTGACTACTGCTTCCTCGACGCGACCGGCGAGCTCGCCCTCGGCGCCGGCGTCCAGATCGGCAACCAGGTCGCCCTGCACGCGGCCGGCAGCGTCGAGATTGCCGACAACGTGACGATCGGCGAGCGCACGAGCTTCTTCGACTCCGACCACCGTCACGACGGCAGCGACGACGCGGTGGTCGACCAGCCGCGCGCGATCGAGTCGATCACGGTCGGCGCGAACGCGTTCATCGGCGCCAACTCGCTCGTGCTGCGCGGCGCGCGTGTGGGCGCGAACGCGAGCATCGCGGGCGCGAGCGTGGTGCGCCGCGGCGAGTATCCGGGCGGCTTCTTGTACGCCGGCTCTCCGCTGGAGGCGGTCAGAGCACTCGCGCGCGGCCAGCAGGCTTCGAGCCGGCGTGACTAGCGATGGACCGCGATTGAAACCGCGCAGGCCCTAGGCTTCGCGCAATGAGCGACTACACGCCCCCGGCGATCTCCGACGACCTCAGCGCCAAGCCCGAGGTGCCCGAGCCGACCGGCACCCCGCCGGACGAGCTGATCACCGACGACGTCGTGGTTGGCGACGGGACGGCCGCCAAGCCTGGCGACAAGGTGACGGTCCAGTACGTCGGCGTGTCGTTCTCAAGCGGCAAGCAGTTCGACGCCTCGTGGGATCGCGGCGCGCCGTTTGACTTCCCGCTCGGGGCCGGGAGCGTCATCCAGGGCTGGGACTTCGGCGTGACCGGCATGAAGGAAGGCGGCCGGCGCACGCTCGTGATTCCACCCGAGCTCGGCTACGGCTCGCGTGCGATGGGTCCGATCGGCGCCAACGAGACGCTGGTCTTCGTCGTCGACCTGATCAAGGTTGGTTAGCACCGTGAGGCTGCGGACCGCAGGCGTCGCGCTGCTCACCGCGGCCGCCCTCGCAACGACGGGCTGCGGGGGCGACGACGACAGCAAGGGCTCATCAACTTCGGGCAGCGCGGCCGCGGAAGCCTTCAAGCCGCTGACGATCCCGACCGATCTGGCCAAGAAGCCGGCGATCCCGAAGACCGAGGGCCTGGCGCCCGAGAAGCTCGTCGTGAAGGACGTCGTGGCGGGCAAGGGCAAGGCCGCCCCGGCGGGCGGCAAGGTGCAGGTCAAGTACGTCGGCGTGGCGTACTCCTCGGACAAGGAGTTCGACTCCAACTGGAAGGCGGGCGACAAGCTGCTCGACGCGCAGCTCGCCGAAGGCCCGACGGGCGTCATCAAGGGCTGGATCCAGGGCATCCCAGGGATGAAGGAGGGTGGCCGCCGCCTGCTCGTCGTCCCGCCCGACCTCGGCTACGGTGCGCAGGGCTCGCCGCCCGCGATCGCGCCCTACGAGACACTCGTCTTCGTCATCGACCTCAAGAAGGTCGGTTAGCGGGTCGGCCGACCCACTGGTACCAGCCCGCAGACCGCGTCAGACCGCTCCCCAGACCCCGCCGGCGCGCCCGAGCGTGATGCGGTGCTCGCCATCGGGGGTCTGGACGCGGAAGATCGCCTGGTCGGCGTCAACGCCTGGCCGATCGAGAACCTGTACGAGCTGAAGCGCCTGCACGTCGGCGTCCTCGCCAAAGCGCTCGGCGACCGCTTGGCGCGCGGCGGCCTCGAGCGCCGAGCGCTCCCAGCCCTTGTCGGAGGCGTGCGCCTGGGCCAGCTCGCGGTCAGCCGCCTGGAGCTGGGCCAGCAGCTCTCGCTCGCGGGAGCGCTGACGGCGCTCCGCCGCGAAATAGCCGCCGATCACCAGCACGAGGAAGAGCCCGCCGATCACGAGCAGGATCAGGCCGATCGTCGAGACGGCGAGCGAGGACACGATCTGACTGTATAGGCCGGGGCGCGAGGCGGTCCCGCAGGCGGCGCTAATTCAGGACGGCGCGCGCGCTGAGATGAAGCCCGACCTTGCGCTTGACGCGCTGCAGCGCGTTGTCGACGGTCTTGGCGTCGCAGCTCAGGCGCGATGCAACCTCTTCGTACGGGCGCCCGTCGAGATAGAGCGCCAGCACCCGCGACTCGAGCTCTGACAGGGCCGTCGAGAGGCAACCGACGAGCGAATGCAGCTCCTCGGAGGAGATGACCTGGTTGACGGGGTCGTGAACCGTCGATCCCGGGATGATGTCCTCGAGCGTCGGCTCGCCGTCGCCCGTGGCGCCGGCCGGGGTGGCGGAGAAGGACACGTACTGGTTCAGCGGCGTGTGCTTGTTGCGCGTCGCCGTCTTGACGGCGGTGATGATCTGGCGCGTGATGCACAGCTCGGCGAAGTTGCGAAAGGACGACTCGCGATCCGAGCGGTAGTCGCGCACGGCTTTGTAGAGACCGACGAGTCCCTCCTGGACGAGGTCGTCCGAATCGCCGCCGGCGAGGAAGTACGACGATGCCTTCAGGCGGACGAAGCCGTAGTAGCGGCGCACGATGCGGTCATACGCGGTGCGGTCGCCCCCTTTGGCAAGCGCGATGAGAAAGTAATCATCGACCTGGACTTGAGAATGAGACTTCTGGGAGATGGTGGCCACGAGCAGTCCTTTCCTGGCCAGTACCTCGGCCGGATGTGCTCAGCGGCGTTCCCCTCCCAGGGCGCCAACTGCATATGACGTCGAATGATGCTCTACCTCAGGTTCACCCTGAAGTGGTTGGGAAGGTATCCCTTGTTATGACGCGCTGTCAAGCGCGAGTTCGTCGCTGCAAGATGCCGTACATCAGCGCAGCCGCAGCGGCGCTTGCGTTCAGCGACTGCACCTGCCCGCGCATCGGCAGCGAGACGAGGGCGTCGCAGGACTTCGCGACACGCGGCCGCAGGCCCGCTCCCTCGGCCCCGATCACGAGCACCACCCCGCCGCTGTAGTCGGGCTCGTCGTAGGCGACGGACGCCTGCGCGTCGGCCCCGTAGCACCAGCAGCCGGCCGCCTTGGCGTCGGCGAGGAAGTCGGCGAGGTTGCGCACGCGCGCGATGCGCAGGTGCTCGACGGCCCCGGCCGACGCCTTCGCCACGGCCGCCGTCACCGCCGCCGCGCGGCGCTCGCAGATCACGACGCCGCTGGCACCCGCGCATTCGGCGCTGCGACAGATCGCGCCCAGGTTCTGCGGGTCCTGCAGCTCGTCGAGCGCGACGATGAAGGGGTTGGCGGCACCCAGCAGCTCGCCGGCGCCGACATACGGGTAGCCGCCCGCCTCGGCGCAGACGCCCTGGTGCTCGGGCGAGCCGCAGGTGCGCGTGAGCTCCTCGGCGCCGACGACTCGCACGTCGCGCTCCTCGCGCAGCCACGGCTCACGTGCCGCGTTCTCGGTCGCCCACACACCGGTGACCTGCCGGCGCTTCGCGCGCAGCGCCTCGCGCACGGGGTTGCGCCCGTAGAGGATCACGGCTCGAGCGCGACGAGCTCCGGTCCGGCGGGGCCGTCGCGGACCTCCCAGCCGCGCCCGCGCAACTCGTCACGCAGGCGGTCGGCCTGCGCGTAGTCGCCCGCGGCGCGCGCCGCCTGGCGCTGCTCGAGCAGCTCCTGCTCCTCGGCTCCGGCATCGCTGGCCGACTCGGCGAGGTTCTCCAGGCCCAGCACGGACAGCATCTCGACGAGGTCTGCCCGCCCCACGGGCTCGTCGCGGCGGTTGGCCTCGCGGATCCATTCGAACAGCGCGCCCAGCGCCTGCGCGGTGTTGAAGTCCTCGGCGAGGGCGGCGAGGAAGGCGTCGCGCAGAGGGCGCATCTCCTGAGGCGACGGACCGTCGACGAGGCTGCGCGCCGCGTCGCGCACGCGCGCCACCCGCGCCAGCGCCTCTCCTAGGCGCATGTCGTCGAAGGCCATCGGCTGGCGGTAGTGTGCCCCGGCGAAGAGCATGACCAGCGCGTTGCGGCCGACGTCGTCGAGCACGTCGTGCAGCGAGGCGACGTTGCCGGTGCTCTTGGCCATCCTCTCCTCGCCGAACTGCAGCATCCCGTTGTGCATCCAGATCTGGGCCAGCTCGGCGTCACGCGCCATCCGCGTCTGGGCTGCCTCGTTCTCGTGATGGGGGAAGACGAGGTCGTTGCCACCCCCGTGGATCTCAAAGCCGACGCCGAGCAGCTGCTCGGCCATCGCCGAGCACTCGATGTGCCAGCCGGGCCGGCCGCGTCCCCAGGGTGCGAACCAGACGCTGTCCTCGCCCTCCTTGTGCGCCTTCCACAGCGCGAAGTCGAGCGGGTCCTGCTTGCGCTCGGCGCCCTCGACGCCCTCGCCCTGGCTCATCTCGTCGATGGCCCGGCGGCTGAGCGAGCCGTACTCGGCGTCCGAGCGAACGCGGAAGTAGACGTCGCCGTCCACCTCGTAGGCGTGGTCGCGCTCGATCAGCTCGGCGATCAGCGCCACGATCGCCTCGATCGTCTCGGAGGCCAGCGGCTCGGCATCGGGCCGACCGAGACCGAGCGCATCGGTGTCCGCGAGGTAGTGGGCTGTCATCTCGTCGGCGAGCTCGGCGCTGGCGATTCCGAGCGAGCGAGCGGCGTCGTAGATCTTGTCGTTGACGTCGGTGATGTTGATGACGAGCGTCACATCGTGGCCCTCGTGCTCGAGGAAGCGCTTGAGCAGCGAAAAGACGACGAACGGGCGCGCGTTACCGACATGGATGCGCCCGTAGACGGTCGGCCCGCAGGCGTATATGCCGACGTGCCCGTCGGCGCGCGGCTGCAGCTCGCGCAACTCGCCCGAGCGGGTGTCGTGTATGCGAATCGCGGCCACGGCCTGACCCTATCGATGCCCTTCTCACCCGGCGCGCTCGCCCTCGATGGCCGCAGCAACGCGTTCGCAAGCCCCACACCCGGCCCGACTCCCGCGGCTTGAACGACGCTGCGCAAGTCGCGAAGCTATCGCGGCGTCGGCGCCCGCCAGCGCACCCAAACCGGACCGGAGGCGAGATGGCGGAGTTGAGGATTGTTCAGACTCGGGGCACCGGCGCTCGCTTCGAGTTCAACAAGCGCGACGGCAGCATCGTCCTGGTCGAGGCGACGAAGGGACTGCAGGTCCGCTACGTCGAGAACGATGCGTGGGCCGTGCTGTCGCCCGGGAGCTCGGTGCCTGCTCCGCTTGCTTTCGAGGGCCTTATGTCGGTGCTGGCCACGGACCCGGGTGCCTATACCGCGCTCATCCATCACGTCGACGAGTCCGATCGCGTGCTCGACGAGCTGTCGGTGGCGCTGCACGTGCTCCACGTACGCGTCGACGTCGACGCCGACCGGGACCGCGTCATCGAAGACAACGAGGAGGGCAAGCGCAACTGGGTCTGGGGCAAGGAGCAGCGGGGGGCGATCGCGCTCGTCAACAACGACCGCGACACCGCGTCGCTCACCGAGACGCAGGCCGAGGACTCCGAGCTGACCGAGGTGCTGATCCGCCCGACCCGGACGCCCCTCCCGCCGGAATGCGAGCTCGTGCTTGTGGTCACGCGTGACGAGGCCGCCCGGATCTCCATCTACCGTGCAACCGATGGAGGCCTCGAGCTGCTGCTGGGCGTCGACCCGGCGGATCCGGACGCGCAGCCGCGCACGGTTTCGCCGCCGCTGAGCGCCGGGGGCGTCAGATGCTTCTTGGAAGCCCACGCGTACCCGGGACCCTTCTTCGAGGGCCTACTCGAGCTCGAGCTGCAGCTGCGCGAGGGGGGCCGGACCATTGGCAACGATCGCGCGCTGGTCCGGGTCGCTCCCTGGATCATGACCCCGAACACGTTCCCGGTGGACGAGGTCTACACCTGTGACACGAGCGAGACCGACGTCCCCAACGAGGCCTTCCTGGCCGCGCTTTCGGAGATGTGCGAGTCCTTGGACGTGCCGCTGCGCATCGTCGCGGTCGACGAGCACGGCGGCGATCGCTGGATCCAGGACGAGGTCGAGTTCGGATTCAGCGAGAGCCCCACGCACGTCCTGCCCGTGGTGTGCGACAGCCCGCGCGACAGAGGGCTGAACAACTGGTCGCGGCTGCAGGTGGGGCCCGATCTCGGTCACTTCCAGCTCGCAGGAAGCACTCCCAACTCGCTGGACTCCTTCGGCAACCTGGAGGTGAGCCCCCCGGTCACCGTGAATGACCGTCACTATCCGTTTGGGCGAATCGTCTTCGGCGGCCGGGAGTACGGAGACTACGGTGAACAGACGAGGCAGATGATGCCCGAGCTGCGCCGCTTCCTGCACGCTCAGAAGGTCCAGGCGCCGATCGAGATCTATACCGACTGGCTGACCGTCGGGCACGTGGACGAGATCATCAGCTTCGTGCCCGCAAGAACCAAGCAGGGATTTCAGCTGTTGCTCGCGTCACCGCGCAAGGCTCAGGGAGTGCTCGACAGGTTGATCGAAGACGGCCACGGCGACGTGCTGATGTTCGAGGGGCTGCGGCGCGGCGATCCCGACAGCGGCGACCCGGCGGAGGTAGGGGTTCAGGCGCTGCGGTCGCAGTTCCCGTTCTGGGAGGCCAACGAGACGTTCCAGGCGAGCATGGACCTCAACCGCGAGCTCCTGATGATGGAGCTCGACATCGGCGAGGCGGACGTCATCGAGCTGCCCGTGCTCTTCTGGCCGCCGGGGCCACAGGATCCGCGGACGGCGGCGTTCTTCCCCGACATGGTCAACCACCTGGTCATCGGCGACGTCAGCGTCGTGCCGCGCCCCTACGGCCCCCGCATCAACGGCGAGGACGCCTTCGAGCAGGCCTTCCGGGCCGCCCTGCCGGACCGCGACGTGCGCTTCGTCGACGACTGGTACGCCTACCACGAACAGCTCGGCGAGGTCCACTGCGGAACGAACGCCCGCCGCCGCCCTCCAGCCGATATCCACTGGTGGGAGTACCGCCCGGAGGGCGCCTTCGACACCTGACTCACAGCGCGGGTTTGCCTAGCCGACCAGCTTCACCGTCGCGATCGCCAGCGCCGCGACGCCCTCACCGCGCCCGACGAAGCCCATCCCCTCGCCGGTGCTTGCCTTGACGTTCACGTCGCGCCGATCGAGTCCCAGCGCCGGCGCGAGCCGGTCGCGGATCGCGTCGCGGTGGGGCCCGAGCTTCGGGTGCTCCATCAGCACCGTGGCGTCGACGTGGACGACGGCGAGTCCCTCGGCGCGCAGCGCCGCGAGCACCTCAGCGAGCAGCTGCATCGAGTCGGCATCCTTGTAGGCGTCGTCGGTGTCGGGGAAGCGGACGCCGATGTCGCCGAGGCCGGCTGCTCCCAGCAGCGCGTCCATGATCGCGTGCGTGAGCACGTCGGCGTCGGAGTGGCCGTCGAGCCCCAGCTCGGCGTCGGGAAACGTCACGCCGCCGAGAATCAGCGGGCGCCCGGCGACGAGCCGGTGCGAGTCCCAGCCCAGGCCGCTGCGCGCGCTGCTCATCCGATCGGCTCCAGGCGCCGCTCGCGGCACTCGAAGACGGCCAGCTCGCCGACGCCGAGGCGCTCGAGCAGCTCCAGCGCCGCGTCGTAGTCGCGCCCGACGTCCCGCGGCACATGGGCGTCGCTGGACAGCGCGACCGGACAGCCGGCGTCGAGGCACATCTCGAGGAACGCCGGCGCCGGGTACAGCTCGCCGGCCGGCTTGCGCAGGCCGGCGGTCGAGACCTCGACGGCGATGCGCGACTCGGCGATGCCATCCATCGCGAGCTCGTAGAAGCGCCGCAGGTCGCCCTCGGGCTGGCGCCGTGTGGCGCCCCAGTACTTGATCAGGTCGGGGTGAGCGAGGATGTCGAACAGGCCGCAACGTGCCGCCTCGCCGAGCGTCTCGAAGTAGCGCCGCCACAGCTCGTCCGGGCGCTGCGAGCGGTGGTCCCAGACCTCGTAGCCGTCGTGGTCGACGGCGTGCTCGCCGACGAAGTGCACGGAGCCGACGACGAAGTCCCAGTCGCGTGCCTGCAGCAGCGTCGCCATGCGGTCCTCGCCGCCGACGATGAAGTCGGCCTCGATGCCGAGCTTCAGGTCGGTCTCCTCGCGCACGAACTCCACATACGAGTCGAGGTCATCGCGGGCGTACCCGCGCCACAGCGGATGGTCCCAGACCTCGAGCGCCTGCGCGAAGCGGTAGACGTGCTCGGCGCATCCAAGCTCCGCGATGCCGCGCTCCTCGGCGACCGTGCGGTAGCGCTCGGCGTTGGCGGCGCTGAAGTGCTCCTCGGCCACGGCGGCAAGGTCGTCGGGGCGCAAATGCAGGTGGTAGTCGGTGAGCATCGGCCGTGGATTGCACCACAGCGCGGCCGCGTAGGCTCAGCCCGTGCGGCCGCGCCGGCTGAGCGCCAGCTCGGCCACCTGCAGGTCACCGGGCGTCGTGACCTTGAGGTTCTCGCGCGGCGCTGCCACGACACGGACGGCGCCGCCCGCCTGCTCAACCAGCCAGGCGTCGTCGGTCGCCAGCGCCAGCACGTCGTCGGGAGCGCTCAGCGCCCGCTCCAGCGCCTCGCGGCGAAAGACCTGCGGCGTCTGCACGGCCCACAGCGCCGAGCGCTGCAGCGTGCGGGTGACCAGACCGCCGGTGGCCTCCTTGATCGTGTCCGTCACGGGCGCCGCGGCGATCACGCCGTCGCACCCACGCGCCGCCAGCTCGTCCAGCGCGGCGCGCACGATCTCCGGCGTCACCAGCGGCCGCGCCGCATCGTGCACGATGACGGGATCTCCGTCGCCGGCGGCCAGCGCGGCGCGCACCGACTGCGATCGGTGCTCGCCGCCGGCCACGCCGATCGTTCCCTCGGGAGCCGATGCCCCCGCAGGCAGCGCGACGACAATCTGATCGACCTCATCGACCGCCCGCAGCGCCGCGACGCTCCACTCGAGCATCGGACGGCCCGCCACAACGACGAACGCCTTGGGACCCTCAGACCCAAGGCGTTCGCCACGACCCGCGGCTACGAGGAGCGCGAGCGCTACTTGGCCACCGTCACGCCGGCGCTGTCAGCGAGCAGGTCGTCGAGGTGCTGCTCGGCGTCGTCCTCGTCCTTGTCCAGCGCGTACATGAGCTCGGAGGCGAGGATCTTCTTGGCTCGGGTGAACATCTGCTTCTCGCCCGTCGACAGGCCCTTCTCGTGCTCGCGGATCGCGAGGTTGCGGACGACCTCGGCGAGCTCGTAGATGTCCCCGGTCTTGATCTTGTCGCGGTTGTGCTTGAACCGGCGATTCCAGTTCTTGGGCATCTCGGAGACGTCGTCGGCGAGCACGTCGAGCACCTTCTTGACGGTCTCCTCGTCGATCACGCGGCGCAGGCCGGCCAGAGCCGCGTTCTCGCACGGAACCATGACCGTCATGTCGTTGTGCAGGATCATGATCGTGAGGTACTCACGCTCCTCGCCGAACATCTTGCGCCGTTCCTTCTTGAGGACCTGTCCGGCACCGTGGTGCGGGTAGACCACGTTGTCGCCGAGCTCGAACTCGATGTTCTCCAGCGGCCGCTCCTCAAGGTCCTCCAGTAGCTGCTCTTCGATGCCTTCGGGAATGATGTCCTCCTTGGTTTGCGGAACTAGGTCTGTAGGTAGCGGTCGACGAGATTGATCTCCTGCAGGCGGCGCAGACCCTCGCGGATGTCCTTTGCGCGGATCTCGCCGACACCCTCGACCGTCTCCAGCTCGGAGTCGGTGGCGGCGAGCAGCTCGTCGAGCCCACCGAAGTCGCTGACGATCTGAGTGACCACGAGCCGCGGCAGGCGGGGGATCCGCCCGAGGATGCGAAAGCCTCGCGGCGAGACGGGGTAGTCGAGCGTGTTGAGCTTGCGGTCATAGCCCAGCAGCTCGGCGAGACGACCGAAGTCGAGCAGGTCGTGGTGCGGCAGACGGCCGATCTGCTCGAGCGCGCCGGCGAAGTCCTCGTCGGAGTTGTTGGCCAGGTAGTCGTGCACGAGCGCGGCCTTGTCGGCGGCCGTGCCGACCATCGTCTCCTCGAGCTGCATCTCGATCAGCCGCCCCTCGGTGCCGAGCTCGACGATGTAGCGCTCGATCTCGACGGCCATGCGCGTCACGAGCTCGGAGCGCTGCAGCACGGTCAGCACGTCGTGCAATGTCGCGCCACCGTCGAATTCGAGCGCGGTCAGGCGGGTGGACACCTGGTCCAGACGGGTGCGGTACTTGTCGAGCGTCGCCAGCGCCTGGTTGGCCTTGGCCAGCACGACCGGGATCTCCTCGAGGATGTACTTCGTCCCGTCGACGTAGAGCGAAACGACCTCGCGCCGCTGGGAGACCGCGATCACGAGCGCGTCGGTCTGCTTGGAGACGCGCTCGGCCGTGCGGTGGCGGGTGCCCGTCTCCATCGAGAGAATCGTCGGATCGGGCATCAGCTGGACGTTGGCCATCGCGATCTTCGTCGCGTTGGCGTTCGTCACGATCGCCCCGTCCATCTTGGCGATCTGGTACAGCAGCGCCGGCGTGTAGTCGATCTCGAGCTTGATCCCGCCAGAGAAGAGGAAGCTCAGGTCGTCGACCTCGCCGACGATGATCAGGCCGCCGGTGCGCGCGTGGACGATGTTGTCGATGCCCTCCCGCAGCGGGGTGCCCGGAGCGACCATCTCCAGCGCCTTGACGAGGCGGGGTTCTCCGCGTGACTCGAGCTCATGTGAATCATCTCCGACTCGAACCATCCAGGGCATTTTAGCGCGTACTTAGGCTGCGGCGCGCCCCGGTGCCTGCGCTGCAAGCGCGGACTTCAGTGCAGCGCGCAACGTCGGGGCCGTCTGCGGCGAGACGACCTCGCGCAGGCCGAACTTCGCGGCCTCGCTCAGGCGCCGGTCGGGATGCGGCGCGCAGCGCAGCTCGCCGGTCAAGCCGAGCTCGCCGAAGCACGCCACCGGACCGGCTCCGCCGGCCCCCCGCAGCGCTACGCCGCGCGCCGCGCTTGCGACGGCGAGCGCTATCGCAAGGTCCGCGCCGGGCTCCTCGACGCGCACGCCGCCGACGACGTTGACGAACACGTCGGCGCTGCCGACGCCGATGCTCGCATGACGCGCGAGCACGGCGAGCACGAGCGCCAGGCGGTTGCGATCGAGGCCGTTGACGATCCGCCGCGGAGGCACGAGCTCGGACGGCGACACGAGCGCCTGGACCTCGACGAGCAGCGGCCGCGTGCCCTCCATCGCCGCGAGCACGACCGAGCCCGGCTTGCCGGTCGCCTCGGCGACGAAGCGCGCGCTCGCATCGAGCACCTCGACGAGCCCGCTCTGGCGCATCTCGAAGACGCCGGCCTCGTTCGTCGATCCGAAGCGATTCTTCAGCGCACGCAGCGTGCGATAGGTGCGCTCACGCTCGCCCTCGAACTGCAGTACGCAATCGACGAGATGCTCGAGCACGCGCGGGCCCGCGAGTGCGCCCTCCTTCGTGACGTGGCCGACGAGCATGACCGCGATTCCGGCCGCCTTGGCGACCTGCATGATCCGTCCCGCGACCTCGCGCACCTGGCCGACGGAGCCCGGCGCACCACTGAGCTCCGAGTCATGCAGCGTCTGAACGGAGTCGATCACGCAGACCTCCGGCCGCTCCGCCTCGAGCGTCGCCAGGACGGTCTCGAGGTCGGTCTCGGCGAGCACCGGCACGGCGAGCGCCCCGCCCCCGCCCGCGGTTGGCGCCAGCCGCTCGGCGCGCAGCCGGATCTGCGCCGCCGACTCCTCACCGGAGACGTACAGCGTGCGGCGCCCGGCCGCGGCCAGGTTGCCGAGGGCCATGTTCGTGAGCGTCGACTTGCCGATCCCCGGCGAGCCGCCGAGCAGCACGAGCGAGCCCGGCACGAGGCCGCCACCCAGGACGCGGTCGAGCTCACCGATGCCGGTCGCCAGGCGGGGCAGCTGCGCGGTGTTGACGTCGGCCAACCGAACCGGCTTGCGCGCGGCACCAACGCCGGCGCCGGCACGGCCGCGCGGAGAACGAGCGCGGGCAGCGGGAGCGCGCTCCTCGACGAGCGTGTTCCATGCCTGGCAGCCAGGGCAGCGTCCGTGCCAGCGTGCACTCGAATGCCCGCAGGCCGAGCAGATGTGAACGGTGGTCGGACGGGGCATCCGCCGAGACTAGGGTGCGGGGCCGACGGCTTCGCCCCCTTGCGCCGTGCAATCGCGAGCGCGGAGAGGTACGTTTTGGGGCAGACAGATCGCGGGCACGAGGCCCCGGTCGGCGGGGAAGAGGAGTCAGATGAGGCCCAAAATGCCGTCACCCTCAATGGTGGTCTCGTTGATTGCGCTCGCGATTGCGCTGTCCGGAACCGCCGTCGCGGCTGTTGCGGTCGACTACGCCCGCAACGCCGGGAAGGTCGATGGCAAGAGCGCGGTCTCGGCCAGCTCGTCGCCGAAGCGCGCCGCCGGCAAGCTGGTCGCCACGGCCAGCCGCGGCCGGTTCAAGGGCCGCATACCCGGCGGATTGGTCAGCGACGTCATGCGCGGCGCCACGACGAACCTCACGAGGTACATGCGCGTCGATGACAACTCGGACGGTCGGACCGCCGCGCTCGCGATCATCCCGGGCATCGGCCGCCTCGACGCGCAGTGCCGCGACCAGGATCCGGCGGTCGGGATGGAATCGACGCAGACGCTGATCACCTTCCGGGCGTCCGACCCGCGCGGCGTCAACGTCTCTCGGCTGCTCGGCCGCGACATCGACCGCGCACAATCCGGCGTCGTCTTCAGCGCCCTGCCCGGGACCCCGGTGCCGGTGATCAACTTCGCCGACTCGCTGTTCCAGCTCATCCTCCAGGCGCGCGACCGGACGGTCCTGATCATGGGCTCGTCGCGCAGCGATGCGAATCGCACCTCGAACGCGGCCTGCCTGATCTGGGGCGTCGGCATGCGCGTCGGAACGTAGGCCGGCGCGGGCGGGCCGGCAGGACGGTCCTACGCGGCGGCCGTCGCGCGAAACGCTGCGTGCCCGTGCCCGTGCCCGAGCAGTTGCGCAACCGCCTCGGGCGCGACCTGGCCCATGAGCTTGACCTGGCGGCTGCTGAAGCCGATCAGCATCAGATCGCAAACCGCCGTGACGGTCGCCGTCTCATACGCCTGTCGACGCGGAGCGAGCTCTCCGAAGAGATTCCCCCGGACCCAGCTCGGCACCGGCCTCGCCGGCGCAGCGTATGCGCCCGCGCCCGGCGGTGACGAGCACCAGAGCCTGCGAAAATGGACCGTCGAGCAGCACTCGACGGCCTGCGGCCACGTGCAGCTCGGTGCCGTGCTCGGCGAAGTTCATCGACAAACAAGGCGTGACGTTGCGACGAACATCGTTCGTTGCGGCTGCACGTCGGCGTAGCGGTCCGACCCAGGGTTTGCATTTACTCGAACAGCCGGCCAGGGCCGTTGGTGAGCGGCCTATGGTCGACATGTGCCTACAGCCGTTGAGATAGCCGACCGCCTGTACAAGTCCTGGAACGCAGAGGGCCTCGGCGCGCTCTCCGAGGCGGTCGACCCCGCAATCGAGCTCGTCCCCGACCCGCTGCACCGCAAGGAGACGGCGCTGCGCGGGATCGAGGGCTGGCAGCAATGGGTCGATCGCTGGGAGCAGAGCTTCGAGACGATGCACGTCACGCCAGACGCGCTCGTCGCACTCGATCCCGAGCACGTCCTGGCGCTCGTCTCGATCACCGCCACGCCGCGCGGCGGCTGCAAGCCGCTGAGCTGGGCCGCCGCCCACATCTGGACCGTCCGCGACGGCCGCATCGCCGGGTGGAAGACCCACGTGGACTTCTCGGCCGCGCGCAGCACGCTCGACGACTAGATGGTTGATTCCGTTTGTTGGTCAGTGGTTGTAGGGCGCGAGGTGGCGCCCGGGCTGGCCGATGAGCTGGTTGTGCCACAGCGCGCCGGCGAGAGCGAGCAGTCTGAGTGCGACGCGG
>Ga0183260_10002623_pt1 | contig 14772 bp, 14 predicted proteins | sample AntDrymUQ4972206_2_FD_129768 | JGI IMG/M metagenome (GOLD analysis project Ga0183260, IMG submission 129768) | Polar desert sand microbial communities from Dry Valleys, Antarctica - metaG UQ497 (22.06) (version 2) (version 2) | ecosystem: Environmental > Terrestrial > Soil > Desert | place... | reverse complement strand
TGGCCCTGACGCCTGCCGCGCTGACCTCTGCAGCCCTCGCAGCGAACGTCAAGATCCGGGTCGAAGGCAAGACGACCACCATCTTCGGACCGACGCAGCCGACGGTCGCCGCAGACAACGCGCTCCAGGCGCTCGACGCGGCCAGCCTCGCCGGTGAGTTCCACTACGCGTTGACGTCGTCGAGCTTCGGCGACTACGTCAGCCAGGTGGGCAAGTACGCCGCCGATCAGTCGACCGGCTGGGTCTTCAAGGTCAACGGCATCTCGCCGCCCGTCGGGGCGGACAAGGTGACGCTGAACGACGGTGACGTTGTCCTCTGGTACTACGCCACGTTCGGTCCGGCGGGCGGCCCGTCGACGCTCGAGCTGAAACGGTTGCCCGCGAACTGCTACCTCGTCGAGACGGTCACCGACGCCGGCAAGCGCACACGGGCCGCGACGGCGACGCTCGTCGCGGACGGCAAGCGGTTCCAGACGAAGGCCGGGCGCGCCTGCATCGGCAAGCACGTCGGCCTCGTCCGGGCTACCGCGCCGGGCACCGTCCGCTCGAACGCCCAGAGGTGATCCGGGGCGCGCTCCTTGCGCTCGCCGTCCTCGTCCTCCTCGCCGGCTGTGGTTCCGGCGGGGAGGAGGGGACGGCGCAGCTCTGGGTCACGCGCGACCGCGGCGTCGAGTTGCTCGTCGACGCGAAGGTGGAGGCCGGGCAGACGCTGCTGCGCGCACTCGCCGCCGAGGCGGACGTCGAGACGCGCTACGGCGGGCGCTTCATCCAGTCCGTGAACGGCATCGACGGGAGCCTCCGAGGGCAGCGCGACTGGTTCTGGTTCGTCAACGGCTATGAGGGCGACCGCAGCGCCGCCTCGTACAGGCTGCGCGACGGCGACGTCGCCTGGCTCGACTACCGCGGTTGGGAGCGGGAAGGAGAGGCGCGTGTGGTCGTCGGCGCTTTCCCGGAGCCGTTCATCCACGGCTACGAGGGGAAGACGCGGCCGGTTGCGATCCGCTACGAGCCTGCTCTGGCGCGGCGCGCCGGCGCTCTCGCGCGACAACTCGGCGAGGTCGATCTGCAGGAGTTCCCAGCGCCGGTTCCCCAAGGGTCGAACGTGCTCGAGCTGAGGCTGGGGCCAGCCCGGCTCACCGGAGAGCTGCTCGGGCAGACCGCGGGCGATCCGGTGCGCTTCACGCTCAGTGGCTTCCCGGTGTACGAGCGGCGGTACAGCGTCCCGTGAGCCCTGGCCCCGCAGCCCTTCTCCTTGCCGCCGCCGGCACCGCCGCGTTACTCGCCGATCGGCTTTGGATGGTCGCGCTTCTGACGGTCGTCCTCCTCGCCGTCTGCCTGCACGCCCCCGCAGAACGACGCGGTGTGTATCTCTTCGGCGCGCTTTCGACCGGACTCGGTGTCCTCGTGCTCTCGCCCTTCCTCTGGTCGAGCCCTGACGGGACGATCCTCTGGGAAGGACCTACGATCCCGGTGCTCGGGCCGCTCGACGTGACGACGACGGAGCTCGTGGAGGCTGCGCTGAACGGGTTCCGGCTGGCCGCGCTCGGCCTCGCGTTCGCGGCCTACGCGCTCCTGCTCGACCACGACCGGCTCGTCGCGGCGGCCGGTGGAGCGCGCCGTTCTGCGCTTGCGGTTGCGCTGGCGACACGCCTCGTGCCCTCGCTCGAGCGCGACGCCGTCGGGCTCGCGGAGTCGGTGCGCGGCCGGGGCGTGCGTCTGGAGGGCGCCCGCGGCTACGCGACGCTGCTTTCCCCCCTCGTCGCCGGTTCACTCGAGCGCGCGACGAGCCTCGCGGAGGCGATGGAGGCGCGCGGCTTCGGGCGCCCCGGTGTCACGCGCGCGCCGCGGCCGCCCTGGAGCGTGCGTGACCGGCTGGCGCTCCCGCTTGCGGCCCTGCTCGTCGTGGTGGCGGCACTGTGGCTCTAGTTGCGGTCGATGGCCTCTCCTTCTCGTACCCGTCGGCTCCGCCGGCGCTGCGGGACGTGTCTCTGGGGCTCGAGCCGGGAGAGATCGTGGCGCTCCTAGGCCCGTCCGGATCGGGAAAGTCGACGCTGATCCGTGCACTCGCCGGGCTTGTCCCGCACTTCCACGGCGGGCGCTTCGCGGGCCGGGTCGTCGTGGCCGGGCTCGATACCCGGCGCGCACGCCCTGCCGAGCTTGCCGGCACAGTCGCGACGGTCTTCCAGGATCCCGAGGATCAGGTGATCATGACCGTCGTCGCGAACGAGGTCGCCTTCGGGCTCGAGAACCTCGGCGTCGCGCCGCGGGAGATCTGGCCTCGGGTCGAACGCGCGCTCGACTCGGTGGACGCGCTCCACCTCTGGGGGCGGAAGACGACCGAGCTCTCCGGCGGTGAGCTGCAGCGGGTCTGTCTGGCCTCGGCGCTCGCGCTCGAGCCTCGGCTGCTGCTCCTCGACGAGCCAACATCGCAGCTCGATCCTGAGGCGGCTGCACTGTTTCTCGCGGCGGTCGAGCGGCTGGGCGCGACGGTCGTCCTTTCCGAGCACCGTGTCGCGCGGGCCCTCGACCTGGCGACGCGTGCCGTCTTCCTCGACGGCGGGCGCCTCCTCCTCGACGCCCCGCGCGCGGAGGCGGCCGAGTGGCTGTCCGCGGAGCGCCCGCTCTACACGAGAGCTTGTGTTGAAACAACACAAGCTCTCTCGGGCGAGACCGTGCTCGCGCTGAGCGGGGTCTCGTTCGCCTATCGCGAGGCGCTGCCCGTGCTCGACGCGGTCGACCTCGAGCTACGCCGCGGCGAAATCGTCGCGCTCGAAGGGGCGAACGGATCGGGAAAGACAACTCTGGCGCGGATCGCGGCCGGCCTGCTCGAGGCGCAGAAAGGAACCGTGGAGCTGCGCGGCAGCGCCGGCTACCTCTCCCAGGATCCGGGCCGCTACCTCGTCAAGGAGACGGCGCTGGAAGAGGTCGCGCTAGCTGTGAACCGGGATGAACAGAAGGCCCGGGTTGCACTCGACGGCGTCGGCCTGGGGTGGGCGGCCGACCGCCATCCGCGCGATCTCTCGAGCGGCGAGCGCGAGCGACTGGCGCTCGCAGCGGTCGCGGTCGCGGAGCCCGACCTGCTCGTCCTCGACGAGCCGACGCGCGGGCTCGACCCGGAGCGGAAGGCAGCGCTCGGGAGCTGGCTCCAGGAATACGCGGCCGGCGGCAGGGCCGTGCTCCTCGCAACGCACGACCGCGGCCTCCCGGCGAACCGCCGGATCGGACTTGGTGTTGATTCCAGACACGCCCCTCTCGGAGCACGCGTTGGCGTCTAGGGTCGCCGGGATCTCGGCCGCCGCCGCGCTCGCGCTCGCGGCGTGGGCGGCGCTCGACCCCGCCCGCGGCGGGGTGGCGACGCTGCTCGCGGCTCTCGCCGTGCTCGTGGCCGGGTTCGCCTGGCTCGAGGGCGGAACGGTCTCGGCGCGCGAGCTCACGCTCGTAGCGACCCTCGGCGGCCTCGCCGCCGCGGGTCGCGTCCTCTTCGCGCCGATCCCGAGCGTGCAGCCGGTGACGGTGATCGTCGCCGCGGCCGGCGTCGCGCTCGGTCCGCGCCGCGGCTTCGCCGTTGGCGCGCTCGCGGCGATCGCGTCGAACTTCTTCCTCGGCCAGGGGCCGCACACCCCCTGGCAGATGCTGGCTTGGGGCGGCTGCGGCCTCGCCGCCGGCCTGCTGCGCCCGCTCCTGCGCCGCCGCCTCGCGTTCGTCGCCTTCGTGCTCGTGCTCGGCTTCGCCTTCGGGACGCTGATGGATCTTTGGCTCTGGCTTGCGTTCTATCCGCACACGGAGGCGGCGCTGCTGGCGCGCCTCGCTGCGGGCGTCCCGTTCAACGTCGCACACGCAGCTGGGAACGTCGTGCTCGCGCTGGTGGCGGGGCCGGAGCTGCGACGCGTGCTCGAACGCTTCGAACGCCGCTCGCGGACGGAGGTGGTGTGGGCGTGAAGCTGATCGCCACCCTCGCCGCCGCGACCGCGCTCGCAACTCCGGCGGGCTACGTTCAGGCACAACAGCGCGACGACGGAGGGTTCGGCGACCCGCAGTTGACCGCGTGGGCGACGCTCGGCCTCGTCGCGGCGGGCGCTTCGACCGGCGGCGCCGAGGGGTACCTCGCGCGGCACGAACCTGAGACCGCGACGGACGCCGCCCTCGTCGCCATGGCGCGCGCGGCCGCGGGCGACCATCCCTCCGACCTGCTGCCGCGGCTTCGATCGCACCGGCCGGGGAAGCTCGTGAACGCGACGATCTGGACGATCCTCGCGCTCCGACAGGCGGGCGAGCCGGTGCCGGGTCCACTGGTGCAGGCGCTGCTCCGTGCACAGCGGCCATCGGGCGGCTGGTCGTGGCTGGCGGGCGGCGCCGCCGACGCGAACGACACCGCCGCGGCGATCCAGGCTCTGAGCGCCGCCGGCGCGCGTGGCCGCCCGATCGGCCGCGGCGCCGCTTTCCTCCTCCGCCACCAGAACCGCGACGGCGGCTTCGAGCTCACCCTCGGCCGCGGCTCCGACACGCAGTCGACGGCCTGGGCAATCCAGGGCCTCCTCGCCGCGGGCCGTGCTCCGGCCGCGGCCGCGTTCCGCTACCTGGCCCGCATGCGCCGGCCGGACGGCAGCTATCGCTACAACGCTCGCTACGTGACGACGCCGCTCTGGGTCACGGCGCAGGTGCTGCCGGCGCTTGCGCGCAAGCCGTTTCCGCTCGCTACCGATTGACGGTGGACATGTCCGGGTAACGATCCCCCGCAGCCACCCCCGCCGGGAAGGCGCGCTCGAGCCGCTCCAGCTCGCCGGCGGTCAGTTCGAGCTCGACCGCCGCGGCGTTTTCTTCCAGGTACGTGCGCCGTTTCGTGCCGGGAATCGGGACGATGTCGTCGCCGCGGGAGAGCACCCACGCCAGCGCGAGTTGCGAGGGCGTGACCCCCTTCTCTGCGGCGAGCGCCTCCACTTCGTCGACGAGCGCGAGGTTCTGCCGCAGGTTCTCCTCCTGGAAGCGCGGGCCGCGCCGCCGGAAGTCCGTCTCTGTCAGGTCGTCGACCGAGCGGATCTGCCCGGAGAGGAAGCCGCGCCCGAGCGGGCTGTAGGCGACGAAGCCGATTCCGAGCTCGCGAACGGTCGGCAGGATCTCTTCTTCCGGGTCCCGAGTCCAGAGCGAGTACTCGCTCTGCAGCGCCGAGATCGGATGGACGGCCTGCGCGCGCCGGATCGTCGCCGCGCCTGCCTCGGAGAGGCCGAGGAAGCGCACCTTTCCCTCCTGCACGAGCTCGGCCATCGCCCCGACGGTCTCCTCGATCGGCGTCTTGAGATCGACGCGGTGCTGGTAGTAGAGGTCGATCGTCTCGACACCGAGCCGGCGCAGGGAGGCCTCGCAGGCGGAGCGGACGTAGTCGGGGCTGCCGTTGATCCCCAGGAACTCACCTTGCTCGCCGCGCATGTTGCCGAACTTCGTCGCGAGCACGACCCGGTCGCGGCGATCCGCGATCGCCTTGCCGACGAGCTGCTCGTTCGTGAACGGGCCATACATGTCGGCGGTGTCGAGGAATGTGACGCCGAGCTCGAGGGCGCGATGGATGGTGGCAATCGCCTCGCCCTGGTCGGCGGACCCGTAGAACTCGGACATGCCCATGCAGCCGAGCCCGAGGGCCGAGACCTCAAGGCCCTGCGTACCCAGTTTGCGCGTCTCCATCGGCTGACCATAGCGCCCGCTAGCATCGACGGGGTGCCCGTCGCGTCGCCCGAGCAGTACCTCGCGAGCCTGAATCCCGCTCAGCGGGAGGCCGTCTTGCACACAGAGGGGCCGCTGCTCGTGATCGCCGGCGCGGGCTCCGGGAAGACGCGCGTGCTGACCCACCGGGTGGCGCACCTGATCTCCGCGATCGGCGTCAAGCCGAACGAGATCCTCGCGATCACCTTCACGAATAAGGCGGCGGGCGAGATGCGCGACCGCCTGACGGCGATGCTCGGCCCGGTCGCCCGCGCGATCTGGATCCTCACCTTCCACGCCGCCTGCGGCCGGATCCTGCGCAGCGAGGCCGAGCGCCTCGGCTATCGCTCCAACTTCACGATCTACGACTCGGCCGACCAGGTGCGCCTCGTCAAGCAGTGCCTGGAGGAGCTGGAGAAGGACCCGAAGCGCTTCGTGCCGCGCGGCGTCCACGCGCAGATCTCGAACGCAAAGAACCAGCTGATCACCCCGGCGATGTACGCCGAGCAGCTTTCCTCGTTCTACGAGCAGACGATCGCGGAGGTGTACGCGCTCTACCAGAAGCGCCTCGCCGCCTCGAACGCGGTCGACTTCGACGACATGCTGATGCTGACCGTGCAGATCCTCGAGTCCTTCCCCGACGCGCGCAAGCACTGGCAGAACGCCTTCCGCTACGTCCTCGTCGACGAGTACCAGGACACCAATCACGCCCAGTACCGGCTGCTGCAGCTGCTCGCCGAGCACCACCACAACATCTGCGCCGTCGGTGACCCGGATCAGTGCCTCGTCGCCGGAACGATGGTGACGATGGCCGACGGTTCCACGAAGCCGATCGAGCAAGTGCGGGTGGGGGACGAGGTGCTCTCGGGGCTCGGCAGCGGCGCCTTCGGGGCGGCGAGGGTGACGCGCGCGCACGAGTCCGCCTCGCGATCGGGTATCGCGATCACCACGGCGCGCGGGCGGCGACTCGTCTCGACGCCGGAGCACACGCACTTCGCCGGCTTCAAGCCCGGTCTGACGCCGCAGCTGCACATGACGTACCTGATGTGGAAGCGTGGAGTCGGCTTCCGGGTTGGTGTTTCGCGTACGTACACCAACGGCCAGCGGCAGTCGCTCGCGGGTCCCGCGATGCGGATGAACCAGGAGCATGCCGACGCGACATGGGTTGTGTCGGTTCACGGCACCGAGACGGACGCCCGCGTCGCCGAAACTCTCCTTTCGCTGCGTTACGCACTCCCGACACTGCCCTTCGTCGCGCGCTCGCGATCGGGACGCGAGCGCGGCGTCGTCGCCAACCAGGCCGCGCTCGACCGGGTCTTTGCCGAGCTCGACACTGAGACGGGTGGGCGCGGGCTGCTCGAGGACGAGGGGCTGAGCTTCGAGCATCCGCACTTCACGGCGGCGACGACGACGGCGGGCAGCCGGACACGCAGGCGGCTCACACTGGCGCTCTGCGGCGACGCCCGCGGTGGGCGGCCGCTGCACCGCATCTCGCTCTTCGGGTACGACGACGAAGGACGCAAGGCGCTCGAGGGGATCGGCATCTCGGTAAGGCCTGCGTATCGTGGCTCGATTGGGTGGCGCTTCGAGACGTGCAGCGCCGACCTCCCTCGACTCGCCGCCACGATCTCCGACATCCAGTCCGTCCTACCCGTCTCGGTGCGCTACACGGCGCGGCTCGGGGTCTCTGAGAACGATGGTGCGAAGTCTCGGAACGCGCTGCCGTTCATGCCGGCTTCGGCTGTTCGGCCCGGCATGGTGATGATCGACGAGAGCGGTGAGTGCGACGTCGTCGAGCGCGTGGAGCCCGTGGCTTTGGACATGCCCGTGTACGACCTCGACGTCGAGCGCACGCACAACTTTGTTGCGAACGGCCTTGTCACGCACAACTCGATCTATGCCTTCCGCGGCGCCGACATCCGCAACATCCTCGAGTTCGAGCGCGACTTTCCAGAGACGCGCACGATCGCGCTCGAGCAGAACTACCGTTCCACGAACGCGATCCTCGAGGCGGCGAACGCGGTGATCGCGCACAACTCCGAGCGGAAGGAGAAACGGCTCTGGTCGGAGCTCGGCGACGGCGATCCCGTGCGCGTGATCGAGGTGGAGGACGAGCAGGCCGAGTCGCGGTACGTCGCCGCGCAGATCGCCGGACTTTTCGAGGACGGCTTCTCCGGCAACGAGATCGCGATCTTCTACCGGATGAACGCCCAGTCCCGCGTAGTCGAGCAGACGCTGCGCTTGCATCAGGTCGCCTACCAGGTGATCGGCGGGCCGCGCTTCTACGAGCGCGCTGAGGTCAAGGACGCGATCGCTTACCTGCAGGTGCTCGACAACCCCGACGATGCGGTCTCGCTGATGCGGATCGCGAACAGGCCGAAGCGCGGGATCGGAGACACGACCATCTCGCGACTCGTCACCTACGCCGAAGCGCATGGGATCTCGCTCTTCAACGCTCTCGACCGGCCGTCGGAAGCGGGCCTCGGCACGGCGGCGGTCAAGGCGGTGACGGGGCTGAAGAACCTGCTCGACTCGCTCCGTTCAGCGGCGCAGGAGTACGAGGTGCCCGCGCTGCTGCAGGAGGTGCTTGCCCGCAGCGGCACGCTCGAGGCGCACGAGGCGGAGCGCACGATCGAGGCTCGCGGGCGGATCGAGAACCTCGAGGCGTTCGTGGACGGCGCCCACGAGTACGTGCTGCAGTCCGAGGAACCGACCCTCTCAGGCTTCCTGCAGGAGATCTCGCTCTATTCCGACCAGGACGCGCTCGACGGTGAGCAATCGAACGTGACGCTGATGACGATCCACAATGCGAAGGGGCTCGAGTTTCGCGCCGTCTTCGTCGTCGGCGTCGAGGAGGAGATCTTTCCGAGCGCGCGTTCGATCGAGGAGCAGGGGGTGGAGGAGGAGCGCCGCCTCTTCTACGTCGGCCTGACCCGGGCCGAGGAGAAGCTGACGCTGACGCACGCGTCCTCGCGTCTGCTCTGGGGCCGGACAACCGCGCATCTGCCCTCGCGCTTCCTCGACGAGTTGCCCGACCGGCACGTCGAGCGTGAGCGGTTGCGGCCCTCGTCCTGGCGGAGCTACGGCACGCCCTCGCAGACACGCGAGATCGCACCACAGGGCGACCACCCGGCCCTGTCGACCGGCGACAGCGTCCGTCATGGCACACTCGGCGAGGGCGTGATTACCCGGATCGAGCCCGGCGGCGTCGTCACGGTGCGCTTCGCGAGCGACGGCAGCGAACGGAAGCTGATGCTCGACTACGCGCCGCTCGAGAAGATCGCCTGATCTAATCACCGCGTGGCGATCGAGATCAGACCCCCAGCCGAGGACGAGCTGCGCGCGGCGATGGAGGCCGCGGAGAGCGCCTTCGGCGGCGAAGTCGAGGACGAGGACTGGGAGCGGGAGCAGAAGATCCTGCCGGCGGCCCGCGCCCTCGCAGCCTTCGACGGCGACAACCCGGTCGGCCTCGCTGCCGCGTACCAGTTCGACCTGACGATCCCCGGCGGGCAACTCCCGTGCGCCGGCGTGACGTGGGTCGGCGTGCTTCCCTCACACCGCAGGCGCGGGATCCTGCGCGACTTCATGCGCCGCCAGCTCGACGACGTCCATGCCTGGGGGGAGCCGATCGCGGCGTTGTGGGCGTCGGAGGCATCGATCTACGGGCGCTTCGGCTACGGGGCAGCCGCGCCCGGCTTGGCGGCGAAGTCCGACCGTTCCCGCTTCGCGCTTCGCGACGACGACGGTCCCGCGGCCGCCGTCAGGCTGATCGACGCCGAGGAGGCGTTTCGCCTCTTCCCCCCGGTGTTCGAGCAAGTCCGTACCGCGCGGGCGGGCATGCTGACCCGCTCGGAGACCTGGTGGAAGGAGCTGAGGCTCGCCGATCCCAAGTCGTGGCGCCGCGGCGCCAGCCAGAAGTTCTACGTCGTCGCCGAGCGCGAGAGTGCCGTGGAGGGCTACGCGATGTACCGCGTCAAGGGCGAGTGGGAAGACGGCTTTCCGCGCGGCGAGGTGCGCGTGGTCGAGGTGTTCGCCACTTCGCCGGCCGTCGAGCGCGAGCTCTGGCGCTTCCTGCACGGCGTCGACCTGACCGTCAAGGTCGACGCCCACTCCGTCGATCCGGCCTCGTCGCTCTTCCTCAACGTTCGCGACCCTCGCGCCCTCGGCCTGCGGCTCGGCGACGCACTCTGGCTGCGGCTCGTGGATCTCGACGCGGCCCTGAAGGCACGCTCGTACAAGCCCGGTGAGTCCGTTGTGCTCGAGGTGCGGGACGAGCTGTGCCCCTGGAACGCCGGCCGTTACCGCGTCGGCGACGGGCCGGGCCGCACCGAGGACCCGGCCGACCTCGCTCTCGACACGGCCGATCTCGCGAGCGCGTACCTCGGCGCGTTCGACCTCCACCGGCTCGTCCACGCCGGTCGCGCGACCGAGCTTCGCGACGGCGCCGCCGAGGCCGCCACGCTCCTGTTCCGCACGGATCTGCCCCCCTACTGCCCGGAGGTGTTCTGAATGGCCTGGGCCGTTCGTTCGACGACCGACCTCGAGGAGTTCGTCGACGCCCTCGGCGCGATCTCGCACTATTTCGGCAGCGAGCGGGACCTCGAGCGTGCCGAGCGCTTCGGGAAGGTGCTGCCGCTGGAGCGGATGCACGGCGCCTTCGACGGCGACCGGATCGTCGGCGGCGCGGGCGCGTTTCCGTTCCAGCTGACGGTGCCGGGCGGACCTATCGCGTGCGGGGGCGTCACGGTCGTCGGCGTGCTCCCGACCCACCGAAGGCGAGGCGTGCTCACGGCGATGATGCGCGCCCAACTCGAGGACATCCGCGACCGCGGCGAGCCGATCGCCGCGCTCTGGGCCTCCGAGGAGGTGATCTACCGACGCTTCGGCTACGGTGTCGCGTCGTTCGCGGGCGAGATCGAGCTCGCCAGCGGCTACTCCGGCCTGCGCCAGGCCCCCGAGCCTGGCGCAACGGCCCGTCTGATCACGCTCGAGGACGCGAAGACCCTTGTTCCGCCCGTCTACGACCGGGTGCGGGCGACGACGCCGGGGATGTTCGGGCGGACGAAGAACTGGTGGGAGCTGCGGATCCTGGCCGATCCGCCGGACCGCCGTCAGGGCGGAGGCGTCAAGAACGTCCTGCTCCTCGAGCTCGATGGCAAGCCCGCCGGCTACGCGCTGTATCGCTTCACCGCGAAGTTCGAGTCCGGCTCGTCGGCGGGCCACCTCGCGGTGATCGAGGCGCTCGCAGACGGCCCGACAGCGACGCGGGAGCTCTGGCGTGTTCTGCTGGATATGGACTGGAAGGCGACGCTGACGGCCGAGCTGCTTCCGATCGACCACCCGCTCATGCACCAGCTGCTCTATCCGCGCCGGATGCGCATGCGGATCGGGGACGGGCTCTGGGTGCGGCTCGTCGACGTCGGCGCGGCTCTCTCGGCACGCGCCTACGGTGGCGACGGCACGGTCGTGCTCGACGTCGAGGACTCGTTTCTGCCCGAGAACGCCGGCCGCTGGCAGATCGCGGGCGGCGCGGCCGCCCGGACCGAGGACGATGCCGACCTCGCGCTCGACGTCGGTGAGCTCGGCTCCGCGTACCTGGGCGGCTTCACGTTCGCGGAGCTCGTGCGGGCAGGCGTCGTCCGCGAGCTGAAAGCGGGCGGGGCAGCGCGTGCGGACGCGGTCTTCCTGACCGCAGCCGCGAAGCCATGGTGTCCCGAGATCTTCTAATCCAAAATCCGGTGCTACCCTGCCCCGCTGAATGTTGCGGTCACTCCTCGGCGCGCTCGGCGCGCTGCTCGTCAGCCTGACCCTCAGCTCACCTGCCGGCGCCGTTCCCGACGCCCCGCTCGACGTGTACTTCGAGCACCTCGAGCCGCTGATGTTCGAGTGGCCGGCCGACGGGACAATCACCGACGGTTACGGCCCGAGATGGGGCCGCATGCACCTGGGCATCGATGTCGGCATCCTCGACCGGCTCGACGTCCGCGCCGCGACGAGCGGCACCGTCACCGCCTCTGGCTGGTTGTCGGGCTACGAGGGGTACGGCAATGTCGTCATCGTGGACGCCGGAAGCGGCTACTCCCTCCTTTACGCCCACCTGAGTGCCTCCCAGGTCGTCCCCGGCCAGTGGCTGGCCTCAGGCGAGCCGATCGGCCGAGCGGGCTGCACCGGGTCTTGCACGGGAACGCACCTCCACTTCGAGCTCAGGCTGGATGGCGTGCCGGTCGACCCGGCCCCGTACCTGCTTGATGGCGCAAGCTGAGCAGCCGCGGAAGCGGATGCTCAGCGCGCGAAGACCCCTGAAGGGCCGCCTCCGGCGGCCAACGGCCCACACGCCCGCCGGTTTCGCATCAAGCCTTTAGCTCCCCCGTAGGAGTGATGGCGAGGCTTCCGACCGGGACTACGCTGCCTGCAGCCCATGACACGAACGCTCCCGTTGCGGAGCGCGCTCGTCGTCCTGCTCACCTCTCTCGTCGTCGCCCCCGTGGCCTCGGCACGCATGGACAACGCCGCGCGGCTCCAGATGACCTGGCCGGCGAACGGCACCATCACCACCCACTTCGGCGAGTGGCGTGGCCAGCGCCGCCACGACGGCATCGACATCGGCATGCTGCGCACGCCGCGCGTGCGGGCGGTCACACGGGGCGTCGTGCGCAGGACCGGCTACCTCGGCGGCTACGAGGGCTGCGGCCTCGTCGTGCTGCTGGACCTGCCGGGGCCATACACGGCCCTCTACGCGCACCTCTCGAACGTGCAGGTCAGCAGCGGTCAACGGGTTCACAAAGGCCAGCCGCTCGGTCGGGCGGGCTGCACCGGCGGCTGCTCCGGCACGCACCTCCATTTCGAGCTCAAGCGCGCGGGCATTTCTGTGAATCCGCTGCGCTTCCTCGGCTAGACTCTGCTCGAGAGGGCGGTTAGCTCAGTTGGGAGAGCACCAGCTCGACAAGCTGGGGGTCACTGGTTCGAGCCCAGTACCGCCCACCTCACGAAAGGCCTGCAAACGCGGGCCTTTCATCTTTCACGGCACCTACCCATTGGGTAGTCACGTGGCCGACTCTTGGCCCAAACCGTTCGAGGCTCCGATCGTGTAGGCGTCGAGCCGGGACTTTGCGACGGCCTCGGAGCCCTTGACCAAGTGGCCGTAGGTGAGGTCAAGCATGCGGACGCTCGTGCCCATGTAGCGAGCGACGTCGTAGGCGGGAACCCCGGCTGCGAGCGCCCACGCCGCGTAGGAATGGCGCAGGTCGTACGGCCGACGCTCCCTCGATAGCCCTGCCGCCTCGAGCGCCGGCTTCCACTCGCGCTTCCGCCAGTTGCGGAGGTCGATGTGGGAGCCGCGCGGGCCAGGGAAGACGAGCCTCGTGTCGAGCCGTCGCGGAACGAGCTCCAGCACCGCCGCGGCACGTGCGGGCAACGGCACCCGGCGCCGGGAGCCCTTTGTCTTGACCGCCTTGACCTGCCCGTACGATAACGCACGCTCGATCGTGAGCACGCCTGCGTCTCGGTCGACATCGCGCCACTCGAGCGCCGACCACTCCGAGGGGCGAAGCCCGGTGTAGGCGGCGACGATCACGAGCGGCCCGTAGACGGGCCCGAGCTCCTCGGCGAGCAGCTCGACCTCGGCGGGCTCGAAGTGCTCGACCTCCTCCCGCTTCGGCTGCGGGTTGCGGCCGGCGAGCTTCGCGGGGTTGCTTCCCATCTGCCCCCAGCGGACCGCGGCCTCGAGTGTCTGGCGGAGCGCCTGCACGATCCCGTACCGGGAGCCTTCGGGGAGCGTCCGCGTCCAGGCTGCGACCTCGGCGACCCGGCGCTCGAGCTCGTCCAGGCGGAGCTCGCCGAAGACGCGGGTCGCGTAGGCGAGCCGGAACCGGAGCACGTCGATCGTCTTCGCGTCCCGGCCGACCGAGTGCGCCTCCAGGTAGCGCTCGACATGCTCCGTGAGCGTCACAGGGGCCGCTGTAGGCGTCTCTCCGCGCATCCGGGGTGTCTCGACGTCGCGGAGCCAAGCGCGGGCCGCCGAACGCGACGAGAAGCCCGCCTTTCGGCGGCGGGCTCCTCCCTCGTCGTAGTAGCGGATCCCGAACCCGGAACTCGTCTTGTAGACCGAGCCGCGCTGGTCAGCTGGCATAATGGACGAACCCCTTTCGGACCATGTACTCGCGAGCGTCCCGTTCGTTACGTGCGAGCGTGTAGACCCACTGACCGCCAACCCGCAGGCTAATGATCGGGATCCCGAACTCGAACTGGTCATCGCACCAGGCGAAACCCCTGGTGAGTTGCGAGCGCGTGAGCCCAGCACGGTCGGCCCATTCAATCCGCGTGAGCGGCGCCGACTCCTCAAGCGCGGCGTAGGCGCGAGTGCCAGCCTCGTACGCGGAAAGTCGTCTAGGCATCGTCTCCTCCCGCGCCCATCTTCGAGATCGCCTCCTGAATCCGAATCCGCTCCGGCAGGTCGTAGCCGGCGAGGTTGTCGTGCCGGGTGTGCTTCACCTTCACGAGACAGTCGCGAGCCATCCTCTCAATCTCCCCCAACTCGTCGATGACGTCGAACAGGAACATGAACAGCCGACCCGCCGTCTCGTCGTCGATCTGAAGGCCCAGGGCGTCAGATACGGCAGCCGCGCGGGAGCACGCCTCGTCGGTCGGCACGCCCTCACGACGCGCTTCCTCGTAAGCCTCTCCGGCGGAGTTCTCCGCGTGCTGGAGCGCACCCTGGAAACACTCCATCTCATTGAAGACGAACCCGAGCACGGCTTCGACACGACGAAGCTCCTCAGGTGTAGGCAACGGGATCTTGCTGACCGTGGTGCTAGGCATTGAAGCCTCCCAGCGCAAATGGCCCCGAGCACGCGCGGTGATAGACGCGCGGCTCAGGGCCAGCGCAACCGTAACGCAGTTCAAGGACGCCGCTATCACTCGGCATGCCCGCACCTTACGCCTCGGACCGGACCGCTGCAAGTCAGTTCACACTGGCCGTCTTGCACTTCCCGCACGTCAGCGCCCCGAGCTTCACTAGGTTCCCGACATAGGCGCCGACCTCGGGGCCACTGATCCCGGCCTCGACGAGCTGCTGCTCGA
>Ga0183260_10002622_pt1 | contig 14777 bp, 10 predicted proteins | sample AntDrymUQ4972206_2_FD_129768 | JGI IMG/M metagenome (GOLD analysis project Ga0183260, IMG submission 129768) | Polar desert sand microbial communities from Dry Valleys, Antarctica - metaG UQ497 (22.06) (version 2) (version 2) | ecosystem: Environmental > Terrestrial > Soil > Desert | place... | reverse complement strand
CGGGCCGGGCCGGGCGGGCCGGGCCGGGCCGGAGCCTGACGGGGCGGGCCGGAGCGGTCAGCGCTCGGAGGCCGGCAGCTCCAGCTGCTGGCACACCGCCCGCCAGACCTGCCGCGGCGGCACCCCGGCGGCGAGGGCCTCGGCGACGGTGCGGCCCGCGAGCTCGGCCAGCACCTGTTGCTGCGCCCACACCTGCGCGTACCCGCTCCCGAGGTGCTCGTCCATCCGCGACCAGAACTCGCTGTGCCTCACCGGGTCAGTATGCGTTCCGCCTCGTCACGCACATCCGGCTGCGAAGCAGGACCACCGGCGGCGCCAAGGCCATCAGCGCCGTCGACCGCCGCCTCATCGCGGAACCCGTGGCGTTGCCACCAGCGTGCCATCGGGGCCGGTGCCCACCAGTTCGCGTCCCCCATCAGCCGCATCGCGGCCGGTACCAGCAGCGCCCGTACGACCGTGGCGTCGACCAGGATCGCCACCAGCATGCCGACACCGATCATCTTGATGAAGGTGATGCCGGAGGTCGAGAACGCGCCGATCACGACTGCGAGCAGCAGCGCGGCGCTGGTGATGATGCCGCCGGTGCGCTGCAGGCCGACCGCGACCGCGGCCGTGTTGTCGTGCGTACGGTCCCACTGCTCACGGATACGCGACAGCAGGAACACCTCGTAGTCCATCGACAGCCCGAACAGGATCGCCAGCATGAGGATCGGCTGGGTGGCATCGAGAGCGCCGAGCGGCGTGAAGCCCAGCGTGCCTGCCAAATTGCCATCCTGGAAGATCCAGGTGACCACCCCGAACGACGCCACCACCGAGATCGCGTTCACCGCGACCGCCTTCACCGGCAGCACCATGGACCCGAACGCCACGAACAGCAGCACCATCATCGCCAGCACCACGACCAGACCCATCCACGGCAGGGTGGCGCCGAGTGAGTCGAGCAGGTCCACCAGCGCCGCCGACTCGCCGCCGACCAGGACGTCGGCGCCCTCCGGCGCAGGGACCGCGCGCAGCTGCTCCACCACTGCGCGGGCCGGCTCGGTCTGCGCCTGGAACGGGTAGACCACCTCAACCACGGCGTCCCCGCCCGCCTGGGCGGGGGTGCGCACGCCGGTCACGTCGCCCACGTCACGAAGCGCGCTCTCGTACGCGGCCAGGTCGGATCGGTCCACGCCGGAGACGAAAAGCCGGGCGAGTGAGCCGTCCTGGCCGGCGAAGTCGCTGTCGACCCGCTCGGCGACCGTGCGGCTCTCGGTGCCCTCGGGGAGGACCCGGTGGTCGACCCCGGTCCACTCCACCCGCAGGAAGGGCAACCCGATCGCGAGCAGACCGAGCACGCTGACGGTCAGCACCGCCACCGGCCGCCGCATCACCGCGCGCGCGATCCGTGCCCACGCGCCGTGCTCGGCGCCACCCCCGCCCGGCACCCGGCGGTTCAAGAGCGGCACTCGTCCCCAGTCGACCCGAGGGCCAAGGACGGCGAGCAGCGCCGGGAGCAGGGTGAGCGCGGTCACCATCGCGACCAGGACCGCCGCCATCCCCCCGAACCCCATCGAGCGCAGGAAGACCTGTGGGAACAGCAGCAACGACGCGAGCGCGACGGCGACGGTGAGCCCGGAGAAGGCGACTGTGCGGCCGGCGGTCGCCATCGTCGCGGCGATCGCGTCGGCGGTGCTGCGCCCACGCGCCAGCTCCTCCCGGAACCGGCTGACGACGAACAACGCATAGTCGATCGCCAGGCCGAGACCCAGCAGCGTGATGACGTTGATCGCGAAGATCGACACGTCGGTGAACTCGGTGAGCAGACGCAGCATCGTGAAGGCGCCGAGGATCGCGATCCCGCCGATGAGCACCGGTAGCAGCGCCGACGCGAGGCTGCCGAAGATCAGCAGGCTGAGCAGCAGCACGACCGGCAGCGTGATCGACTCGGCGCGAGCGATGTCGGCCTCGACCTGCTCCCCCACGTCGCTGAAGACCGCCGCCGACCCACCCACCTGCTCGTCCAGGCCGGCAGCGTCCAGCGAGCCCTCGATGTGCTCGTACGCCTCGGCGCGCTCGGCGTCGTCATCGCCGCGCAGCGTGATCGCGACCAGCGCCGAGCGGCCGTCGTCGGACACCAGACCAGCACCGCCGACGGCCCACGGGGTGGCCACGGCGGCGACGCTCTCGCCCGGCAGCGCCTCGATCACATCGGTCACGGCCCGCCGAGCCGCCGGGTCAGCGACATCGGTGGTGCCGGAGTAGAGCACCAGCACGTCGGCATCGGTGCGGCTGAACGACTCGGTGATCCGCGCCTGCGCCCGGGCCGACTCACTGTCCGGGTCCTCGAACCCCCCGTCGGTCAGGGCGCCGAATACCCCGGTACCGAACATCGCGGCGGCCGCTATGACCAGCGTCGCCAGCCCCAGCACGGCCCAGCGCCGCCTGGCCACGAACCGACCCCATCGTTGCATCACGGCCACCTCTGTTAACGCTCGTCGCGATAGTGAACAGTGTTCACTGTAAACGGTGTTCACTATGCTGTCGAGCATGGCCGCTGTCAAGACCGCTACGCCGACGGATGGCGACCCCGTTGCGGGCTCCCCCACCCGCCGCGAGCGGGTGCATGCCCAGACCCGGGACGAGATCCTCCGGGCCGCGCAGGCACTGGTCGCCGACGGGGAGGAGCTGACCCTGCGGGCAGTGGCCCGGGCGGTCGGCATGACCGCACCTGCCCTGTACCGCTACGCCGACAGCCTCGACGACCTGCTCGACCTGCTCGGCGGCAGCCTGTACGACGAGCTGGTCGCCCACCTCGTACGGGCCCGCGACGCGCAGGCCGAGGACGACCTGCCCGCGCGGCTGATGTCGATGGCTTGGGCGTTCCGCGGCTGGGCGCTGGAGCACCGGCACGAGTACGGCCTGCTGTTCGCCAACCCGCTGAACAGCGAACGGCTGCACGATCCCGCCACCGTGGGCGGGTGCACGCACGAGGCGGGGAAGCGCTTCGGCGCGGTCTTCGCAGAGGTGTTCGCCGCGATGTGGCACACCGGCGTGATCCGGCCACCCGACCTGTCCGGCATCAGCCCAGAGCTTCTGCGCCAGCTCGACGAGGCCGACGAGCCGATGGCCGGGCTGCCGCTCGAGGTCCGCTACCTGTACGTCCGGTCCTGGGCGCGGCTGTACGGCACGGTCACCCTGGAGGCCTTCGGCCACCTGCACTGGGCGATGGCCGACACGTCGACGCTGTTCGAGTCGATGCTCGCCGACTGCGCCGCGGAACTGGGCCTGCCCGCTCCGCCCGTCTGACGACCCTGTCGGGGCAAAGTCAGCGGAGCAGGAGCGTGCCGAAGCGGCGGGACGCGACCAGCAGCCCGACACTGCCCATGACCAGGAGGTAGGCCACCGCCAGCAGCATCTCGGTGCCCATTGCTCCGGTGGTGAGCCCGCGGCACAGCACAACGCCGTGGTAGAGCGGAGTGGCCTGCACGAGCCACTCCGCACCGTCGGGGTAGCGCTCCAGCGGAAAGAATGTGGCCGAGAACAAGAACATCGGCAGCACCGCCAGCGTGATGAAGTCGAAGTCCTGCCACGACCGCATCCAGGTGGTCAACGCCATGCCCGCGCCGGCGAACGCGTACCCGATGACGACGGCGGCCGGCGCGGCGAGCAGCGTCCACCACGAGCGCGTCAGGCCGAGCGACGCCATGACGACCACGAACATGCAGGCGTACAGCCCGCCGCGCAGCAACGACCACACCAGCTCGCCGACGACGACGTCGACCGGTCGCAACGGTGTCGCCAGCACCGAGTCGTAGAACTTCTCGTACTTGAGCTTGAAGAAGACCCCGAACGTGGCGTCGAACAGCGAGCCGTTCATCGCGGAGGCGGCAAGCATGGCCGGGGCCACGAACTCGGTGTAGGAGACCACGTCGCCACCGATCCTGAACTCGCCGACCAGCTGCTCGATCCCGATGCCGATCGACAGCAGGTACAGCAACGGCTCCAGGAAACCGGTCAGGAACACCACCCACTCACGGCGGTAGACCAGGTAGTTGCGGGCGATCAGGTGCCTCGCCGCGAACCCGACGGCGACGGCTCAGCCCTCCAACCGGCGAGCGAGCATCCGGTCGGCAAGCACGAAGCCGCCGACGCACCACACCCCGAGGTAGCCGACGTGGCCGAGGTCGCCCAGCAGCTCGGGGGTCCCGAGCACGAGTCCACGCACCAGCTCCACCCCGTGGTACAGCGGCATCAGCCGTGCCAGCCACTCCAGCGCGTCGGGCAGCTGCGAGACCGGGAAGAACGCGCCCGAGAACAAGAACATGGGCACCACGCCCACGCGGTACAGCAGCATGAAGCCGGTCTCGCGGTCGAGCCACGCGGCGTACGCGAAGCACGGGGTGGCGTGTGCGAGCCCGACCAGCACCGCCGCCGGTACGGCCAGCACCGCCCAGGGCAGCACGACGATCCCGAACAGTGCCAGCACCAGCCAGAACACCGCCGCGGTGAGCGTGAGCCGGGCGGTGACGAGGCCGAGGTTGCCGATCAGGATGTCGCGCACCCGCAGCGGGGTGGCGATCATCGCGTAGTAAGTCTTGTCCCAACGGATCGCGCCCATCACCGGCCAGGTCGAGGCACCCACGGCGTTCTGCATGGCCGCGGTCGCGAGCAGGCCTGGGGCGATGAAGTCGAGGTAGTCGGCACCGCCCAGCGACGCGGTCGCACCGCCGTCGTCGACGTACGAACCCAGGCCCACCCCCATCGCCAGCAGGTACAGCACCGGCAGCACGAAATTGGTGATCGCGCTGCCCCGCCACGTTCGGCGCCAGCGTGCGCGCCAGTGGTCGAGCTGGCGCCACACCAGCCCGTTCCGAGCGGGAGGCGGATGCGTGAGTGCCATCAGGGCGCCATTCGGTCAGTCCGCCAGCGAGCGGCCGGTGAGGCGCAGGAAGACGTCTTCCAGCGTGCTGCGGCGCACCAACGTGCTACGCGGCTGCAGTCCCAGCTCGTGCACCCCACGTACGACCTGCTCGCCGTCCCGGGCGTAGACCAGGACCCGGTCGGGCAGCGCCTCGACCCGCTCGCCGAGCTCCTCGAGGCGGTGGGCCAGCTGCTCGTGGTCGTCGTCGACCCCGAACCGCAGCTCACACACCTCGCGGCTGGAGTGGTCCCGGATCAGCTCGACCGGTGAGCCCTCGGCGACGATCACCCCCTCGTCGATGACCATCAGCCGGTCGCACAGCTGCTCGGCCTCGTCCATGTAGTGGGTGGTGAGCAGCAACGTGGTCCCGCCCTGCTTGAGCCGGAACAGCCGATCCCACAGCAGGTGCCGGGCTTGCGGGTCGAGGCCGGTGGTCGGCTCGTCCAGCATGAGCAGCTCGGGGTTGTTGATCAGCGAGCGCGCCACGGTAAGCCGGCGCTTCAGCCCGCCGGACAGCTCCTCGACCCGCGCTGCTGACTTGTCAGTCAGCTGGACGAACGCGAGCAGCTCGTCTGCGCGCTTGGCGACCTCGGGACGGGCCAAGCCGAAGAAGCGCCCGTACACGAGCAGGTTCTCGCGCACGGTGAGCTCGGAGTCGAGGGTGTTCTCCTGCGGGCACACCCCTATCCGGGAGCGGATCTCGGGCCCGTCGGTCGCCGGGTCGAGCCCCAGCACCCGCAGCGACCCCGAGCTCGCCGTCGACACCGCGGCGATCATCCGCATCGTCGAGGACTTGCCGGCCCCGTTCGGGCCGAGAAAGCCGAATGCCTCACCCTGCCGCACCGTCACGTCGATACCCCGCACCGCCTCGACCGTGCCGTACGACTTGCGTAGTCCCCGAGCCTCTACCAGGGCCTGCATCGGCGCCTCCCCCGACCGGACCGGAGTCTCGGCGGGGGAGCTCGCGGGTCGGGTCATCCGGCCAGCCTAGGCAGCCGCGCCACGCGCACCCGCGGTCGATGCGTGCAGGGTCCGTAGGCGTTGGTGGCGACGCCCGATCGTCAGTCTTGACGACGCCCCACCGACCCCTTCGGTGTGGGAGAATTCGGACTTCCGCTCGGTGGGTCACGGGGTCGTCCCGGTGCCGTTGCGGTCCGGGGGGATTGTCAGACGCAGTCATGGGCGCAGTGAAAGAGCACACCGGAAACGGGAGCAGGGGTGCGTGGGACGCACCCGGCTCCTGGCACGCGCGCGACCTCGAGGACTTCGACGCCTTCGTCCGGGCCAGGCTGCCCGACCTGCAGCGCTTCGGGCGGGTGCTGACCGGCAGCGGTGACGCGGCCGCCGACCTGGTGCAGGACGCGCTCGAGCGGACCCTCCTGGCCTGGCCGCGCCTGAACGAGCGTGACGATCCGGTGGCGTACGTCCGGCGCGTGATGGTGAACCGCAACATCAGCATTTGGCGACGGCTGCGGCGCGAGACGGTCACCGAGGCACCACCCGACCACGGCCACCGCGACCAGCATCGCGACAGTGACCTGTGGCAGGCGGTGCGGGCACTCCCGGCGCGCCAGCGCGCGGTCCTCGCGCTGCGCTATTACGAGGACCTGTCCGAGGCCGAGATCGCGCGGGTCCTCGGCTGCTCGCCGGGCACGGTCAAGAGTCAGGCCTCGAAGGCGATGAGCAAGCTTCGTGCCGAGCTCGCGGTGCCGGTGGGCGGGGGCCAGCGCCCGGTGAACCAGCCGACCAACCACCCGACCAGCCAGCCGACCAGCTCCGCTGACTCTGCATGAGCACGATCGACGACCGGCTCCGTACGGCATTTGGTCATGGCGCCGACGGCCCAGACACCGACGGCGCGGCTCTGCTGGACCGGGTGCACCGCGGTGGCCGCCGCCGGCGAGCTCGTCGCATCGCCGGTCTCGCCGCGGTCGCCACCGGATCGGTCGCGGTGGTTGCGGCCCGCGAGCGGGCGTTGCGGCGAGCGACGGCGGCGGCGGCGGCTGGGGTCAGGTCCAGGTCCCCTGACCGCCCGACCCGAGGGGATCTTCCGACCGCCGGGCCGCCCACGCAGCCAGACGGTCGGAAGATCCGGGGGGTGTAAACGCCGAGCCCAGCCTCGCAGCGGCGAGTGGCGCAATCACGCTGGCTGGACGCAGCGAAACGTACCGTCTTGCGCCCCTCGGCGATCTACCGGCACGAACCGGACGTAGCCGAGAGGGCGGTGTCGGTGCGATCGGGGACACTGGCGCCGTGCCCCACCGCCCCCTGGACCCTGACGAGGTGCTCGGCCGCTTCTCGGCGGTCACCCGCAGCTGGTTCACCGGCTCGTTCGCGGCGCCGACCCCGGCCCAGGTCGGTGCCTGGGACGCCATCGGGTCCGGGGAGCACGCGCTGGTGGTCGCTCCTACCGGCTCGGGCAAGACCCTCGCCGCCTTCCTGCACGCGCTCGACCGGCTGAGCACCGACGGCGCGGCTCCCGAGGCCGATCGTGAGCACCGCTGCCGGGTGCTGTACGTCTCGCCGCTCAAGGCATTGGCAGTCGACGTCGAACGCAACCTGCGCGCCCCCCTCACCGGGATGCGGCACGCCGCCGCCCGGCTCGGGCTGGTCGCCCCCGACATCAGGGTCGGCACCCGTACCGGTGACACGCCCGCCGACGAGCGGCGCCGCCTGGTCACCTCGCCTCCCGACATCTTGATCACCACACCCGAGTCGCTGTTCCTGGTGCTCACGTCGCGGGCCCGCGAGTCCCTGCGCGGGGTGCGTACGGTCATCGTCGACGAGGTGCACGCGGTCGCCGGCACCAAGCGCGGCGCGCACCTGGCGCTGTCGCTGGAGCGGCTCGACGCCCTGCTCGACCGGCCGGCCCAGCGGGTCGGCCTGTCGGCCACGGTGCGGCCCACCGGCGAGGTCGCCCGCTTCCTCGGCGGCGCGGCGCCGTGCCACGTCGTGCAGCCGGCGAGCGACAAGCATCTGGACATCCGGGTCGTCGTCCCGGTGCCCGACATGGGCGAGCTGGGCACCACCAGCACCCCGGACGCCTCCACCAGCGGCGGCGCACCCCCCGGCGGTGCGCCGCCGGTCACCTCGATCTGGCCGCACGTCGAGGAGCGGATCGCCGATCTGATCAGCGAGCACCGTTCCACGATCGTGTTCGCCAACTCGCGCCGGCTCGCGGAGCGGCTCACCGCCCGGCTAAACGAGATCGCCGCCGACCGGGCGGACACCGAGGCAGACGTCGCCGACGGGGTCCCGGCCCAGCTGATGGGCCAGGCCGGGCAGACGCACGGGGCAACGCCACTGCTGGCGCGCGCCCACCACGGCTCGGTCAGCAAGGAGCAGCGCGCCCTGATCGAGGAGGATCTCAAGTCCGGCCGGCTGCCGTGCGTGGTCGCGACGAGCAGCCTCGAGCTGGGTATCGACATGGGCGCGGTCGACCTCGTGGTCCAGGTGGAGGCTCCGCCGTCGGTGGCCAGCGGGCTGCAGCGGATCGGCCGCTCCGGCCACCACGTCGGCGAGGTGTCGCGCGGCGTGCTGTTCCCCAACCACCGGGCCGACCTCGTCCAGGCGGCGGTCACCGTGGAGCGGATGCGCAGCGGAGCGATCGAGGCGCTGCGGATGCCGCAGAACCCGCTCGACGTGCTCGCCCAGCAGGTGGTGGCGATGGCGGCGCTCGACGAGCTGGCGGTCGACGACGTCTACACCCTCGTGCGGCGGGCCGCTCCGTTCGCGGCCCTGCCCCGGTCGGCGTACGACGCGACCCTCGACCTGCTCGCCGGTCGGTACCCGTCGGAAGAGTTCGCCGAGCTGCGACCGCGGATCGTGTGGGACCGAGTCGCCGGGCTGCTCACCGGCCGACCCGGCGCTCAGCGGCTCGCAGTCACCTCCGGCGGCACCATCCCCGACCGTGGGCTGTACGGCGTGTTCCTCGTCGGCGCCGAGGGCGCCGCCCGCCGGGTCGGCGAGCTGGACGAGGAGATGGTGTACGAGTCGCGGGTCGGCGACGTGTTCGCGCTCGGCGCCACCAGCTGGCGGATCGAGGACATCACCCATGACCGGGTGCTCGTCTCCCCTGCGCCCGGCGTGCCGGGACGGCTTCCGTTCTGGAAGGGCGACGCGCCGGGTCGCCCCGCCGAACTCGGCGCCGCCCTTGGCGGCTTCGTCCGCGAGCTGTCCGCGGTCGCACCCGAAACCGCCGTCGAACGCTGCCGTGCAGCCGGGCTGGACGCCTGGGCGGCCGACAACCTGGTCGGCTTCCTCTCCGAGCAGCGGGAGGCGACCGGCCACGTGCCACACGACCGGCTGCTGGTGGTAGAGCGGTTCCGCGACGAGCTGGGCGACTGGCGGGTGGTGCTGCACTCCCCATACGGGATGCCCGTGCACGCGCCGTGGGCACTGGCGGTCGGGGCCCGGCTGCGGGAGCGGCTCGGCGTCGACGGGCAGGCGATGGCCGACGACGACGGCATCGTCGTCCGGGTACCCGAGACCGACGCCGACCCGCCCGGCGCGGAGCTGTTCGTGCTCGACCCGGAGGAGGTCGACCAGCTGGTCACCGACGAGGTGGGTGGCTCCGCGCTGTTCGCGTCCCGCTTCCGCGAGTGCGCCGCGCGCGCCTTGCTGCTGCCCCGGCGTGACCCGCAGCGCCGCAGCCCGCTGTGGCAGCAACGCCAACGCTCCGCTCAGCTGCTCGAGGTTGCCCGCCGGTACCCCAGCTTCCCGATCGTGCTCGAGACGGTCCGCGAGGTGCTACAGGACGTCTACGACGTGCCCGCCCTGGTGGGCTTGCTGCGCGACGTGGCCGCCCGCCGGGTCCGGGTCAGCCAGGTCGACACCGACGTGCCGTCGCCGTACGCCAGGTCGCTGATGTTCGGCTATGTCGCCGCGTTCCTGTACGAGGGGGACAGCCCGCTGGCCGAGCGGCGGGCGGCCGCGTTGTCGCTGGACACCGCGCTGCTGGCCGAGCTGCTCGGGCGGGCCGAGCTGCGCGACCTGCTGGACGAGTCGGTGGTCGTCGACCTCGAGGACGAGCTGCAGCGGCGTACCCCAGACCGGCGGGCCGGCAGCCTCGAGCAGGCGGCCGACCTGCTCCGGCTGGTCGGCCCGCTGACGGCGGCCGAGGTGGCCGAGCGGTCGGTCCCGGACGCCCCGGTCGGCGACTGGCTGCGGGCACTGGCCGGCGCCCGCCGGGCGGTCGAGGTGGTCATCGGCGGCACCGGCTGGTGGGCGGCGGTCGAGGATGTCAGCCGGCTGCGCGACGCGCTCGGCGTGCCGGTGCCGCCGGGGGTCCCGGACGCGTTCACCGAGCCGGTCGACGACCCGCTGGGCGACCTGGTCTCGCGCTACGCCCGCTGCCACGGCCCGTTCCGGGTCGACGAGGTCGCGGCTCGCTGGCGGCTCGGTCCGGCGGTGGTGCTCGACACGCTGCGGCGGTTGGGTGCGGCCGGCCGGGTGGTCGAGGGCGAGTTCCGGCCTGGCGGGCACGGCAGCGAGTGGTGCGACGCCGAGGTGCTGCGCCGGCTGCGCCGCCGCTCGCTGGCTGCGCTGCGGGCCGAGGTCGAGCCGGTCGACCCGGTCGCGCTGGGCCGCTTCCTGCCAGGCTGGCAGCACGTCGGCGGCCGGCTCCGCGGGGTAGGCGGGGTGCTGAGCGTGGTCGAGCAGCTGGCCGGCTGCGCGATCCCCGCCTCCGCGCTGGAGCCGCTGGTCCTGCGCGCCCGGGTGATGGACTACCAGCCCGCGATGCTCGACGAGCTCACCGCGGCCGGCGAGGTGGTGTGGGCGGGCGCTGGCAGCCTGCCCGGCTCGGACGGCTGGGTGGGCCTGCACCTGGCCGACACTGCGCCGCTGACCTTGACCGACCCGACCCCGCTCGACGAGCTCGGAGAACTGCCCGCCCGGGTCGCTGCCGCGCTGGCCGGCGGCGGCGCGTACTTCTTCCGGCAGCTGTCCGACGCGGTCGGCCAGATCGACACTGGCCTGGTCGACGATGGCGACCTGCACACCGCGCTGTGGGACCTGGTGTGGGCAGGCCTCGTCGCCGGCGACACCCTGGCGCCGCTGCGGACGCTGGTGCAGGGTGGCCGGGGCGCGCACCGCACCCGCCGGTCGGCCCCGCGCGCTCGCTACGGCACGAGCGGGCGGCCCGGCCGCCCCGCACTGCCGACCCGCACCGGGCCGCCGACGGCGGCCGGGCGCTGGTCGCTGCTGCCCGCTCGGGATCCAGACCCGACCCTGCGCACGCACGCGGCCGCCGAGCTGCTGCTCGACCGGCACGGCGTTGTCACCCGGGGGGCGGTGGTGAGCGAGCGCATCCCCGGCGGCTTCGCCGGCGTCTACAAGGTGCTGTCGGCCTTCGAGGAGTCCGGCCGCTGCCGCCGTGGCTACTTCGTCGGCACTTTGGGCGCCGCCCAGTTCGCCACCGCGGGGGCGGTTGACCGGCTCCGCGGCGAGACCGAGCCGCGCCGTACGGACGCGCTGACCCTCGCGGCCACCGACCCCGCGAACCCGTATGGCGCCGCCCTGGGCTGGCCCGAGCGCACCCAGGTCGAGGATGTGTCCTCGGGTCACCGCCCGGGCCGAAAAGCGGGCGCCCTGGTGGTGCTGGTCGGTGGCGCTCTGGTCCTCTACGTCGAGCGCGGCGGCCGTACGTTGCTCACCTTCACCGACGACGAGGACCTGCTCACCCCGGCGGTGGACGCCCTCGCCCTGTCGGTGCGCGACGGCGTGCTCGGCCGGCTGACCGTCGAACGCGCCGACGGCGCGCGAGTGCACGGCACCCCGCTGGGCCTGGCCCTGGAGCACGCCGGTTTCGCCGCCACCCCCCGCGGCCTGCGACTGCGAGCCTGAGCCGCGGGCGGCGTCCTCGCCTACCATCGTGACCTCATCGAGCGGGAGAGCGCAGTGGATCGTCCGACGCCGACTGAGCCCGATCTCCTAGCGCGCGTCCTGCACGAGGCTCGCCGGTGCGGCGGCGCGTGGGCCGAGGTGTACGTCGACGACCGGGTCACCGAGACGGTCCGCCTGGACGGCGGCGGTGTCAGCGAGATCCGGAGCGACCGCGACCTGGGCGTCGGGGTACGGGTGGTCGGTGCCGGCGGCCGGTCGGGCTTCGCCTACACCAACGTCCTCACCGACGTCTCGCTGATGGAGGCCGCGCGGGCGGCTGCTGTAGCGAGCGGCAGCCAACCCGGCGCCGCAGGTGTTTCACAAGTCGACCTGCGCGAGCGCGCGGCACGGTCGACCCAGTGGGCGGCCCGTCCCGCCGACCGGACCGAGGCAGCGGTGAAGGTCGACCTGCTCCGCACCGTCGATGCGGCTGCCAGGAGCCACGACCCGGCGGTGCGTGGCGTCACCGCGACCCATGTCGACGTCACCCAGCAGGTGGTGGTGGCCACCTCCGACGGCGCGCTGTGCAGGGACCAGCGAGTGCGGACCCGGGTCACCTGCCGGGTGACAGCGCGCCGCGACGGGCCATTGCAGACCGGCTTCGCAGGACCCGGCGCCGGCTGTGGCATGGAGCTGTACGAGCGGCACCCACCCGAAGCCATCGGGGAGCGAGCGGCCCGACGGGCGCTGCACGCGCTGGCCGGGACCGACCCCCCGACCGGACCGATGCCGGTGGTGCTCGGCCCGGCCGCCGGCGGGCTGCTGCTGCACGAGGCCTGCGGCCACGGCCTCGAAGGCGACGGCCTGACCCGCGACAGCAGCATCTACGCACGGACCGCGGGCTCCCCGGTTGCCAGTCAGCTGGTGACCGCCGTCGACGACCCCACCCTTGCGCAGGCGTACGGCTCGTACGCGATCGACGACGCAGCCACGCCCGCTGCGGCCACAGTTCTGCTCGACGCGGGGCTGCAGGTGGGCGCCCTCACCGATGCCGGAACGGCCGGGCTGCTGGGCCGACCGGTCAGCGCGAACGCGCGCCGCGAGTCCTACGCCCACCCGCCGACCACGCGGATGAGCAACACCTACGTCGCGCCCGGCACAGACGATCCGGGCGAGATCATCGCCGGCATACCGCGTGGCGTCTACGTGGTGACGCTGCGCGGCGGTGACGTCGACGTGACGGCGGGAGAGTTCGCATTCAGCGCGGGCGAGGCTTTCGTGATCGAGGACGGCGAGGTCACCCGACCGTTGGCAGGTCTTACCTTGCTCGGCAACTCCAGGAGCGCGCTCGACTCCGTGCGGGCCGTTGGCGACGACCTCGCATTCACTCAGGCTCTTTGCGGCAAGGACAGCCAATGGGTACCAGTGTCGTACGGCAGCCCCACCATGCTGTTGACCGCGTTGACCGTTGCCGGCGGTGCCCGTGGGTGACCTGAGCGACCTCGCCACCTCGGTCCTCGACTTCGCCTCCGCCGGTGAGGAGCTAGAGGTCTACGCCGTCCACACCGTCGCGACCACCGTGCAGGCGGGCGCCGGGGCGACGATCCGGCTGGTGGACTGCGCCGAGACCAGGGGCATCGGGATCCGGCTGTTCCACGACCAGCGGGTGGGGTACGCCTCCACCGGCGACCTGCGCCGGGAAGCCTTGGAGGCCTCGGTCGCTCGCGCCCGGGCCAACGCCCGCGCCAGCGACCCCGACCCACCCAACCTGCCGCCCGACCCGCAACCGGCGCCGCTGATAGGCGGGCCAAGCAGGCCACCGTCTCCCAGACCACTGGCCGACAAGATCGCGCTGGTGGCCGAGGTCACGGCCGCTGCGGAGGCCATCGACCCCCGCGTGACAGCGATTGATACCGCCGAGTACCACGACGAACGTCGCGACATCGTGGTCGCGTCCACCCGAGGAGTTCGGGCACAGCACGAGCTAAGTTGGTGCACGGTCTGGGTTGAGACACTCGGCGACCACCCCGCCGGGCGGGCCAGTGATCTTGGCTACTGGGCTGGGCTCGACCCGGGCACCGTCGACCCCGAAGCGCTCGCCCGCGAGGCGGTCAGCCGGACCGTGCGGCTGCTGGGCGAGCCACGGCGCCGCCCACCCGACCTCCCGGTACTGCTGGACTACACCGTGGTGGGCGACCTGCTGGCCGCAGTCGGCCGAGCGTGCACCGGCGGTGCGCTGGGAAACCGCCGGAGCCCGTTCGCCGGCTGGCACGGCACGCCGGTCGCTTCTCCGACGGTGACGCTGATCGACGACGGCACACAGAGGAGTGGACCGTACGACGACGAGGGCACCCCCCGCCGCCGCACCGAGTTGATCACCGGTGGTGTGCTCACGGGTGCGCTGCACAGCACAGCCACCGCGCACGCCATGGGCGACGGTTCGTCGTCGACAGGCAACGCTCGCCGGCTGACGCACAGATCCGCTCCACGGGCGGCCCCCGCAGACCTACAGCTGGAGCCGACCAGTCACCACGACCAAATGCTGATAAACATCGGCGATGCGGTGGTCGTCCAGCAACTGACCGGTGCCGGGTCAGGGATCAACCCGGTCACCGGTCGGATCAACGTCGGTGCCGTCGGCTGGCTGCTGCGAGACGGCCAGCCTGTCGGACCGGTGCCGACTACCTCGTTGACGACCGACCTCCTGGCGTTCCTGCAGACGGTCACCCACGTCGCCGACGACGGCCGACCGGTGCCGGAGCACCCGGTGACCGCGGCAACCCTGGCCTGTGACCCCGAGCTTCTGTCCTGACGGGGCGGATGCTCGGGTGGGCTCGGGCTAGCGCCGCAGCAGCCCGTCGGGAGCGGCTTGGCTGGCGCCACACCGGAAAACTAACGACGCCCGTGGCACTCGACTTCCTCGTCGTCACCGACCTTTCGACTCAATACCTGCTTGCCCGGTGGCCCTCGACGTCCTCGTCGTCGCCGGACGCCTCCGCATCAGCGGTGCGGCTGCGCTTGTGGCCCTCGACGTCCTCGTCGTCGCCGG
>Ga0183260_10002621_pt1 | contig 14781 bp, 17 predicted proteins | sample AntDrymUQ4972206_2_FD_129768 | JGI IMG/M metagenome (GOLD analysis project Ga0183260, IMG submission 129768) | Polar desert sand microbial communities from Dry Valleys, Antarctica - metaG UQ497 (22.06) (version 2) (version 2) | ecosystem: Environmental > Terrestrial > Soil > Desert | place... | reverse complement strand
TACGGCAAGGCCAACGAGGTGCCCGTAGCGATCCAGAAGGGCGTCGAGCGCGCCCGCCGCGACCTCTACGAGGTGCCGATGCACGGCTTCACGATCACCCATCACGTGACCGGCATCCATTCGGCCTCGCGCGTCCTGCTCAAGCCGGCCTCCCCCGGTACCGGGGTGATCGCCGGGGGCGGCGTGCGAGCGGTGCTCGAGCTCGCCGGCATTCACGACGTGCTGTCCAAGTCGCTGGGCAGCCAGAACCCGATCAACCTCGTGAAGGCCACGATGGCCGGGCTCAAGGCGTTGCGACGCCCCGAGGAGGTGGCCGAGCTGCGCGGCCTCACGGTGGCGCAAGTGCTGGGCCTGGACGACGGTAACTTCAAGCCGAACGGCACGGTCTCCGCCGAGCCGCAGCCCGAGGTGGAGACCGTCTGATGGCCGCCTCCAAGCTCACGATCACCCAGGTGCGCTCCTCCAACGGCTCCTCCAAGCGCCAGCTCGCCACATTGCGCACGCTCGGTGTGGGTCGCATCGGCAAGAGCGCTGAGCGCACCGAGAACGAAGCGGTGCGCGGGCAGATTCACTCGGTCGCCCACCTCTTGGAGGTGAAGTGATGGCGAGTGAGCTGAAGGGGCTGCACAACCTCAAGCCCGCCAAGGGCTCCACCCACCGGCGCAAGCGCGTCGGCAGGGGTGAGGGCTCGGGCATGGGCAAGACCTCCGGCCGCGGCCACAAGGGCGCAGGCTCACGCGCGGGCGCCAAGCGCAAGTCCAACTTCGAGGGCGGGCAGATGCCCATCCACAAGCGCATGCGCAAGCTCAAGGGCCCGAACATGAAGAAGTCGATGCCCTTCGAGATGTTCCGCACCGCCACCCAGCCCGTGAACCTGGACGACCTCGATAAGCGCTTCGAGAAGGGCGCCGAGGTCACTCCCCAAGCGCTGTCGCAGGCCGGTCTGGCCACGCGCCGCGACGTGCGGGTGAAGGTGCTCGGCCGGGGCGAGCTGTCAAAGGCGCTCACCGTTCACGCCCACGCCTTCTCCGCCACCGCGCGCGAGAAGATCGAGGCGGCTGGCGGCACCGCGCAAGTCCTAGAGGACTAGAAGCATGTTCAAGACGCTGGTCAACTCACTCCGGATTCCCGACATCCGGAAGAAGCTGCTCTTCGCCGCGGCCATGCTCGCGCTCTACCGCCTCGGTGCGCACATCCCCGCGCCCGGCGTCAACGTGGATGCCGTCGAGCGTCTACAGGAGACGTTCAGCGGCGGCGGCGCGTTGGGCCTGCTCAATCTCTTCTCCGGCGGCTCCCTGCAGCGCTTCGCGATCTTCGCGCTGGGGATCATGCCCTACATAACCGCCTCGATCATCCTGCAGCTGATGCAGGTGGTGGTGCCCTCGCTCGAGAAGCTGCGCAAGGAGGGGGAGGTCGGCCAGCAGAAGATCACCCAGTACACGCGGTACCTCACCGTGGCCCTGGCCTTCGGCCAGTCGATCGGTTACGTGTTCCTGTTTCGCAGCCAGGCGGGTGGCGAGCAGGTTTTCAACAGCTTCACCTTCGGCCGCGTGTTCGTGGTGATCGTCACGCTCACGGCCGGCTGTGTGCTCGTCATGTGGCTGGGCGAGCTGATCACCCAGCGCGGCATCGGCAACGGGATCTCGCTGATGATCTTCGCCAGCATCGCGTCGGGCCTGCCCAACGGCATCAGCACCTGGTGGGAGAGCGGCGATCAGGTGTTCAAGGTGATGATGCCCTTCCTGGCGCTGCTTGTGATCGTGGCCGTGGTGTTCGTGCAGGAGGGCCAGCGGCGGATTCCCGTGCAGTACGCCAAGAGGGTGGTCGGACGACGGATGTCCGGCGGCGGCTCCACCTATCTGCCGCTGCGCGTGAACATGGCCGGCGTGATCCCCGTGATCTTCGCCGCCTCGCTGATGGCGTTCCCGCCCACGGTCGGACAGGTCTCCGACGCCGGCTGGGCGCGCGACTTCTCGGCCTTCTTCAACTACCAGAGCGCCCCCTACATCCTGGGCGAATCGATCCTGATCATCCTCTTCACCTACTTCTACACGGCGGTCACGTTCAACCCGGTGGAGCAGGCCGACAACCTCAAGAAGTACGGCGGGTTCGTGCCCGGCGTGCGTCCCGGACGGCCCACGGCGGAGTACCTGGATCGCATCCTGGCCCGGCTCACCTTCCCCGGAGCGCTCTACCTCGCGGCGGTGGCGGCCCTGCCCACGCTGCTGCTCGCGGGCACGTCCACCCAGATCGCCTTCGGCGGCACGTCGCTGCTGATCGTGGTGGGTGTGGCGCTGGACACCATGAAGCAGCTCGAGGCCCAGATGATGATGCGCAACTACGAGGGCTTCCTCAAGTAGCAGTCCGGCGTGGAGGCAGTAGCCTCTCGCCCTTCGTGAGCGAGCTCAATCTCATCCTGCTCGGCCCCCCCGGCGCTGGCAAGGGCACCCAGGCCGCCCGCCTCAAGGAGGACTTCGACCTCCCCTACTACGCCACCGGCGACATCCTGCGCGCCGCGGTGAAGGAGGAGTCTGAGCTCGGGAGGGAGGCCAAGCAGTACATGGACAGGGGTGACCTCGTGCCCGACGAGCTGATCACCCGCGTGATCGCCGAGCGGGTGGACTCCGACGAGGCGCGCGACGGCTTCCTGCTGGATGGCTTTCCCCGCACGGTCACCCAGGCCGAGTCGCTCGAGGAGGCCCTCGCCGGGCTCGGGCGGCGGCTCACCGCCACGTTGCTGATCGACGCCCCCGACGAGCTGGTCATCAAACGGCTTTCGGGGCGCCGCGTGTGTCGCGACAACGGCCACACCTACCACGTGGACTTCGACCCTCCCAAGAACGACGGCTTCTGCGACCAGGACGGCTCCCAGCTCGTGCAGCGCGATGACGACAAGCTCGAGACGGTCAAGCACCGTCTCGAGGTGTTCCACGACCAGACCAAGCCGCTCGTGGAGCGCTACGAGGGGGAGGGAGTGCTGCGTCGCTTCGACGGCACCCGATCTCCCGACGAGGTAAGCGGCCACATACGCGCGACGCTTGCAACACTGAAGCTGGAAGAGGAGCTCTGATCCAGCCGAAGTGATCATCAAGAAGTCGCCTGAGGAGATCGAGAAGATCGCGGCGTCCGGGCGTGTGCTGGCCCGCTGCCACCGCCTGCTTCGCTCGAAGGCCCGCCCGGGCGCCACCACCGGCGATCTGGACGAGGCGGCCGAACGCTTCATCCGCTCGCAGGGCGGCGAGCCGGTGTTCAAGGGCTACAAGGGCTTCCCCGGATCCATCTGCGCCTCGCCCAACTCGATGGTGGTCCACGGAATTCCGGGCGATTACGCCCTCAGCCGCGGCGACGTCCTGGCCGTGGACATCGGCGTGGAGCTGGACGGCTGGGTTTCCGATGCTGCCGTGACCCTGCCCATAGGGCCCGTGAGCGACGTGGCTCGGGAGCTGCTGAGCACCACGCGGGCGTCGCTCTATGAGGGCGTGGCCGAGGCCCGGGTGGGCAACCGCCTCGGAGATGTCTCCGCGGCGATCCAGCGGAGGGTGGAGGCTGACGGCTTCGCCGTGATCCGCTCGCTGGTGGGCCACGGTGTGGGGCGCGACATGCATGAGGATCCGCAGATCCCGAACTTCGGCCGGCCCGGCACCGGCCCGGTGCTCGAGGAGGGCATGGTGCTCGCCATAGAGCCGATGGTCAATGCCGGTGGTCATGAGGTGCGGATGGGAAGCGACGGCTGGGCGGTCTACTCCGCCGACGGCTCGCTCGCGGCGCACTTCGAGCACACCGTGGCGATCACCGCACAGGGCCCTCGGATCATGACTCCGTGGGACGACGATCAGCCCGCTTCCGCGGAGGCGGGCGAGCCGGCCGGCGCGGCCCGGGCCTGACCCGACACGCCAGGGGAGAGGGATCGTGGCGCAGCCGGCCGAGCCGGCTGCTTCGCAGACTGCCTGCTAATCTGTCCCGTTGGCGCGCAGCCGTCTCCTGGGCTGGGCGCCGCTTCTCTCTATAGGAAGGTCAGATCACGAGCCATGAAGGTCCGCGCCTCGGTCAAGCCCATGTGCGAAAAGTGCAAGGTCATCCGTCGTAACGGTGCCGTTCTCGTGATCTGCCAGAACCCACGGCACAAGCAACGACAGGGCTAAATGGCACGAATCTCAGGCATCAACATTCCCCTCAACAAGAGGGCAGAGGTGGGTCTCACCTACATCTACGGCATCGGCCGCTCTCAGGCGCTCACCGCGCTGGGCAAGGCCGGCGTGAACCCCGACACCTACGTCAAGGATCTCACCGACGACGAGGTGCTCAAGCTTCGCGAGGTGATCGACAACGACCTCACGGTCGAGGGCGACCTTCGCCGCGAGCGCTCCACCAACGTAAAGCGCCTTCAGGAGATCGGCGCCTACCGCGGGTTGCGCCACCGCCGCGCACTGCCGGTCAACGGCCAGCGCACCAAGACCAACGGCCGCACCCGCAAGGGTCCGAAGCGCATGCAGGTCGCCGGTAAGAAGAAAGTGACGAAGTAGGCATGGCTGCACAACGGCCAGGCCGCTCGCGCGGACGGCGCAAGCCCAAGAAGAACGTCCCCATCGGGCAGGCGCACATCAAGACCAGCTTCAACAACACGATCGTCTCGCTCACAGACCGCGAGGGCAACGTGATCGCGTGGGAGTCCGCCGGCGGCGCCGGCTTCAAGGGCTCGCGCAAGTCCACCCCCTTCGCCGCCCAGGTGACCGCCGACGCGGCCGCCAAGAAAGGCATGGAGCAGGGGCTGGAGAAGGTCGAGGTGTTCGTGAAGGGCCCGGGCTCGGGCCGCGACACCGCGATCCGCTCACTGCAGGCCGCCGGGCTCGAGGTCACGACCATTCGCGACATCACCCCCCAGGCCCACAACGGCTGCCGCCCCCGCAAGCGCAGGAGGGTCTGAGCATGGCCCGCGATACGAGCCCGCAGTGCAAGCAGTGCCGCCGCGAAGGGGAGAAGCTCTTCCTCAAGGGCCAGCGCTGCCTCACGGACAAGTGCCAGATCGAGCGGCGCAACTACCCGCCGGGCGAGCACGGCCGTGGCCGGTCGCGCCAGTCGGAGTACCGCGTGCAGCTGCGCGAGAAGCAGAAGGCGCGGCGCTACTACGGCGTGCTCGAGAAGCAGTTCCGCAACTACTACGCAAAGGCTTCACGCCAGCCCGGAGTAACCGGCGAGAATCTGCTGCGGCTCTTGGAGGCACGGTTGGACAACGTGCTCGTTCGGCTGGGCTTTGCCGCCTCGCGGCGCCAGGCCCGCCAGCTCATCCGCCACGGCCACTGGGCCGTCAACGGCCGGAGGGTGGACATTCCCTCCTACCAGGTGCGGGCGGACGACGTGATCACGATGAAGGCAAGCTCCAAGGCCGATCCCACGATCCGTGGGGCCACCGAGCTCGTCTCGGTCGTGCCGGCATGGCTCCAGGCCGACCACGACGGGCTCACCGCGAAGGTGCTGCGCCAGCCGGAGCGCGACGAGATCGCCGCGCCCGTGCAGGAGCAGCTCATCGTCGAGCTCTACTCGAAGTAACCCCCGAAGTGCCCGCGGCCAGGTAGGCCTGCGGGTGCTGTTTTCGACGCGAAGGACACCCCAGATGATCGAGTTCCAGACCCCCCAGATCTCCGCCGAGGACGTGCAGGACAACCGCGGCACGTTCACTATCGAGCCGCTCGACCGCGGCTTTGGCTACACCTTCGGCAACTCGCTTCGGCGCGTGCTGCTCTCCTCGCTGGCCGGCGCCGCCGTGACCAGCGTCCGGATCGAGGGTGTCGCGCACGAGTTCTCCACGATCAACGGGGTCAAGGAGGACGTCACCGACATCGTCCTCAACCTCAAAGAGATCGTGTGCCGGATGCACTCCGACGCCGCCGAGATCGAGGCGCCGCTCGTGGTCAGCGGCCCGGGTGAGATCTCCGCCGGTGACATCGACCTGCCCTCGGGCGTGGAGATCCTCAACCCGGACACCCACATCGCAACTCTCGAGAAGAAGACCAAGCTCGAGATCTACCTCACGGTTGGTCATGGTCGCGGCTACACGCCGGCCGAGGACAACAAGACGCCCGACCAGCCGATCGGTGTGATCCCGATCGACTCGATCTTCTCGCCCGTGAAGCGCGTGGCGTACTCGGTGGAGTCGGCCCGTGTCGGCCAGCGCACCGACTACGACAAGCTCACGATGGACATCGAGACCGACGGCTCGGTCGATCCTCACGCGGCCCTGCGCGAGGCGGCGGAGATCCTCATCAAGTACCTGGCGATCTTCTCCGAGCCCGAGCGCGTGGACGCCCTGCGCGAGGCCGGAGTCGGCCTCGTGAGCGGCGCCGGCGCCGGCGGTCTCGGCGGGGACGGCCTGGGCGGCGTGGGCGGCGGCGGATCGCTGCCCGGCGCCGACGGTATGGACGACATCCTGATCGAGGAGCTGGAGCTGGGCGTGCGCTCCTACAACTGCCTCAAGCGGGCGGGTGTGCAGACGGTGGGCGACCTCGTCCAGAAGTCCGAGTCCGAGCTGAACGCGATTCCGAACTTCGGTCGCAAGTCGATCGAGGAGGTCAAGGAGACCCTCGAAGCACGGGGACTGGCGCTGCGGGCCTCCTAGGCCCCCGTCGCGCCCTAGACTCCGGGACCGCTCATGCGCCACGGCAAGCAAAAGGGCAAGCTCAGCCGCGACTCCGCGCACCGCAAGTCGCTGATGATGAACCTCTCGCGGGAGGTCATCGACCACGAGCGCATCCAGACGACCCAGGCCAAGGCCAAGGCGGTCAAGCCCGAGCTGGAACGGCTCATCACCCTCGGCAAGCGCGGGGACCAGCACTCCCGGCGCCAGGCGATGGCTCGCCTGGGCCAGGACAAGTTCATCGTCTACAAGCTGTTCGAGGAGATCGCCCCGCGCTACGCGGATCGGGAGGGTGGCTACACGCGGATCCTGAAGCTGGGGCCGCGCCGCTCCGACTCGACGGAGATGGTCTTCCTAGAGCTGGTGTAGGCCTAGTCCGGCCCGTGCGGGTCGGGTAGGCGCAGGAACACTCCGAGGTTCGAGGTGCCGCTCTCGCCGCCGCGGCCGGCGATGCGCGCTTCGCAGAGGCCGGTGCGGCCGCGCCGCGTCAGATCCGCCAGTGCCGGGCCGTACGCCACCGCCTCGTCGCGGGGGAGGTAGCCCACCAGCTTCCCGTCGATCTGCACCATCACCGCGTTGGAGTCGTGCGGGTTCGACGCCTCGGGCACGAGCACCGCCTCGGTGTCCAGCGCCACCTCGCGGCCGGCGCCGATCGGTCCCACGATCTCGCGCAGCGCCTTCTGGTAATGCGACTCGCCGGCCACGTTGACCAACCGGCCGCCGACGAGGAGGGTGGTGCGTTCCGACTGGGCGCTCATAGCGTGAATCGAGCCTAGCCACCGGGACTCACCGCGGCGAGCTCACGGCCTACCTGCGGTTTCACTACGCGTCGGTTGGCGCGCAGGTATGGAAGATGGGCCCCTATCCGCGCCCCCAGCCTGCGGCTGGCAACGCGTGTGCGGCCCACATGAGCCGCATGGGCGGCTCGGGCTTCGCCGTCTGAATCCAGGGAGCATCCGGGTCGCGTAGGCTCCCGCCCATGGAACCGAACGAGGCGAAGGAGCGCGCCCGCGTCGGCTGGAGCCAGGGCAAGTACTCGGCGCTGTCCGAGGTCCTGCGGCCCGCCTCAGAGGCGCTTGCGGAGGCCTGTGCCGTGTCGGCGGGCCAAGAGGTGCTCGACGTCGCGGCGGGTGATGGGAACTTCGCGCTCGCGTGCGCGCGCGGCGGCGCGAGCGTGGTGGCGTCCGACATGGCGCCGGGAATGGTTGAGAAGGGCCGCCGTCGCAGCGAGCACGAGGGCTACGACGTGGAGTGGGTGGAGGCGGACGCCGAGGACCTGCCCTTCGAGGACGGCCGCTTCGACTGCACCGGCTCGGTTTTTGGAGCCATGATCGCCCCTCAGCCCGAGGTGGCCGCCAGGGAGCTCTTCCGGGTTACGCGGCCCGGGAACACGGTCGGGATGGTCACGTGGACTCCCGAAAGCGCCTCGATCGACATGTTCAAGATCGGCCGGAAGTACGGGCCACCGTCCGACCTGCCTGCCCTGGAGGAGTGGGGCATCGAGGACGTGGTGCGCGAGCGCTTCGACGGGCTGGCGAACACCATCGACATGGAGCGACGCACCATGCCATGGACCGGCGATTCCCCGGAGCAGTTCACGGCGATGATGGAGGAGCACTCGCCCATGCAGGCGGCGGCCAAGGCGCAGATGCCGCCCGATGTCTACGCGAAGATGCGCGCGGAGTTCGTCGACCTCGCCCGCGAGTGGGCCGGCGGCGATGGCCCCTTCTCCGTGGACGTGGAGTACCTGCTGATCGTCGCGCGCAAGCGCGGATAGCCCTGACAGCCCGCCTCCTGCTCTCCTACGACGGGGTCTTTTTCCACGGCTGGGCGGCGCAGCCGGGCCTTCGCACCGTGCAGGGAGTGGTCGAGGAGGCCCTTGCCGGACTGTTGCCCGAGCCCGTAGCCTTGACGGTGGCGGGGCGCACCGATTCGGGTGTGCACGCTCGGGGGCAGGTGGCCAGCCACCCGGGCACTTCGGCCCCTGCCGCCGCTGTCAACGCCCACCTGCCCGATGACGTTCGGGTGATCGAGAGCGAGGACGCGCCAAGCGGCTTCGACGCCCGCCGCGACGCGCTCAGCCGGACCTACCGCTATCGCGTGCGGGCTGCCCCGCAGGGGAGTGTGTTCGAGCGCAACCGTGCCTTGCACTGGCGTCACCCGCTGGACCGGGCCGCCCTTGACGAATGCGCGGCGATGCTGCCCGGCAGCCACGACTTCACGGCGTTCACGCCCACTCGCACCGACCACGTGCGCTTCGAGCGCGACGTGATGCGCGCCGAGTGGGTGGACGAGGACGACGACGTGCTGGCCTTCTGGATCGAGGCCGACACGTTCATGCGCCACATGGTTCGCACGCTCGTGGGGACCATGCTCGGAGTGGCGGCGGGACGCTGGCAGCCGCAGCGCTTCGCCTCCCTGCTGACCGGCCGGCCGCGCGGCGACGCCGGTGACACTTCCGCCGCACACGGTCTTTATCTCGAGTCGGTGCGGTACTGAAGCGTCACAATCCGCACGCTCGGCACGACTATCTTTTAGGAATGCGCATCCTCCTCACCAATGACGACGGCATCGGCGCCACGGGCCTGCACGCCATGCGGCGCGCGCTGATGGAGGTGCCGGGACTGCAGCTGGCCACGATCGCTCCCGACTCCAACCGCAGCGCCACGGCCCGCAGCATCACCACCCGCGAGCCGCTGTGGGTGGAAGAGGTCGAGCTGGACGACGGCTCGCCCGCCTACGCCACCGACGGCACCCCGGTGGACTGCGTGCGCTTCGCCGCGCTGGGCCTGCTGGACTTCGAGCCCGAGTTGATCGTCTCGGGGATCAACCACGGCTCCAACCTGGGCGATGACATCACCTACTCGGGCACGGTGGCCGCCGCGCTGGAGGGCATCGTGCTGGGGATTCCCGCGATCGCCGTCTCTCAGCAGGCCGAGCGTGGCCAGGTGGATTTCCGCGCGGGGCGCTCGTGGGAGCCCGAGGACTTCGAGGAGGGCGCGCGCTTCGTGGCCCGCATGGTGGAGGAGCTCGAGACCGTGCCCATGCCCGAGGGCACGCTGCTCAACGTGAACTGTCCCGCGGGCGGCGCCGAGGGCGCGGTGGCCTGCCGGCTTGGCAAGCGGATCTATCGCGATCGCCTGGAGCTGGCCGAGGAGGAGGGCGGGCGCAAGCGCTACCACATATACGGCGAGCGCCCGGGCTACCGCGAGGAGGAAGGAACCGACTTCGCGGCCATCGCCGATGACCGCATCGCGATCACGCCGCTGCACTTCGATCTCACCGACCAGGCCGGGATCCAGGAACTGTCGGGCTTCGACCTGGACGCCCTGGTCCGCCCGGCCGCGAAGAGTGTCGAGTAGCCCGCCGAAGTCCGCGCCCTCTGAGCGCGTCGCCGAGCTCCGCTCCGAGCTCGAGCGGCTGAACCACCAGTACTACGTGCTCGACGACCCCGAGGTGGGCGACGACGTCTACGACTCGCTGATCAACGAGCTGCGCGAGCTCGAGGGCCAGCACCCGGACCTGCTGACGCCCGACTCGCCCACCCAGCGGACCGGGGCGGCCCCGCTGGAGAAGTTCCATCCGGTCACCCACCTCCAGCCGATGCTGTCGCTGGCCAACGCGCGCAACGAGGAGGAGCTGCGCGCCTGGCTGGAGCGGTCCGAGCGCCTCCTGAACAAGCAGGGAGTGGAGGACGCTGAGATCCGCTTCGTGTCCGAGCCCAAGATCGACGGCCTGGCGGTGTCGCTGCTCTACGAGGAAGGCGTGCTCGTGCGAGGCGCCACCCGCGGCGACGGCGAGACCGGGGAGGACGTGACCGCCAACCTGCGCACCATCAACGCGATCCCGCTGCGCTTCGACGATGCTCCGCCCTTGCTCGAGGTGCGCGGTGAGGCATACCTGCCGCGCGGCGCCTTTGCCAAGCTCAACGAGGAACGCGCCGCCGCCGGGCTGCCCACGTATGCCAACCCGCGCAACACGGCCGCGGGCTCGATCCGGCAGCTCGATCCGGCGCTCGCGGCGGCCCGGCCGCTGTCGATGTGGTGCTACTCGATCGGCGCCCACGATGGCGTGGAGTTCGAGTCACATCACCAGTCACTCGAGTGGCTGCGTGAGCGCGGCTTCAAGGTGAACCGAGACATCGAGCGCCACGACACCCTCGACCAGGTGGTGGTGGCCTGCCGCGGCTGGGAGGAGCGGCGCGAGACGCTGGACTTCGAGATCGACGGCGTGGTGGTGAAGGTGGACGACCTCGCACTCCAGCGCCAGCTCGGCGTGGTGGGGCGTGAGCCGCGTGGGGCGATCGCCTGGAAGTTCCCGCCGATGACGGCCACCACCACTCTCGAGCGAGTGATGTGGAACGTGGGGCGTACCGGTCACATGGTCCCGTTCGCCCAGCTCACCCCGGTCCAGGTCTCAGGGGTCACGGTGAAGCTCGCCACGCTGCACAACGCCGAGGACATCGCGCGCAAGGACGTCCGGGAGGGCGACGAGGTGATCATCACCCGGGCGGGCGACGTGATCCCGCGGGTGGTCTCACCCACGGCCAAGGCTCAGAAGCGCAAGAAGCGCTCGCCGCTGCCCACGGCACCCGAGCACTGCCCCTCCTGCGGCACCGAGACGGTGAAGCCCGAGGGCGGGGCGTGGACGATCTGCCCCAACCGCGCCGGCTGCCCGGGCCAGCTGTTCCAATCGGTCAAGCAGTTCGTGAGCCGCGGTGCGATGGACATCGAGGGTCTCGGCGAGGAGCGCGTGCTCCAGTTCCTGCGCGATGGGCTGATCGACGGCATTGCCGGGATCTACGACCTCGAGTCAGATCGCCTCACCGCCCTGGAGGGCTTCGGCGAGACGTCGGCCACCAACCTGATCGAGGCGATCGAGGCGTCCAAGGCGCGTCCCTTCAGCCGCGTGCTGTTCGGACTCGGCATCCAGGGCGTGGGGTTCGTGAACGCCCGCAACATCACCGGCCACGTACGCACCATCGACGCCCTCCTGGAGGCCACCCCCGAGCAGATCGCCGAGGTGCCCGGAATCGGCCCGATCCTCGCGCAGCAGATCTTCGAGACGCTGTCCGAGGAGGGCACTCGCGAGCTGATCGAGCGCCTGCGTGCTCATGGCCTGCAGCTGGCGGAAGAGGGCCCGGCTCCCGACGAGCTCGACGGCCCGCTGGCGGGAAAGACGATGGTGCTCACGGGCGCGCTGCCAACCCTCACGCGCGAGGACGCCACCGAGCGGGTGGAGGCCGCCGGCGGCAAGGTCACCGGATCGGTCTCCAAGAAGACCGACTACGTGGTGGCGGGCGACGATCCGGGCACCAAGCTCGCCAAGGCCCAGGAGATCGGCACCGAGGTGCTCGACGAGGACGGGCTGCTGAAGCTGCTCGCTACCTGACGCCGGCTATGGCCTGGGCCATCCGGTCCTGCAGCTGTCGCGCCCCGAAGGGGTTCACGTTGTTCATCAGGATCGAGAACACGTAGGTGTCGCCCGAGCGGGCGCGACAGTAACCCGACAGTGCGGACACGTTCGACAGCGTGCCGCTCTTCCCGCGGCAGTTGCCGCGCGCGGGGCCGCTGCGCAGTCGCGGGCCGAGTGTGCCGTCGCGCCCGGCGATCGACAGCGACGAGTAGAACTCGCCGAACTCGTCGCGGCGCTGCATCGCCCGCAGGAGCGCCACGACACGCGCGGGTGTGGCGCGGTTCGCGCGCGAGAGCCCGGACCCGTCGGCCAGGCGGGTGGGGCGGGCGCCGAGGCGGGCGGCGAAGGATGTGGCCACGCTCGCGCCGGCGGCAGTGGTGCCGCGCCGGCCGGCAGACAGCGCCAGATCCTTCAGCAGCATCTCGGCGAAGAAGTTGTCAGACGGCTTGTTGGTGAGCGCCGCTAGGTGGGTCATGGTGGGCGACTCGACCGTGGCCAGCTCCTCCGTGCCGGAGGGCGCGGTCTTGGCGCGGGGCGCGCCCGTCACGCGAACGCCGCGGGCTCTCAAGGCGCTGGCGAGGGCTGACGCCGCAAAGCCGGCGGGAGAGGACTGGTAACCGCTGCCGTTCTCCGACGCCAGGCCGCGGTTGTAGGCGAGGGCGCTGAGGGGGCCCACGTAGGGCGAGATCCGGTAGCCGGAGTCCGGGCCGCCGCGCAGGCCGTCGAAGCGCGACTCGTCCCCGTACACGCGTCCCGTGACCCTGCGGATGCCCACGTCCTCGAGCTTCGACGCGAGCGTCTGAACGGTGGCCCCCGAGCCGTAGGCCCGGCGGATGAAGCTGGCGCTGCCGAAGGTTGGGTCGCCGCCACCGATCAGGTAGAGGTCGCCGCGGAACACGCCCTGGGCCGACAAGGCGCCCCTGCCGCGAACCGAGGTGTTCAGCCGCCCGTCCACGCCGTACTGGGCCAGAGCGGCGGTGGTGGTGAAGAGCTTCGTGTTGGAGGCGAGGATGCGCGGGGCGGTGGAGCGCTTGCGAAAGATCCGGCGCCCGGTGGAGGAGTTGACCACGTAGGCGCCTGAGCTGGACCCTGCCGAATGCATGGCCGAGGCGAGCTGGGAGGCGAGGCTCGACTGGGAGGCCTTCGCCCTGCCGGGAGCCTCGGTGGGGGCCGCGACGGCGCCGGCGGGGGCCAGAAGGGCGGCGGCGAGGAGTGCGGTCAGGGCTCGGGAGGTCGCTGGGCGGGCCATCTCGAGTGTCAACACGCTAGCGGGCGAAACGGATCGTGCGCAGCCGGCCGAGCCGGCTGCTTCGCCACGAAGGGGATCGTGCGCAGCCGGCCGAGCCGGCTGCTTCGCCAAAAGGAGCGCCGAATCACGAAATCCGGCCCATGGTCGATAATGCCCGGGCATGGGCGAAGTGGTGAAGCTCAAGAAGTCGCCTGCCAAGCCGAAGGCGGCCTCAACCAGGGCGCCCAAGCGGCGCGCCAGGCGCTCGCGCACCGCTCTGGTGCTGGGCGGAGGCGGCTTCACGGGCGGGGTTTATGAGATCGGCGCGCTGCGGGCGCTCGACCTGCTGGCTGTGAACCGCACCGTCAACCAGTTCGACGTGTACGTGGGCACCAGCGCCGGCTCCTTCGTGAGCAGCCTCGTGGCCAACGGTGTGACGCCCGAGGAGATGATGCGGGTGGTCAACCAGCAGGTGCCCACCCCGTTCAACGACGTGGACCAGGGCTCCCTGATGCGTCCGAACTACCTCGAGTTTGCGCGCAGCGCCGCGCTGCTGCCGCTGCGGCTGGCCGGGCTTGCGCGCAACTTCGCGGGCTCGCTGGGCAAGCTCTCGGTGATCGACCTGGCCACCCAGCTTGCCGAGGGCCTGCCCTCCGGCCTCTATGACGGCGCGGCGATCCAGGAGTACCTGGAGGCGGTGCTCGCCGATCCCGACCGCAGCGACGACTTCCGGCTGCTGGACTCAGAGCTCTACCTCACGTCCACCGACCTCGACACCTGCGAGCGCGTGGTGCTCGGTGGCGAGGACTGGGACGACGTCCCGATCTCCCGCGCGGTGGCCGCCTCCACCGCCCTGCCGATGATCTACAAGCCTGTGGAGATCAAGGGCCGCCAGCTGATCGACGGCGGGATCCGCTCGACCACCAACGTGGACATCGCGGTGGAGCGCGGCGCCAAGTTCGTGATCGTGATCAACCCGCTGGTCCCCTACGTGAACGACTTCCAGAAGGTGATCCCCACGATCACCGGCAGTCGCGTGCGGCGCGTGTCGGACATGGGGTTCCCCCAGATCGGCTACCAGACGTTCAAGCTCCTCGCCCATCAGCGCCTGCACGAGGCCGTGAGCCACTGGCAGGAGAAGTACCCGGGCGTGGACATCATCCTGATCGAGCCAGATCCCAATGACGAGCTGATGTTCGAGACGAACATCATGAACTTCAACCGCCGCGTGGAGATCGCCAAGCACGGCTTCGAGTCGGTCACCATCAAGCTGGCGGCGGACTACGAGAACCTCAGCGCAGTGTGCGCCAAGCACGGCATCGAGATGTCCGCCACTCGTGTGCGCAAGGTGGTCCGCAAGTTCGCCGAGGAGCGCGAGCGCACGGCCGGCTGGCGGCGCATCCTCGAGCAGACCACCGGCGCCCTGCTGCGCCAGTCCGACCAGGCCTGAGCCGATCACCGCTCGGGCGGAGCATGTTGGGAGCCTGCTTCGGCCGCCGGTGCTGCT